>RCNG010000241.1_pt1 | contig 23747 bp, 26 predicted proteins | sample 2041371 | NCBI WGS metagenome assembly RCNG01 (sample SAMN09708227, study PRJNA481090) | Marine sediment metagenome, whole genome shotgun sequencing project. | biome: marine sediment; feature: ocean; material: sediment; isolation source: Sewage treatment plant 1 marine sediment (STP1) ... | reverse complement strand
AGCGTTCGGATCTCCGCATCGATCGGTGGACGCCCGGTTCTCTTCCGGCTCTTCCAGGTCCAGTAGAGCTTGAAGCCCTTGCGATGCCAACCGATCACGGTCTCTGGTTTCACAATGATCAGGGTGTTGTGCCAGTCTGGCCACAGACGGCAGAGCGCGACCCAGAATGCGCGGTCCGCGTTGGTCAGCTTGGGGCGTTTGGTTTTGCGCTCCAGAATGGCCAGCTGTTGTCGCCAGGCGAGGTTCTCGAGGGCGAGCTCGCGCCGCGGCTTCAGGCTCGATCCGGCGGTTGCCAGCAGGGCATACAGCAAGTGAAGCATGGAGTAGGGTAGCTCGACCACGAGTGCGGAAACGTCAACGATTGTGCGGTCGACGGGGTTCTGAGGAGGCACAGCATATCGGACTGGATGGAAGCCGGCTATCCAATCGAGGGAGAACGGGTCAGCTCCGAGCCTTGATCAAGCGCAACGGCCACCGTTCCAGACTCGTAGACTTTCAGGGAGCTGCTTTCGCACGTTCCGCACAGAACTCGGAGACCTCGCGGTTGCGACCGTAGAGGAATACGAGATCGCCAGGCTTCAGAATGGAATCGGCACTGGGTGCGCCTTCATAGCTCCCATCCGCTCGCTGCACGCCGAGGACCTGGAGCCCCATCTTCTGCAAGCCAGCATCCACAACAGAGGTGCTATCCAGTACGCCGCCGCGTTGAACCATGACTTCGGTCACACCGTAGCCGTCAGCGAGATGAAGTAGGTTCGCGTAGTCGCGCGTGTCGAGGTCCGTCCACCGAGCAAGTGCCCAGGAAATGAGCGAGCTGAGCCGCCGATCGATCCATTTGCTCGTGGCGACGAGCGCCAACAACAGAAGACCTGCACTCATCAAGCCCGCGCGGGCCCAAAACCGGCTTTCGTCCGCCCCTAGCAGCGAGAGCACGACGGTTGACATCACCGAGACCAAACCGACGTTGCCGAGGAGCATGAGAAGCATGACGATGCGACGGCGAACGGGGTGGTTGACCGTGTGCTCGGCCTCGGACGTCGTGTATCCAACGCCAGTAAATGCCGACCGCGCCTGGAAACGAGCATTGGCCTTCGAAAGTCCTGTCAACTGAAGCGCCACCGTGGCGATGCGCGTGATCAGAAGAGACACCGACAAAATGAAAAGAACAGAAACAACTGCAATCATGATCCCACCTTGCGAACGACTGGGAGAATACAATGTCGAGGGACGCGATGCCCACGTGGCGACGTCGAGATGCACTGTGCGCACGACCAGTGGTTGAGCGTTGATCTGGCGGAACGAGCCTGAAGCCCCTTGACGGCGCAAGCGATAGCCGTATCGCCGATCGTGTCGAGCAAAATCGGTGTTGCCTCAAGAAGAGAGGCCACCATGACCAAGAGTTCATCGAGAACGTCGAACGGTAAGGGCCTGGCCCCGACAGCCGTCGCCTTGGTCGGGGTGCTTGTGAGCGGCCTAGTCGGTTGCGCGGGAGGGCATACAGCAAGTGAAGCATGGAGTAGGCTAGCTCGACCACGAGTGCGGAAACGTCAACGATTGTGCGGTCGACGGGGTTTTGAGGAGGCACAGGTCACCAGCCCCGAGATCACGCATGGTATCGGGACCTATCTGTACGCGGCGCAATCCAAGCCCGGCTTCAGTCGGCGCTATCTTGTCGAGTGCTTGCCGTGTCGCCCCGTTGAACGGAACGAGGTCTGCTGAGACCGCGCGGGTTCGTTGCGAATCTCGCACCAGTACTCCTCCCGAACGTCATCGTCGATTTCAACGGTTCCCGGGTAGAGCGTGTCCTGACCGTCCTTGCGTGGCCCCGAGATCCAGCATTGCTCTTTGGTTTCCTCGTCGTAGTAGTTGGTCTTGAAACCCGTCCCACCCAGGGAGCCGAAAGACCGCCCCCGGTAGTAGATAGTGCGACCAGTCTTGGAGAAACGAACCCGTCCGATGCGCCCCGAACCGTCCAGACCTCCACCTTTCTGGATGTACATGATGCGGCTCTTGTTCTTGTTGCTCTCAATCATCGGACGCGACCCGAGAAGATCTCTCCAAGAGAGTCTAAACGATTTCGGGTCCGTGCACGCGGGCAGCGCCACCGACTAAGAGACCTTGGATCACAGAATCAGCGTCCGAAGCGCGTCCCACTCTTCGATGAAAGCGGAAAATTGGTTCCAACTTCGCGTCGTTGGGGTCACCGTCTCTTTGCTTACAGGGGTGTCGCAGTCGCGAACACGGATCATGTAAGTGTTTACGGACGCAGCCCGGCTGAAGCATCGGGGTAGGCTAGCTTGACCCCGAGTACGGAAACACCAACGATTGCGCCATCGACGGGGTTCTGAGGAGGCACAAGAGCACGAGGTACCATAGCAGCCCTGTTACAAAGTCGTCGCGTATCGAAGCTCGCAAGAGGAGTGCCCCGTGGATCAGTTCCCGATCATGATTAGCGCTGCGTTCGTTCTCGGGCTCGGCGTCCGCTTCGTGGGCTTGCCGCCGTTGGTGGGGTTTCTGCTCGCTGGCTTTGGCCTCAACCTGGCGGGCTATGTGTCGACGCACTCACTGCAAAGAGCGGCGGACCTCGGCGTCACCGTCCTGCTGTTCACGATCGGCTTGAAGCTGCGCGTCCGCACCTTGCTAGAACCTGCGGTTTGGGCTGGCGCCACGGTCAATATGGCGCTCACCGTAGTGCTGTTCGGGCTGCTCCTTCTTGCGCTCCCTTTCGGGATCCTGGGGAGCCTCGATCTCGCGACGGCAGCGCTCATCGCCTTTGCGCTGAGCTTCTCGAGCACGGTGTTCGCAGTCAAAGTGTTCGAGGGGCAAGGGCAGTCTGCCTCACTTCACGCGCGAACTGCCGTCGGCATCCTGATCATGCAGGACGTGGTCGCCGTGATCTTCCTGGCCGCCTCCAAAGGAGAGATGCCATCACCGTGGGCCTTGGCGCTATTGGCGCTCATCCCTGGGCGCCACCTCTTGAAGTGGCTCATGGAACGTAGCGGGCATGGCGAGCTTCTCTTGCTCTTCGGGATCATGATGACCTTTGCCGGATACGGGGTCTTCGAGGGCGTCAACCTGAAGGGAGATCTCGGAGCCCTCATCGTGGGCATGCTGGTCTCCGACCATCCGAAGGCCAAGGAGATGGCCGGGCTGCTGATGAGCTTCAAGGACCTCTTCCTCGTGGGCTTCTTCCTCAGTATTGGTTTGAGTGGAATCCCGAGCCTTCCGGACGTCGGCATCGCGCTGCTCCTCGTCGCCTTGGTGCCCATCAAGGTCGCTCTCTTCTTCGGCATCCTGACCCGCTTTCGCCTTAGGGCACGAACATCGATGATGACGTCCCTCAGCCTCGCCAGCTATAGCGAATTCGGTCTCATCGTCGGCGCAGTTGGCGTTTCCGCGGGATGGCTCAGCGACCAGTGGCTCATGATCATCGCCGTGGCGGTCGCCACGACGTTCGTCATCGCCTCACCGGTGAACGCGGCCGCGCCCCGCATCTACGACCGCTTCCGGTCGAGGCTGCTGCGCTTCCAATCCGACAAGCGTCTCCCGGAGGAACGGCCGATCTACGTTCCCAAGGCTGAAGTCCTGATCCTGGGCATGGGCCGAGTCGGCACTGGAACGTACGACGCGCTCGTAGGGGACCTGGGAGACCGGGTGGCGGGGGTCGACGTCGATCCGGACATCGTGCAGCGACACGTCGACAGCGGGCGGAACGTGGTCCGTGGGGACCCCACCGACTTGGACTTCTGCGAGCGAGTCATCAACGAGGGCAAGCTCAAACGCGCAATGCTGGCGCTGCCAAATCACCAGGCGAACCTGGTTGCTGCAGGTGAGCTTAGCTCGCTGAAGCACAAGTTCGACCTCATGGTGACGGCAACCGCGAAACACGACGACCAAGTCCAGGAGCTGGAGGAGAACGGAGTCGACGCGGCTTTCAATCTCTACGCGGAGGCCGGCCAGGGATACGCCGACTTCGTAAGGGAGGCTCTGGATTGACGGAACACTGGCACTGGCGGTGTCGTCGGACTGGCCGCGTTCTGCGTTTGGGAGTTCCTTTACTTCTGGGTCGGAGTCGCGATCTCGGGCCGGACACTTGGCATGAGCATCGTGGGGATCAAAGTCGTCACGGACGAAGGCCGGCCGATCAGCCCCGGCCGCGCCGCCGTTCGAGTGTTGGTGTTGCCGATCAGTATAGCGACGGTGGTCGGCGTGTTCGGTATCGTTCTCGACCGCAAGCAACGGGCGTTGCACGACTTGGTGGCGACGACGGCGGTCGTCTACGACTGGGGCGACCGCCCCGCTGAGCTGCCCGCCCCGCTTACCAAATGGCTCGTGGATCATGGGGTCGACGAAAGCTAATCTCGTGGCTTGTGCTCCGGAGATCCTTCGGGGGATAGTCAAGCCGTCTTTGATTTCGCTGCGCTCGACATCAGTAAACTCGGGGAACGGCAAAGTGCCAGCCTGCCGCCGGGCGTGTACGTGCGTTTCGGCTTCTTTTCCGCGCTCCGCATCCAATCCTGGTGGTCAAAGGGTTCGAAGCAGTCGTTGCGCCGCCTCGATGTCCGCGGCCGACACCCCGGCGGAGCTCCCCGCGCGCAACGCCGCCGCCTCTTCCAAACTTGACGCGTTACTTGACGCGTCTGCCGAAACCCCACTGATTGCAGGAGAAATTGGTGGACGCGGTGGGAATCGAACCCCAAGCGCTGCGATACGCTAACCCCAAGCGGACACTCGGTTTTCCCGCGTATCGCTGCCAAAGGCACGCAACCCGACCTCTTGCTCGCGTGCCCTGCGCTCTGGTCATTATTTGGTCACTGACGATTTCGGCTCGGACGAATTCGAGAGTGCTGGTGTTCGAACGCGCGGGGAGAGCTCGCCGCGGCCATGCCCGCCCGGGACGCGGGCGGTCTCGGCGCCGCCGCGACTTCCCGGCCCAGGCGATGGCATTCTAGTCCTTTCGGCCGGCTGAGTCGCCATCCGCGTGCACTCTATAGCATCAAGGTTGACGTTTCGTTGCTACCCGCCGACGGCCGCCAGTTAGGAGTTCGCCGACAAAAAGGGCCGAGAGCCTTGCTCGACGCCGGCGCTCATCGTAGTTCGCGCGTGGAGGGTCACTCGGTCACACGCTCGATGAAAGCCGAAGCTGCGTCGAAGATTCGAGTCTTGCGTTCGGCGCCCATGCGGTCGAGTGATCCAAGCATCATCTTGCTCCGCGGGTTCTTCGCGAAGAAATCACGTTGGTCGTGGACGAACGACCAGTATAGACCGTCGACGACGTCACACCAGTCACCCTTCGGGTAGTCGCTCATCTTGCGAAGGTAGTTCGAGCCACAGATGTACGGTTTGGTCGTGAACTCGCCGCCGTCGCTGAATAAGGCCATCCCGTAAACGTTCGGCGCCATGACCCAGTCGGCGGAGTCGACGTACATCTCCATGAACCACTGATAGGCCGATTTCGGATCGATGCGGCAGAGCAGCATCAGGTTCCCGACCACCATTAGGCGCTCGATGTGGTGATTGTACCCGGTCTGGTTTGCCCTCCGAATGGAGTCGTCGAGGGGCGGGATACCCGTGGAACCGTCGTACCAGCAGTAGGAGAGCTGCCGGTCATGCTTCCAGAAATTCTTCTCCCAGTGAGACGGCGGTAACGTGTTCCATGCGCCCCGAATGAACTCCCGCCAACCGATGACCTGCCGAACGAAGCCTTCGAGTGAATTGATCGGCACCCCTTCGGCATCGGCATAGGCGAGCGCTTTGGAGATTACGTCGTCGGGTGTCAATAGTCCGACGTTTAGGAGGGGGCTCAAGACCGAGTGAAAGAGGGTCGCATGCTCGCGACTGAGCGCATCTTCATAGTCGCCGAACGACTGGAAGCGCTCGACCAGGAACGTCTCAAGCCACCTCCTGGCGCCGGCCTCGGTGGTCGGTAGCCAGAATCCCTCAGCCTTGCCCGGGTGATCGGTGAACTGGGCGTCGACCAACTCGACCACCGATTTCGTATGAGCGGTCCGTTTCGGCTCGCCGAGTAGCGGCGGCACGAGACCTCGCGGCAGCTTCTTCCGATTGGCTGCATCGAAGCTCCATTGACCGCCGGTCGGGTTTCCGTCCGAGTCGAGGAGGATCGTCTGTTCGCGCCGCTGCCACTTGTAGAAGTCGGCCATGAAGAGGCGCTTGCGACCAGCTCGATACCGAGCGAATTCACGCCTGGGAGTTATGAACTTCGGGCTGTCTAGGACGACGCGTTCGAGCCCTCGCGAACGGCAGAATCCGTCAAGCCTCACCTCGAAGCGCGGCGATTCCGTTTCGAAATGCACGATCTCGGCGCACGGGTGGCGATCCAAGTGCTCGGCGAGAAGGTCGATGTAGGGAGCGCCACGAGAATGACCGAGAGTCCGGTAGTCGACGCTATAGCCGGCCTTTCGGAGGGCATCGGCCTTTGAACGCATGCCGCTCAGGATGAGAACGAGCTTGTGGCGATGGGCCCGATATCGGCGGCACATCGATTCGCTCTCCGCCATGAAAACTCGGTCGGGCTTTGCATCTCGGAGGTGTCGATTGGGGAAGAGCTGGTTGCCGAATAGGAGGAGCAGCGAACCGGCCGTAGTGGACATGACAGAACTATGGAGCCAAAGCCCGCGTTGCCCATGTGGGCGGGTGAGGGCCTTCGTTTTGGCTATGCCCCACCTTTCGGCAAGTCCTTCGTGAGTTCCTCCTGGACGAGCTCGGCATCCGCTTCAGCGGCGCGAAGAAATCGAGGCGCGGCGAGCCGAGTGCTCCAGCCCCAGGGCGTCTCGGTATGCACCATCTTCGGCCGAGTTGTGGTTCCAGTAATCATCCATGATCGCGTGGGTCCGGACCGCGGTCGTACGGAACGGGCCTTCGGTTTCCTCCCACGCTTGGATGATGTGCGGGAACGCCGGCTCGTAGTAGATGACGAGCTCACGGCCGAGGGGCGGGTAGTTGATGCGGAGCGCCGTCACGGGATGACCCACGAGCTCGGTCGTCGCGCCGTCCATCCGCGACACCACCGCCGGATACGGCCGAAGAGCCTTGTGACGCATCCGGATATAGTCGAGCGCGGGCACGATCTCCCGGGGGCCGACCTCGATGCTCGTGGGATCGATTCGAATCTTCGCCCAAACCCCATCTTCCAAGGCGGCATCGGGAAGCAACGTCTCCCGATCCGCTTCGTTTTGAAAGTAAGAGTGCATCAACGTGTGAAGGCCTTCCTGGCGACGGTTGACCTGGCTATAGACCTGCCCACACCACTCCTGAACCGTACTGCTCAGCTTGAGCGTGGGCGTACCTGCCGCCGGCGTGAAAGATGAAGTCATGGCTGTATATGGATAGATGCCCGTGTAGAAGCGTCGATAGGCGTTGAGCTTCAAGACCGACAACGCATCGTCTGAGTCACCCTGCTCCTGCTTGACCTGGGGCTTCGGTAAGAAGTCCTCCGTCACGAAGATCAGCACTGCCTCGCCATCGTGCGTGTCACCGTATCGTGACTGGCGAAGGTTGTACCGAGTGAGCTCTGCCTTGTTCTGGTGCCAGTACTCGTCGAATGAAGAGAACTGCCCGGCGAATCGCTCGGGGGTCGGAAGCGAGGAGCCCGTTTGAGCGAGAGCGGAAGCGGGTTTCTGCGCGGACTGTTTGTCTTGGCACCCGAGTATGACGACGGCCAAGGCCGAAACGATGAGCAAGCGAGTCATGGAGAGGGCATAGAGACCCGTCACGCACACGCAAGTGGCTTCAGTATTCATCGTCGCACGTTGAAGCGCCCCTTTCTTGCGGAGGGGGACGCGACGTCAAGCCGCCGCCGGAAACGCGGCGAAACGTTAGGTTGACTCGCTTCCCCACTGCCTTCGCCGTCTTGATGACGGCATGCTGGAATTCGCTCTGCGTGGTGCCGCGCATCACCAGAAGGTCGCCACCGCCGAGGAGAACCTCGGTCTTCTCCTTGCTCTCGGCGCACCGTAGAACGAAGCGACGATCATCACCGAACGATAGGCTGGCGATGTGGCGATCGTCAGCGCTTGGACCTATTTCAGGCTCATCGTCTGCATGCCAACCCATGGAATCTCTCCCGCCTCGGTAGAGATTGCCCAGAACCGAATTGAAACGAAGACCGCTGGCGCCTTCGACAGCGCGGCGGAGCTCGGCAAGTGGTTCGGTCCACGGCCCCGGCTCGTGAACCACTCCGGAGTAGCGGTATAGGGCTTGCGGGTCGCCGTGCCAGCAGACAAGGCGCGGTGCCACGACCTCACGACCGAACATCCGGTAACGCTCTTCATGCCACGGCAGCTCGTCGGTCAGGCGCGCGAGCCACTCGTCGTTTTGTGCTGATAGCAGGCGCGGCCACAGGTCGAGCCAAGCCCCGGCGCTCAGATGCAGCCGCCTGGCGACGCGATGCGTGTCAGGGCCTTTGGGCACACTCAGCCCAGTGCTGCACCCGAAGGTCTTGTTGGCGGTTTTGGACGCGCGGACTCATCGCAACAAGCTTGGGTCACTGGACGCCGATGTCGAGTGCGTCGATCCTGTCCGAAGTTGACCTCAGCGCGACCAACGCTAGAGAAATTTCAGGGCTCCGTCGAGGAAACAGGCGGCCACCCAAGCGATGAGCAATCCTGACGAATGCCCGCACGCGCGACTGCGCAGCGCGCGTGTGGCCGTGATCGGCGCTGGACTGAGCGACCTTGCCTGCGCCAATGCGCTGACCGAGCCAGGCTTCAGAGTAAACGTGTTCGACGAGGGACGCGCCCCGGGAGGCAGGACATCGACGCGACGAGCCGAGATGCACGGCTTCGACCTCGGCTTCGATCATGGCGCTCAATACTTCACAGTTCGCGATCCGAAGCTCGCAGAGCTCGTGGCGCGCTGGGAAGCGATCGGAGTGGTCGAGCGCTGGTACGGCCGGATTGCGGTGCTCGGCACGGGCGGCGTGGTCGAATCGTACAGCCGGAAACCCCGCTTCGTCGGTACGCCAACGATGAGCGCGGTCTGCCGGCATCTCGCGTCAAACCAAGACGTCCGATGCGACGCAACCGTGGACCGTCTCGAACGGCAGTCTCTCAGCGTCGGGTTGTTTGACAGTCGCGGAGACAGCCTCGGCGAATTCGACGTGGCAGTCTCGTCGGCAGCCTCTGCCCAGACCGCAGCCCTTCTTAGCGCAGTCGCGCCGAACCTCGCGGTCGAAGCTGCATCAGTCATCATGAAACCTTGTTGGGCCGTGATGGCCGCGTTTGAACGTCGGCTTCCGGTCTCATTTGACGGCGCCTTCATCAATGAGGGGCCCTTGAGCTGGGTCGCGCGAACCTCGAGCAAACCTTCATGCACCGATGCCCCGGACCGCTGGGTACTTCACGCAAATGCGGAATGGTCTGTCGACCATCTCGAAGAGACGCCAGAGGCCGTCACGCAAGCGCTGCTAGACCGGTGCTTTAAAGCAATGGGTCTGCAGAAACAGGCGCCGATCTGGCTCAAGGCCCATCGGTGGCGCTACGCCCTTGCGGACAATCCACTCGATGAAGGGTGTCTTTTCGACGCCTCGACGCGGATCGGAGCCTGCGGCGACTGGGCAAACGGGAATCGTGTTGAGGGCGCGCTTCTCTCGGGCTTCGCGGCGGCGCGGCGAATCGAGGACGCTTTGACGGGGTGCGAAACAGCCGGACTGGGTTGACCTCGAGGTTTTCCGGCCCGAGAGACTGGCTCGGCAGCGTTGCACCGCACCGAATCCGATACGTTACTCGCAGCGCGGGAGGAGCCCAGTTGCCAACCGTTGTTCTCATTGCCCAGATCGTGATCGCACTCGGAATATTCAACGTGTGGATCGTCCGATACGGCAAAGCGACCAGCTGGAGAGCGAGTGAAGCCACGAACATGAGAGAGGAGTTCGAGGTCTACGGCCTTTCCTCGACGGCTCTGCGCATCGTCGGCTTCCTCAAGCTTCTTTTCGCCGTTCTGTTGATCGCCGGCATCTGGTTCCCGCACCTGACGAAACCCGCGGCCGCGGGGGTGGGTCTGCTGATGCTCGGGGCCGTCTTCATGCACTTCAGGGTGAAGGATCCGCCCAAGAAATCATTGCCCGCGTTCACGATGTTGGTGCTCTGTTTACTCGTTGTCCTTTCATAGACGCTGCGAGGACTTTGCATGGAGAACGCTTCTTCGAGAGAGAAACCTCAGGTCGTCGTCGTCGGTGGTGGCTTTGCCGGAATGACGGTAGTCGCATCGCTCGCATCCGTGTCCGCGGACGTGACACTCGTGGATCGTCGCAACCATCACCTCTTCCAACCCCTGCTTTACGAGGTTGCGACGGCGGCGCTCTCACCCGGCCAGATTGCAGTGCCGCTCCGCCATGTTTTCCGGCGCCAAAGAAACGCGACCGTAGTTCGTGGCCCGGTAACCGCGGTGGACCTCTAAAGCCGCGAAGTGAGTGCTGCAAGGTGAGTTCCGGAGCCTCGACCCCTCGTCTCTGAAGATCGTCCTCGCGGAAGGGGCGGATCGACTGCTTCCCGCGCTAGCGCCGGAGCTTTCCGAGCGTGCAAAGAGCGACCTCGAGAAGCTTGGGGTCGACGTCCGGCTCCAAACCCTCGTTACCGAGGTCGACGAAAGAGGCGTGTCGCTCGAAAACGGAGAGCGTATCTCTTCGGCAAACGCAGTCTGGGCCGCTGGTGTCTGCGGCGCGCCGGTCGAGCGAGGCTTGAACACTTTCATGCGACGTGACAGGCGACTTCAGGTCGAGCCAGACCTCTCCCTTCGAGGTCATTCAAACGTTTTCGCCATAGGAGACTTGGCCTACGTCGAGAGCAATGGGGAGGCAGTCCCAGGACTCGCCCCGGCCGCACTTCAGATGGGAAAGTACGTCGGAAAAACCCTTTCTCGGGAGATTGGACGAGGTACGTCGGTCGAAAGCCGCACTGTGTTCAAGTACTGGGACAAGGGGACGCTCGCGACGGTCGGACGAGGCAAGGCGGTCGCCGACGTCGGACGTTTCAAGTTCGGGGGCGTCGTCGCTTGGCTGCTCTGGGTGTTCGTCCACATCGCATTTCTCGTAGGTTTTCGTAGCCGGGTCATGGTGCTGTTCGAGTGGGCCTACGCGTACATCACGTTCCGTCGTGGCGCGAGGCCTATTACCGGCCGACGGAACTCTTCCCAGAGTCTCGATGTGAGCCTGGGCAAACCAAATAGCCCCACGTCGGATACGGTGGATTTGTCTGCCCGTCCTTGAGCGCTACTTGCGCGCGTAGGTCGTCGCAAAGCGAATGGTTGAGGGAAGCTTGTCCGCGGTGATCGTGGTCTTCATCTCGACTTGTCTATCCTTTCGTAACCCAAAAACATTCCTCGACGTTCCCCGATCACCGATGAGCTTCTGCTCGAGAGCACCCTCTTTGGTTATGCGGTGAGTCACTTCGAGCTCGTTTCCATTTGTCGGGTTTCGCCACGTGATCCTCTCGCCGGTCGCTGGCGCTGAAATCGCAGGCTGTCCCGTTCGCGCCACCGTGATCGCCCCGTCTGTGAGCGAAATACGAAGCTCATGCGTGGGAAGATTGGGCTCTCTTAGACGCCGGCGAGCAATGCCCCGAATGAACACGTTCATTTCGTCGACGGCTTTGTCGATCGCACGCTCGACCTTGCGGACCTCCTCCTGTCCACCGACGAAGCGGTAGGTGCCGAGCAGACGATCGAGGTCAGGCTCGAGCGCTTGCGCCTCGCCTGCCGCATGCAGCCACCCCGAACCGGTCAAAACTGCCGCTGCGCCGAGTGAGATCCAGAAATTCCGATGTCCGTTGCGCACCCCTGACTTTCTAAGGCAAAACGACGTGCTGAGAAGTCTCACGTTCACGTTCTATGCCCCATGTGGAGGGGTTGCCGGGGTCGTCCATTCAAACCGGGCTCGCGAGGCGATGCATGGTGGCCATGGCTTTGTTGGCTTGAGCTTCGCGACACAATCAGCTCTAATTCCAGCTAGTTACGACTTTGTTGCCGTTCTCGCTCGCTGGGTTGTTGCATTTTTGTCTATATTATCGTAGACAAAACCTAGACAGTGCCTAGACACTCACTTTCGCCTCACCTCCCACATAGGGCTCAACATCATGCAATCCTCCGCCTCCCTCGATCGATACATCCAACAGGTCCGCGCCATCCCAAGGCTCTCCAGGGAAGATGAGCACGCGCTCGCCATTCGGGTGCTCGACGACGACCAAGAAGCCGCCGACAAGCTGGTCCAAGCGAATCTGCGGTACGTGATTGCCATTGCGCTCAAATACAGGCGTTATGCCGTTCCGTTCGGTGACCTCATCGCGGAGGGAAGCGTCGGCCTCGTGACCGCCGTGCGCAAGTTCGATCCGCACCGGGGGACTCGGTTCGTGACCTACGCGGGGTACTGGATCCGAGCATTCGTACTCGAGGCGGTCGTTCGCTCGAGCACGATGGTCGGCGCCGGGTCGGGGCCCTTCCGTTCGAAGCTGTTTTTCCGGCTCCGGCGTGAGCGCGCGAGGCTCTCCAACCTCATCGCGGATCCGGAAGAGTTGATTCAAAAGCTCGCGTCAGAGTTTGATACGACCCCTGAAAAAATAACCGGGCTACTTCGCCGCCTCGACCAGCGTGAGATCTCGCTGGATGCGCCGGCCTACAACGATTCCGATTCGACACTCGTCGAGCTGTTGCCCGGTTCGAGCGAACGGCAGGACGTCATCATTGAGCGCGAGCGACGCGATAGCGAGATTCGGACGCGTCTCCCTGATGCGCTTTCTGTGCTCGACGCGCGAGAGCGGCTCATCGTCGAGAAGCGGATTCTGAGCGACGATTCCGCCTCGCTCGCGTCCCTCGGCCGCGAGCTCGGCGTCAGCCGCGAGCGCGCGCGGCAACTCGAGGTGCGCGCCAAGAAGAAGCTCCGCGGCGAGTTCAAAGAGTTCGCCCCAGCCGCCTAGGTTCAATAGGCGGAGCGTGCTATTCACAGATGCGGTGAGGAGTCGGCATGGATCTGACTAAGCCACGGGTCGTGATCGTCGGGGGCGGTTTTTGCCGGAGTGGCCGCTGCGCGCGCTCATGGAGCCAGCATATTAGGCCCGCGAGGGGGAAATGCCGGCGTGCACGTCTGTGAGCGCAGGCGGCTGCTCTGCGCGGAGCTCCCTAACCGCGCTCCTGATCGGCTGCGCGGGGCAGCGAGCCCAGCTGCAGCTCGAGCGCTTGCACTGAGATGATGTTCTCGCGCAGCAGGTACGCGACCGACGCAATGAGCATCACGAGCGAGGCGCCGAAGAGAAGTTGTCCCGCCTGCTCGTAGCCATAGAAAAGCGCCGTCATGCTCGACGCGGCCAGGATGAACGAAGTCGCGCCGCAGATCTGCATCCAGCGGATGAAGTTGAGGCGCAGTCTGAGGTTTTGGATCTGGTCGTAGATGGCTTCATCGCCTTCCTCTTGCCACTTCGCGTGCAGGCCGCGGATGAGTTGTGCCAGCGCGAGAAAGCGGCCGTTATACGAAAGGTAGAGAAGGCTGATGGCGGGGAACAGTACGGCGGGGACGGTGAGTTGCAGATCCATGTGCGCCCAGATAGCTCGCTGTTTCGTATCCCGCCACCTCGCCGCCGCGCGCGGCGGACTGCGCCCCCCATCTCGCTCCATCCACGAGCTAGAAATCGCGTTCCAGGTCGAACTCGGTCGCTCCCACCGTGACGATCCCGAGATGGCCGTCCACCGTCACAAAGTCGCCGTCTTTCAATACATCGGCCGCGTTCGACCAGGAACCCGAAAAAAGCATCTCAGCCGGGTTGGGTGTACCTCGATGTCGCAGACCCGAGCGCGATCCGGCAGGCGATCGCAGACTGCGACGCGGCCGTCTACCTGATCCACTCGATCGACGATTCGAAGGACTACCCCGAGCGCGAGGACTTGGCGCTGGTGGAAGCGGGGCTCAGTCGATAGCTTTCATGGGTTCGCCAACATGCCTCTTGGCCCTGAAAGCGACGCAACTATCGGAGCCCTGCGCGCATCGGGGCGCGCGAGGAGCAGCTGGGCGACGCCGCAGTGGCGCTCGAGAAACGCCCCCTCGCAAGAAGCGAGGTAGAAATCCCACATGCGTTGGAAGCGCTCAGGGTAACCGAGTGCCTCGACCTCCGGAAGCTGTGCGTGAAAGCGGCAACGCCATTCGTTCAAGGTGCGGGCGTAGTGCTCGCCAAAATCTTCGAAGTGTAAGAGGCGAAGGTCGGTCTGTTTCCGCCACGCGGTGCTCATTGCGTCGAGGCTCGGCAATTGGCCGCCCGGAAAGATGTGGCGCTTGATGAAATCGACGCGCCCGACGCTCTCGGCGAAACGGTCGTCCGGGATGGTGATCGCTTGAATCACGCCGAGGCCTTCGGACCCGAGCAAACTGCCGACCTTTGTGAAAAAGGTTTCGAGGTACTCCGCACCGACCGCCTCGATCATCTCGATCGACACCAGCTTGTCGTACGTGCCCTTTAGATCTCGATAGTCTTCGAGAAGGACGGTGATCCGATCGCTGAGGCCAGCCTCCCGCACTCGCTCCTGAGCGAGCTCGTGTTGCTGTTCCGAGATAGTGGTGGTTGTAACCCGGCACCCGAAGCGAGACGCTGCGTGGAGGGCCATCGCGCCCCATCCGGTGCCGATCTCCAGCAAGTGATCGTTCGGCGAAAGTTGCAGCTTTCGACCGATTCGTTCAAGGCGAGCCTGCTGTGCCTCCTCGAGTGTCATCTCGTCGTGTTCCCAGATAGCCGCCGAGTACATCATCGAGGGGTCCAGCCAGAGTCGGTAGAACTCGTTCCCAAGGTCGTAGTGTTGGGCGACGTTGCGTCGGCTTCCGGTCTTGGTGTTGCGGCGGAAGCGGTGATAGAGGCTGTCGAGCGTGCCCCGCACCAGGCCAAGCCCGGCTCCGTCTACGCTGCTGAGTCGAGTCGAGGCGCGAAGCATCATACGAACTGTGGCGACGAGATCATCGGCTTGCCACAGACCGTCCATGTAGCTTTCTCCGGCACCGAGGCTGCCGCCGAGCACGATGGCGGTCCATGCGGCGGGGTCGCGGATGTGCACCGTGGCGGATGGCCCGGTATTGGGCCGGCCGAACACCCGGGTCCCCCATTCGTCGACGACGGTCAGCTCGCCCACTTCAATTCCTTCGAGGCGCCCGATGACGAGGCTGCGCGCCATCCGCACGGCTACTGCGGCGGCGGGGGCTCTGCTGGGGGAGAGGGTGACTCGCAGCGAGGTTGGTTGGGTCATGAGGTAGCGCCTCTGGCTTTGGCCGCGAGCTTCTTAGGGTGCGGATGGTACGGCACGCCTTTCCGCCAAAGGCGAGCCGCCTGCGCGTAGATGCCGCCGAGGACCGTGAGGGCCATCGCAGGGTGGCGGAGCAGGGTGAGCGCCGCGTGGCGCCGATCGAGCGGCTGACGCCGGAGCGTGAGCGTGGCATCCGTCTTGACCGTGCCGGCTTCCCAATTCTCCATATGAACGACTAGCGAGTGTCCGGGCCGGGTGAAACGCCACTCGTATTCCTGGCCAAGCGGGTGGAATGGGGAGACGTGAAACGCTTTCGGAACCCGAAAGCGAAGCGTGCGCCCGCTCGCGAGGTTGTCGCGATTCGCGTCGACGACGTAGCAGTGACGCTCGCCCCACGGCGTGTTGTCGACCTCGGTCACGATGTGACACAGTTCTCCGTCGGCGCGGTGGCAGTAGTAAATGCTAACGGGATTGAACGCGACCCCTAGGGTGCGCGGCAAAGTCAGCAGATGAATCGGGCCGTTCGGGCGAACACCGCAACGCGACTCGACGAGATCGCGCACCGCTTCGTCCAACGGAGTGGCCGGATCGCCCAGGTGGTCTTCTCGCGCGAAGCGGGCAAGGGCAGCGCCGCGTGCCGACCAGCCGGGCAGTCCGTCCAGCGCTTGGGGGAGCTCCGCAAGATCGAAGTATGCGTAGAAGAGGCGATACTCAAAGACGTGCTCCACCGGCTCGAAACGTCGATGCCGTACCGTCCCCTCGTAAATTGCGCTGTTCATGCGGCCACCCCGGCAGCGCTGGGGTCAAAGCGCCTCGGGGCGTTGCGGTCGATCCCGAACTTGCGCGCCACGGCAAGCGCGCTGACGACCCCATCTTCGTGGAAGCCGTAGCGCCAATACGCGCCACAGTAGAACGTGTGGCGCGGGCCGCTGACCTCGTCGAACCTTTGTTGCGCGGCGATCGATTCCGGCGTGTATAGGGGATGTTGGTACGAAGTCTGGTAGAGGACTTTCGACGGATCGATGCGATCCCCGGCGTTTAGAGATACGCAGAAAGTAACAGGAGCATCGTCGAACCCCTGCAAGGCGTTCATGTCGTACGTGACGATGACCCGGTCCTCAGGTTGCGAGGGCACCTGGTAGTTCCAGCTAGCCCACGCGCGGCGGCGGCGCGGAAGGAGCGACACGTCGGTGTGAAGAACCGCATCGTTGCTCTGATAGCGGATGGCGCCGAGGACCTCTCGCTCGGCATCACTCGGGTCCTCGAGCATTTTCAAGGCCTGGTCGCTGTGGGCGGCGATCACGACGCGGTCGAATTGCTCCGGTGCCTGCCCTCGAACACTGATCTCCACGCCTTGCTCGTTCCGCGCGATTCGCTCGACGGGCGACCCGACGCGGATTCGGCCGGAGTAGGAGCGTGTCAGCTTTTTCACATACTCGTGGGCGCCCCCTTGGACCACGCGCCACTCCGGTCGATCCGCCAGGCTGGTCAGTCCGTGGTTCATCAGGAAACGCACGAAAGCCTGGGCGGGAAACGAGAGCATCCGCTCAGGGTCGGTCGACCAGATCGCCGCGCCCATCGGAACGATGTACAGATCCACGAACGGCTGCGAGTACCCTCGGTTGCGCAGGAGATCGCCGAGGGAGATATCATGGTCAGCGTCTGCGAGGATCTGCGGCGCCTCCCGATTGAAGCGAAGGATATCGCGTACCATGAGCAACATACGGGGACTCACGACGTTGCGTCGACGAGCAAGAAGTGCCTGGCTCGAGTACTCGAGGCCCGTAGCTTGATCTAGGACACTGAAGCTCATTTCGGTCCGCGCAGTGGCGACGCCGAGCTCGTCGAAGATGCTGATCAGGTTAGGGTAGGTCCGTGGGTTGTGAACGATGAAGCCAGTGTCGACGGCGAAGTGGCGTCCTTCGAGCTCCACGTCGACGGTATTGGTGTGCCCGCCGATCCGATCGCGCGCCTCGAAGACCGTGATCTCGTGCTCGCGTTGCAGGAGCCAGGCCGCAACCATGCCGCTAATGCCGGTGCCGACGACGGCGATTTTCATGCGAGCCTCCGCTTCTCCAAGAGGTAGTGGCTCACGCCCCACTCGCGTCCACCGCGATATGCAAAGAGCTCGGCGCAGGCCATGAAGAAGATCCGCCAGCGATGCAAAGCCCTGCGAGCTTCGTCTCGGTCGGTGACCGTCCCGAGTGCTGCGAAGGCCTCGTCTCGATGAAGGTCCAAATTCGCAAGCCAAGCGTTCGAGGTCTTCGCGTAGTGCTCTCCGCCAAGACGCCACCGTTCGGTGACGACGAGGTCTTTCTGGAACTCGAGTAAGAGGTCTTCGGAGGGCATCTGTCCTCCCGTGAAGAAGTGGCGAGCCATCCAATCCGAAGGTCCTTTGTCTTCGTAGAGATAGGCGTAGTGTTGGTGGGCGAAGATATGAACGAAGAGCTTCCCGTCGTCGAAAAGCCAGCCAGCGATGCGCGACAGGAGCGCCTCCCAGTTGCGCATGTGCTCGAACATTTCGATCGACACGACGCGGTCGAACGGACCTTCGAGACAGAGTGTGTTCACATCCGCCGTGATCACACGCAAATTGTGTAGGCCTCGTTCGCGCGCCCGCTGCTCGATAAACTCGCGCTGACCATGACTGTTGCTGACCGCGCTAATGTGCGCATTCGGGAGGCTCTCCGCCATCGAGAGGGTGAGCGAGCCCCAGCCGCAACCGAGCTCGAGAATCCTCTGACCATCCTCGAGCTTTGCTCTTTCCTGCACTTGCAGGAGTGCGGTGTTCTCCGCGTCGGCAAGTGAAAGCCCTCCCTCGTTCCAGGTGCAGCAGCTATACTTGAGCCTTGGTCCGAGCACCGCCTCAAAGAAGCGGGGGGGCACTTCGTAGTGCTGGGTGTTCGCGGTCTCGGGCCACGCTGCGACGGGGCTCTGCCGCAGCGTTTCCACGTGGTGCCGGAAGGCGCCGTGCCCGGCGCGGCGCCGTTCCCAGAGTCGGCTCTGGCAGATCCGGCGAATACCGAATCGCAGAACTGGGTCGGGGATGAGCCCGTGTTCGAGCACCTGCATGAATCCGAGCCTTTGATCGGCCCCGGTTCATTCCGGGGTCCATGAGCACTTGTGTTTAACTCTTGTCTAGATCGTCAAGTCTCGTGTAGGCCAAATTCGCCTAATAAACGGAGTTTTAGGCATTGGCGTCTATGTGTTGTCTATATTTAGGGGCTGCTCGTTACACCGTCACATCCGGACTCCTGGCCTCGTCCGCAACTCGAAGCACTTCTTCGCGATGTTGAACAGGAATCAAGGGTCGTTCCGGAAAACGTTGCTCGAGGTACCCGCACATCTCTGCGCTCTCCTGGACGACGAGGATCACGCAGCGTCCAGCGTCGGCTCGCCGGGAGTCCAGCCGCATACGGTGAGCTCACCGGTCTGCAGGGCGCCGAGCACGCGCAGCACCTCATCCACGTTACGACCGACCGAGAGGTCGTTCACGCTGACGAAACGGATGACATCCTCCGGGTCGACGATGTACGTGGCGCGCAAGCAAACGCCCGCGTCTTTGTGAAGAATTCCTAGCTCGCTAGCCAGGTCGCGCTTGGTGTCTGCAAGCATCGGAAATGGGAGCTCGCGGAGGTCCGGATGGTCGTTGCGCCAGGCCAGGTGCACGTAGTGCGTGTCGGTGCTGGCCCCGAGCAGTTGAGCGTCACGCTTGGAAAACTCGAGTTTCTTCCGTCCGAACTCGGCGATCTCGGTCGGGCAAACGAACGTGAAGTCCATCGGCCAGAAGAAGATGACCTGCCATTTGCCCGGGTATGATTGATTCGTGATTTCCTCGAACTCTTTGCCCGGCTCCGTGCTGACGGATGCCTGAAGCGAGAACTCGGGAAACTTGTCTCCTATGGTTTTCATGTGTCCTCCTTGCTGCCGCGAAGCAGCACCTGATAATCGTGGATGTCGAAGCCCTCGATCTGGTCGACGCGCGCCACCGTCACGTGATCCCAGGCAAGGTCGTAGATCTTGCCTGTGCTCTCATCGATGATGTGATGGTGCTTATCGGTGTTCGCATCGAACACGAGGCGCCCCTCGGTCAACACCAACTGCCGCAACAGTCCGCGCTCGACGAATAGCTTGAGCGTGTTGTACACGGTCGCACGAGACACCATCGGGAACGTCTTGCTCACCCGCGTCCACACCTCGTCGGCAGACGGATGCTCGTCTGTGTGCAGCACGTAGCTCGCGATCGCGACGCGCTGCGCCGACGGCTTGATGCCATGCTGCTCCAAAAGCGCTGCCTCGGTGGGCCTCATGGAACTAGACATAGTACAAGGTTAGACTATGTCTATATATGGCCTGAAACCCTAATCAATTCAAGGCCTCAGGGCGAGGTTACACGTCCTCCATTCGCTTGCTGTAATCCCAGGTGCCAATCCATTCGGGCTTCAGGCGGACGACGAGCTCCTCGTCCGCGCGATTGAGCAGAAAGCGTCCGAGCTTGGAATCGGTCGTGCCAACGTAGCGGTGAAGCAGCCGCTCGAGTACCTCCCGAGCTCCGGCTGACTCGAGGCTCGCCGTCGCCTGTCCTCGCACCCCGAAGTAAGGTGGTTCGTTGGGCGCGATCTCGAAGGCGCAACGTGGATCCGCCCGTAGGCGCTGTGCAATGCGCGCATCACGGTGAACGGCTCCGAGGATCTCGTCTCCCTCAGTCAGAAACCAGAGGGACAGGACGACGGGAAACCCGCTATCCGTATTGGCCGCGAGCCGCATCGGGATCCGCGCTTCAGACAGGAACTCCCGGGCCCGGGACGCGGTCCACGGGCCGGATCTTCGAATGATTGATGAGGGAGTCGAGCTCATGGATTTTCCGGTTCACACGTACGTCGCCATCTTACACCGTGCGGGGCCGAGAATACATGCGATCGAGTTGCCGCGCCGCCGCCAGTCCGGACAGGAACGCCCCTTCGATTCGGTTGCCGTTCGTCCAGTCGCCACAGACGGCGAGCCCCTTCGAGGCATCGAACAGGCAAGCTTCGTCGAGCGGGTTGTCCGCAAGCGCATAGCGCCACCGGTGGGCCCGCACGAAGATCGACGCCCGCTTCGGACGCCCGATGGCTTCGAAAAAGGCGTCGAGCAGTGGCTGGGTGACGTTCTCTAACGTCTCTTCGAGCTGATCGGCCGACCAATCTGCGCTCGCGTGAAGTACCCATCGGTCCGGGGTTTGGGTGCGCCCGGGTTTGCTCGAGGTGCGTGCGATCCAGCTGAGAGGTCCCAGATTGATGAACGCGCCATCGAAGGGGACGTCGATCTTGAGATCGAAGGCCACCATCACTGCCCAACAGGGTTTCATTCGAACCGTCGCGGCGCGAGCAGCCAGCTCGGGCGCAAGCTCGCTGAGCAGCGATTCGGTCTGCGCGGGCGGGGCCGAGCAGACGACGTAGTCGTACGCGCCGAGGCTGCCTCCGTGGAGGTCGAACAGCTCGACGCCACGAGGGCACCGAACGACACTACCGACGGTCACCCCGCATCGAACGTCTTGATCCGCAGCGAGGTGCTTGCAGAGCGCGCTCATCGTGGGCGTGCCGACAAAGCGCGTCTTCACGCTCGAGGGTTCGAACGCGCCGCTGTTTTCAATCGCCACGATCCGGCCGTCCCAACGGCTGACGACTCCGGTCTTCTCCCACTTCGCCGCGAGCGCGCAGAGCTCTGGCTCGCGAACCGTGAAGTATTGGGCGCCGTGGTCGAACCCGACCTCGGCGCCTCCGATTTCGGCGCGTCGAGTCGAAGTGCGGCCGCCGGGCGCGCGTCCCTTGTCAAACACCCGGACATCGAACCCTCGTTCCCCGAGGGCCCCCGCGCATGCGAGCCCGCTGAGGCCCGCGCCTATCACGGCGACATGCACGCGGGCACCCTCGCTGCCCCGATTGTGATTACACGGACTCATTGGTTCGGTCGACGTGAATCGCCTCGACGATCCGTCTTGTGAATCTAGGGTCGACCGGGGTGAGGTCAACGATGTCAAAAGAGTCTAACGTTCGATCGAAGTCGAGAAGAGTGCTTCTGATCGGGGCGACGGGGTTCGTCGGGCGGCACCTCGATGCGGCCCTCGCCGAAACCAACTGGGAGGTGCGCCGTGCGACACGCGACCGCAGCCGGGCGGACGGACCGGGTTGGGTGTATCTCGATGTTGAAGAAGCGTCTTCGATCGAGCCGGCGCTCGAAGGCTGCGATGCAGCCATTGATCTCATCCACTCGATCGACAATTCGAGCGACTACCCGAACGTGAAGCGCGTTCGGCCGAGGCTTTTCGCGATGCCGCAGAGCGCGCGGGGGTTCGACGAACGTGTTCGCACCGTCATACGTTCGGAGAAGCTGCCGTCTGCCATTCGCTTTTCGACGACGTATCGACGCAAGAGCGACTCAGGAGCTCGTGGAGACGCTTTCTGATTCCGCCGATGGGGGCGGTGGCGGGGATATCGCGTTTGCGGCGAGCGTCTTCGGGCGGGTGCCCTGGCCGGTGATGAGGCGCGCCCCGCGGTGGAACGTGACGTACGCGTAGGCCCACTCGATCAGAACCATCACCCGGTTCCGGAAGCCCACGAGAAAAAAGATGTGGATGAAGACCCAGAGAAGCCAAGCCAGCAGGCCGCCAAACTTGAAGCGCCCGATATCGGCAACGGCTTTGCCCCGCCCAATCGTCGCGAGCGTCCCCTTGTCCCAATATTCAAACGGCTTTGGTTCGCTTGCGGAAGCACCTTGCCCCACCTGATTCGCTATCGACTTGCCGACGTACTTCCCCATCTGGAGCGCCGCGGGAGCGAGCCCGGGGACCGGCTTCCCGTCCGTTTCGACATAAGCGAGGTCGCCGACGGCGAAGACCTCCCGATGGCCGGCAAGCGAGAGATCCGGCTCGACGTTGAGCCTCCGGTCGTCTCGCATGAACGCCTGAAGCCCTCGTTCGATCGGGGCTCCGCAAACTCCGGCGGCCCAGATCACGTTGGAGGCAGGAATGCATTCGCCGCTCTGGAGGACGACGCCTCGCTCATCGATCTCAGTCACGTAGGTCTGTAGGCGCACCGTCACTCCGAGCTTTTCGAGGTCGCGTTTCGCCAGCGCGGAAAGCTCGGGGGCGAGCGCAGGAAGCAATCGGTCGGCACCCTCGGCAAGCACGATTTCGATCGAAGACGGGTCGAGATTCCGAAACTCTCCTTGCAACACGCGCTTGGCTACCTCCGACATCGTCCCCGCCAGCTCGATGCCCGTCGGCCCCCCGCCGACGATGACGGTCGTCATGAGACGCCGACGCTCGTCGGGGTTGTCGCTGCGATCAGCCCGCTCGAAGGTCAGAAGAAACCTGCGGCGAATCTCGAGCGCATCGTCGACGGACTTCAGTCCGGGAGCGTGAGCCGCCCAGGCGTCGTGTCCGAAATAGTGATGCGTGGAGCCCGTTGCCAAGACCAGGTAGTCGTAGGACATCGGTTCGCCGTCGATTTCAACGACTCTGCGCTCCAGGTCGACCGAAGTGACGTCTCCAAGGACGACCGTCGCGTTCTTTTGTCGCCGAAAGATGTGGCGAAGCGGAACCGCAATCTGGCCAGGTGAGAGCGCCGCCGTCGCCACCTCGTAGAGCAAGGGCTGAAACAGGTGATGGTTGCGGCGGTCGACGAGCGTAATCTGCACCGGCGTACGCTCGAGAGAGGCGACGACGCTAATTCCCCCAAAACCGCCACCGATTACGATGATCTGAGGCTCGATCGTCTGGGAACCTTCGTTCATTTCACCTGACCCACGCGGGGGACTTAGACTAGCGCCGTGAATGCGCAACGAGAAACCATGCCGAAGCCCGGCAGCGAATAGTGCTCCTAGGCGGACCCGGAGGCGCGCCTAGCCGGGCGCTTGCTTCACCGTTTCTGAACGCAATGAGGATGAATCCTTCGCCGGGCAGATGCAGAAGCGTCCAGACCTGGGTGTAGGTGTCGGAACCCAAGAACGTGTCAGTGAAACGGGATAGCGCAGTTCCATACTTCGCCTCCCCTACTTCACGGTTGCGTGCACCCAAGAGCGCGTTTGTTTTCCCTGTCTCATCGACGTAAAACACACCCTGAAGCGGCCAAGACGCACACCTCGAGAGGGTGGAGAGGTGGCGGCCGGCCGCATTCAGGGCGCGCCAAGGCTCAATTGACCACGGTTGGCGTCCGCGCTCCAGGGACGCGAGAGATGATCTCTCCGATCGCCGCGCGAGTCGTGCTTGCGAATTCGCCCGGATCCACCTCGGCCGTCGCCCATCCGAGCCACAGAACGCGCATGGTGGTCGGCTCTTGCAACATCACCATCAGCGTCTTGTCCTGCGATTGCTTGCTCACGCCGGAGACATCGATGCTGGGCATGGTGTCGAACACGGGCGCCGGCCCGGGGGAAGGCCACGAATCTCGTCTCTCACCGAGCTGCGGCCCAGGTAGGTCGTTATAGGCGACGAAGTCCCACACAGGCTGGGTGGTGGCATAGGTCGCCTCTCCGTTGAG
>RCNG010000239.1_pt1 | contig 23791 bp, 22 predicted proteins | sample 2041371 | NCBI WGS metagenome assembly RCNG01 (sample SAMN09708227, study PRJNA481090) | Marine sediment metagenome, whole genome shotgun sequencing project. | biome: marine sediment; feature: ocean; material: sediment; isolation source: Sewage treatment plant 1 marine sediment (STP1) ... | reverse complement strand
GTGTGGCTGCCGTGAGCTTCATGTTGCTGGTGTTCACGGGTTTCGCGTTGACGTACCCCGAAAGCTGGTGGGCAGGGCTGCTGCAGTTCTCGGGCGGCGAATTTCGCGGGCTGTTTCACCGCATTGGAGCTGTCGGTCTGATCGGCGCCTGTTTCTTCCACTTCGCTCATCTTGCTGTCAGTGCACGCGCTCGACATCAGATCGCTGCGATGCTTCCGGGATTCGTGGACTTCAAAGAGTTTTCTCACCGTGTCGGATACAACCTTGGGCGCCGGGCGGAGCCCCCGGCACCGGTACGCGTGGGCTATGTCGAGAAGATTGAATACTGGGCTGCACTCTGGGGTACGGCTGTCACCGCAATTACAGGATTGGTGCTGTGGTTCGAGAACTTCACCCTGACCTGGCTTCCGGGTTGGGTGCCTGAGGCGGCCACGGTCCTGCATTTCCTTGAGGCCATTCTGGCTGCGCTGGCTATCGCAATCTGGCACTTCTACTTTGTCATCTTCGACCCGGCAGTGTATCCAATGGATATGACCTGGTTGACGGGGAAACCGCCCTTCTCAAGGGCTGAAGAACGAGGTGAGGTCATTGAAGAGGAGTCGCCGAACGACTCGGACTGAGGCTTGCAGCGAAAAACGACTGCGGAAAACCCGGATATCAAGTTCGCCACCGATGGACACTAATGTGTTCATCGGTAAGGTGCCGATTAGACTATTCACAGCTAATAAAATGAAAAACAATCGGGGAACCTGACCGCAGTCGAGGAAGACCATGTTCAAGAGTTTTTTTGCGTCCATAACGCAAAACGCGATCAGCCTGATCGGTACCGCACTCGCGCTCGCGAGCCTGGTGCTCATTCTGAGTTTGTTCCTGATGCAGCAGTTTGGTTTCGAGGGCGGACCGTATCTGGGCATCCTGACCTTCCTGATTTTGCCGGCGATTTTCGCGCTCGGGCTGTTTCTGATTCCGGTTGGTGCAGTATTGCGCCGCCGCAAACTGCGCAAGACGCCCGGCGGCGAAGAGGCTTTGTCTCTGCCGGTATACGACCTGAACGTGCCCAGGACACGCCATTGGTTGTTAATTTTCCTCGGCGTGACGATGGTTAATATCATCATCCTCGCCGGCGCAACCTATAAGGGTGTCGAGGTCATGGAGTCGGTCGAGTTTTGCGGTATGGCATGCCACGCCGTGATGGAGCCCGAACATACGGCGCATCAACGATCACCCCACTCGCGAGTCAGTTGCGCCGATTGTCACATTGGCCCGGGAGCGGATTGGTTCGTGAAGTCCAAACTGGATGGCGCCTGGCAATTAGTTGCGGTGACGTTTGATATTTACCCGCGCCCGATTCCGACGCCTTTGCATGACTTGCGACCGGCACGGGATACTTGCGAGCAATGCCACTGGCCGACCAAGTTTGTCGGTGACAAGCTATCGGTGATCAAGAGCTACAAAGAAGACGAGGAGAATACGGAGCTCACTACGGCACTGCTCCTGCGAGTTGGCGGTGCAGGGGGAATCGGTTCGACAGGCATTCACTGGCACGTCGATCCGGACGTATCAATTCGATATCGCTCTGACGAGACCCGCGAAGAGATTTACGAAGTGGAGCTCACGAATATCGATGGCTCAGTTACTCAGTACAGTGACAGGAAAGCGCCCGAAGAAGGTGGCGTCTGGCGATCGATGGATTGTGTCGATTGCCACAATCGGCCGAGTCATATTTATCAGCCACCGGACAAGGAAATCGACAGGGCAATCAATGCCGGCCTGATCGACCGAACATTGCCGTTCGTAAAACGCGAAGGCTTGCGCATTATTGATGCGGAGTACGATTCGCACGAGGTCGCGAGAGAGGTGATTGCGGACGAACTAACGGCTTACTATGCCGAGAATTACCCGGACACTGCCGTCGAGAGTTCCGACGCTATCAGCGCGGCCGTGGATACGCTGGGCGACATTTATTCTGTGAACGTGTTTCCACAAATGAAAGTCTGGTGGAACACCTATCCCAACCATATCGGTCATCAGGAATCGCCGGGTTGCTACCGTTGCCACAAGAAGAGCATGAGAACGGCTGAACGCGTTGCAATTTCCAAAGATTGTGATACCTGTCATGTGCTGTTGGCGGAAGAAGAAGAGAATCCGGAAATCATGACAATCTTGAATCCGGACTGACGTGAAGACGTCAATGCGCTCAGCGATTGACGCCGACCGCCGCCAGATTTTCTATGAGTTAATCAGCGGTGGCACGGGTTTGGTGCTGGCGCTATTCATGTGGGGACACGTCATTCTCGTCGGTTCAATTTTGACTGGCGAACGCGGCTTCGACTGGATGGCGATGATGCTCGAGGACTACTACATCGCGCAGCCGACGGTAGCTGCTATTTTCGCGTTGTTTATTGTTCACGCGATTTTCGCATCGCGAAAGATTCCGGCGCAGTTGCAGGAACGCCGCCGCATCATCGAATTGGCGAAAGGTCTGAAGCATTCGGGTCGCGAGAGGGTTCCGACTCGTCGCGACAATTCACCTTTTGTGCCGCACCTGGAATCGATGCTTTGGATCTGGCAGGTCCGGACCGGCATGATTATTCTGGTACTTGGCAGTTTTCATCTGATTTTGATCGGCGTCGATATATTCACACCGCTTTTCGGCCAATACGCAGGTATCGAGTCAGTGACGAGTCTGGCGCGCGTTGCCGCAGGCTTGTGGGTTCCTTACGCCATTCTATTGCTCTGCGTTGAGTTTCACGCGAGCGTTGGACTCTATCGTCTTGCAGTGAAGTGGGGCGCAGGTTTCCTGCCGCATCGGCGGACTATGCACCGGATTGAACAAGTCATTTTCTGGCTGGTACTCGGCCTTGGAACGTTAACGTTACTGGTTCTCGCTGGCTGGCTACCTCCGCCGCTGGAATTCTTGCTCAGCGAGGGCTCGCCATGACGCCGCAGCTGATAACGACTGACGTACTCGTCATCGGTGGCGGTCTGGCCGGAGAACGTTGCGCTATCGAAGCCGCAGCGGCTGGTCAGGAGGCGTTGATCTTGTCGCTGGTTCCGCCAAGGCGAAGCCACAGTTGTGCAGCTCAAGGCGGTATGCAGGCGGCGCTGGGTAACTGCGTCAAGGCAGAAGGTGATAGCCCGCATATGCATTTTCTCGATACGGTGCGTGGCTCCGACTGGGGCGCTGATCAGGAAGTCGCGAGCATATTTGCGGAAGAAGCGCCGGTCGCGGTACGCGAACTGGCACACTTTGGTGTTCCCTGGACTCGAGTACGCGGCGGAAAGAACAAGTACTTCATTAAGGGAGAATCCGTCGAAATAGAAGAGCGACTCGAGAACGACGGACTGATCACACATCGCGATTTCGGCGGCACCGCAAAATGGCGTGCCTGTTACGCCGCAGCCGGAACCGGACATGCAGCTTTGTACGCGGTGGACAGCGAAGTTGTTCGACTCGGCATAACGGTTCGTGATCGTGTCGAAGTGGTCTCACTGATCCACGACGGTAGTCGGTGCAGCGGCGTTGTCGCGCGTTGCCTGAGAACCGGAAAACAATTTGCCGTCATGGCAAAAGCGACCGTGATCGCAACCGGCGGTTATGGGCGCATCTACGGCCGTTACACGACGAACGCGACGATCAATTATGGCGATGGCGCAGCACTTGCGTTGAATACGGGCATCGTCCCACTCGGCAATATGGAAGCAGTGCAATTTCATCCGACGGCACTGTCACCGAGCGGCATTCTCATTACCGAAGGCTGCCGAGGTGACGGTGGATACCTGCTCGACAAGAACCTGAAGCGCTTCATGGTTGAGGCGGAGCCTGAAAAGCAGGAGCTGGCCAGTCGCGATGTCGTGTCCCGACATATGATGCAGCGCATTCAGGACGGTAACGGAGTCGACTCACCGAACGGCCGTCATTTGTGGCTGGACATTCGGCATCTGGGCGAGAAACATCTGACGACCAAGTTGCTTGAAGTCTTTGATATCTGCCGTGATTTTGCCGGCATCAATCCTGCGCATGACCTGATTCCTGTGCGCCCAACTCAGCACTACTCGATGGGCGGTGTTCGCGTAAATAAAGACGGCGAAGCCTATGGTCTTGCAGGACTCTACGCGGTCGGTGAAGCGGCCTGCTGGGATATGCACGGTTTCAATCGACTCGGCGGAAACAGCCTGGCTGAGACCTTGGTCGCGGGGCGTGTCGTTGGAGCTCGGGTTGCCGAATATGCCTCGGGCGCCACTTTGCAGGCGAATACGACGCTGGCTTTTGATGCGCTCAGCGCAGCCAAGCAGGACGCGGACGCATGGTTGGCGCGAGAAGGTAACGGGCGAAGTGTTTACGAAATACGAGACGCGCTTGGCGAAATCATGATTACCAAGGTCGGCATCTTTAGAAATGGCGCGGACCTTGATTCGGCGGTGGATGATATCCAGAAACTGATCGACGAGTGCTCTCACGCCGTACTGCGGCACAAAGGGCCAGGTGCTAATCCTGAGCTGGCCTTTGCACTGCGCCTCCCGGGCATGTTGCGACTTGCCATGACCGTCGCGATGGGTGCGTTGGCTCGGGCCGAAAGTCGCGGTGCACATTTCCGTACCGACTTTCCATTGCGCAATGACCGCGACTGGTTGAACCGAACGTTGGTGCGCTGGCAGCCAGATGCGACAGCACCGACCCTGAGCTATGAGCCTGTTGGCTTGATCGACCTGCCACCGGGGCATCGCGGCTACGGCAGCGATGAACGTATTGAGATGGAAGCGACAGTTGATGCTCACAACGCTTCCGTCATTGATGCTCAACAACGCGAAGGCCGTCTGGCAAGCGTTGACCCGATGGGCAGTCGCTTACACGACTCGAATAGAGAGGCAGAATGACCGATAGCGTAGATAACACAGCCCGGCGACTACGATTCGAGATTTTCCGTTTCAACCCGGTAGATGCCGCGTCAGAACCGCATATAGATACGTTCGAGATCGACGAACGACCGTATATGACGCTGTATATGGCGCTTAACGAAATTCGCGAAACTCAGGATTCCGGTCTGCAATTTGATTTCGCGTGCCGCTCTGCGATTTGCGGGTCGTGCGGCATGATGGTCAACGGACGGCCTGCGCTGGGATGTCGAACCCTGACGCGTGATTTGCCGGAGACTATTCGCTTACACCCGTTGCCGACTTTCAAACTCATCGGTGATCTGTCGGTCGATACCGGCACCTGGTTTCGAGAAATGGCGGAGCGAACAGAGGCCTGGATACATGAGCAGCTTCCGTTCGACCCTGACGGGCCCGAGGAGCGCATGAGTGACGATATCGCGGCCGCAATCTACGAAGGTGATCGTTGTATCGAATGCGGTTGCTGCGTTGCATCCTGCGGCGTAGCGAACGTCAATTCAGAGTTCCTGGCAGCCGCCGGTCTGAACAGGGTTGCACGTTTCATGATGGACCCGCGTGACGGGCGTAGCGATGCGGACTGGTTCGATGTCGTTGCGGGGGAACAGGGCGTGTTTGGCTGCGTCGGGCTGATGGCCTGTGCCGATGTCTGCCCCAAGGAATTGCCACTGCTTGATGTTTACGCGTACCTGCGCAGGCGCACGTTGGGGTCAAAACTCGCGAAGGACTAATGCGTCGCCAGGTGCGCGAGCGCTCGTAATACGTCGCGTCGACTGATCTGTCCGATCAGGCGGTTGTTCTGGACAACCGGGAAACGGCGATATTTTGATTCCACGAATTCCTGCGCGAGATCAACAATACTCATCTCGCCATCGACCGTTTCAACACCGTCGCTCATGAAATCCGACACCGGCCCGCCCCAGTCACCGTGGTAACCCGCGTTCAGTGCGACTTTCATACAGTCGAGTTCGGACAGCATACCGATGAGGTTGCCAGAGGCATCCACAACCGGAGCACCGGCGATGCGATGCTTGACCAGTTCGTGAACAGCATCGAGTACGTCCGTTTCCGGTTTAAAAGTCACGAGAGACTTGGCCATGTAGTCTTTTACCAGAACTGACTTGCTAATCATTGTTGCTCTCCTCGGCGCTTCCCCTTGCCTTTCTTGCAGTTGCCACTGCCACTGCACAGCTCGCATCGGCCGCCATTGAGACCGCCGCAGCTGCCACTGATCGCGCGTCGGCCATTCATTACCCCGACACTCATGCCCGCGATCACGAGCAGTATAACGACGAAGCTCATTGTGAATGTCAGTATGACAGTGTTCATTGTTGTCTCAGCTTTTCAAATTCGGATGTCAGTTTTTCTTCTGTTCCGCTATCGGATCTTACGAGAAAATAGGCGGCAATCTTCAGTTTTTCAGCCAGCGCATAGCCATCATCAGCACCCAATACCAGTAGCGCGGTCGCCATAGCGTCGGCGTAAGCGGTTGTCGTGCTGACAACGGTGACCCCGGTCAATGAGTGGCTGATGGGCCGACCTGTTCTCGGATCGATCGTGTGAGAATAGCGTTGTCCATCATGCTCATAGAAGTTTCGGTAGTCGCCGGAGCTTGCGACCGAGGCGTTTGTTATTCGCACTGGCGCGTACTGCATATTATTGTTTTTGAACGGTTTTTCGACCGCGATATTAAATTTCTCGCGCGCCGGGTTATGACCCTTCAATCGCAACTCACCGCCAATCTCGACGAGGTAATTCTCGAAATGATGGGCATCCAGCAGATCGGCGACCTCGTCAACAGCGTAGCCCTTTGCCCAGCCGGATAAGTCAACGTACATGTCGGCCGATGTCTTTCGAAGCGAGCCATAGTCGCAATCGGTTTCCAGTTTTTCATACCCGACCATTGCCTGCGCGGCGATGATCTCATCATTCGTTGGCAGTTCGTTCGTCATGTTCGTTGGGCCAAATCCCCACAAATTAACGAGTGGTCCTACGGTGATGTCAAAGGCTCCCCCTGTCAGGAAGCTGACATCAAGCGCCGCGACGACCATATGACAAAATTCCGGTCTTACTTTTATCCAGTCGACAGACGGATCGGCATTGAACTGCGATAACTCGGACTCGCTACGATAGGTCGATGCGATATTCTCGACATGCTCGAGTCGTTCGTGAATACGGGATTGCAGTGCGTCGAGATCTGTATCGACCGGTGGCGCTATGAGCGTGACGCTGAACGTCGTTCCCATCGTGTCGCCGCTGAGATCGTAAGTTGGTAGCTGATTCTTTTCGCTGCAGCCAGCGGCAAGGATCAATGCCAAAAAAAGAAAGCACCGCACTCGCACGGTCACCCGCCAAAATCGTCGAGCATAATATTTTCTTTTTGGACGCCGAGACTATCCAGCATTTTGATGACGGCCCCGTTCATCATGGGCGGTCCGCAAAGATAGTACTCGCAGTCCTCGGGGGCCGGGTGATCTGCGAGGTATTCGTCGAGCAATACCTTGTGAATGAATCCCGTGTACCCGGTCCAGTCATCCTCGGGTTGCGGTTCAGACATTGCCAGGTTCCATTGGAAGTTGTCGTTTTCAGCGGCGAGCTTGTCAAATTCGTCCTCATAGAAAACTTCCTTCAGGCTGCGGGCCCCGTACCAGAAGGACATTTTCCGCTCGCTGTGCCGACGTTTCAGCTGATCGAAGATATGCGCTCGCATCGGAGCCATACCAGCGCCGCCGCCAATGAAGACCATTTCGTTATCGGTTTCTTTGGCGAAGAACTCGCCGTACGGTCCGGATACGATGACTTTGTCGCCGGGTTTCAGATTGAAGATGAAGGACGACATGATTCCGGGGGGTATGGAATCGTCCGCTCCTGGCGGTGGCGTCGCAATTCTTACGTTGAGCTTAATGACATCTTTTTCCAACGGAAAACTAGCCATCGAATAGGCGCGCGACTCGATTTTTTTCACGTGCGATTCATAGCGCCACACTTTGAAACGGTCCCATTCATCGCGATACCGTTCATCGATATCAAAATCCGTGAATTTCAGATCATGCGGCGGGCAATCGATCTGAATGTAGCCGCCGGCGCGGAAGTCCAGCTCCTCACCGTCCGGTAATGCCAGCACCAGCTCCTTGATAAAGCTCGCGACATTGCTATTCGACTTTACAGTGCATTCATAGCGTTTGACGCCGAAGACTTCGTCGGGTACTTGCACCTGCATGTCCTGTTTGACGGCGACCTGACAGGATAATCGGTAGTGCTCAGCGGCCTCGCGCTTATTCAGTAAGGAAGTTTCGGTCGGCAGGATCGCACCGCCCCCGGAGATAACACGAACGCGGCACTGCCCACAGGTTCCGCCGCCGCCGCAGGCCGATGGCACGAACAAGTCAGCATCCGCCAGGCCTTGCATCAGTTTTCCGCCGACAGGGAGTTTGAGATTCATCTCATCATTGACCGTTACGTTAACCGAGCCGCTGGCGACGAGTTTTGATCGGGCCACGAGAATGACGAAGACGAGTATGAGGATAATGGCCGTGAAAAGTCCGACGCCAAGCAGGACTTCGAGTACGACTGAGTTGTCGATGTTCACAGCTGAATTCCCGAGAAGCCCATGAAGCCCAGTGACATCAGGCCAACGATGATGAAGGTAATTCCCAAACCCTGCAGACCGTCCGGGACATCACTGTATTTGAGCTTTTCACGAATGCCGGCCAGTGCAATCAGGGCAATAGCCCAACCCGCACCACTGCCGATGCCGTAAACGATGCTCTCACCAAAATCGTAATGGCGTTCGACCATGAACAAGGTGCCACCAAGAATGGCGCAGTTCACTGTGATCAACGGCAGGAATATTCCCAGCGCGTTGTAGAGTTTTGGAAAATAGCGATCCAGCGTCATCTCGAGTATCTGCACCAGTGCTGCAATGACGCCGATGTAGGTGACGAGACCCAGGAAGCTCAGATCAACGTCCGGTAATCCTGCCCAGGCAAGCGCTCCGGGGGCGAGCAGATACGCGTAAATCAGATAGTTAACAGGGACCGTAATGACCTGCACCGCGACAACAGCGACGCCCAGTCCAATCGCGGTTTCCACGCGTTTCGAAACAGCAAGAAACGTACACATGCCGAGGAAGAACGCGAGTGCAAGGTTTTCGACAAATGCCGCTTTGATAAATAGATTGACGTAGGCTTCCATTAGTAAACGTCCGTCCGATGCACTTCATGAATCTGATAGTCGGGCTTTTCAACCTGCTGTGTTCGCCAGGTGCGAATACCCCAGATCAGTAAGCCGATGATGAAAAACGCGCTCGGCGGCAGCAGCATCAATCCGTTCGCCGGATACCAGCCGCCGTTCTGTGTTAGCTCGAGTATCGGATAACCCAGGAGCGTGCCGGCACCAAACAATTCACGGAGCGTCGCAACAGCGATCAGGATCAGGCTGTAGCCCAATCCATTACCAAGACCGTCGAGGAAACTGAGGCCGACCGGGTTCTTCATCGCAAAGGCTTCGGCACGACCCAGGACAATACAGTTGGTGATAATCAAGCCGACAAAGACCGACAACTGTTTGCTGGTTTCGAACGCGTAGGCGCGCAGTAGTTGATCGGTCAGGATGACGAGTGACGCAATGATCGTCATTTGGACAATGATGCGAATGTTGTTCGGAATACGATTGCGAATAAGACTGATAGCCGCACTGGACAACGTAATAACACTGATTAAGGCGACACACATCAATAGAGCGGGCAGCAGCGCGGTGGTTACGGCGAGTGCCGAGCAGATACCGAGCATCTGCAAGGTCACCGGATTGTCGTCGATCAAGGGGTCGACTACGACTTTTCGAATGTCGCTCATCGGAAGGTCTCCAGATAGGGCCCAAAGCCCTCGGGGCCAGCCCAGTGTCGGACGAGTTTTGTGACACCGTTGCCGGTCAGTGTGGCACCGGCGAGGCCATCAACCTGGTACGCGGCATCCGGATTGGCATCTCGTTGTACGAATCCGCGAACGACTTCAATACGTGGCGTTCCGTCGTCACCGTAGAGTTTTTTGTCAACCCAGAGTTTTCGCCAAGCCGCTTTGTCGATCTGATCGCCCAAACCGGGGGTTTCAGCGTGTTCGTAGAAGCGAATACCTTTTACGGTGTTTCCGTCGGGAGCAACCGAAATGTAGCCACGCATGGTCGACCATAGGCCGGGACCACTAATGGGCAAGATGATTTGCTGCACTTTGCCCGCGTCCTTCGCGAGATAAACCTCGACGGATTCGCCGTTTGCAAGATCGACATTTGCAGGCTCGACCGTTGCAAACAACTCCGCAATAGTTGCCCCGGGCGTCATAAGACCCGCAACTTCGAGAATGATTCGCTGCCGGTATTCTTCCTGGTTTTTTAATTGCACGGGCTTCAGAACGATGGCTGCACTGGCCACCAAAATAGAGCAAATCAGGCTGAGCCCAATCGCTACGAAGAGCGTGTTCGAGATACTGTCGCGATCGAATGTCTTTTTATCAGGCATTGCGTTTTTTCCTCCGCCTGACGTTCGTTTGTATAACGAAGTGATCAATAACCGGCGCAAATATGTTGGCAAACAGAATCGCCAGCATGATGCCTTCGGGGAAAGCCGGGTTAATCACTCTGATCAACCAGGTCATGAAACCAATGAGGAGGCCGAAGACCCATTTGCCAGCGTTCGTCTGCGCGGCGCTCACGGGATCGGTTGCCATGAATATTGCACCGAATGCGAAGCCGCCCAGAACCACATGCCAGTGCCAGGGCATTGACATCATGGGGTTGGCGCTTTCGCCACTGAAGAGCAGCGATGGAATAATCAGCCCGAGGAACACGGCAGCCATAATTCGCCATGAGGCGATACGTGTGAATATCAGGAACGCAGCGCCCAGCAAACAGGCGAGGGCCGATGTTTCACCGAGGGAGCCCTGCATCTGTCCGAGAAAGGCTTGCGACCAGGTCAGTCCGCTGGCCATCACACCGGACATACCTTCGGTTGCACTGATGCCCAAGGCGGTGGCGCCGCTAAAGCCATCGACGGCGGTCCAGACGGCATCACCGGAAATCTGCACCGGATAGGCAAAGTAGAGGAATGCTCGACCGACGAGGGCCGGATTCAGGAAATTCTTGCCGGTACCGCCGAAGACTTCTTTGCCAATCACCACGCCGAAACTGATACCAACTGCGACCTGCCAAAGGGGGATGGTGGCAGGCAAGATCAGCGTATAGAGCAGCGATGTGACAAAGAAGCCTTCATTGATTTCATGATTCCTGACGCCGGAAAACAAGATCTCCCAAAAGCCACCGGCAGCCATCGTGACGGCATAGATCGGTAGCAGGTAGAGCAGGCCCTGTGCGAAGCAATCGTAGAAACTCTGTGGATCGTAGCCGGCGCCCATGAGCGGCAATACAACGCCGCGCCAGCCTTCAATGCCGACGATGCCCATCGCGGCCATCGCCGTATTTGCCTGAAAGCCGGCGTTCCACATACCGACGAGCGCGCAGGGCGTAACAGCAAACACCACGAGAATCATGACGCGTTTCAGGTCAAGAGCATCCCGAATATGCAAAGAACCGCGCGATATATCCGGTGCCGAGTAAAACAGCGTGTCGACCATCTCGAACAGCGCGTAAAATTTCTCATAGCGACCGCCGGGTATAAACAGCGGTTCCATCCGGTCCAGCATTTTGCGCATACGCTTCATCAGCCGTTGACCTCTATTTCTCTGAGGTTTTTGCGCAGGTGTTTCCCGTATTCATATTTACCGTTGCAGACGAAGGAGCACAGTGCGAGATCTTCCTCAGCCAGTTCAAGACACCCCAGATCGCGCGCCGTATCCGTATCGCGAACCAGCAGGGCCTTCAATAATGGCGTCGGTAGAATATCCAGCGGCATAACCTGCTCGAAACTGCCGATGGAGACCATCGCTCGAGGACTGCCGTTCTGCGTTGTCGTCAATGGAAACGTGTCTGCTCTGAAGAGATTCCCTGCGAAGGCTCTTGCGGCCGAATATTTTCCAACGCCCGGTCGCATGAACGAGAGGAACTGGCGTGGTTCGCCTTCTTGCAACACAGTAATTTGATTGTCGTAACGCCCGAGCCACGCGGCCCAACCGGATGCGCGATGGCCACTGAGTACGGAACCGGAAACAATTCTAACGGCAGAGCCTTCAATTTCTCCATCGACGAGCTCGGCGATATTGGCACCCAAACGAGTAGTGACGAGTCGTGGTCGAGAAACAGCGGGACCGCCGAGAGAAACGACGCGTTCGACCGCCAGGCGACCGGTGGAAAATAATTTTCCAGTCGCGATGACATCCTGGTATCCAATTTGCCAGACGACTCGCGCCTCGCTGACAGGTTCAAGAAAGTGGATGTGCGTACCTGCAAGTCCTGCGGGGTGTGGGCCCGCGAACTGACTTGACCGAATGTTGTCGTCGTCCGGGCAGGGAATCGAGCTACCGGGCGCAGTGCAGACGTGCACATTGCCATCGGTCAGCTTCGCAATAATCTGCAACCCCTGCACAAATGCATCGCTGTTGCGCTGCACGATCACATCAGGGTTCGCCGCCAGCGGATTGGTGTTGATAGCAGTCACGAAAACCGCGGCCGGCCTGTCGTTTGGCGCTGGGATCTTGCTGAACGGTCGAGTGCGAAAAGCGGTCCATAAGCCGGATGCGAGTAGATTATTCTGTACGTCATCCGCGTTAATGCTCTGCAGCTCGCCTGCGGAATAGCGCGTGAAACGATCTTCACCATCGCCTTCGAGCGCAATCACGACTGATTGCAGAATGCGTCGCTCGCCGCGATTGATAGCGGTGACAGTGCCGCTACCCGGCGACGTAAATACGACCCCCGGATTCTCCTTGTCCTTGAATAGCGCCTGACCGAGATTAACCGCATCACCGACGGCAACCAGCATGCCCGGTTTCAGGTCGACAGTGTCCGGGCCAAGCAGAGCAACGGACGACACGGTAGCGCCGGCCGAAACTTCCTGTAACGGAGACCCTGATATCGGGATATCGAGTCCTTTCTTTATTTTAAAAAGCAATTTTGAATACCACGCATCCAGCGAGCCAAATACAACCAATCGTATGTATCCCCAGTGTTGATTCGATTGCCTGAGTCATGGCTGGCCGATCAGCGACGCCAACGCGGATCGCGACAGAAGCGCGCCAGGCAAGAAACAGTAATGCGACAGGAACGATTGGTGCCGCGACAGGCAAAGCCTGTTGAATCGTCAAATAGCCAATGATGACTGCACCAGCCGCATTCATAGTGAAGTAAAGCCGCGATGTCGCTACCAATCCGAAACGCACTGGCAGCGTGTTCTTTCCAGTGGCGGCATCAGGTTCGACGTCAGGGACTTCGTTGATAAGCAGGATGGCGCCGACCCAGATGCTAACCGGCAGCGAAAACAGCACCAGTGCCGTGTCTATTGAAGCGCCCTGAAGCCAGGCTGCGCCAGTAACCGGGAGTACGCCAAATGCAAAAGCGACCGCGGTTTCGCCAATTCCGAGCGAGCTGAGTTTTACGGGACCTATCGAATAGAGTACGGCGAGTGCGATTCCCGCCAGGCCAAACAACAAAATTGCAGGACCTTTCTCAATAAATAGCGCGACACCGAGAATAGCGGCGAAGACCAGCAGTCCTGTTCCGAGCTGGGCCATCCGTGATTGAGTAAGAATGCCCATTTGAATAAAACGCGACCCGCCTGTGTAGGGGTAAATGCGTTGTTCGTTGATTCGGTCAGTCCCAATCTCGTCGTCGCTGACGTCATTCAATACGTTGCTCGCGGCATGCACGCAGACGGTCGCGACTAACGCGAGTGCGAATACATAGGCGTCGAAGCCGTTGGACATGTAGGCACCCCACGCAGTGCCGACAATGACCGGGAGAGCAGACGCCGGAAAAAATTTCGGGCGAGTTGCATGAAACAGGCGCTTAATCAGGCGCGCGCCAGACTCTCCGGCGAATTCTTCCGGAACGGGATTCATGGGTCGAACGGATTCTTGAGACATGTATTTTTGGTTTCCGTAACTGCGAGACTATTTATACCGATATTGGCATGCATAAACATACGCGCTAACCGAATGGCGAATCAGGATTTTATCACGGGAACTTGTCGCGACGCCTTCCCTCCAATTCCGAGCCTCAAAGGCGAGTAAGAAATCGACAGGGGATTTGGATACAATTGAAAGCAATTACACCGAAGGATAATAAAAGTCATGAAATTCAGTAAGATAGCTATTTTATTCTTGTCGAGTATGGCGCTTGCTGCTTGTGGCGAAAAGGACAGCTATGACCCGGCGCATGACTATTTTTCCTACGCGAACACGGATGCATTCGTAACCCGGCACATCGCCCTTGATCTCGATGTCGATTTCGAGGCAAAGAAGCTCCGCGGCAGCGCGACGCTGTATCTCAAGGTACTGGATACCGACGTACGGGATATCATCCTCGATACTCGCGATCTCACCGTGGGTGACGTCGTGTTTGTCGTTGGTGATACAGAACTCGAAGCGGCAAGCGTTTCGACAGGTGAGCGCCACGATAGTCTGGGCGCGCCGCTGACTATCGGGATTCCGCCCGGCATCGAAAAGGGTGAAGAACTGGTCGTTCGCATTGACTATGAGACGAGCCCGCAGGCGTCAGCGTTGCAATGGCTCCCGGCGGAACTTACCGCAGGCGGCAAGCATCCGATGATGTTCTCCCAGTCGCAGGCGATTCATGGTCGCAGCTGGATTCCTTTACAGGACACACCGTCTGTTCGCGTGACCTACGAGGCTAGAATTCGGACACCCGGTGAATTACTTGCGGTCATGAGCGCCAATAACGATCCTCTGACGCCGCGGCAAGGCGAATACACCTTCGATATGCCGCAGCCGATTCCCGCCTACCTGATCGCCATTGCCGTTGGAAACTTGTACTTCGCGCCACTGGGTGATGACACCGGCGTATATACCGAACCGGAGTTGCTGGACGCATCGGTTTACGAGTTCGCGAATACGCAGGACATGCTTGACGTCGCTGAAAAGCAGTTCGGTCCCTATCAATGGGGCCGCTATGACTTGCTGGTCTTGCCGCCGAGTTTTCCCTACGGCGGTATGGAAAATCCTCGTCTCTCGTTTCTGACGCCCAGTTTGCTCGCCGGTGACCGCAGCCTGGTCTCTGTTGTTGCGCACGAGCTCGCGCATTCCTGGTCAGGCAATCTTGTGACTAATGCTACGTGGCGAGACGGTTGGCTAAACGAAGGCATGACGAGTTACCTCGAGGGACGCCTGATGGAGGTGATTTATGACGCCGATCGCGTCGACGAAGAGCGAGTTCTCAATTATGCAGAACTGCAGGAGAACTTCGCCTTCGTTCCGCTCGAACGCCAGGGGCTTGCGCCAAGATTCGCGTCAGGCGATGCGGATGACGTACAGGGCACGATCCACTACCACAAAGGTGCTCTATTCCTGGAATACCTCGAGCAACGCTTCGGACGAGAGACATTCGATCCGTTTATTTTTCAATACTTCGACGACTATGCGTTCAAGACGATAACGACCGAGGAATTTCTGGACTATCTGGAAGTTAACCTGTTGGATCAAACTCCCGGAGTCGTAAAGCGTGCACAGGTAGAAGTTTGGATGTACGAGCCTGGACTGCCGGACGATGCACCCGTTCCGTCGTCCCGGACGCTGAATCATGCGAGCGAACTGGCGGCAGCCTGGAGTATCGGTGAAGCTTCGGTAGAGGATATTCCGGTCGATGAGTGGAGCCCGCAAGCGCTGCGATATTTCATCGACAACCTGGCCGGCGATTTGTCGCGAGAAAAGCTGCAGGCTTTGGATGAAGGTCTGGGTCTGAGCACAACGGGCAACGCGGAGGTTGCACGGACCTGGTTTATTCAGGTTGCCAAGCGCCGCTATGAACCCGCTTATGCGCCCATGGAAGCGTATTTGAACCGCTATGGGCGCGCCCGTCTGGTGACGTCTATTTATGGCGCGCTCGCGGCGAATGGTCAGGATGCCGAGTTAGCGCAAGCGATCTTTGAAAGGACTCGAAGTAAGTACCACCCGATCACCAACGGATTTATCGAAGCGACGCTTCGAAGGGTCAGTCAGTAATTCGGCCGTACAGCAATGCTACTATCCACAGGATGAAAAGACTCACGCGAGCAGTTGCTGTCCTGCTACTGGCAACATCATGCTCGACCTATGCACCCGTCGAGCTGGAAAATCCCGACCGAAAGAACTTCGGAGCGGCTGAAGATCAGTTGTTCTGGAGTTTCGAACAGAAAGTCGCGGGATTTCGAAACATGGAGCAGATTTCATCGGCGAGAGTTGTTCCCGCTGACGAAAACGTCTATCCGCTGCCACGAAATGACACGGATTTGGGGTCGCTTGAATTCACGTACGAAAATGAAGTCTGGACGATTGATGAGTATATCGAGCGGCAAAAAGTCGCCGGCCTAATCGTTGTCAAAGACGGTGTGATCGTCTACGAGCGTTATGAGCTGGGTAATACGGAAGAGTCACGTTGGGTATCGTATTCGATCGCGAAGTCGGTAGCGTCATTGCTTGTCGGCGCGGCGATCAATGACGGCTATATCAAGGATGTCGACGAGATGGTCAGCGACTATCTTCCGAGGCTCAAGGGTTCATCGTACGACAAATCGAGCATTCGCAACGTATTACAAATGTCATCCGGCGTAGAGTGGACAGAAGACTATGCCGATCCTGATTCGGACATCAGTACCACACCCTGGACGACACTGGCCTTCTATGAATACCTTCGCGGGAAACCCCGCGCATCCGAACCCGGAACGGTCTTCAACTACAACACGGCTGAGGCCAACGTCGTCGGCAACATTGTTCGCTCCGCGGTGGGAAATAATTTGTCGACCTACCTATCCGAAAAAATATGGAAACCATTCGGCATGGAACGCGATGCGCATTGGGTTTTGACTGAACCCGGCGGTGGCGAGTTCGGCGGTAGCAGTTTGAGTGCAACGTTGCGTGATTACGTGAGAATCGGCCTTTTCGCGATGAACAATGGCGTATTGTCTGATGGAACAGCAGTGTTACCTGAAGACTGGATGCGAGATTCAACCACGCCGTCGCAAGGCTATGCGGGCTATGGCTACCTTTGGTGGCTGCGAGGTAATAAGTCCTATGCCGCGAGTGGAATATTTGGACAACAAATTTATATTGATCCGGACAATAATGTTGTCATCGCAATGCACAGTGCGAGAGATGATGCCAGCAACCCCGAAGATTGGCGACTGATGAACGCGGCCAACGCAGCCCTCGTCGCTGCCACAACGAATCCTGGAGACAACCATGAATAGAATTTTATTGACGCTGGTACTGATGTTGCCTTTGTGTTGTTTCGCAGAGCAGGTCGTTCCGATCGACAAGGTCGAGAACAACATCAACATTCGGCTGTCGCCCGATGCGGCCTCGGACGTTGTCGGAAAGCTGGATCAGGGATCCTCGATCGAACTCGTTAGTACAGTCGAGGGCTGGTACGAAGTTCAGTTAGAAGGGGATGCAACGGGCTATATCAGTTCGGATTGGTCGCGGATCGTTGTGGATGAGCCGGTCGTCGAGGCGGTTGTTGAAGCGGTCGTGCCAGACGCAGCGGAGGCTATCGAAGAAACGATTGAAGTGGTAGCAGAGGAACCTGCTGAAGAAGTGGTCGAAGAAGTGGTCGAAGAAGTCGTCGTGGCCGAATTACCCGAAGTAGCAGTAGAAGAAGCAGTAGAAGAAGCAATAGCAGTAGCTGAAGAACCGGTAGCACCAGAACCGGTCGTTGAGGTTGTTGCCCCGCGAGGCAAGAATGCCGAGGTCAAACTGAAAGGAACGCGAGATTTTCTCGTCAAATTCCGTGACACCGCCAGGGGCGTCAACTCGCAAATATTCGATGACGGCAATCAGGTCGGTATCGGGACAACGACGCCCAAGCAACGCCTCGAGGTCAATGGTAGCATCCAGATTCACGAACAGAACAGCAGCGTCGCTGGTCTCATTATCACGCAGGACACCGGCGACACGGGCTACATCATGCACAATCGCGCGAACCGATTGACGATCGGCGCCGGATCTCAGGATCGAATCACTATCGATCGGGACGGCAACGTCGGCTTCGCCGTTTCACGGCCAGAACATCCCCTGGAAATGGCCAGTGGAGCGCACGTTACGGCGGGTGGTGTCTGGACGAACAGCAGTTCGCGGGACAAGAAAGAGAACATTGAATCCTTGCCGGCGGACGCTGCGTTGTTGGCCCTGATGGCAATGGAGCCCGTCATGTTCAACTACAAGAATGAGCGGAACGAAGACTATGTCGGATTTATCGCCGAGGATGTTCCGGATCTTGTCGCGGTTGGTAAACGCGATGCATTAAGTACTATGGATATCGTTGCCGTATTGACTCGAGTCGTTCAGGAACAGCAGAACAAAATTAAAGCGCTGGAGGCCCGTCTCGACGCTATGTGAGCGACGCCATTGTTGTAAATGTGTGACGCCAGTCAACGGATGATCACAACCAATTGAGCATACTGGCGGAATACAGGAGCTCCAATGACTTACCTTCGAATCTTATTGCTGTTTTCAATTCTCGCCAGCGGATCGGCCGCGGCTGATGTCTGGAGGTGGGAGGATGCCAGCGGCAAGACCCACTATGTCGATACCAACACGGCGATTTTCACCTGGGTAGAAGACGGTAAGGTTTTCTATAGCGATACGCCGGATCATGAAGATGCCGTTGCAGTGCAGTTAGTATGGGTTTCCAAAGGCACGCTGGACGATCTGAAAAGCGCGGCCAACAGTGATGACGGATACGCTTTTCCGGGCGAGACTCCTGAAGAGCGCGCCGTACGTGAGGAGTCCGAAAGACATTATTGCGACCGGGCCAAAGAGATATACGCGTCGTACCAGAATGCTCCGCGCCTTTACAAAACGAACGAAGATGGCGAGCGCGAATACCTGTCCAAGAAAGAGGAAAGAGCAACGCTTGCGGATACTGAGTCGAAGATGAATGAGCTCTGCAAGAAATAGCAGGCCGCCATCGCTACTTCGAAACTAAGGCCTTATCCGCCGCGAGAAATTCGCCACTCCTGAGAAACGATGTGGTATTTCTGAATACCACATCGCTGCGCGTAATGTAGCGATGAGAATTCCCAACAATCAGGAAGTCATTCATACCTTCAATCTGCGTGCTGGCAACGGACACTTTGCCGTCGTTCGGTTCTGGCAGCAAGGCGGAAGAGAAGATATTGATGGTGCCGGTTCCGGCAATGATGCCCAAGTCAAAATCAACCGGCCCAAGTTGTGACGGCATGCTTTCCTGGCTAGTGCCTAACTGCGCACCTGCATCGCCGGCAAACATTTCGAATCCCGGCCAATCCCGTGTTCTGTCGATAATTTCGCTGCCCTGATTTGGCGGTCCAAGCATGACAACGCGACCGAGGTCCGGAATCGGCATGTGTTCATTCTGATAGCGCAGCAAGATACCGCCCAGGGAATGTGTGACGAAGTGAATTTGTGTCGCTCCCGCACCGCGGCATTCCGCAAGGCCGGCTTCAACCGCCAGTGGCGCAATCTGCTCAACGGACCCGAATTGCGACGGGTAGTCGACATTCGCTGTCGTGAAACCCGCATCGTGCAACGCCTTTGCCATTGGGCGCATGGCACGCCAGCTTCGATTCAGGCCGTGTAGCAGGACGACGCATTCGTCGCTACCGCTTGCTGTAACCAGCTCGGAGCGCGGGTGATGCACACAGGCGCTCAGCAGGCTTGCCAGCACCAGTAACGCGGAACCTATCGCCAATCGAGAGAAATTCATTCCATGAGTCTGCCAAAGATGCGCTCAATGCGCATGCGAAATATCAGAAGAGGCGCTGTGAACCCTAAGACACCTCGACGAATGAGTTCGTTCACTGCATTACTCCTACTTTCTTGGCGAGTTTCCCGGCGCAGTATTTCAACTGACCAAAGAATCAGTATAATCGGCCGTTGTCGCTATCTCGCCAGAGGTTTCATTGGAAACATCTCTTTTAGATCAGGGAATTACGCTCATGCTGGTTGGCATGGGAACCGTATTCACGTTCCTGACTGTTCTGGTCATTGGGATGTCTGTGATGTCGAGCATTGCTGCAAAGATGGCAGCGAAGTTTGCAACTACCGCGATTGATGGCGATGTAAGCGAAGAAGAGGTCGCCGCTATCTCGGCGGCGATTGCACAGCACAGAAATTCCCCGACAAAATAGAATCGCAAATTAGAGTCCAATGAATACTAAGAAACCACTTGGAATTACCGAGCTGGTGCTGCGCGATGCACACCAAAGCCTCCTGGCGACCCGTATGCGGATCGACGATATGTTGCCGATCGCCGAAAAACTGGATCAGGTCGGCTACTGGTCGATGGAGTCGTGGGGTGGGGCAACGTTCGATTCGTGTATCCGTTATCTGGGTGAAGACCCGTGGGAGCGTATTCGACTGCTTAAGGCGGCAATGCCCAATACGCCGCAGCAAATGCTGTTCCGTGGTCAGAATATTCTTGGTTATCGACACTATGCCGACGATCTCGTCGAAAAATTCGTTGAACGATGCGCGGTGAACGGCGTAGACGTGTTTCGGATTTTCGACGCGCTCAACGACCTCAGAAATCTTGAGACCGCGATCAAAGCAACCCTGGCCGTCGACAAACATGCGCAAGGCACGATGTCTTACACGGTCAGCCCCGTGCATACCGTCGATTTGTGGGTCGATATGGGCAAGCGTATCGAGGATATGGGCGCGCATTCTATTTGCATCAAGGACATGGCCGGTTTGCTACGCCCGTATGTTGCTTTCGAGTTGGTGAGTCGACTCAAGGCGACCGTCGATATACCGATTCACATGCAATGTCATGCGACGACGGGCCTGTCGACTGCGACGTATATCAAGGCCATTGAGGCCGGTATCGACAACATCGATACAGCGGTGTCATCGATGAGCATGACTTACGGCCATTCGCCAACAGAGTCTCTCGTTGCAACGCTCGAAGGAACGGACCGGGATACGGGTCTGGATGTGATACTCATCGAAGAGATCGCTGCCTATTTCCGCGAGGTTCGTAAGAAATACGCCAAGTTCGAAGGATCGTTGCGCGGTGTTGATTCGCGCATTCTGGTCGCTCAGGTTCCTGGCGGCATGTTGACGAATCTGGAAAACCAGCTTCGTGAACAGAACTCGAGCGAGAAAATCGATGAGGTACTCAAAGAGATACCGAGAGTTCGTGAAGACCTGGGGATGTTGCCGCTGGTAACGCCGACGTCGCAAATTGTCGGTACACAGGCCGTGATCAATGTGATGTCCGGATCGCGTTACACAAACATCACAAAAGAAACGGCGGGCGTTTTGAAAGGGTCCTACGGCGCGACGCCACTGCCCGTTAATGCAGAATTGCAGAAACAGGTTCTTGAAGGTGCGGACCCGATTACGTGTCGTCCCGCAGATTTGCTCGAGCCGGAACTGGAGGTTCAAACAGCGGAACTGCTACGTATCGCCGATGAGAAAGGCATCAGATTGGCCGATGACGTTGTTGACGATGTGTTGACGTATGCCTTGTTTCCGCAGATCGGTACCAAGTTTTTGGAGAATCGCGACAACCCGGATGCTTTCGAACCTGTGCCAAGCGCGGAGTCCGCGGCGCCAGCCACACAAGCCGTCGCGTCGTCGGGCGGAACGGGTGTCTACTCTGTGCGAGTCAATGGCAAGGCCTTTACGGTCGAGGTCGCGGAGAGTGGTCAGTTATCGGCCATTGCGGCAACACCCGCGGCAGCGTCGCCAGCGGGCGCCGGCCAGGCCGTGAACGCAGTTTTGGCAGGCAATATTTTCAAGGTTCATGTCGCGCCTGGAGCGGTCGTCGAAAAGGATCAGCCCTTGCTCGTCGTCGAAGCGATGAAAATGGAGACGGTGATCAGCGCTCCCCGGGCCGGTACCGTGACAACGGTCTTCGTCGCCGAAGGCGATGCTGTATCGGTGGGCGACGCGCTGGTTGAGATTGGCTAGTCGATGGATCTGATTAATAAAATCTGGGTCGAATCTGGGATCTACCAGATAAGTCTTGGTCAGGTCGCGATGATAGCGATCTGTCTGTTGTTGCTCTATCTGGGCATCGTCAAGAAGTTTGAGCCATTGCTGTTGGTCACGATCGGCTTCGGCGGTCTCCTCAGTAATATTCCCGGCGTTGAAATTGCGACAGGCAACGGTCTGCTACATCTCTCCTACGTCGTTGGTATCGAGACCGGCGTCTTTCCGCTCATCATCTTCATGGGCGTTGGTGCTTTGACGGACTTTGGTCCGTTACTGGCGAATCCAAAGACGCTATTCCTCGGTGCCGCCGCACAGTTCGGTATATTCGCGACGCTGCTTGGCGCGCTCGGTTTGACAGAACTGGGGATAATGGATTTCACGCTGCGCGAGGCGGCGGCAATTGGCATCATCGGTGGCGCCGACGGGCCGACTGCAATTTATGTCGCCGGTAAACTAGCCCCGGATTTACTCGGCGCTATCGCGGTTGCTGCCTATTCCTATATGGCCTTGGTGCCACTCATTCAGCCACCGATCATGAAGTTGCTGACAACAGAGGCCGAGCGCAAGATTGAAATGGTGCAGCTGCGTGAAGTCTCCAAGACGGAGCGCATTGTCTTTCCGTTGCTGCTGCTGTTGCTAGTGGCGTTGCTGTTGCCCTCTGCGGCACCGCTCCTCGGCATGCTGTGTTTTGGCAACTTGATGCGCGAGTGTGGCGTGGTCGATCGCCTGTCGGACACAACACAAAATTCATTGATCAACATCGTGACTATTTTTCTGGGTTTGTCCGTTGGGTCGAAACTCAGTGCCGAGCAATTCCTGGATTGGAGCACGCTCAGCATTTTGTTACTCGGTATTGTCGCGTTCGCGATTGGCACGGCAAGCGGCCTGTTGATGGGTAAGGCACTTAACAAAATTTCCAGCACGCCAATCAATCCGTTGATTGGTGCTGCGGGCGTGTCAGCGGTGCCGATGGCGGCACGCGTCGCCAACAAGGTTGGACTTGAAGCCAATCCACAGAATATTCTCCTGATGCACGCAATGGGACCGAACGTCGCCGGCGTAATCGGATCGGCCGTCGCCGCGGGCATCATGATAATGTTCGCATCCTGAGTCACTTCATTGATCTAAAGCGGAAAAGTATCGATGTCACTATCCATAGTAATTCCTGCCAAGAATGAAAGCGGCGCCATCGGTGCTGTTGTAGCGAATGCCCGCGAGCAGTATCCGGACGCAGAAATCATCGTTGTTAACGACGGCTCGGACGACAACACAGCAGAGGCGGCAAGCGAGGCGGGCGCGAAAGTCGTTAGTCATCCAGAGAGTCTCGGCAATGGAGCGGCCGTCAAGTCCGGTGCCCGCGCGGCGACCGGTGACATCATTGCGTTTATGGATGGTGACGGACAACACACGGCCAGCGAACTGGCACCGCTGATAAAACGTCTTGATGAAGGCTATGAAATGGCGATCGGTGCCCGAGATACCGGATCCCATGCCAACGTCGGTCGTCTATTTGCGAATGGTCTGTACAACGGTATCGCTTCGCTCATGAGTGGTCGCAAGATTCTTGACTTGACGTCCGGTTTTCGCGTCGCGCGCGCAGAGAAGTTCAAGCGATTCCTGTACTTACTGCCGAACGGCTTTTCCTATCCGACGACGATAACGATGGCGTTTTTGCGCAGCGGATACTCAATCAAGTTCGAGCCGATTTCAGCCGCCAAGCGGGTTGGTAAGAGTCACATCAGGCCAATACGCGATGGCATTCGCTTCCTGATCATTATCTTTAAGATCGCGACGCTGTATTCACCCCTGAAAATATTCCTGCCGGT
>RCNG010000238.1_pt1 | contig 23870 bp, 23 predicted proteins | sample 2041371 | NCBI WGS metagenome assembly RCNG01 (sample SAMN09708227, study PRJNA481090) | Marine sediment metagenome, whole genome shotgun sequencing project. | biome: marine sediment; feature: ocean; material: sediment; isolation source: Sewage treatment plant 1 marine sediment (STP1) ... | reverse complement strand
GTTTGGGCACCACCCTGTACGGTAATGTTTTGTGTTTCGCTAAGCTGTTGAGAAAAAAGGCCTGTTACCCTTGTTTTACCAAATTGCAATTCAGTTTTTACACCAAATAATGACTGACTTCCCCTGATCAGTGTTGACTGCAGCGGAAGGCTTACATTACCAGCTTCAATGAGTTTTATGATATCGTCCTCGTCCCCCTCGTATTTTAGCTTGAGTGTATTTTCAAAATCAAAAGAAGATTCAGTATTGTAGTTGGCTTTAAATTCAATTTTATCTCCGATCTTGGCAATAACATTCATCTGGATACGCATTTTGAAGTAATACGATCGATATCAGACCACAAGGTTCTGCTGAAGTGAGCTTTGGTGTTTTGGCCAACAAACGAGAGGACCCCGCAACGACGCCGAAAATAATCGTTTTGGGATCGGTCAGGATACGTTTTACGAGGCCCACGATAGGCCCCTTTTGCAGCAATGACCGAGAGCCGGACGCGGCCCCTGGTCACAACGCCGCCGTAGTTCACCGCTACGACCGGATACGAAGCGAACTCGCTTTGTCCGCGGCCCGCACGCACGCTCGGGGCGCCAGAACAATCTTGGGGTGTGTTGCATCAAGTGCTCTTCTTGGCGACGGGCACTTTCTTCGGCAGGTTCAGTGCGCAACGCCCGACGCCCCTCTTGCTAACTTGCACCAATTGATACCAAAGCCGCCCCCGCTCCGGCAGGGCCCCCGACTCCGGGTGCAAGAAAGGCCGGATGAAATCAAACAATACCGCCGCTCTCCGGCGAGGAAGTTCGAATTCCCACCCGCAAAAGCGGTTAAGATGCCGACGAAGCGACCGACCCGGCGGCGGAAACGGTCCGAAACAATGCGAGGAGGGTGGAATGGAAGATGACGGACATGTCACCGTCGAATTGGAAGACACGCCAAGGGGCCGTATCGGGCATATCTGGTTGAGCAATGAGCGCAAGCGCAACGCGATCAGCCCCGGCGTGGTGCGAGAGCTCACCCGGGCCTGCGAAAAATTGGCCGCTGACGCCGATCTCCGTGTCGTTGTCGTCAGCGGCGCCGGAGACAAGGCGTTCGCCGCCGGCGCCGACCTGCGGGTGCTTGCCGACTTGGAGCCCGAAACCGCGAAGGCGTTCATTACCCGGCTGCATTTGGCGATGGACGCCCTGCGCGCATTGCCGGTTCCGGTGATTGGCCGGCTGCGCGGCCATTGCGTCGGCGCCGGCATGGAGATCGCCGCCGCCTGTGATTTCCGCGCCGGCGACACCAGCGTGGTGATCGGCATGCCCGAGGTCAAAGTCGGCATACCCTCGGTGATCGAGGCGATGCTTCTTCCGGGGCTGATCGGTTGGGGCAAGACCCGGGAGATGCTGCTGACCGGCATCAACGCCTCGGCGGAAGAGGCCCTGGCAATGGGCTTCCTGCAGCGGCTGTGCGACCCCGGATCATTGGATGCGACGGTCGACACCTGGGTCAAGGATATCCTAGACAGCGGGCCGAAAGCCGTCCGATCCCAGAAAGCCCTGTTGCGGAAATGGGAGCATCTGAGCCTGGCGGATGGCATCGACATCAGCATCGACTATTTCGCCGATGCCTACGAAACCGGCGAACCCGCCGAGTGCATGCGGCCCTTTATCGAGCGTTCGACCCAACCGAAACGATAGCGACCAGCGCCCCCGCCGACGGCCCAAGCGATCTATTCGTCGGGCACCGGCGGGCGCATTTCGTGGGCACCCGCAACCAGGGCAGCCCGGCTGGTCAACGCTGCCCGCGAGGTCATCGCCGCCCGCGAGGTCATCGCCGCCCTGGCCGCCAACGCCGCACGAGAGGCCATGGCGGCGCGGGTTGTCATCGCCGCCCGAGAGGTCAATGCGGCCCGTGCCGAAAGCGATCTGACCCGGAACGCACCGAGATCGCTGCCGGCGCTCACCTCGAGGCTGGACTTGGCGTCTTCCTCAACGACTTCGAACGATTCGAGATTGGCGGGAATGGCGTAAACCCGACCGTCGGCGCCGCGGATCACCGTCGCTCCCTCGCCGCCACCGACGCCCAGTCCCAGCACCATGTCGGCGTCGACAAGCTCGTTGAGCGGCCCGATCTCGACGTCGAAGCGAACGGTCTCGTCGTTCGGGTTCGCCTCCCACATCTTGAATTCGCGGGACGCGGGGAACGTCTTGTTGTCGGCGCCGGGGTCCTCGCCCTCACCGATCACGACAAACAGGGTCGGATGCGGGAGCCGCTGGAGAGCGCCCTCGTTCGAGTAGCCATAGATGTAAGCGAGGGCCGGCTCGGCGTCCGCACGGGCCTTGCTCGCGGACTTGCGGCGTTCGATGACTTCACGAACACCTTGGGGCAGTCCCTCCTTCTTGACACTGAAGCCGGCGACAACCTTGCCGAACAGGTAGTACTTGAACGGTTCGTCGAGCAGCGTGACCATGGCCTCCCCCATTTATTCCAAGCTTGCCGCCATTCTATCGAAATCTCGTTGATTTAAAAAGGAATTCGCCAGCCTTCCCGCCGCCGACGGCTCACGCGCCTTTTCCGACAAAACCGTATCCGATGCTGCGCCAGAGGAAGCAGTCCCTGATGATGTCCTGGTACTTGCCGCCAGTAATGCGGCGATCGATGGTCAGGAACTTCGCCGCGACGTTGGCGAAATGGAGATTGTGGGCGGAAATCTCCTCCCAGGTCGTTGCCAGCCGGGTGCCGATGAAGTCCCGTGCGTCGAGCAGGGCCGCCCTGAACGCATCCTCGTTGCCCGCGTAAGCCGCATCGAACCGGGCCTGGATGCTCTCGGCCTCGGTCGGCGTTTCGGGAACTGCGTAAGCGGCTGTGGCAAGATCCCTTTCGATCAGCTTCCGTTCCACCAACATCTCCTGAAAGACCTCGACGAAGATGTCGAAGATCGCTCCGGTCATCGGCTCGCCGAGCTTGTGCAACGCCTTCTGGTCGATGGCATACCAGGGGATTCGAGTGTCGGCCACGTCGGTCATCTTCAACTGGTGCGATGCGAGCCGGATCTGCTCGCTGCCGGACAACTCGGCGATGCGGTTGAGTTCGTTCTCGGCGGCGAGGTTTCCCCGGCAGCACCCGAGAAGGCGGTCGACGAACGAGTCGAAGTGGAGGACCGAGATCAATGCCACCAGATCGGCGGACGACTCGTGATAGCCTTTGTATTCGGCGGTAAACGTCGCGTCATCGGGGACTCCGACCTTGGAGAAGATGATGGTGTGGCCGATCTCGTGGGCCAGCACGTCGAAATTGAGACAATAGTCCCGCTTGTCTCCAGCCTTGGTCTTGCCGTACCCGGCCTCCAGGAACCCGTAACCGGAGTGGGCGTTGTTCCAGTCGATGTGGGGGATCAGTTCCAGCCGCTGCTGATGGTCGCGAAAATGCCATTCGATCCGACCACCGAAGTACCCTTCCCAGATATCGAGCACCCGGCGGATCACCGCGTACATGTGTGCCGCCCCGAATTCGCGGCTGTTTTCGTCCAGATAGTCGAAGTGTCCGGCAGCATCGGGCTCCACGTCAGGATGTCGCGGCCCGGCGTAGGGCGGCCAGCTTTTGTCGTCGTAGGCCCTCTTGTCGACGGCATCGACCACGTACACGCGATCGTCGGACGGCCCCGGCCCGACGCTGCCGGTCGGTGGTGACAGCCAGACCGTCTCCGCCTCACCGAAGCCTTCGAGGAAGCGCGGCTGCGGAAATATCCTGAACCGGGTTCCCTTGCCCCGAAGCTCCAGATCCTGCATGACCGGCATGGTCGCCGTCCCCCGATTTCTGCCCGTTTTTATCGCCCGTCATCTTGGGCCGGGGCGTTCCGCGTGTAAACGGTTTCGCGCCATCACCGGTTTTCGCCGGATCCCTCGGCCGTGACATAAATATACTCGCCGACGAGGGCCCGGTAGAATGCCATGGCGTTTTCGAAACCGAGCCGTCGGGCGCAGACGGCGGCGTCGGGGGCGTCGGCCCCATCACCCAGCCCCGTTCGTTCGGCGAACCACGCCAGCAGATCTTCCGGGGTAACGTCGGCGTCGCCCAATTCCGGACGGTCGATGCCAAGGGCCGTGAGCCGGTTGATCTTGTCCGTCGCTCGGGCCAGGAGACCGGCGAGCACGCCGTCGGCGCGCATCCGGTCGAGGATAACCGTATCCACCAGCGGTTCCGCCATCAGTTCCGCCTGGACCCGCGAGGTCCGATGCCGGGCCTGCTCGCGGATACGTCGCGCCGCGGTTAGCGGATCATCCGACGAGCCGACCTCGGCCGTGTCGGCAGGTTCCGTCGCAACCGAGCCAATCAAATGCCCCAGCGCCTGCGTCCTCGCCTCGAGATAGCGATCGCCCGTCAGACGCAGTTCGGTCAGCGCCAGAGAATCAGAAGTATCGGCGCCGGCCTCGCCAAGGACCTGATCCCACATGGTGGTGTGTTCGAAACGGAACCGTGCATCCGGCGGCGCCAACTCGGCATCACTCAGGTGCCTAAGGAGAGCGAGGGCGTCGGCACGTTTCTGGTCGATCCGCCCCCCGGGCAGCCATGCCCGCAAGGCATCGAGTTCGCCGGCCCAACCGTGTTCCCCGGCCGCACGATTGAACAGGTTGGCGTAAGTTCGCTGCTTGTAGAAAAGATCCTTGGCGATCCGTGCCAGCCCGTCCCGCGCCCCTGCGCCAATGACGCCCTGTTCGGCGGCCTTGGCCAGGGTGCAACGGATGTTGACCATCGCCTCGGTGGAAACGTAGCCGCTGTCGGCTGGACCGTGGACGACGGCGACCTCGTCGTCATCCTCGAACGGTTCATCCGTGTACGGGGACAACACACCATCACGGTAGGCGGTGAAGATCCGGCCGACGCCGACCATGCCAAAGGGTGCGAGTTCGGCCGCGCGCAGCGCACCCATGCTGGCGGCGCCAAATACCGGAATGCCCTCGGAGAGCGCCCACAGGATCTCCTTGTGCCACACCGAAGGAACATGCTCGAAGTAACCGTCGATGATGGCAATCGCCGACGGTTCGCAGAATGCCGCCACCCGCCGCACGTCGCCTTGGCGGACCGGCGGAAGATAGACGGCGTCACAGGCCGAGCGCGCATCCTCGAGGGCAACGGTCGGTCCGAGGAAGACGTAGGCGGTCATCGTCTCTCGCCGAGAACGGCCAACGCCCGCGCGCCGGGGACATAGTCACCCTTGTCCTCTTCGAACGCGCCCTCCAGACCGGGGATGACCACCCGCACCACCGGGATCCGAAACGCTGGCTTGGTCAGGTCGATGACGCAGACCTGGTCGATGCCCACCGCCGCCAGGCGGCGAAGCGCCTCCCCGACGTCGCCCTCGAAGGTATCCGCCTGCCACGAGGGGACTCGATGAAAATCCCGCACCGGCGGATGCGCGTCCATCACCGCCCGGCAATCCCGAAGACGGCAGGCGCGGACGGCGGGCTCGTAGAGATCCGGTCCGATATCGTCACGGGCACCGGTGATGTAGGTGGTTCGCGATTGGGCGGCCTCGGTCAACGCGCGCAACAATGCCACCTCCCGGGCCGGATGGCAGCCGGCGCCGAACTCCGGATCGGCGAAGCGGTCGTGGCGCCCCATCGCAAGGCAGAAGAACGAGGCGATGCCGACGTCGGTCGTGGTGTCCCACACCTTGACGTCGATGTCGGCGGCCGCGAACCGTGCGAGCATGTCGAGGCACGGCTCGTCGTCGACGGTGTTGAAATCGATCGCGGTCGCCCGTCGCGCCGCCTCGCTTCGCAGCTTCCACAAGGTGACGGCATCCCGCTCCACCAACTCGCAGATGCCGTGGCTGATCGCCTCGAGAAGATGATTGCCGGAGGCGAGTCCGTTGGTGTTGGCGACGAAACAGCCGCTGCCCGGCGGCATCGGCAGCGTGTAGTTGGTGTGTACCGTCTCGTAAGGCAGCCAAACGGGCGTTTCGGTCATTAGATCCCGACCCTCGATCCACAGGATCTGCAGGTCGTCGTGATAGCGGCTGTCGACCGTCATCGGCAGACCGGAGACATCGATCATCGGATGCGCGTAACGCAGTTCCTCGAAACTGCCGAGCCTGAGCGGCAACTGGATGGTTTCGGCGTGGTAGGTCTCGACCGCCTCCATCAGCCCGGAAGCCTTGGCGGCGGCGAGATCCAGCCCCTTGCCCTGGGAGACCGCAATCGAGCGGGAGTTGGGCCGGCACACCATCACCACCGGAAGGCCGACGACATCGAGCCCGGTGACGTTGGCAATGCGGGTGATGCCCATTACCGGCATCAGCGGCCGAACCCGGGAGACGGTCTCCAACGGAGCGATCAACCGATGGGTTCCGGAACGGTACCCCTTGAGTGTGCCCTGGTGCCCGGTCGTATCCAACATTCCCAACCCGTTTACGCCAGCGCCGCCAACATGGCCCTGGCCTCGACGAGATCGATCGTCTCGAACCCTTCCGTGAACCAGGCGTACACGGACGAGAGCGCCTCACGCGCCTCCCTGGTTTTACCCTGCGCCTGCCACAAGCGGGCCAGACTCATCACCGCTCGCAGTTCGAGCGATTTCGCTTGTTGCTGGCCGGCGATCTCGAGGGCTTTGCGAAAGCTGTCCTCGGCCTCCCGCTCACGGTCCTCTCCGAGGGAGCACATAACCTCGCCCTTGCGGCGATGGAGCTCGGCATCCCAGTAGTGAATCCCGCTTTCGTCCGCCACCGCGAAAGCCTCGTCGAGCTGGGTCAGTGCCTGCTCGCCCTGCCCGCCGGTCCGATAGGCCTCCGCCAGCATGTCGAAGTAGACCGGAAAATCTTCCTTGGTCCCGATCGCGCGCTGCATCTCGATGCCTTTGAGCAGATCGGCAAGTCCCGCGTCGCCCCGGTTCTGCGTGATCAACGCCCAACCACCGAAGAAGATCCCTTTCGCCACATAGTCGGGAAAGCCCTTCTCCTCACCGAACGCAATCAAAGCTTCGGCGATTTTTCGAACCTCGTCACCATCGCGCAGATAGTGATGCAGCATCACCCTGATATCCATGGCATGGGCGACGCTTCCGGCGTGGGAGAGAACCCCGGCGCAGTCATCGGCCACGCGGATGCGCGCCAGCGCCTGATTGGGAAAGCCGAGCAGCCATAACGCCAGTGCAGCCTCGCCGTGACCGCAAACCCTGGCATCGTGGCCGCCATAGACGGAAGCGTGCGCCCGATGCCGTTCTTCGTCATAGAGCTCGAGTCCATCGATGATATGCCGATAGCAACCGCTCTGGTTTCCAAGCATGAACATGGTCGCCCACAGGCAGTGGTGAGCTTGCATCAATAGGCCTGGATCACCGAGATTCTGGGCCAACGCTAACAGCTTGTCCGCCCGTTCCTGGCCGGTCCGGAAGTTCATCGAAAGCCGCCACCATCCCCAATGGGCGGCAAAGTGCAGAGGAGATTCGGGCAGTTCGCCACAAAGCTCCAATGCGCGGGTGTAAACCTGCTCGACCTCTGCCGAGCCCGCACCTTTGAGGGTGATCAGCGCCGCGCCCAACGGAATTTGCAGCTTGAGTTCCAGGAGTTTGCGCTCAGGTCCTTCGGGCAGCGCCTCCATAAGCCCGAGACCCACCCTCAGGTGATTGGCCGCTTCCACGTTCGCCGAACGGCCGCTCGCGCTCTCCGCCGCTTTCAACCAATAGTCGACCGCCTTGGTGGTCTCCCCGGCTTCCGTATAGTGGTGGGCAAGCACTTCGGGACTGGTTCTGGCAGACTCCGCGAACTTCGCCTCGATCGCCCTGGCTATGCGGCCGTGTAGTTGCTTTCGCCGGCTGAACAACAGGCTTTCGTAGGCGGCGTCCTGAACCAGGGCGTGCTTGAAGGTATAGGTCGTCTCCGGTGGACTACCGCGGGAGAAAACCAGCTCCGATTCGACGAGTCGCTCCAGTGCATTGTCCAGAGATTTCTCCGGCATTTGGGTAACCGCCGCCAACAGTTCATGGGAAAACCGCCGGCCGACGACGCTGCCGATCTGGGCGATCTCCTTGTGGGCACCGAGCTGATCGAGTCGAGCCATCAGCGAATCCTGAATCGTCGAGGGAATCGCCCGCGGCGGCAACGGACCGTTCAGAACGTAGCGACCGTCTCTTTCGTCGAGCAGCCCGGAATTGAGTACCGCCTTGGTAAGCTCCTCGACGAACAGCGGTACCCCGTCGGTCTTGGCGACGATCTGGTCGACCAGCGAATCGGGCAGCGGCTTGCCGGCGGTGATCCCCTCCACCAGATCCTCGCACCGCTTCCGACTCAATCGGTTGAGAGACAGGAAAGTAACGTGCGATTGGCCCGTCCACGGCGCGGCGAACTCCGGCCGGAAGGCGGCGAGAACCATCAGGGGAACGCTCCGCGCGCGCTCGACCAGCCGGTCGAGAAACTCCAGCGAGGTGGGATCGATCCAGTGGAGGTCCTGGAATGAAACGAGTACCGGTCGGCGCGCAGCACGCGCCTCTATCTGATCGACGACAGCGGCGATGCCCGCCTCCTTCTGCCCCTGCGGGCTCATCTCCAGCGCAGGGTAGCGGCCGTCCGTCGAAAGGGAGAGAAGCCCGGCAAGCAGCGGCACCACTTCCTCGGAATGGTTTCCGTTCCTGACGAGAACGGCTTCCAGCTTGTCGAGCTTCTGGTCGTCCGAATCCTGGCGATCGAACCCGGCGGCCCGCCTGATATGCTCGACCACCGGATAGAGCGCGCTATTCCGATGGAAGGCCGAGCACTGTTACGAAATGTACGTATAGGGCTCGCTGCCGATCCGTTCGCGAAGCGTGAGGGTGATCCGCGATTTGCCAATGCCGGGTTCGCCCGACAACAACACGGCCTGCCCTTCGCCCTCCCTCGCCTGGCGCCAACGATCAAAAACCAGCGCGACCTCGTTGTCACGACCGACCAGCGGCGCCAGTCCCTTGAGATGACCGGGGTCGAACGCGCTTCCGGCGTCGCTCGGTCGGATCACCTGCCAGGCGTGCATTTCGCCGCCGAACCCTTTGAGCCGATGGGCACCGATGTCCTCGTACTCGAACCGCTCGCCCAGCAAAGCACGGGTCGCGGGCGCAATCACCACCGCGTTCGGCCGGGCGAGTCCCTGCAGGCGGGCCGCCAGGTTCGGTGTTTCGCCGACCACCGTTTTTTCTTCCGACGGTCCATCGCCGACGAGGTCGCCGACCACCACCCGTCCGGTGGCGATACCGACTCGCACCGCCACCTCGATGTTCATATCCCGCTTGAGGGTTCCGTTGAGAGGCTCCATCGCCGCGGCAATCCCGAGCCCGGTTCGCACCGCCCGTTCGGCGTCGTCCTCATGGGCCCGCGGATAGCCGAAATAGACGAGCATGCCGTCGCCCATGTAGCGGGCGATGAACCCGTCGAACCCGGCAATGACTTCGGCGCAGGTATGTTGGAAGGTGCGCAGAACTTCGCTCATGTCCTCCGGGTCGAGCCTGGTGGATAGCGCCGTCGAGCCGACCATATCGCAGAACATCACCGTGAGTTGGCGGCGCTCGGCCTGGGCCGCTGTCGCCGCGGTTCGGCGGCGTTCCGTCGGCGGAGGCGTCAGCGGCTTTTGTGCGATGCCTTCGGCCAGTCCTGGCCTCGCCGCGGGAAAAACAACCGGCACCAGCGATTCGATCGCTTTGAGGATTCTTTTGCGGTCGCCCAGTTTGACGCCCATCGACTCGAGGTCTTGCGCGGTGAGATCGGCCAAGACGTCCCAGCCGATCGCGTTCTCGACAAACGCGGTCGCGTATTGGCTCAAGCCAAGCTTCTCCAGCCACTGCTCGACGTGGCGATCCCCCATAACTCCTCCCGATCGATCGTTGAAGCGAACCTTCGAGCGTCAACTGCCGCCGTTGCCGCCGTCGGCGCTATCCCCGGCGCGAGTGTACCATAAACCCATTAGCTGTCTCGTGGCCGGCGTGACTTTAGTCTGAAGTAACGCCGCAATCGTAGCCGTAAAGGGAGAGATCGTGGCCGATCAGGGCGGCGGTCATGCGGTTGCTCTCGGCGTATCGGTCGGCGGCCGCGATCTCGATGGTGTGGCGAATCCTCCGGTCAAGGATACGATCGAGAAACCGGGGAGAGAGCAGGTTGAACACCGGCGCCATCCGTCCGAGAGCGGCGCGCGCCGCCGGCTGCGGCACGAACCCGCGGTTAGAGAGTTGAGAGCGGACCAGATAGCGATTGATCATGCGGGTGACGAACTGCAGGGTCAGCGGTCGTTTCGGGTTCACGACACCGCTCGACTCCGGTGCCGGAGGGTCCGGTTGGTGGCCGCAGAAGCCAATGATATCGCCGACGAACCGATCCGGCTCCCGGGTCAGCAGCTCGAACGGCAGGACCAGGACCCGCTCGGGACTGAACACTTCCCGGTAGTGCCGGATCAGCCGATCATAGGCGAGGAAGTCAAAATCCCAGCCCGGCACCCGACTCAAATGGGGCTCCGGCGGGTTCAGAAACCGCTGCAGCGACAGGTCGCCGCCATCGGTGACGTACTGGCTGTACATCGATCGGAGGAAGCTCTTTTGTTCGCGGATGACGATAAGCACCCGGGCGCGAGGGAACGAGCCCTGGAGCCGGTCTGCGATCAACCGGCTATCGTATCCGCCCGAAGCCGGATAGCCGGACAGCCGCTCGTGGGAAACAACCAGGATTTTTCCGCCGGCGGCCGCGGCGACGGCCTCGCCGGCAATCTTCTCGACGATTTCGGTGGGCGCCTCGTGGAAACTGTTTGTCGCGATCAAGTGCCGATTGATCAGCTTGCGCTCGCCGCCGAGCCGCACGAAACCACGGTCGCCATCGTCGAACAGCGTACGCTGCAGGAAGCTGGAGCCGGTCTTGTGATAGCCGATGTGAAGAAGAATGTGTTCGGAAGGATCGCGTTCCATATCGTCTCTTTGTGCCGTCTAGTGCAACCCTGTCGCCAACGGTAGCACAAACCCGGCATCGATTGGGTTAACGGCCTGGAGCCCGTCGTGCTGGCCGCTCAATAGGTCACCGAAACCAGGTACAGGCCTTCGGCAGGCGCGGTCTGGCCGGCTTTGGTGCGGTCGCGCGCCGCCAACACCGCCGCGACGTCGGCCGCCGTCCATTTGCCTTCGCCGACGCGCCTCAAAGTGCCGACGATGTTGCGCACCTGATGATGCAAGAACGAGCGCGCACGGACCTCGATGCGGATTTCCTCGCCGTCACGCACGATCTCCACGGCGTCGAGAGTCCTTACCGGTGAGGCAGCTTGGCAGATCGAGGCGCGGAAACTGGTGAAATCGTGCCGACCGACCAGAGCCCGGGCGGCATCGGCCATCGCCGGGACGTCGAGGGGTTTCGGCACCCACCAGGTTCGGCCTCGGTCCAGCGCCAGGGGAGCCCGCCGGTTAGTGATGCGATAGAGGTAGGCGCGCTCGCGGGCGGAGAAGCGGGCATGAAAACCCCCGAGCACCGTTTCAGCCTTCACCACCGCCACCGGTTCCGGCTTGAGATGGAAGTTGAGGGCATTGCGGACAGTTTCGGGGCGGACGCTGCGGTCGATATCGAAATGGGCCACTTGTCCTAACGCATGGACACCGGCATCGGTCCGCCCGGCAGCTAAAACATTAATGGTTTCGCCGCAAAATCCAGTAACGGCGCGCTCCAAGGCCTGCTGCACGGAAGGACCGTTTTCCTGTCTCTGCCAGCCGACGAATCCGCGTCCATCGTACTCGATGGTCAGCTTATAGCGTGGCATCGCAATGCCAAGCTTGCGTTTTTCGGTGCCACAGAATGCCAGAATGGAGCTGAGCAGAAACACTCTTTTTGGTAAACAAACCTATCGATTTTTCTCGGTAAAGTGGTACACTGTTTTTTCCGGTAGATTGAATCGATAACGTCCCCTTCAGCTAGACGCAACGGAAACCATGACCGACACCATTGTCGAGCAGCCATTGGACGAGATTCGCGATATCGACCGGGATGCATTGTTCATCCTGCCGTTATCCATCATTCCGTTGAAAACGCCAGCGTTGAGACGGGCGCGACTGATCAAGAACGTTAGGCTGGAAAGTGTTGTCGAGCTGTTCGACGATGCCGATACCGGTAGCGGTCAGATCGATATCGAGGCGCTGCCCAACGAGTTTCGCTGGCCCGACATCCCGATCCATCCCGACCTCGAGGTCCTGCGCAAGCTCGCGGTCCTTCCCAGCTTCGATGTGTACACCCTTCGCATCCTGCTTCGCGAGCAGGGCATCCCGATCAACAACTACGACGCCCTCAAGCTGTCGAAACGAAAGAGCGAGGAACTGACCGAATACATGACGGCGTTCACCCGGCCGCTGATCATGAAGATCTACGGCGACGAAGACGTCTCGATCCAGGGTTTCGAGGACATCATCGCGCTGTTCCGCGAGCCCGACATGAAGCGGGCGCTGGGAAAGCTCAAGATCATGGCCCATCGCCTGGAAATCAAGGTTCAGGAAATTCCGAAGTTCCTGGAAGACTATGGCGACATCTTCCTTTCGCTGGCCTACTACCGGCAGTGCCTCGACCATATCGAACCGATTGTCGGCGTCTTCATGGAATGGACCGATGATCTCTGCCGCAACCGTCAGGTTCAGCAGGACGCCAGGTTGATGGAAACCTGCCGGATCATCCAGGCGATGCTCAACGGCCTGATGTTCTCCCTCAACAGTCGTTTCGACAACTTCGACGGTAGCACCAAGGATCTATGGAAAAACGTCTCCGCCACCCGGTTCCGGGAGGTCGAACGGATGATCAAGGGCTACCATACCACCATTGGCGGCGTGCTCTGTTCGCTGACGGTCAAGTTGGAAACCTGGGCCAAGTTGTTTCCCCACAAGAAATCCGGGGGCCCCTCCAAACGTTCCGAATTCATCATGTCGGAGATGCGCCGGGGTATCGACAAGATCCAAAAGATCGAGGACGCGGCGCCACGACTGGCCAACATCGCCTAAGAACCAGCCTAGCCTAGCCGAGACAAGTCCCCTCGGGCATAGCAAAACCCCTCAAAAATGCATCCGTGTCGACCGCCGCCTTGCCGGCCCGCTGCACCCGGAGCGGCCGCAGCGCGCCTTCGGCACAGGCAATCGTCAACCGGCCGTCGACAACGGTGCCGGGAGCCGAGGCCACCTCGGCGGTTTCCGCGGCAATCACCCTGATCCGCTCGCCCCGATGTTCGAACCAAACCCCCGGCCACGGATTGAGCGCCCGCACCGCCCGCTCCAGCTCCGCCGCCGGCTTCGCCCAGTCAAGGCGGCCCTCGTCGCGTTCCAGCTTGCGGGCGTAGGTTGCTCCCGTCTCGGGCTGTGGCCGAGACGTCCGGGTTCCCGCGGCCACATCGCGCAGGGTCTCAACCATCAGCCTCGCCCCCATTTCCGCAAGCTCGTCGTGCAATGTCTCCGCCGTCGTGTCCGGGGCAATCGGCACCTTGCCGACGCTGAGGATCGCCCCCGTGTCGAGTCCCGCGTCCATCTGCATGATAGTGACGCCGCTTTCTTCGTCACCGGCGAGGATGGCGCGATGGATTGGGGCTGCACCTCGCCACCGCGGTAACAGAGAAGCATGGACGTTGAGACATCCGAGACGGGGCGCCGCCAGCACCGGCGCAGGCAGAATGAGGCCATAGGCGGCGACCACGGCGACGTCGCTCGAATGCGCCGCGAAAGCCTGTTGCGCCTCCGCTCCCTTGAGGCTCGCCGGCGTGCAGACCTCGAGTCCCCGTTCGGCGGCAAATGCGTGAACCGGTGACAACCTTTGCTTATGTCCCCTACCGGCGGGACGCGGCGGTTGGGTGTAGACGGCGACGACCTGGTGACCGGCTTCCAGCAACGCCCGCAGCGACGGCACCGAAAACCCGGCGCTGCCCATAAAGACGAGACGCCGCGAAGCCATGCCGGCAGCGATGCTCACACCGCCGCCGTCTGCTTCTTGGCCTTTGCCAACTTGCGAAGGATGATGTTGCGTTTGAGCGACGACAGGTAGTCGACGAACAGCACGCCCTCGAGATGATCCGCTTCGTGCTGGATACAGCGGGCGAGAAGGCCATCGGCCTCCATCTCGCGTATTTCGTTCTGGTGATCCAGATAGCGCACCTTGATCCGTTCCGGCCGGGTCACGTCACCATAGTGCTCGGGGAGCGAGAGACAGCCTTCCTCGCCGCTAACCTCATCCTCGCAACGCCACAGGATCTCCGGATTGGCCATGCGATAGGGCTGTGGCTCATCTTCGATCCGGGAGACGTCGGCAACGATCACCCGTTTCAGCACGCCCACCTGGGGCGCCGCCAGACCAATTCCCTTGGCCTCGTGCATCGCTTCCAGCATGTCGTCCATCAGCTGGCGCACCTCGTCATCGACGCGAGCCACCGGTTCGGCGTGTCTCTTGAGGCGGGGATCTGGAACGACGAGGATCGAGCGTTGGGACATTCTGTTGTCTAGCATAGCATTCACTGTTCGAAACAGTCAGATAGGAGCATCCATCGGCACCGTCAAGCTAGTGGTCCAAGTCTGACATATGGGATAGCGCCGTGGCGGGATTGCTCCAGGATGGCGCGCGGCAGATCACCGATGCACCCGGACCCGATAGGTTAGTTCGGCCGCCCCCCCGGCAGGAACCGCGAGCCGCCAAACCGGCCGCTCGGCACTTTCCATCTCGTGGGAGGTGCTCTCCTCGAGGACCTTCCAATCGCCGGGAACGATCTCGACGAGCTTCACCGTGACTTCCGCGTCCTTCGCATTCTTGACCTCGACGCGGTAGGCGCTTTCGAACACCCCGTCAGGCAGTCCGGCGCGCACGAAATCGGTCTGTCGACGCGTTACGGTGATGTCGAACGCCTCGCCCGGCTTCAGTATCACCGACTCGCCGACCGGGGTGTTGTCGAGTCGATCTTCGCCGAGAAGCCGTGGCGCGCCCGTCGAATCCCGGGTGTAGACCCGGACGACCCCGGCCGGCAGCGGGACCCCGGGTCCGCCCGTCTCGGCATTGTCGAAACGGAGGACGACCTGGGGGTGGATGGGACGAGGTTCGCCCCGTTGCCGCCCGAACACCTGGACACCGGCCTCGCTGACGTATTCTCGGATAAACGGAACCCCTTCCGCCGCCAACAGCGCGACCTGTTTGGTCTGCCGGTCGTCGATGGTCACCGGGCGTTCGAGGCGATACAGATGGAGGTCACCGACCGCCTCGCGCGCCGGCATCGGCGCGGCATCGGCAACAGGCATCGCCGCCGCCATTTCCATCCTCCGGTGTTGCGGCCGCGGCCCCGGTCGCGACACCCGGTTCACCTGTCCGGCGGTCAGCCCGACCGACGCCTCGCGGTAGTCGGTGCCGCTAACATTGGTCAACGTCGCCCGCCCGGCGATATCAAGGCGGCCGGCCGCTTCGTCCACCTCGACCGCATAATCGGCTTGCCAGGAAAGGCCGGTGGTCAGGTAGCTGAGCTCCAGTTCCCGCCGGCCGGCCGCGACGCTGTTCAGACTGGCGACCAGCGCCGGTAGCGGGCGCAGGTCCTCGGGCAGATGCTTGAACACCAGTCGCCCCGGCATACCGATCTCGACCCGATCGCGGTAACGCAGGACCACGCCGCCTTCGGCGCCGAGCAACGTGGCGTTCTCGACGGTGTCCTCGCCGGTGGTCGGATGGGTGCGCACCACTTCCACCTCGCGTCCCACCGAACGGCGGAGCAGAGCTTCCGGTGTCAGCAGGTCGAAGTCGTAGTCGATTTCCTCGACCCGAACGCCCGCTCCCGCCCCCAGCACCGCACTCGACGGTATCATCTGCCGGCTGACGCCCTCGAAGGCCAACCGGTTGCCGCCCTGTTTCAGGACCGTGGCGCGCTCGTCGCGCACCAACGCCAACCCGCCGCCGTAAACGGTGAGCGCCAGTGCGGTCCGCTCCTCCGCACCCAGTCGGGATTCCTGAGCGCCGGCCAGCCCAACCGGGGCGGCGGCGAACATTGCGCCAAACAACAGCACCAACGAGCTAACGCGCATTTCTCTACCTTTCCATGACGTTCCGGTACGGCGCTGAGAGTTTGCGTTCCCCGGCGCGCTGGTGCAAGGTCTGGCCATCGCAACCTAGTGATCCGGTGGGCATGGAGCAAATTCTCGATCGGCTCGTCCAGAGCATCCGCGCCCTTGATCCCGAACTCGCCATCGTCATCGGCGCCGTCGTCGCCCTGGTCGGTCTGGTGATGATCCTGACCCGCGCTGCCCGGATGCGCGGGGAGGCCGCGGCACAGATCGCGCGGTTTTCGGAACAGGCGGACCGGCTCGCAAGTTCCCAGGCCGAATTGGCCGGCCGCCTCGAGCAGACCCAGCTCGGCGTCAACCTGCGATTGGACGGATTGACCAAGCGGCTCGGCGACAGCCTGCTCGAACAAGGACAAAAGACCGGCGAAACGCTGCGCGGGTTGCATGAACGGCTCGCGGTCATCGATTCGGCGCAAAAGAACATCACCGAGTTGTCGGAACAGGTCGTCGGCCTTCAGGACATCCTTTCCAACAAACAGGCGCGCGGCGCCTTCGGCGAGGTTCAGCTCCACGACCTTATCGCCAATCTGCTGCCGCCTTCGGCCTACGCGCTTCAGGTGACACTGAGCAACCGCAACCGCGCCGACTGTTTGTTGAGACTCCCTGATCCTCCCGGATCGCTGGTAATCGACGCCAAGTTCCCGCTGGAGAGCTATCGGGCGATCCGCGCGGCCGGCGACAAGGCGGCGCAGGTACAGGCCTCCCGGGCGTTCAGCGCCGACGTTCGCAAGCATGTCCGCGACATCCAGGAAAAGTACATCGTCGCCGGCGAGACGGCGGAGTCGGCGCTGATGTTCCTGCCGGCGGAAGCGGTGTACGCCGAGCTTCACGCCAACTTCCCCAACGTCGTCGAGGACGCGTTCCGTCGCAAGGTGTGGATCGTGTCGCCGACGACCCTGTGGGCGACCCTGAACACGGTCCGGGCGATCCTCAAGGATGTCCGGCTGCGCGAACAGGCCGGTCGTATCCAGACCGAGCTGCGGGCAATGGCCGACGACGTCACCCGCCTCGACGACCGCGTCGCCAAGCTGCAGCGCCACTTCGAACAATCCGTCGACGACGTCCGCCAGATCCGGATTTCCACCGACAAGGTCACCTGGCGGGCCGCCAGGATCGACCTCGCCCAACTCGAGGCGGCGGCCGACGGAGAAGACGCCCCGGCACCCGGGCAAGAGCGCCTGAAAGACTCTGTCAAATAACTACGGAATCCGTATTTTGCCGTGGGCAGGTTGCGTCAAATGTGCGTGACCGCCTCGGCCGGCCGCTGGCCTCGGCGGCGGTGGAAGCATACGCTGGCCGGCGACGCTGTTATTCAACCCTGAACCGTGGGAGCTGAACATGCGCCTGATCGCGACGTTGTTGATGACTCTCTGGCTGTTCGCGCCGGTGCCTTCGTCGGCCGACAACCCTACCCCCTACCCCGGGACCCGAGTGGTCGATACCGGCAAGCCTTTCGAGCCGTTCGTCGCCGATCTGCAGGCAGCGATCAAGGCCAACGCCATGGGTATCGTCGCCCAGGCCTGCGCCGACTGTGGGGCAAGGGCGATCGGCGTCACCATTCCCGGCAACCGCGTCATCATGATCTTCAAGCCGCAATTCGCGGTGCGAATGCTGGCGGCGAACGAGGCAGCGGGGATCGAGGCGCCGCTGCGTCTCTATGTCACCGAGCAGCCGGACGGAACCGCCAAGCTGACCTACCGGCAGCCGAGCCAGGTTTTCGGCGCCTACGAAAACGAGGATCTTGCCCGGATGGGCGAGGAACTGGATGTTATCGTCGCCCAGATCGTCGCCGACGCCCAGAAGTAGGATTTTTTCTCAATAGTGAGCACTGCCCTCGCCCCCTCGCGCATCCAGGCGCCGATCCTGGCGCTCGCCGCGATCACCACGGTGGCGCTACTGGTTTCATTGATCGGGTTCGGTGGGCGGCAGGTGTCACTGTTGCTGATCGGCATTGCCCTCGGCGCCAGCCTCTATCACGCCGCCTTCGGCTTCTCCAGCGCCTACCGCAACGCAGTCGTCGCCGGCGATCTTTCCGCCGTTGCCGCTCAGGTGGTGATGCTGGCGGCGGCGATTCTGCTGTTCGCGCCGGTCCTCGCCCAAGGATCCGCGTTCGGTCGGCCGGTGGTCGGCGCCGTCGCTCCGGTCGGGATCTCGATGGCGTTCGGCGCCTTCGTCTTCGGTATCGGCATGCAGCTGGCGGGCGGTTGCGCCTCGGGCACCCTCTATACCGCCGGCGGCGGTAACGCGCGGATGCTGCTGGTCCTGGTTTTCTTCTGCGTCGGCGGCTTCTGGGCCAGCCTCCACATGCATTGGTGGACGGCGCTACCCGGAATCGGCGCGATATCCCTGGGAGAAACGTTGGGATGGGCGGTGGCGGTACCGCTGCAGCTCGCCGCCCTCGCACTGATCTATGGGTGCCTGCGGCTCGCCGGCGCCCGCATCAAGCAGGCTCTATGGTGGGCCGGTGGGTTCTCCTGGCAAAGGCTGCTCACCGGTCCGTGGCCGCTACTGTTCAGCGCCGGACTTCTCGCCCTGCTGAACTGGCTAACGCTGGTGGTTGCCGGCCATCCCTGGTCGATCACCTGGGCCTTCGCCCTGTGGACCGCCAAGATCGCAGTCGTTCTGGGATGGGATCCGGCAACCAGTCCGTTCTGGAACGGTGGCTTTCAGCAGGCTGCCCTGGAACGCTCGGTGCTGGCCGACACCGTTTCGGTGATGAACTTCGGCATTCTCCTCGGCGCCCTGGCGGCGGCCGCGCTGGCCGGCCGGGTGGCGCCGAGCGTGCGCATACCGTTGAGATCGCTGGCGGCGGCGGTGATCGGTGGACTGGTGATGGGATACGGTGCCCGGCTGGCCTACGGCTGCAACATCGGCGCCTTCTTCTCGGGTATTGCCTCGGGCAGCCTGCACGGCTGGGTGTGGATCCTCTGCGCCGTCGCCGGCAACCTGATCGGTATCCGGTTGCGACCGCTGTTCCGGCTGCCAATGTAAGAACCGAGCTCACGCAACCCTCACGGCGATGTCACTTGCAGGTGACAAAAGCGTGATAAAAATAATGTACGACGCGCTGTTTCCAGACCACTCAGGAGCTGTTCGCGATGGATTCGATATCAAGAAAAACCAACAGGACGGCCGGCGCCATTCTCGCCGCCACCGCTTTGCTCGCCGGCGGGATGATGGCGGCCGAGGCCGCCGCCGAGGAAGTCATCCAACTCACCCAGACCGGCTGTCAGTTCCTCGAGCCCGAGGGAACCGACCATGAGTACCAGACGTCGAAGGCCGACGATTGCAATGCGATCAACTCGGCCAGCGGCAACGATCGGCTCGCCACCGCCGAGGTGCTGGAGATCAAGCCCGGCAAGTACGTTTTTCGGGTCACCAACAAGAACGTCCCCTACGAGCTCGGCTTCTGGCTGCGCGACGAGGACTACAATTGGAAGAACCCGGTGCACAAGCTGACCAAAACCAGCGTCTCCGGCGGTGGGCTGGTGACCGGCAAGACCCAGGACTACGCCGTCGAACTGAAGCCGGGCACCTATCTGTATTCGTGCCCGCTCAATCCGACGCCCGACTACAAGCTGGTGGTCTCCGACGGCTGAGCGGCACGAGGAGTCACGGCTCCCTTACCAGGCGGAAACCGATGAGGATGTGCTTGAGGCCGGCGGGACGGGCGTGCCGCGCCGCCGGCCGGCATACCCCGCAGCCCTTGTCGTCCCAGGATCCACCCTTGACGACGAAACGCCCTGGCCCGCCGGATGTTGCCGTCCACTCGAACACCTGGCCGGAGGCGTCGAGCATCCCGAACGGGCTGGCGCCCTCGGGATAGGAGCCGACCGCGACGGTATCGAACGGCCCCTGGTCGTGGCTGTTCAGCCGCGATGGATCGAACGGATCGCCCCAGGGGAACCGGCGCCCGTCGGTTCCGCGAGCCGCTTTCTCCCACTCGATTTCCGTCGGCAGCCGCCAGCGCTCGCCGGTCTCGCTGGAGAGCCAGACGGCATAGGCGCGCGCATCCTCGTGTGAGACGAGAACGACCGGATGATCCGCTCGGCCATCCGGCGGACGACCGTCGTTCCACGCGTGGCGGCGGGTACGCTCGAACGGATGGATAAGTCCGTAACCGGCCCAGGTTTCGGCATCGACGGCGGGAACCGGCCGGCCGGTCGCGGTAACGAACGAGGCGTACTGGGCGTTGGTGATCGGGGTGACGGTGATCGCGAACGCCGATGTTTCCAGCGTTTGCCGCGGTGGCTCGCCCTCGTACCAGCGGCCGCTGCGGGTGCGATCGTGACCGTAAGCAGCGGCATCCAGCCGATAGGCCGCTTCACGCTCGCCGCGATCGGAGCCGGCAATGAACGATCCCGCCGGAATCGCCACCACCGCCGGCTCGCCGATATCGCCGCGGGCCTCGGTCATCCATCCGAGAACCACCGCCAACACCAGGGCCACGGTAGCGCCTGCCCGTCCAACTGCCGTCATGTGGCCGCCATCATCGGGTTCCTTCTCCAACTCCCTGCAGCACTTCACAAATTTGTGATTGCGTTTGATTCGCAGCGCCGGGGGTGATTCTGTCATCTTAAGCGGAGTTAGTGAATTTCAACCGTGTGGACCTTTTATTTCCGTCGAGGAGGAATGACCGTGAAGACCAACAAAACGAAGCTTCTTTCCACCACCGTTCTACCCATGGTCGCCGCCGCTGGGATCGCGGTCGGTACCGGACTCGGCATGGCCGCGCCGGTCCAGGCGAAGGGCATCGGCCAGGAAGTCGCTGCGGAACTGCCGGCGGCCAAGGCCCGTGTCGGCGGCGTGCAGCTTGCCGCATGCAACCCTTGCGCGGCCAAAAATCCGTGCAACCCTTGCGCCGCGAAAAACCCGTGTAATCCGTGCGCGGCCAAAAACCCATGCAATCCGTGCGCGGCGAAGAACCCCTGCAATCCCTGTGCACCAAAGAAAAAGTAACTGATCCGAAACAACGGCGCCGCCCTCCGGGGCGGCGTTTTGATTTGTGAATTTGTCCTTCAAAAAATTTACTCTTGGGAGGTAGGCGAAAATGAGATCAACCAGAGGGAGGTTACTCACCACGACCGTCATGCCGCTGATGGCCGGTTTCGGCCTGTTTGTTGGTGGCGCCCTGGTCGATACGCCGCGCGCCCATGCCGCCACCCTGGCGCAACCGATGTCGACGCCGTTGCCGGCGGCGAAACCCAAGCCGGGACGGATCCAGCTTGCCGCATGCAACCCTTGCGCGGCCAAGAATCCGTGTAATCCGTGCGCTGGGAAGAACCCCTGCAATCCGTGCGCGGCGAAAAACCCGTGTAACCCCTGTGCCGCCAAAAACCCGTGCAACCCCTGCAACCCGTGCGCGGCGAAGAACCCATGCAACCCGTGCAATCCCTGCGCTGCGGGCGGTGGGTCCGCATCGAGCAAGTGTTACGTGCCGAGGTTGGCGGCGGCGTGGAAGAGCAATCCATGCAATCCGTGTAATCCTTGCGCCGCGAAAAACCCGTGCAACCCGTGTGCGGCCAAGAACCCGTGCAATCCCTGCGCCGCCAAGAACCCCTGTAACCCGTGCGCGGCCAAGAACCCTTGTAATCCATGCGCCGCGAAGAACCCCTGCGCGGCGGCCAACCCTTGCAATCCGTGCAGTCCATGTGGCGCTTCCCCGGCGGCGGAGATCAATTCGAAGGAGGCCCAGTCCGCTTACTTCTGTATCCGCGGAGAGATGGATGCGGCGTATGCAAAGGCAGGCGTTGCCGCGGTCAACAACTACCAGAAGTGGGTTAACCTGGCTCTGGCTCCGTATCAGTCCGACACCCATGGCGGCCGATACGTCAATAATTACGCCAATGGCACCGGTGTCGCACAATACGCCCGTTACGAGAAGGTCGGAACCATGCCGGCTGGATCGGTCCTGGCCAAGGACAGTTTCGTCGTCAACGCGGACGGCCGGGTCGCGGTCGGGCCTTTGTTCATCATGGAGAAGCTGGCGGCCGGCGCCAACGCCGATACCCACGACTGGCGCTATTCGATGATCATGCCGAACGGCGCGGTGTTGGGTGCCACCGGCGGCAAGGGTTCGGACAACGTGAAGTTCTGCGCCGAATGCCATATGGTGATGGCCGACGATCAGGACAGCCTGTTCTTCCTGCCGGAGGCAATGCGCGCCAAGTTCCCCTAGGCGTGCGCAACAAGGCTCTCCCGGGCTCACCGATCTCGCCAAACAGACGGCCGGGCTGACGCGGCGACGACGGTAAAACCGCCGCCGTCGTTTCGTGTTTTAAATTACCCCCTCATTCCCGGTAAACTCGATACCGGCCAGCACCCGCTGGTATCGAAGACAGGGGAGAACCATGGTCCAATTGGCAGGTCTGCCGACGGAACGGCTTGAGGATATGGCTGCGGCGGGCGCCGAAGCCGTGGAGATTTACCGGTTGCTGCGCAAGAGTGGCGACAACGTGGTCGGCGAGGTGCTTCGCGGCCAGGGCGAGTTCTACGAATGGGACCATTACCCCAAGGGCGACGTCTACGACCCCGAAACCCACTCCCAGTACTACTACCACGCCCATCCGGCGGAGCTGAGGGGCGACGAGCACGGACACTTCCACACCTTCTTGCGACCGAAGGGGATACCGCCCGGGATCGCACCGGCGCCCCTGGCGGACTACGTCCCGCCCGAAGGCGACAACGATGCCCTCAGCCATCTGATCGGCATCTCCATGGATCAGTACGGCTATCCGATTCGGCTGTTTTCGACCAACCGCTGGGTGACCGGCGAAATTTGGTACGCCGCCGATGACGTGATCGCCATGCTCGATCACTTCAACATGGATCTCGCCTATCCGTCGCTTCCGGCGAATATCTGGATTACCGCCATGCTGCGGCTGTTTCGCCCGGAGATCGAAGAGCTTGTGCGGGCGCGCGACCAGAAGGTCGCCGCCAGACAGCAACCCGATCCCGAAACCAGCGTCTACGAAGACCGCGATCTCGAAATCACTTCGTTCCTGGATATTTCCGTCGAAGAGCAAATCGAGCGGGTGACCCTGGCGCTGCGCGGCGGCTAAACAAAAACTGCGCCGAAGGAAACCACTGCCTCCTCGTTGGGACGCCTTCGGCAAGCACGTGTTCGTCTCCTGCCGGACACGAGAACCTGCGGCGACTTCAACCAACGCAATAATATTTTGAGAAACGCCCGATTGAACTGTGAATCCCGGGCGATGGTACCCAGATGGTCCTCTTGGCTGGGCAAAGCCATATCGAAAGGGGGCACCGGAGAAGGATTGGACTCGGCGTACCTGGATGAAGCCGTCGACAGTGATGTGCGCGGCACGTGTCCACAGTATCCTTCTCGTCACGATCCGTTCACTCGGGTGTGATTGGATCCAGGCGAAGCGAGATCGCCGCCAAACGTTTTACTGATTGGAATTGCCCACGACTGGACTTCACAGAAGTCCGGCAGGATCAATTGGAGAACAGTAAAATGCACATCCTCGAAATCGTCCATCCCCGCCGCTTAGCATGCCTGCTGGCTGCCGTCGTGCTGACCGTTCCTGCGATCCCATCGGCCATTGCCGGCGAAACCGGGGCCAGACCACTAGCTGTAGAACAGCTTCACTCGGAGTTGGCCCGCCTCAAACGGCGTGTGGGACTACTGGAGGCCAAGCTGGTGGGCGATCGGACGGCCGACAGAATGGTCATCGGGTTGACCAAGATCACGTCGAAGGACGGCGCGCTCGGCGAGGACGGCGCCTGGGCGGAGAGGTACTGGCAGGATCAGGCCGGGGACGGCAACTAATACCAACCCTCAGTGATAATGACTCATTGTGATCGTGTTTCCAGCCCGCTCGGCA
>RCNG010000733.1_pt1 | contig 23875 bp, 22 predicted proteins | sample 2041371 | NCBI WGS metagenome assembly RCNG01 (sample SAMN09708227, study PRJNA481090) | Marine sediment metagenome, whole genome shotgun sequencing project. | biome: marine sediment; feature: ocean; material: sediment; isolation source: Sewage treatment plant 1 marine sediment (STP1) ... | reverse complement strand
CAGATGTCCGTTGTCAATAGATTCCAACAGGTCTTCATCTACCAAATGACCGCCCCTTGCAACATTAATTACATAAGATTGTTTTGGTAATTCTTTAAATAATTTATTGTTTAAAATTCCTGTAGTTTGCTGAGTTAGCGGTAACAGACAAACAAGTATATTACTCCTGGACAGAAAGGTGTTTTTTTTACTATTACCGGCGTATACTTCTGCCTCAGGAATTTCTTTCGGAGAAGTTGCCCATCCAATTACTTTAAACCCATTTTTTATTAAGTCTTCCGCGAGCTTCTCACCTAAAACGCCCATACCCATAATTCCAACAGTAACCTCCGAAATCCTTTTGTATTGCCGGGGGTACCATACCTTATTTAATTGATCTGTTTTATAGCTATTTAGATTTTTAAAAAAACTAAGTATTAAAGCTAAAACAAATTCAGACATATCACTGGCTAAAACAGGATCTACTACACGAGTTATTGGAATATGTTTAGGGACTGACTGGTCTTTGAATAAAAAATCGACCCCGGCACCAAATGAAGCAATACATTTAAGGTTGGGATATTGTTTTAGAATATCTTCAGGTTGTTTCCAAACACATGCCAGAGTAATTTCTTCTTTTGGATGTTCTTCCAAATAACTGTAAATAGAGATATCCGGAGCTTTGGCCATTAAGGCTTTCTTCCATGAATCTATCTTGCGGTCTTGTCTTATAATTACAATAGCCATTTACTTCGTAAAATTTTAAAAATATAAAAACATCTAATTTGTTTCCAAAGCTTTAATTTTCAAGACTTAATCAATTATATCCAGCGCCCTGGTAAAACCTTCGGAATACTCCCATTTTTGTTCCAAAGTGGCATTATATACTTTTATAATTCGATCTTTAAAGTCGGGGAGCAATTCATAGAAAGAAACATGCTGTATTAGCTGTGTAAATGAATTAAGCATGCTTTTATAAAACGTATCAGGAACGTTGCGTTCGCGTGAAAATGATTGCGCTACTTCAAGGTTAAAGAGCATAACATCTGCTATTAAATAGGGAGCCATGCCCAATTTCAAAAACTGTTTTATATACTTTTGTGCGACTGACCTTCTGGCCCTTGCTTTTTTCCTTTTAAGAGGAAAGTACTCATTGGAGATTTTTACTTTAGCTTCCTGTACCCATTTATCTTCTCTGGGATTAAAAACAAAGTCATAGTATTGCTTTACGGTAGGAAAACGGTCATATAAATCAACCATTTGTTCTTCTAATTCTGGCTTTTTAAGACCCGTCAAATACTTTTTAAGCGCTCGTCTACTCATGATACACCTATAAAGATAGTACTGTTAACTTTAATCATCATATAAAGTGAAGTAAAATAGTATTCAAATGTCATAAAAATAAGGCCCTCAACCGAAATTTAGAATCGTCATATTTTATGTAAAACATTAGTGACCTCAGTTTGGAAAAGACAGAATAAAACACTATACTGAGAAATTATAACTAATAATCTAGACATTATATATGAGGCAACTTAAGATTATCAAGCAGGTAACTAATAGAGAATCAAAATCATTAGATAAATACCTGCAAGATATCAGTAAAATAGAGCTAATCACGGCAAATGAAGAAGTAGAATTAGCGCAGAAGATCAGGACCGGTGACCAGGCGGCACTGGAAAAATTAACTAATGCCAATTTGAGATTCGTAGTCTCCGTGGCTAAACAATATCAAAACCAGGGATTAAAACTTCCCGATTTAATTAATGAAGGCAATGTGGGCCTCGTAAAGGCGGCCAAAAGATTTGATGAAACCAGAGGGTTTAAATTTATCTCCTATGCGGTTTGGTGGATACGCCAATCCATTTTACAGGCATTGGCGGAACAATCAAGAGTAGTTAGATTGCCTTTGAATAAAATAGGATCTATAAATAAGATTAAGAAGACTTTTTCCTATTTGGAACAAGCGCATGAAAGACCTCCTTCTGCTGAGGAAATTGCAACGGAATTGGAAATGAGTGTAAGTGAAGTAAAGCAGTCCATTAAAAATTCGGGCAGACATGTTTCTATGGATGCACCTCTTAAAGAAGGTGAAGATTCCAATTTATATGATGTTATGAGATCCGGTGAATCTCCCAGACCGGATAAAGAACTGATGCAGCAATCACTCAACACAGAAATAAACCGGGCTTTAGAAACTTTGTCCCCAAGAGAGGCAGATGTCGTTAAACTTTATTATGGTATTGGAGATCAGCAGTCAATGACCCTTGCGGAGATTGGACAAACATTTGACCTTACCCGAGAAAGGGTTAGACAAATACGGGAAAAGGCAATTCGAAAATTGCGTCATAATTCCAGAAGCAAGCTACTTAAAACGTATTTGGGATAAATACAAAACAAAAGCCCGGTCTTCCCGGGCTTTAATTAACAATCTATAAAATAAAACACTTAAGAACAGCTTAATTTGTGGATATTGAAGTCCATTAGAATTTCATTAAGATCCTCAATGAAATTCAAATATGCGGTATTGTCTTGATTCTGGTTTGCCATAATAATATTTTTTAAAATGAAAAAGCCGAGTGGTCTATAAATAGTCCAATTCGGCTAATTCGTTTAAACTTAAAATTTCATTCAAATCTTGGAGGAAATTTAAATACTCCTCCCCGTAGGTGTCGTATAACATAGTAAGATTGGGTTTTACCTTATTGAGATTTGGGTATCAATAATCATATAGTAAACGTAAAAAATCCAATAATATTACCCAATTAAATGTGGTGAAGCCTGCTGATTTTGTTGTAAACTATCAATTTATATATGTCAGGCTAGGAATTAGAACTTTGTATGATATCTAAATCCGGCAGAAAGCGCCAAAAAGAATTTTCCCGGGTCAAATACTAATTCCTGTCTTGTGATGCCAAGGCTGGCCCTATAGCTATTAGTTAAGCTATTGCCTGTAAACTGGTATTCAAAAAGAAGTTGCTGAGATTCCACAAAAAGCAATGTCTGGGCCAGAATTATATCACTATCGGAGATGAGTTGCATAATTTCAGGGGAATAACCCAAAATCAGGTTTATCCCAAAATAATTTTCACGGTCCTGAAAATATTTTCGTGCTAAAAGACTACCCGATATGCCAATAGGTCCATCAGATCTTGGTGTAATATAGGGTCTTAAAGAGAAATAATAATTTCCTTTATAAAGCCCTACAGAACCAGTATAAATAATAGCCTGGCTGGTTACGAAATCCAAATAGCGCATTCCCGCCGATACTTCCAAAGCTTTTGGAAGATTAGCATAGAGCTCAGCCCCTGCTCTATGTTTTGGAAAAATTCTCGAATTGGAATACCCATAATTGGTATAGGCATAGAATGTTTTTGAAATTTTAGGATATAAATCCATTTCATATTGTAATCCATTGGTATTAAAACGATTGCTAAAGTTTATTCTAGGGATTATTTTTCCTATCTCAGTTTCGCCAATATACTCCACACCGGAATAAATCATAGGGTCATAAACGATATCAAATACATCAAATGAATTAATAATTCCCAATCTGTTCTTATAGGATTTAGCCTCTGTTTCCTTTAATTCTGCTTCGGCAATAGCTTGAGAAGCACTTTGTCTGTTGTGAATTTCATTTATAATTTCACTACGCATTGTATGTAAATCCGGATCAGCTTTCATAAAAGTTAACGCTTTGTTTGCCAAACCCAAGGCGATTATATAATTCTCCGCATAAATTTCATTTTTGACAGCAGCTATCCATACTTCTTTATTCTGTCTTTCTACCGAAGTTATTTTATTGAAATGTTTCCTTGCTTCATTATGGTTACCATCCCAGCTATATGTTTTAGCAAGAAGGTTTCTGACATCGGTATAATCCGGGTATTTAGAAAGAATTAGCCGTAAAGTGTCTCTGGCCATACTATGGTGCCCTTCAAAAGCAAGATCCCTGGCGACAAAGAAAGAATTGTCCGGATTGCCCTGATATGCCAATTCTTGTGCTATTCCCTTTTGAAGGAAAAACAACAGAAATAACCCCAAATATATGATTCGATATAACATTATTTCCTATTAGAAATTAAAGGTGATTCATCAATTGAATTTTGTAATTTTTTTTGATTGTTTTCCAGTTCTTTATTTTTATCAATTTTCTGCAGAGCCCGCTTCATTTTGTTTTGTACTTCTTTATTCTGAATGTTATTCCTCTTTATCATACGTTGAAGAGACAAAGCGCGATGGTTATTATCTGACCAGAAAAAGACATCTAATAAAGCAGCATAGCCATCAGCATATATAGGGTACTTTTGAACAGCTCCTTCCAGAATATCAATTGCGATATCATACCGACTCTCCCAAGCATGAATTCTTCCCATTAATATTTCAGTATCTGCATGGCCCGGTACCTGAGATAAAATATATCCCCCCAAAAGAAGGGCACGCTGCGTATCACCTTTAAAGGCTAATTCTTTTGCTGTATTGTACGCCTTATCATAGTCACTACTATTAAAAACACTATTTATCCAGACCATCTCCTCTTTGGAAGGGTTAATTTTTAATTGAGCAAATAAGCTTAACGAGGAAGGAATAATTTTGTTATTTATCATAACATATTTATTGACCGCTTTAAAATACTTATAATGTTCTTTTACCTCTTGTTTTAAGACTGAAGGATCAGGATCTATCAATTTCAGTTCATTATCAAGCTCAAATAAATTACTGCCGGTAAGAAAATGATTGCCATAAACAAAATCCTGAATATTGCTATTATGTCTCAAAAGAGGAATCTTTTTTGTTGAGTCAAATACCCCATCATGAATTAGTCCTTTCCCCAGCCAGGCAACTTCAGATGGAATTATTATATCATATCGCGATTCTAATAACCCCAGAATTGCAGGTGCAACGTCCCCGTGGGAAACCAAAGAAGCTATCTTTGCTGGTTGCTTTAATAAAGGGCTGTACATAATTAAAGGCACCCTGTATCTTCCCAAATTATCTTCCTGTGGCAGATCGGTAAGGTTATGGCTGCCTGTAATTATAAAGATGGTGTTAGCATAATCCTGATTTCTGGAATAAGAAGAGAAAAATGATTTTAAGGCGCTATCAGCGTATAAAATACTGGCAAAAATGTCCTTATTCTTCTTTACCAACTTTAAAGGTCTTGGCTGCATTTTTTCTTCAGCCAAAAGTTTGTCAACCTTAAGTATATACGCTGCTTTTTCAGGAATAAGAAAGGGCTTTTTAGAGCTTAAGGTAAAGAAGACATCTAATCTTGGTTTTTTAGAACTAAAGAGATCATTTTGCCATTTCTGAAAGAGTTCTTTATCTGGATATCCAAGGGATATTCCTGCTGCATCTTCATTTTGTTTTCGATATTTGCTTCCAAACCCTTTGCTGTCCAAAATAAAATCGACTCTTTCTTCATAGAGAAATTTGTCTAATTGATTTAGTGCACTGTTACCACCGTAGTTAAAAGAAGTAGTGTAATTATTTTTTTTAAGGATCCCATAAATAGTCTGTCTGGCAGGAGAATCAGCCGAATTGGTAAAACCATTCTCACCAAAAGGCAAAGAACCTAATAAGCATGGTAATGCAGCATAACTTTCTCCAGCATTACTCAAATAATTGTTCCAAAACAAGGATTTGGCCTTAAGCGAATCTAAAAAAGGAGTAAATCCGCGATATATGGCCTTATCACCTACAAAATCAGACCCCAGACCTTCTACCATTATAAATACCAAATTGGGTTCCCTATCCTTTAAATTAAAATATGGAGCAAGGTTTTTATTGGAAACATAGTTGTGTAATAATGGATACTCTTCTTCTCCTTCATACTTATTAAAATCAAAAACCTCATCAGCGACACTATAAGCTAAATGCTGTAATTTATTTTCGTTAACTGGGTTTTTATCGGAAGTTAAAGTGGCTAGAAATAAACTAAAAAGAATAATAGTTAGTGGAAACATCCGGCTTATGGTTCCATAGGCAGAAGCGGTTAATTTATTAAAGAGATAAAGAAACCCTACCATAACGGGGAGTAAAAGCAAGATAGAGAGCATTAAAGTAGCTGCAGATGTCTTACTGTTATAGACTTCTAAAAACCCTGCACCAAGTATGTCATAGTTTCTCACATAGAATTCTATAAGCAGGCCCTCAATAATTAAAATAAGGATGAAAAGTACGAATGTTACCTTAAATCCCAAAGAATGTCTCTTTTCCTCTAAATAATTAAAGATGAAAGCCAAAAAGAGGCTAATCATGGCTGTAAACCCAGAATGATGCACAACTAAAAGCAACAGGCTTTTAGTCAATACCCCATCAAGAACACCCGCCATATACAGGCGTATGTTTTGATAAAGTGACAAAACCACCAAACATAGGAAAAAAGCCATTATAAGGCGTATAAAGTCCCTTAAGGTCTTTCGCCCGGCATTTTCCGATATGTTATTGACATTCTGCATTTTATTATGTTTTGACAAATCCTTTTCGCACCTGTGATCCCCAGCCGGTTTTTATTTTAAATAGTTTCTTGTAATTACCCCGAATTGCTGCCCATACTACTAGAGGGTGAAATGTAATTGGTTCAATTATTGCACAAAACATAAGGATAAGTATATCTTTTGTCCTGGAATATTGATTATAAGTATACACATCCCATAGAATTGCATAAAATGAGTACATAATAGAAAATGTATAGACTGTAATGGTTATGGCCAGAAAAAAGTCCAGGTTTAAAATTCCCATATAATAAAATATAATCACGGAGAAAAACCCTATAAATTCCAAAATTGGGGCCAGCCATTCATAAAAAAACCAATAGGGATAACTAAGCATTCCAAGTCGGCCAAACTTAGGGTTAAAAAACATATCCTTATGAGCAAACAAGGTTTCCAGGTTTCCACGTGCCCATCGATCTCTCTGATTTACCAGGTTTTTAGTGCTTTCCGGAACTTCTGTCCAACAGAGTGGATCCGGGATATATTCAATCGTGTAGGGAAGTTTGCGCTCATGCATATAACGCCTCATTCTAAATACAATCTCCATATCCTCACCTACTGTTTTTGTGTCATAACCCCCTACTTCCAGGGCTATTTCTCGATCGAAAAATCCAAAAGCGCCTGAAATGATAAGGAGACTATCTATGCGGCCCCAAGCCATCCTTCCTAATAGAAAAGATCGGGTATATTCTAACAATTGGAATCTGGCCAGCCAATTTTTTGGTAGCCGTATCTCCTCAAGAGTTCCACCCGAAATTTTACTGGAATTAGCTACACGGATTACACCCCCAACCGCAATTACCCTTTTTTGAGTTCTTTGATAAAATGATTTTACAACATGCAATAAGGCATCAGGTCTTAAAAGGCAATCCACATCTATGCAGCCTACATATTTATTTTCTGATAGTTGTATGCCCGTATTTAATGCATCAGATTTACCCCCATTTTCTTTATCAATAACTGTTAGCTTTGAGAAGGAGCGCTGCTTTGATTTGTACACACCACATATAGGTTTTGAACTCCACTCAGGATCTATTGTCCGTTCCACTTTCTCCAGATCATAGGCGTCTATCATTTTCTGTAAGGTGTCATCCTTACTTCCATCATTGACCACCATTACTTCAAAATTCACGTATTGAAGGGAAAGAAGAGACCGAATGTTTTCAACTATGGTCAACCCCTCGTTATAGGCCGGAGCAATAATAGTAATGCTTGGTGCCAATGGTGAAGCCATTATCTTAGAAAGATCAACGAAGCTGTTTTTATTTCTGTAATGGATAGAATTTCTCGTAGACAGGTACCCCATAATACTAAACATGGCGAATAGTACCACTGTAAACACAAGAAAAACTATGTTTAAATATTCTATAAATATTTTAAATAAACCACTATCCATTAAACTTCTCCTTAAATTTTTTCGGGAATGAAATGATATTTTCAATGAGCGAACTCAACACCTTCTCTTCCTTTCTATTCTCTTCTTTTTTATGGATTTCATTTATCTCCTGCTTATCTTCCAAGTCCTCTAATGGAGTAGCCACCAGCTCAAAATCTAACTCAAATAGATGCATTTGATTATTGTCTTCTGCGCTAATTAAATCGTTTAAAAAACAAAATTCTAACGACTTCAAGTTATCTTCTTCTTTATCCGGGATGCCCACATCTATTGTGTTTATCTGGCTTATTGCCTCAGGTTTTTCTACATCTAAACTTGGTTGTTGAGCTTCTAATTCTTTAGTTTGTAATTGTGCTATTGGTTCCTCAGTTTCTATTTCAGGATTTAAGAGCACTTGCAATTCTTTTAATATTTTTTCGGCTTTGTTACGTATCTTTTTATCACCATCATTTAAAAAAAAAAAGAACTTCTTTCTCATCGCCCACAGCCAATATCTCATCTAATAAGATTAGTTTAGACTCTGTATCACAGGTTCGGAATAATTCCTGAAAAATGCTGAATCCACTAAATTCCTGAATAGGATTTACATTTTCGTTATCGCTATGATCAGCCTCAATATTAGAATTCCATTGAAGATCATTTAAGCCGTCAGAATGTCCAGTATTGTCGTATACTTCAGATTCCTTTGTAAATGCCATCCAGTCTATTAATTTTTGGGCTATAGTTTTAGAACTTTCAAGTTCCTGCTTTGCTAACCTTTCAACTTCAGGTAGTCTGTAAGGCAGATTTGACATTATTTCTTCTTTAATTATTTCCTCTTCTTTTACATCCATAGATAATATGTCTTCACCCAATGGCACTATCAATTCTTCCGGAGCTTCCTCTAAATTACTTTCTACTACCAATGGTAAAAATTCCAATTCTGTATCTTCCTCATCTTCATTCACAGAATCTTCATTATGGGCTTTGATATTATCAAGAATTGCATCTAATTCTACTTTAAAACTTTCTTCCTCCAGAATTTCTTTCGTTTCAACATCAGTATTCTCAGCAGTTTGAGGGTCCACAGGTGACTTTATTTCCTCTTCTTCTGATACCATGGGCAAGAAATCCAGGGGTAAATAGTTCACTTCCTGATCCGATTCATTAAAATCAGTAAGGATGTCCTCCAATTCCTCCATAAAGCAGAGATCAAAAATTATTTCATCCTCAAATTCCGGATCCAAATGATCCTTTATGTCTAGTGAATCTTCTTTACGGTTCGAAGCTGGCAGACTGTCTTCCGGTTGTAACTCTTTATTATTCATAACTTCTGATAATTGAGTAGAATTGTCTTCTACATTCTTTTCAATATTTTTTGTGGCAATATTTTTATCGATTCCTTCTGTTGGAATATAGGTTCCTGGCGCTACAGCATTAATTGTGCTTATAGCTTTACTTTTTACAAGGAAGTTTGATTCTTTACCTACTACAGTTTGAAGAAATTCTATATCTTCCTCTTTCCCTAATGAAGAAATGGTGTCCAGAATCTGTATTTTAATATCCGCACTACAGTTTCTAAAGACAGATTTTAACGTATCTATAGCTTCAAAAACACCGAAATCCTTAATACACTGTATGGCTTCAGATTTAATCTGGTCATTCTTATGCTTTACTAATTCTATCATAGACTTATTAGCGTCATTTTGGTTATAATGCTTAATAAGCCGAAGGGCAAATAAAACCACATCCCTGTTTTTCGAGGTAAGCCAGGCCTTAAATCGCAGAGGTGTAAAGTCCTCAAAGTTCCTTAGCACATCGAGTAGTTTTAGTTGTTGCCACTCTGAGATTCCATATCTTGTAGTATCTAAAAAAAAAGAAATGCCTTCATGTTTTAATGTAACCGTTGCTATTTGTGCTTGTTTGCGTACTACCCCTCTTTTATCATTAATAAACTTTTTTATGAATCCATAAGCAACTAATACTCTCATTTGGGCTAATTCAAGTATTCCCTTGGAAACCAGCTCCCAGCGCCAACTCTTTAATTTTTTTAAGGCGTCTAGATGTAGTTCAAGGTCCTGGTATAATTTATATAGACGATTACGAGAATCTCCCGAAAGGTCTTTTTGAAGATCTAATAAGATTTCTGTTAATACTAACCTGCTAAATGGTGATTTCAATAGATCACGAATTTCAATTTTTAATTTTATATATTCATAATTTTCCTCCTTAGTGGCATCTGTCTCGTAGAAGAGAAAATTGCTGATTATAGGCGCCAGGATCTTTTTTTGATGGGTTACTTTCGACCTTTTAGCAGAAAGACGGTTTCTGAATATAAAAACAAATGCAAAGAATAAGATTCCTAGACCGGAAAACAATATTGTTAAATCCCACAAAAGATCCGTATGGATCTTTGGTGCACCTATCAGCGTAATGCTGTGATATGTTAGTGAGATTATTTTCAAAAATTATTATTTATTAAGCTCTCTTCCCACCCTAACCAAAAGTTCTGATGGGCTCACCGGTTTAGATATAAAGTCATTGGCTCCTAATTCAAAAGCACTGAGTACATTTTCTTCGTTTCCTGCGGATGAAATAATGATTATTGGAATCTTCCAATTCAATTGATTTCTAACATAATCTATAAGTTCAATTCCAGAGAAATAGGGCATCATTATATCGCTGACAATAATATCAGGAGTTGCTGTTTTTAGATATTCTTTTACATCCCTGCCATCCTTCGCTAAATGGACATTATAGCCTCCTTTTTGAAGTCTGTAATCCAATAAAGATGCTAACAACTCATCGTCCTCCGCTAATAATAGATTCTTCTTTACCATCCTACTCGTTTCTATTTTTATTTAATCGTCTTAATTCTTCATCAATCATCTTCTCTGCTTTCGGATATTCCTGCACAAATCTGTTTAGCAGAAATTGCATATGATTTATATCTTTAGTGGTCTTTGCAATTGTATTTAATTGCTCAACGATTGAAAATAGATCCATAGTCTGCATCATTTTTAAACCACATTTTATCTTGTGTGCTGCGAATGCAACCCCTTCTGAATCGCCATCCTGGAGTTTCATTTTAACATTACCAATAAATTCAAGGGCATTCCTTTTGTAAAGACCTATAAGCTCCTCTAACATCTCTACCTCACCCATGCAGTCTTCTAAAACGGAATTAAGGTCAAAGCTCGAATCAGTTACCGAATTATCAACCTGACTATCGTCTGATGTGGCGTTGAATTTAAAATTAGTTTGGAGATCATTCCTGTTTTTAATCAATTTTGAAAGAAGTTCTTCCGGGCTAAATGGCTTAAGGATAAAATCATTGATTCCATTATTTTCACATTCGTTTTTATCATCAAAGGTGAAGTCTGCCGTGAGCGCTATTATGGGGATCTCTGCCACTTCTTTTTTAGTGCTCTTTCGGATTTTTTGTGTTACTTCAAACCCACTCATTATGGGCATTCTGAGATCCATGAGTACAATATCAATTGCATTAGTTTCAAGGAGATTCAAACCGTAGATGGGATTTTCTGTAATATAGGTTTTGCAACCCCATGCGTTTAACCTGCGCTCTATTAGTCGCTGATTTAACTCATTGTCTTCAAATACCAGGATCCTCATTCCTTTTACCTCTTCCGACGAGATATCAGTTGGTTTAGATTTAGATATGACAGTAGATGAACCTTTTGTATAGGGCAGCGTGAATTTAAATGCTGTACCAACACCAAGTGTACTTTCAACTTTTAAATCCCCGTTTAGTTTATCGACGATCTGCTTCACAATGTTCAACCCAAGACCGGCACCGCCATATTTCGAAAATGTTTGCTGATTAGCTTGTTTAAATGAACCGAAAATATGTTCTAAATCTTCTTTGGAAATTCCGATTCCGGTATCGGTAACAATGAAGTCTAATACAACTTTTTCCTCCCCCTGCCTGAGTAGTTTAATTTTCAGCACTATCTCACCCTCTTGCACAAACTTTATAGAATTCCCAAGCAGGTTTAGCAATATTTGTGATAGTTTAGAAGGATCACCAATAAGGTTCTCAGGGATGTTCTTGTCAACGTCAACTTCGAGTTTTACATCTTTACCCAACATAAGCGTATTACAGAGATAGACAACATCCTGCACAATGCTGAAAAAATTAAAATCCAGCATTTCAAAATTTTCCAATCCAGCTGAAAGTTTGGAGTATTCCAAAAGTTCGTTGATAATATCCATAAGGGAATTGGAAGCCGATTGAATGGCGTCTACCTTATGCTGCTGATCCTCGGAAAGCTCCCCTTCCTTTAAAAGGTCTGCAAATCCAATTATACCGCTGAGTGGGGTTCGTATCTCATGACTGACTGTTGCAATAAGCATTTCCTGTGCCTTTTGCAACTGTTCTTTTTCTTTTATCGATTCTGATTTGGAAGCCTTATTTAGTGGTATATCTTCTCCCCAAATCCTTTTTTCAAGATGGGTTTTAAAGGCTTCAAAAGATTTTTTAAGTCGGGTGGCTTCATCTGCAGATAATTCTTCAAATGAAAAATTATTGAGAGTCGTCTCCAGTTCCGACAATTGAGAAAGTAGGTTTTTTGGTTTCAAGGGGGTACTTTTTAGTTAATTGGATGATTGGATAATCAAAATGATGATTCTTAACAGGGTCTTCTCAAACTTATATTTTATAGGCTTTAACATGTATAAAAATCCTCATTTCCTTACCCCTGGGCAATTAAATGTTACCTAGGATGGGTATTATGTTGTCAAATTGCTTTATTTGTATGTATAAATCATATCCAATGAAGCAAATTGTCGGTTTTTTCTGTCTTTTATCGTTTATTGCGTGTAATGAATCCAAAACATCAAAAAATTCTAATCTTGAGGCAACCGCAAAACAAATCCATGAAAATGTAATTACTATTGATACGCATGATGATATAAACGTGAAAAATTTTACAGACAGTATCAATTACACTCAGGATCTGGAGACCCAGGTTAATTTACCTAAAATGAAGGCGGGAGGATTAGATGTGGCATGGTTTATTGTGTATACAGGTCAGGATTCCTTAAACCCTGATGGTTATGCTAAGGCAGAGGCAAATGCGATTGCCAAATTTAAAGCTATTCACCGTTTGTGTGATACTCTTGGTTCTGGAGAAATTGATCTTGCCAGAACTTCCGAAGAGGTTAGGAATATTCATCAATCTGGCAAGAAGATAGCCATGATTGGTGTGGAAAATGCATATCCTATTGGCGAGGATCTATCCAAATTTGAACAATATCAAAAATTGGGAGCTAGGTATATCTCCCTTGCCCACAATGGCCATAGTCAATTTTGTGATTCTAATACAGGAGAAGAGGACAACATATGGCTATATAATGGTTTAAGTGATCTGGGTAAAAAAGCTGTATATGAGATGAATAGGTTGGGAATTATGATTGATATATCACATATTTCAAAGGAATCTATGATTCAGATTGTTTCCTTATCCAAAGCTCCCATAATAGCTTCCCATTCTTCTGCACGTGCGCTATGTGATCACAGCAGAAATTTAGATGATGAACAATTAAAATTACTCAAAGAAAATGGCGGGGTCGTCCAAACAGTGGCACTGGATGCCTATTTAAATAGCGATAAACACGACACCAGATCAAATTATATGAAACAATTTTATAAGCAAGTCGCGGATTCCATGGACATAGAATGGTTTGAAAGATCTGCATTTAAGACGCTAACAGAAAAACAACAGAATGACTATTTAAATAACTATCCCAAAGTAACCGGAAGAGCAAGAACTCTGGTTGCTAAAAGGAGTGATGCACCTCCGGAAGTGGATGTATCTGACTTTGTGGACCATATTGACTATATGGTTGACCTGATTGGGATAAACCATGTAGGAATAAGCTCTGACTTCGATGGCGGTGGTGGCATTAAAGGATGGTCGGATGCTTCCGAAACCTTTAATGTTACTTTAGAATTAGTAAAAAGGGGATACTCTGAATCCGATATTGAAAAATTATGGGGAGGTAATTTGCTAAGAGTACTGGATGAGGTTCAGGAATATGCAAGCTCTCTTAAAAAGTGAACCCACTGAGAAGCATTTGTGTATAGTTTTAACTAAGTTTTTGATTTAGGACTGAAATGGAATTAGATTGCTATATATGTCTGATAAAGGCAAATGTGTTAACAAATAATTAGGGATGAATTATAAATAATGTTAAGCTTGCAATAAACTTTTCTTAATTACTTTTTTGCGAGGGGTGAAATTGAATAGATTTAATAAACCTAAACAAATTTCATCATGCAGACAATCAGCAAATACTTCGTTGCCCTTCTTCTTTCTTTTTTTTCCAATTATGTGAATGAGCCTCTAACTGAATCTGATAAGCAGGCCGGAATTCATGAAACCCATATTCTTCTCAAGAAACATTATGATTGCAATTCCTTGAAAAAGAACCTTCCTGTATTGAAAAATTATGTTTAATTATCATAGTGCCTTAGGGAAAAGTATATTGTAATTCTGATTCTTATTTCTTGACTATTAATTAGATATATGAGAAAGGGTTATTGGCACATTGAGGTTAACCCTGAATTTTTCATTTATCTTCCTTATAAAGAAAGCAGACAACAAAGGAGATTCCAGCTCCATGTTCTGATGAATAAAAAAATGGATGTTATTAAGTCCCAAAGTATGCCATTCCCAAAGCCTTTCTACCCATTCCTCCAGACGGTGATAATCACTTTTATGATTGGCTCCAACAAAACGAACAAATGCCTCGTTATTAGTGAGTCGCATATGCATAATATCCCTTCTTCCGGCTGTATCTACCAAAACGTTGGCAATATTCTTTTCTTCCAATAAATTATAGAGCTCATTGGCAACATTCTCATCATTAAACCAATCTGTTTGCCTGAATTCCAAAGCAAGAGGAAATTCTTTGGGCCAGTAATTAACTAACCGCACTACCCTATCCCAGTTTTTGGGGCCGAAGTTGGGATGTAATTGTAAAAATACTGTTCCTAATTTATCTTTGAAGCCTGCCGTTGCTATTAGAAAGTTGTCCAATGCAGGGTATGCCATGTCGTTTAAGCGTCTCAGGTGGCTTACATTTTGAACAACCTTAGGGAAAAACTTAAAGGTATCTGGAACTGTATCGTACCAGGTAGCATATTGTTCAATGGGGAATATGCGGTAAAAGGTGGCATTGAGTTCTATACAATTAAATTGACTGCTGTAATATGGTAATTCTTCCTTTGTTCCACGAGGATAAAAATTTTTAAGTTCCTGCCGATTCCATTTGGCACAACCTATATATATTTTCAATGGGCTGTTACTAATACCAGAAGCAAGTAGGTCTGCTAAGTAAGGATGGTCTTGAGGAAGGGTTAAATCTATAAGGTCCGGGCGGTCTACTTTGCCAAATTTCATGCTGCCTCTTATTATTTTTAAACGGTGATGAAATTACATATAATTCATAATACTTTAGCAAACGAACTAATGCAAATATACTATTGCATTATTTTTATTGAAATTCTACATGTTCATAAACCAGTTAACAACTAATTGCTCTCCAGGCTTAGTATAGGTGGCGTATTTTCTAATTTTATAGAAACTCCTTCAGATGAACCAAAGATCTGCTGACCTCCTTGGCCTAAGGCCGGAGATTCCAAATGCCAAAATAACCCCTGACATGAGTAAAGACGAGCAATTCCAGAATGGAACCTTGCGTCCTATAATCAAATTTCAGAACCCAATATTAATCGAGGCATTTAAGAACTATATTATTAAACATAAGAATGCATTTTATGAAATGAGCATTCAAAAACGTTTAGATTATATAGAAAATGCCATCCAAAAAGACATCAAATTCCGAAATGCTCTTAAGGGAATTGTAATTGGACAGTTTACGGTGGAAGAATATATGACCTATATTCAAAACTCGTCGGCGCTCAACAAACGTATGATGAATATGGTAGTTGAACGTCTCAAGGACCAGGTGCAAGCGTTCGAAGCTTCGGTATTAGTTTAAAAGGGATTCTCCGTTAAGATTAGTTGTCAGGATTTCGCTCATTTGATTAAAATAGGGTCTGATTTCTTTAAAGGACGTGTTCACTTTATCAATAAAATCTTTATTCAACACTTCTTTATCGGTAAAATTTCGCACAAAAATAAAAGCTTTCTTCCTTATCAAATCAATATTAGGATCTTCCTTATTAAATCCTTTAGGAGCTGTTTTTACTTCGTCCCCTACCAGTTCACCCCAAGTATTCTTAAAGGAGGGCTTATTGATTAAATCTCTAAAAGCAGTTGCATCATGTTCCAACTCTTTGCGGATACGTAAAAGATCTTCTTTGTTGGGTTCCCAAAAACCTGCAGCCATAAATGATTCTCCTGGTCGAATCTGCAAATAATAACCACCCCTAAGTTTTGCGCCAGCCCTCGAAAATGAACCTGCAAAATGAGATTTATATGGAGTCTTGTCCTTGGAAAATCTTACATCCCTGTAGATACGAAACATTTTTAGTTTTTCAATTTCATCATGTTCTTTCATCTTATCCATCAGGTTGTTATAAAATCCTTTTACACCAGTTTCTAATGATTTGAATTCAGACTTATGTTGTTCAAACCATTCGCGATTATTGTTTCTTTTCAACTGGCTCAAAAAACGCAGCGAGTCTTTCGTAATTACTTTATTTGCCATTCGACTAAGCGTTATAAAATTTATGCTAAAGTTAACCATTTTGCGTTAGATGCTTTTTAAATATTGGTTAATTTAGAACCTCAATTTTATGCAATGGACAAGTCAATAATTGTAAAGAAAATTATCGAAAATAAAAAGCAACCTAATCTCAGATATCGGCTTAAGCGGAGTGTGGAAGATTTTACAGATCTTCTATTCCTTACTTTATTTGATATTGAAACTCCTGTTGAGACAAATATTGAATCTCTTGAAATTCAATTTGATGAATTGATAAATCTTGCCTGTTGGGATGTTGAGAAACCTTGTTCGAAAATATGGGGAAATTATTTGGAAAGACTGCCAATGGTCCTTGAGAAACTGAATTTGGACGCAGAGGCCATAGCCAGCTGTGATCCGGCTTCCCTATCTATTGAAGAAGTTTATATGGCTTATCCCGGCTTTTATGCCATAGCCATCTATCGACTGGCACATGAATTATATAACAAGGGGTTTCCGCTAGTTCCCAGATTAATGACAGAATATGCTCACAGACAAACTGGAGTAGATATAAATCCTGGTGCTCAGATAGGAGAATCCTTTTTTATTGATCATGCTACTGGTGTGGTCATTGGAGAAACGGCAATAATTAAAAATAATGTAAAAATCTACCAGGGCGTGACATTAGGAGCGCTATATGTGGCTAAAATTTTGCAGAAGACTAAGCGCCATCCTACTATAGAGGATAATGTAACGATATATGCTAATGCAACTATTTTAGGTGGCAATACTATAATTGGAGAAAATTCGATAATTGGTGGAAACGCCTGGGTGACTTCTTCTGTGGCCCCAAATTCTACAGTATTTCATAGCGCTGAAATAAAAATAAAAACCTTGCCTAATGTCTCATAGTATTATAGATCTAATAGGGAACACACCTCTTGTGGCCTCAAGATCTTTAAATGTCAACCCTGGTGTTACCCTATTGTTTAAAATGGAAGGCCATAACCCTGGAGGTAGTGTAAAGGATAGGGCCGCATACAATATGATCAAAAGCGGAATAGAACGTGGCGAGATTAACAGCAACAGTAAATTAATTGAGGCAACGAGTGGCAATACAGGTATTGCCCTTGCAATGATTGCTGGTATATATAAGCTAAACATTGAATTGGTAATGCCCGAAAATTCAACCAAGGAAAGGGTACAAACTATGCGGGCATATGGTGCAAAGGTTACCTTAACCAATGCGGAATTGGGTATAGAAGGCGCCCGGGATTATGCAGAGGCAAAGGTAATAGACGATGGTTATCAAATGCTTAACCAATTTGCAAACGACGATAACTGGAAAGCACATTTTGAGACTACCGGCCCGGAAATATGGAGGGATACAAAAGGGAAAGTCACCCATTTTGTGTCCTCAATGGGAACAACTGGAACCATAATGGGTACGTCTGCCTATTTAAAAGGTAAAAACAAAAATGTAACCATTGTAGGTGTACAGCCAAAGGATGAATCTAAAATTCCCGGAATTAGAAAATGGCCCATAGAATACCTTCCAAAGATCTTCGATCCTTCAAGAGTTGATCAGATAATAGAAGTTAGCGAAGATGAAGCAAGAGTTATGACTAAACGGCTGGCCAAAGAAGAAGGTATTTTTGCAGGGATGAGTAGTGGTGGAGCAACTGTAGCCTCTTTAAAACTTGCTGCGAGCCTTAAAAGTGGCCTGATTGTTTCAATTATTTGTGACCGGGGAGATCGTTATTTATCTTCAGATTTATTTGACTGATAGGAGATAGAATTTCCTGAATCCCATCACGATAGACCTGGTATTCCTTTAAATTATTATGTCGCCCGCCTTTTATTGTGAAGAAAGAATTTTTATCGACAGAAACGGAATTAAAAAGGCGTAAACCTGAATTATAGGGCACTACTCTATCTTCCGTGCCATGAAAAAATGCTATCGGACAGCTCACTTCTGAAATGAACTCATAAGTTTTTAAGGGATATTTTAAAAACCACTGAACTGGCAAATACGGGAAACGGTTTTTTCCCACATCTAAAAGACTGTAATAAGGCGTTTCCAGGATAAGGCGAAATGGGTTGTTTTGTGATGCCACCCAAGTCGCAATCCCGGTACCCAGTGAACGACCGTACAATGTAATTCCCATCTCATCATAATGTTTTAAGGCGTATTCATAAAATAGCTGTCCGTCATTAAAAAGTGATTCTTCACTAAGCTTACCGGTACTTTTTCCGTAGGTCCTGTAATCCATAATAATTACATCATAGTTCTTTTCAACAAAAAAGAGCGCAATATTTCCCCAACGGGTAAGATCGCCGGCATTACCATGGTAATAAACAATAACTCCTTCAGGTTGCTCCTGTTTAAAATGAATGCCATTTAAAACGGCACCGTCTGCAGCGGTTAAATTAATTTCCTCAAAGGGCTGGGTGAAGGAATAAGTATAATCTGAAGGCAATTTGGAAGGTAAAAAGATTAGTTTTTCCTGAAGTAAATAGAGCATAGTAGATATAAGTAGATAAGCCGATAATAGAAATAGAACAGCTTTTTTTAGTTTAACCATTTAAACCTTTAAATTGTGTTTAACATTAATACTGGAACCTTTCAGATCAACTTTTATTGGTCTTTTAGTGATGATTTCACTTAACATTTTGTGGTAAGATTCGAATGTATTCAAATTCTTATGTCCCCCTCCAATCACTGTATATAATGTTGTTGTAGTTGGTTTTATTTTAGATAGCTTAACGCTGGTCTTGTAAGGAATCAACTTGTCATCTGTGCCATGAATAATATGAATGGGACAATTTACATATTGAAGCCATTTATAGGTAGGCATGGGAAATTTAAGCAATATAGAAAGAGGCATAAAAGGAATGTATTTTTTGGCAACCTTACTTAAACTGTAATAGGGAGCATCCAGAATCAACATTCTCGGATTGTTCATAGATGCTAGTTTGGCAGCAAAACCAGAACCTAAAGAGCGACCATAAAGAATGATATACTTTTCGTCTACGTTTTCCTTTATTTTATTGTAGATCACCTGCATATCACGCTTAATAGCTTTCTGCGTGCGCCTACCGGTACTTTTGCCAAAACCCCTGTAATCTACCATTAAAACATCATAGCCATGCCTTGTGAAATCAATCGCAAACTTCCCCCAGCCTTTTATACTTTTGGAATTTCCTTTTAGATAGAATACAATACCCTTGGGTTGCTGTGCTTTAAATCTAAGTCCATTTATTATTGCCCCATCTCTTGTTTCAACATTATATTCCTCTATTTCCTGGTGCTCATATTGAAATAGAAAATCCGCAGGTAGTTTTTCCGGTTTAAACATTAGGTAATCCTGCAGAAAATAAAGGAGTATGTTAATTAATACATATATCAGAAGTAACAAAACAACAATATATACCCAATTTGGCATAGAATTACATTTGTTTCAATGTACAAAAAATCTGGTTACAGAATTATTCAAATTCGAGCTGATGCAATATAAGGCCAGAACCAGGTGCCACATAAGATATCTTTATGTCCGTGCCTTCAAGTAAAGATGATTCAATTTCATGAATGCTAAGCAGGCCTTTACCTAATTGGACCAATGCACCCATAATCATCCGAACCTGGTAACGCATAAATCCCTTTCCGCAAATTCTAAGTATATAACTGTGCTCTGGAAAAAAACTGGCTTTAATTTCTGTATTCTCTATAATTTCGCAGGAAGTTAATGTTCTTGTCACTTGTTTATTCTCACCGGGTTTTGCGGTATAAGCCTTAAAATTGTGTGTGCCTTTATAAAGCGATGCAACCTTTTTCATAAGGTCTATATCTAGATCATCTAAAATGTTTGCCATGTAAGGAGCACAAAAAGGATGGTTCTTTTCACCAAAAGAAAAAAAATAGCGATATTCTTTAGATTTACTATCCTTAATAATATTAAAGTTTTTATCTATATAATTTACTTTAAGTACTTTAATATCAGCTGGTAGGTTATTATTAAATAAATTAATGAAATTGGTTATATCCGAAATTGGTGATTCTTCGATAATCAGTTGAAAAGCCGCATCTAATGCTGAAACTTTTGCGTCAGTTCTCCCTGCACCTAAGATTTTAAATTTCTGTTGGGGTAGAATAAATTTAAGTGTTTTAAGAAGCATTCCTTCTATAGTTCTTTGTCCGGGCTGCTTTTGCCATCCACTATATCTGAAGCCTAAAAACTGAACTCTAATCAAGTAATAATATCGTTTTTTCATGTGAGTTAAGATAAATAAATGTAAGGTTTCTAGATAGTAATTTCTAAAACTTTGACTTTATTTCTGCATGGTCTTGATACAGTAGTTTTGGTATTTATGTTTTGACTTATCCAGGGAATTCATAGGTTATTTAAAATATGAATTATATTTTTTTTGTATTTTGTATAGCATAAAACAACCTAAACTGAAACAAAATGAGCGAAAAATTAAACACAAAACCACCTGTTTGGTTTTGGATTGTAAGCATTCTAGCACTATTATGGAACTTAATGGGAGTTATGTCTTATCTGGAACAGGCATACATGACTGATGAAATAAAAGCGCAATACACTGCGGAGCAATTGACCTTAATGGAAGGTATTCCGGCATGGGTTACAGCGGCATTTGCTATAGCTGTGTGGGGTGGGCTTTTGGGGTGTATTGCCCTTTTATTTAGAAAAAGATTGGCCAAACCTTTACTAATGCTATCCCTTATTGCTATACTGATACAGATGGGATATTCGTTTTTTATGACTAATGCTGCGGAAATTTATGGTCTGCTCACAGGCGTAATTATTCCTTTACTTGTTATTATTATTGCCATTGCACTGGTCCAATTCGCTCGAATTGCAGAGAAACGCAATTGGATTTCTTAGATAGATTTTATTTCATCCAAAAAAGGTGCATATTTAAATATGCGCCTTTTTTTGTTTTATTCTTATTCTTATTTATCATAAAGATTCTTTAACAGATCTAGTAAAGTTTATTTTTTTTGGGATATATACTTTTGCCGACATCCTCAGCATAATCAAAAAAAGAGTATAGAAAACGGAAACCCAAGTTGTTTTCACAACAACTTTTTGAGGTTACTCAACATTGTTTGCGCTTCATCGAATTTTTTCAAATAAAGAATATAGGCTTGCGTTAAAATTTGCAACGAGGTTCCCCAAAGCCTCGTAACCTACTTATATGAAGGCAACTTTAAAACTATTTTCCTGGAAGAAATGTATGGTACTATCCATTGCAGTTATTGCAATTCTTATAGTTTTCAACTTTTACGGTTTGTATACCAATAAGTTTTACTTTTTCAAATTTGACAACTATATATTTCCATTATTTACAGTTGTTCATTTTATTTATCTATATGTCCTTTGGTTTAAAATAAAAGAGCAGGAGTATACAGATCCACAAATGCGGAATCTGGAATATGCCATGTATGGCATTTTTCTTATTTACATTTTTAAAATAATGGATACGGGATATATATTGCTTAGCTATTCTGAATTCAAGGATCATATTATGCCAAATACATTTATACCTGTTGGCACAATGATTTTTCTTTTGCAGTTCTTTTTACTTTTCATAACCATAATGACGTTTAAACACAGAACATTAATAGTAGGTCCATATAACTTTGATAACCTTAATGAGAATATTGATTCGTGGCAATAATAATTTTCTATTATGTTATGGCAATGCAAAAGACCCTGGATGAATTTCCAGGGTCTTTTCACATAAAGAAACCACACTATATCTGTGGCAATGTTAATGATTGCAAACTAAATATAAGTGACAGAGAATTTAAGGTGATTACAGAACTCTAAAATTTTGATTGAAGTTCTGAAAGGAATATATGATCGTTTCGGTTATCATGATAATAATTGCTCTCCATGAAACCAATGTTACAGTATGGAGTGGCCCTAAGGAAGGAAATCATTTATTTTTCACTTTACAATATGTGGAAAGGGTTAAGAATTGCTATGAAGATAAAAGCCCTTGATATAAAGGGCTTTTGATATTTAAATATAACTTATAATTTACTTATAAAACTTCCATAAAGGTCTTTAAATTGATATCCCTTTTGAAACCTCCGCTTACTTAACTTTTTATTGGCAACAAGTCCCCACAATAGAAATTCCTTAAGAAAAAATGTGTCCTCTTTGGGTATATCTGGCTGATGCCTTTTAATAAGTGTGTTTAGTTCAGTAATACCATTGAGTGTAGCTTTGTATTCATTATCGGTTAAATTGTCCATCAGATCAAATCCCTCGCTTTCAAAGAACCAATTGATCAAATTATCATATGGGCTTTCGGCATCCTTCTGTTCCAATTTCTCAATCTTTGGAAAATAATCGGAGAATAACGTTTTAATGGCATCTTCAAATAGTATAAGCGCAACTGTATCTGCACCTTCCTGTTCGCCTTCATATACCAGTTCTATTTTACCAGTAATAGCCGGAATGACTCCCATAAAATCACTAAGCCTTACCTGTGTCTTATCTTCACCGGAGATCAACGCTCTTCGCTCTGCAGTGCTTAACAGGTTTTCGAAGGCCGTAATACTTGTTCGTGCACTAACCCCACTTTTTGAATCTACATATTCACTTTTCCGTGCCTCAAAACTAATCTGCTCAAGTAAATCTTTCGCCAGGTCTGGTACATAAATAGATTTTACCTGCCTCTCATCTAATTGAGCCTCTTGTTCTGTAATTTTTCTGGCAATTTCAATTTCTTCCGGGTAATGCGTAAGAATTTGAGATCCTATCCTGTCCTTTAAAGGTGTAACTATACTACCCCTGTTCGTATAATCTTCTGGATTCGCTGTAAAAACAAACTGAATATCCAGGGGTAATCTCAATTTAAAGCCTCTTATCTGAATATCCCCTTCCTGTAGAATGTTAAATAAGGATACCTGAATCCTTGACTGGAGATCCGGTAGTTCATTAATAACAAAAATGCAGCGGTTTGAACGTGGAATCATTCCAAAATGAATAACCCTGTCATCTGCATAAGATAGTCTCATATTTGCAGCCTTAATGGGATCTACATCGCCAATTAAATCTGCAACAGTCACATCTGGTGTGGCTAGTTTTTCATAAAACCGATCTTCTCTGTGTAACCACGAAATAGGCGTTTTATCGCCCTTCTCCTTGATAAGTTCTTTACTGAACCGTGATATGGGCTTAAGAGGGTCATCGTTAATCTCAGATCCCTCAACAAAAGGTATCCATTCATCCAGTAAGTTAACCATTAGCCTTGCTAATCGCGTTTTCGCCTGACCTCTAAGTCCTAATAAATTAATATTATGGCGCGATAAAAT
>RCNG010000335.1_pt1 | contig 23959 bp, 24 predicted proteins | sample 2041371 | NCBI WGS metagenome assembly RCNG01 (sample SAMN09708227, study PRJNA481090) | Marine sediment metagenome, whole genome shotgun sequencing project. | biome: marine sediment; feature: ocean; material: sediment; isolation source: Sewage treatment plant 1 marine sediment (STP1) ... | reverse complement strand
TCCTGAGCATTCCGTGCGTGTTTGATCAAGGGCGGGTGCTCAACTTCGATGACGAGATGGGATCGAGGGTTCTCCACGGCCCGTCATTGACCCACGTCTCGACCGGATGCCCGTGCGGTCGGATCTCGTGGTCTGTCCACCAACCGTCGCTCTATTCCGTCGGCCAGGGCGGCCGCTAGAGCCGATGAACCTGCTAGAACGGGTCATGATGTCTGAATCGCTCGCTGATCGAACGATCCTTGTAACCGGTGCCTCCGGTATCGCCGCGTCCGGCGCCCGACTCTTCGCTCGGGAGGGGGCATCCGTGTTCATCGTCTCGCGAACCGGCGAGAAATGTGAGCGCCTCGCCGATGAGGTCAATGAGGCTGGCGGCACCGCGGCATGGGCCAAGGCAGATTTGACGGTCGAGGCAGAGGCCGACGCGGCGACCGGTGCTTGTGTCGCGAAATTCGGACGGATCGACGGACTCTTCGCGGTCGCCGGCGGCAGCGGCCGGCGTTTCGGCGACGGACCAATTCACGAGATGGATCTGGGCGGGTGGGAAGAGACGGTCAAGTTGAACGGCCACCCTGCGTTTCTCGCGGCACGCAATTCCGTGCGGACGATGAGGGAACAGGTCTCGAATCCCTCAGGAACGCGCGGGTCGATCGTTCTGGTCACGAGCGTTCTCGCCGCCCACCCCGTCCCGTCGCACTTCGCCACCCATGCCTACGCCGCGGTCAAGGGTGCCGAGGTGTCGCTCACCACGACCATGGCCTCGTATTACGCGACCGACGGCATTCGTGTGAATGCCATTGCGCCGGGACTCATCCGAACGCCGATGTCCGAGCGAGCCGCGGAGGATCCGGTGATCTCCGCGTACGCCGCACGCAAGCAGCCCCTCGCCGGCGGTTTGCTGAAACCGGAGGAGGTCGCGGCCGCAGGGCTGTTCCTGCTGTCCGACGCATCCCGCCACATTACGGGTCAGATCCTCGGCGTCGACGGTGGATGGAGCGTGACGGAGGCGGCGCCGTGAGACGAGCGAATCTTCCGTCCGCCGTCCTGGAACGGCGAGTCATCCCCGTTCTCCGTGGGCTCGACCCCGATCGATCCGGTGTGGTGACCGGAGTCCTTCGAAACGCGGGAGTGGATGTCGTGGAGATCACCATGGACAGCCCTTATGCGACAGTGTCGATCGAGGCGGCGGTCCGGGAAGGGAGCATCGTCGGAGCGGGGACGGTGATGTCGGTGACGGAAGCCGACGACGCCGTCGCGGCCGGCGCCACGTTTCTGGTGTCACCGCACACCGACTTGAAGGTCGTGTCATGGGCCGTCGAGAGGGGCATCCCGATGATTCCGGGTGCGTTCACGCCAACTGAAGTGGCAACCGCCTGGGGGGCGGGAGTGGCTGCGGTCAAGGTCTTCCCCGCCTCGATCGTCGGGCCGGGGATCGTCTCGGCCCTGCGCGGGCCGTTTGGTGACCTGCCGCTCATCCCCACCGGGGGTATCACCGCCGTCAACGCGGCGTCGTATCTGGAAGCAGGTGCGATTGCCGTCGGGATCGGAGCGTGGCTGACGGATCAAGACGATCTGACGGTGATTGACGAGCGTGCGGCGGCAACGGTTGAGGTCTGTCGGGCCGTGTAGACCCTGGTTGTATAGACAATTCGATCACGGCGTGGGAAGATCGAGGCATGCAACCCACATCACTCACCGCCGCAGACGTCACCTATGAGCAACTCGCCGCCATGATCGACCACTCACTGCTCAAGCCGGAACTCACCACCGACGAGGTGGTCGCAGGCTGCGAGCTTGCCGATCGTTATGCGGTCGTGTCCGTGTGCGTCCGCCCGTGCGACGTTGCCCTCGCTGCGGGCGCCCTTGTCGATTCCTCTGTTGCTGTCGGGACCGTGATCGGCTTCCCTCACGGAGACCACACCACGACTACCAAGGTCTTTGAGGCCGAGCGGGCGATGACCGACGGCGCCGTCGAACTGGACATGGTGCTCAACATCGGCTGGCTCCGGTCGGGCGAGTTCTCCCGTGTCGAGGAGGACATCCGGGCTGTCGTCGACACCTCCGGTGACGATGCGCTCGTGAAGGTGATCTTCGAGAACGCATACCTTGACGATGCCCAGAAGGTCGCAGCATGCGAGCTCACGGAAGCCGCCGGCGCCGACTTCGTCAAGACGTCGACCGGTTACGCGGCGACAGGTGCGACGCTTGACGATCTGCGGCTCATGCGTGCTTCGGTCTCGTCGACCGTCAAGGTCAAAGCGGCCCACGGTGTCCGTACACTCGACGATCTGCTCGCCGTGCGCGAGGCCGGAGCCGAACGGTCGGGAGCCACGCAGACGGCGGTGATGCTCGACGACTACCGAGCGCGCACGTTGATCTGATCGCGGGCGGCCAGTGCAGCGCCGATTGCCCCGGCCCAGTTGCCGAGCTCCGCTGCGACGACGGAGACTTGCTCCGCCGGCGCAAGTGTGACGTGCGCGATCATCGCCTTTCTGATCGGCCCAAGGGCCAGCTCGCCCGAAGCCATAATCCCTCCACCGATGACGATGCGGGACGGTCCGAGAAGGGCGACGGCGTTGGCGAGGCCGATTCCGATGTAGGTGGCAACGGTGTCGATAGCGGCGAGACACGATTCGTCGCCTTGAGCGGCCCGCTCGTAGACGGTCGCTGCATCTGTCTGTCCGGCGAGCGCGGCGAGCGCTTCCGCCTTTGCAAGGGCCTCGACACATCCACGATTTCCGCAACCACAGAGCGGTCCATCGGGAACGATAATCTGATGGCCGATCTCACCCCCCGTGCCAAATTCGCCGAGGTGGATACGCCCGTCGATCATGATTCCCCCGCCGATGCCTGTGCCGAGGGTGAGGCCGATCAGGGTGTGGCTGCCTCGACCTGCACCGACGGTCCCTTCGGCGAGCACGAACGCCCGTGCATCGTTGATGAGCGCCGTCGGGACGCCGAGGGCCTCGGCGATCGGATCGCGTAAGGAGTGGCCCGCCCACGGACCCTTCAGGTTCGGGAACAGCGCGATTCGGCCGGTGTCCGGATCGAACAACCCCGGAACGCCAAGCCCTGCGGCGTCGACGGAACCGACGTTCTCGATCGTTGCGGCACCGACTGTGATCAGACGGTCCGTGACTCCGTGTGGTCCGCGTTCGGCGTGAGTCGCGTGCTGTGCGGTCAACACCACCCGCGGTGGTTGTTGATCCTCACCTGCCTCAACCACCGCAACCTTGATGTTGGTACCGCCGAGATCGAGACCGAGATATCGGCCGGTGGTCATGTGGGCCCCTCCCAGTCGTCGCGGTAGAGGATCGCGGTGAATGCGTAGCGTTCTGCGGCGTAGAACGTGGACGTGTGTTCGAGCGGAGCGCTGTGCTGATCAAAGATGGTACGAACCTCCGAAAGAACGACTCCGTGAGTGGGGAGATCCAGGAGTTCACGTTCGCGCTTGTTTGCCGTGCGAGCCCCCACCTCCGCAAGCGCTCGGGTTGGAACGCGGCCGGTTCGCTCGAACGCGGCATGGAGCGAACCGGTCGTGAGGTCTTCGTCCAGGAGACTGGAATCGATTGACGGGATCGCGGCATGCTCGATCGCCATAGGGATGCCGTCGGCGAGGCGAAGCCGTTCGAGCCCGATCGCCGGCGCCGTGCTCTCGATTCCAAGCGCCGCAGCCGCCTCAGCGCTGAGGTTGATCAGTCCGGCGCGAAGAACACGCGATGTCGGCTGCATGCCTCGCAGGCGCATGCTTTCGGAGAAGGACAACGGCGACCCCAACGCCCGCGGGACCCTTGGGTTGCTGACGAACGTTCCCGAACCGCGCTTGCGCTCCAGGAGCTGCTCGTTGGCGAGCACCATCACGGCCTGGCGCGCCGTCATGCGGCTGACGCCGAAACGTTCGCAGAGCTCAGCGTCAGAGGGGAGGCGATCACCCGGTATCGCTGACGCGACCAGCTTCCGCAAATGGTCGGCGATCTCCAGGTATCTCGGGGCTGAACTCACATGGCACTCCTCCGGCGCTTCTTGACGCCCTCAAGACCCAATCCCTAACCTGTCTATACATTTACTCATCTGGGCGAAAGAAGCAAGGCGGCAGTCGAATGCACGGTAGTGAATACGCAGGCGTGAACGTGCGCGGGAAGTGGACCGTAGAGGCAATCGCCTTGCTCGAGTACATCGCGGCAACGCAGCTTGACGCCATCGAAGCGGCGTCGGAAGTCTGTGCCGATGCAATCGGTTCGGGCGGGCTGGTCCACCTGTTCGGAACGGGCCATTCGCGCATCCCGGTCGAGGAGATGTTTCCCCGCTACGGGTCGTACCCAGGTTTCAACCCCATCGTCGAGCTCTCGATGACATTCCACACGCAGGTCACCGGTGCAAACGGACAGCGGCAGGCGATGTACATCGAGCGGGTCGAGGGCCTTGCCGACCAGATTCTCGCGAACTTCACATTCGGTGAGAGCGACGCCATGATCATCTACAGCTCGAGCGGTTCAACCGCGGTCCCCATCGAGATGGCGCTCGGCGCCAGGGAGCGGGGACTCCCGGTGATCGCGGTGACTTCTGTCGCCCATTCCTCTGCGACCGCATCGGGACACTCGTCGGGGACCCGACTCATGGATCATGCCGACATCATCATCGACCTCGGTACGCCACCCGGTGACTCGCTCGTCGACCTCGGTAGCCCCGAGACCCGGGTTGGGCCCGGATCCTCCGTGTCGAACATAGCGATCACGAACGAGATCAAGGTCCAGACTGCGGCACTACTCGTCGCACGCGGCGCACTACCTCCTGTCCTCACCGGCGCTGCGATCGTCGGGGCAGAGCGCTCCAAGGAGCTCTTCGATGCTGCCTACGCCGAGCACTCGCGACGGCTCGCCAACGTGCTTGCCAAGACGGAAGGGCACTGATCCAATCCCCATGAAGACCTCGAATCGGGTGACACTTAAGGCTACGAATGGCGAAAGCAGCGAGGGGTTGGGGGGAAGATACGGGGACTTTGTCTTTGACTCGGTCAATAGTTGCTGGTTGAATGACGGAATGAGTGAAGGCGCAGTGAGCGGCACCCCGGGCTACCTCCTCGATCTGATCCGCCGCCGCAGCCCCATCACCCGGGCGGAACTCGCCTCAGCCACCGGCCTCGCCCGATCAACCATCGCCCAACGCGTCGATGCTCTCATCGTCGAGGGTCTCGTCGGTGATGTGGGGGAGGCCGCATCGACCGGAGGTCGACCGCCGACGATGCTCGGGTTCAACGCGACTTCCGGAGTCGTTCTCGTCGCCGACCTCGGCGCAACTCATTCTCGCCTGGCCGTTTGCGATCTCGATGCGAACCCGCTTGCTGAATCCTGTCGCGATATCGATATTGCCGAAGGCCCCGACGCAATCCTGACCTGGGTCCTCGAGACGTTCGTACTACTCACGGCAGAAGCCGGTCGCACGGACGGCGACATCAGAGGCGTCGGAATCGGCGTTCCGGGGCCCGTCGACTTCATCGCCGGACGAGCAGTCCATCCGCCGATCATGCCCGGCTGGGACGACTACCCGATCCGCGATCGCTTCATCGAGCGGTATCGGGTTCCGATCCTCGTCGACAACGACGTGAACATCATGGCGTTGGGCGAGTACTGGGCGATGTCCCCGAAGGTCGCCGACCTGATCTTCGTCAAAGTTGGCACCGGAATTGGATCCGGTCTGATAGTTGGGGGTCGTCTCCACCGCGGTGCGCGGGGTGCTGCCGGCGACATCGGTCACATCCAGGCCGGTCCCGCCGACGTGATGTGTCGCTGTGGCAATCCCGGCTGCCTTGAGGCTTCTGCGGGAGGGGCGGCGATTGCTCGCGATCTGCGGGCCAGGGGCTATGAGGCAAGCGGAAGCCGGGACATCGTCGCTCTGGTGCAAGCCGGGAACTACGAAGCGATCCAGGCAGTCCGCGACGCAGGACGCCTCATTGGCTCGGTCCTCTCTGCGACCGTCAACCTGCTCAATCCGGCAGTGATCTCGATCGGCGGCGATGTTGCCGAGGCCGGTCAGCAGTTGCTCGCCGGCATTCGGGAGACGGTGTATCGCCGCTCGACAGCACTGAGCACCAGTGATCTGCAGATCACGACTGGAACTCTCGGCGACCGCGCCGGGATCATCGGTGCCGCTGCGCTCATCATCGAACACGTCTTTGACCCGGAGGCTGTCGATGCTTCACTGGTCGGGGCTAACAACGGAGGAGGTTCATGAACAATCCGAAACCTCAACCTCGCGCTTCACCCACCGCCTGGCTCGCAGGAGCCAATCAGAAGAAGGAAACGGCCACATCATGGCCGACGACCGACATAGGAGGAACGAATACATGAGGCAATGGAAGAAGGGCTTGCGGGTCGTTCTGCTGCTCATGGTGCTGGCGATGGTTGCCGCTGCATGTAGCAGCGACAGCGACGACACCACCACGACGGCGGCAGCCGGCGAGACCACAACAACTCAGGTTGTGGCCGACGAGACATTCACAATTGGCGTTTCGAACAACACTGTTGGAAACGGGTGGCGTGAGCAGATGATCTGCGCCATCAAGGCTGAGGCGCTAGTCCGCGGCAATGTCGACGAAGTCGTCTTGCTCAACAGGGATACGGACACAGCAGGGCAGATCAGCGATATCACAACGCTGATCTCACAGGGTGTGGATGCAATCATCCTCAATCCTGGGGACGCTGAGGCCTTCAACTCCGTGATCGAGGAAGCGATCGCGCAGGGCATCGTCTTCGTCGTCGTTGACAACAGCGTCACGACGGATGCCGCATACCTGGTGTCAAATGACCAGGCCGCCTATGGTGAGCTTGGCGCACGCTGGCTCTTCGAGGCGATGGGTGGCACAGGTAACGTCGCCTACATGCGTGGCATCGACGGCGTCGGTGCGGACACGCTCCGTGACGAGGGTTTCCAACTTGCTCTCGCCGAGTACCCGGACATCACGATTGCCGCTGAGGTCTTCACCGACTGGTCACCAACCACCGGTGCTCAGCAGGCGCTCGAGATCATCACGACCCAGGACATCGACGGCGTCTGGACCTCAGGCATTGACTACTCGGTCGTCGAGCAGTTCACCGCCTCAGGTACCCCGTATGTGCCGATCGTTGGTGCTGACAACAACGCCTTCATCGGCCAGTTGCTCACAATCGACGGTCTCACGGGCGCTTCCGTGACGAACCCGCCGTCCGTTGGTGGTGCCGGTGCCGCAATCGCAATTGACATCCTCGAAGGCAAGGACATCGCCAAGCGAACGCTCCTGACGCCAGCGGCGCTCTCGTCGGCTGAGGATCTCGAGGCCATCTACATCGATGGGGACTTCCCAGACGGTTGGAGCTCCTACATGGAGATCGAGCCGTACACCCACTACACAGCTGCCGACGTCATTGCCTGCAAGGGCCCAGGCGAGTGAGCTGAACTGATGCAGGGTGGGGTCCCAAGGGACCCCACCCCCATCACCCTCTCGAACCGAGAACCCGTCCATCGACAACGGCAGACTGCCGACGTCCCGAAGGAACCCCGTGCCGAACCCGCGACAACCGCTTCTCTCAACCGAGGCCATAGCCAAGAGCTACGGCCCGGTCGTTGCGTTGCGTTCGGTGGACCTTGTCGTCGAGTCCGGTGAGATCCATGCCCTGCTTGGCGCAAACGGCGCCGGCAAGAGCACGTTGGTGAAGATCCTTTCCGGCGTAATCCATCAGGATGCAGGAAGCGTCGACATCAACGGGAACCGTGTCAGCTTCACGGTTCCCAAAGACGCGACAGGCGCAGGAGTCGCAACAGTCTTCCAGGATCCTGCCCTCATCCCAGACCTCTCCATCGATCAGAATCTGACGATCTCCGGTTTGCATCGAACCGGCATCGAGCCGTGGCTCGAGCTGATGAACCTCGCCGATCTCGACTTCGGTCTGCTCGCCCGTGATGTTCCCCTCGCAACCCGCCGATTGATTGACCTAGCGAGGGCCCTCGCCCGCGACCCCCAGCTGCTGATGCTCGACGAGATCACCGCCGCCCTCACCCCGGAGCAGGCAGACCTCGTCTTCGACGTCATGCGCAAGTGGAAGCGCATGAACCGATCGGTCCTGTTCATCTCCCACCGACTCGGTGAGGTCCTCAGCATCTGCGACATGGCGACGATCCTTCGGAATGGACAAGACGTCGCAAACTTCAGCCTTGATGGTGTGGATGAAGCGGAGCTCGTATCGGCGATGCTCGGAGAAGAGCTCGCCGCCGTCGCGGTGTCGGCGGATTCCGAAGCATCACCATTGGTTTCGTCCGTAACGGAGCAGAGCGACGTCGTTCTGCGGGGCGTCGACCTCCACTTCAGGGAGAAGGTCAACGGTGTCACGTTCGATCTCCGACGAGGCGAAATCCTCGGCGTGACCGCGCTCGAGGGTCAGGGCCAGGACGAGTTGTTCGCCATGTTGTCCGGCGATCACCGGCCGACAACGGGTGAGATCATCGTCAATGGCGATCCCATGTCGGCAAAGTCGCCGTACGACGCCATCCGGAAGGGCCTCGTGCTTGTTCCAGGCGACCGACAGATCGCCCTGTTCCCCCAACTTTCGGTTCGGGAGAACCTCGCCATACCTCTCTACAACCGCGTTGCTCGGTGGCTCAAGCTCCAGAGCGACGAGGGCGAGCTCGTCGACACTGCCATCCAACGTCTCGACATCGACACCAGGGCCGCGAGCCAGGTACAGCGGCTCTCTGGCGGAAACCGGCAGAAGGTCACGATCGGGCGATGGCTGATTGAAGATTTCGATGTTCTCCTCTGCTTCGACCCGACACGAGGGATCGATATTCAGACCAAGGCTCAGATCTACGACCTCCTCAGGGAGGTTGCGGCAAACGGAGCGGCGGTCCTTCTGTATTCGAGCGAGCTCCGCGAGATTCCCATCGTGTGTGACCGCGTCCTCGTCATGTATGACGGGGAGGTCGTGCACGAGCAGCCTGCCGCTACCGCTACCGAAGAGGTGCTTCTCACGGCTGCTCACGGACTCGAGGCGGTGAAGCAATGACGGCGACCACACCGACGGTCGAGCGGCAGCACCGTTCGACGGCCTGGCGGCGGTGGGTGCAGCGCCACGGCTGGACGGTCGGTATCTGGGTGCTGCTCCTCTTCCTTGTCGTCTGGTATTCGACCCTCATTCCCCGTTTCGGTGGCTTCCAGACCGCAACGATCATCAGCGGTGGAACCGCCTGGATCTTCCTGGGGGTCGCCCAAGCCGTGGTCATCATTGCCGGCGGGCTCGACCTGGGTGTCGGGGGAATGCTTGTTCTCACCAGCGTCACCGCGGCACAACTCATGGAGGGACAACCGCTCGGGATGGTGGTCGTCATTGCCATCGGGATCGTTCTCGCGGCTGCGATCCTCAACGGATTCGTCGGCTGGATCATCACCGTCTCGAAGGTTCCCGATATCGTCGTCACTCTCGGATCCCTGTACATCTACCAGGGCCTTGCCCTCATGGTGCTCCCGAAGGTCGGAGGTGGTACCAACGGGTCCTTCCGGTGGATGTTCACCGGCTCGGAGAACGGCATCGGGTCGAATCCATGGCCGTCCATCGTCGTGATCGCCATTCCCGTGATCATCGTTGCGTGGTGGATGGGGAGGACCAAGAGCGGCTTGTCCCTCTACGCCGTCGGGAGCGATCCTTCCGCAGCCTTCCTCTCCGGCGTGCGCGCCGGCAGAACCAAGATCGTGGCGTTCGCTGTGGCCGGTGCGTTTGCTGCGCTCGCAGGGTTCTCATCCGTGAGCATTTCGGGGGTAGGCAACCCGACCACCGAAGGAGGAAACCTGACGCTCAATTCGGTTGCCGCAATCGTCATCGGCGGTGTCGCAATGACGGGCGGTATCGGGTCGGCCATCGCCGTGGTACCTGCCGCATTGATCCTCTTCTTCTTCAATCCGATCCTGAGCGCCCTCGGCGTCGATCCAAATCGGGCACAGGTAATCCAGGGGGTCCTCATCGTCTTTGTGATGATGATCGCCGGGCTCCTCGAGTGGCGAAGGTTGCGGAGATCATGAGCGACGTGCCAACGACGATGATTCAGGGCGGGGCGAACGAATCCGCACCGGAGAAGCCCTCCATCGCGAGCCGCCTGGCGGCGAGGCCACAGCTGGTTCTCGTCGGGGTCCTCATCGTTCTGATCTTCGCTACGGGTATCGTCGAACCGAACTACCTCTCAATCACTGGTCTCAAGAACTCGCTTGTTTGGGCCATCCCAATCGGGATCCTCGCAGCCGGTCAGACCATCCTGATGATTACTGGGGGCATCGACCTTTCTATCGCGATGATTGCTACCGCGTCTGCGTATATCGCTGCGAATCAATCATCGAACGGTGTGCTGTTTGCCATCGTGGTTGGGTTGCTCGTCGGGATCATCGCTGGCACCCTGAATGGTCTTGGGGTCGGTGTCTTTCGGGTCAATCCGCTGATCATGACACTGGCGATGGCGGGAATCCTGCTCGGGCTGTTCACGGGTTGGGCCACAACGATCTTCGCCGGCTCCACCAGGATGCATGACTTCATCAGGACACTCGGCGGCGGCAGTTTCTTCGGAGGGAAGGTTCCGTGGGCGGCCGTCATATGGGCCGGGGTCGCCGTCTTCGTGATTCTGCTCCTCCGGAAGACAGGCTTCGGTCGGAACCTGTACGCCCTTGGTGACAACGCTATTGCGTCGAGGCTGTCAGGGATCAGGGCATGGCAGGTGCTCGTCGCCGCGTACGCCATCAGCGGCCTTCTCGGATCGGTGGCCGGTCTCATCGTGGGCGGCCGCATCGGATCCGTGGATCTCCAACTCGTCGGCTTCCTCCTCCTTCCGTCGGTGGCGGCTGCCGTCATCGGTGGAACGTCAATCTTCGGCGGCATCGGAACCTATACCGGGACGATTCTCGGGGCTCTGATCCTCGGTGTCCTGCAGTCGCTGCTGACGTTCCTCGGAGCTGGCCAGGCCGTACAGCAGGTCCTCTACGGGAGCATCGTTATCGGGCTGTCATGGATGTACTCAAGTCTCGCGACCAGACAGTGATGTGGTGGGAACATGAAGAGATTCTCTGAGCTGAATGCAGGCGTTGTTGGCGTTGGGTTCATCGGCCTCGCCCATATCGAGGCGCTCCGCCGTATCGGCGTCAATGTTGTCGGGGTGGTCGGGTCCTCCCCCGAGCGAGCGAGAGCCAAGGCGGAGGAGGCTGATCTCCCGAAGGTCTACGACAGCGTCGAGGCCATGGCTGCCGACACCGACATCGACGCAATACACATCGCCAGCCCGAACCATGCGCACGCAGACCAGGTCCGAATTTGCCTAGATGCGGGCACCCATGTCGTGTGTGAGAAGCCGCTTGCGGTCAGCTCGCAGGACACCGCAGACCTTGTCGCACGTGCATCTCGGGCCGGGCTGGTCAACGCCGTGTGTTTCAACATTCGTTTCTACCCGAACTGTCATCAGGCCAGGGCGATGGTCGCATCTGGTGAAATCGGGGCTCCAAAGTTCATCACCGGCAGCTACCTCCAGGACTGGCTCCTCAATCCAACCGACTGGAACTGGAGGCTCGTACCTGACGATGCAGGGGCCCTCAGAGCCGTAGCCGACATCGGATCGCACTGGATCGACTTGTCCCAGTTCATCACGGGCACACGCGTCACCGAGGTGATGGCGGATCTTCACACCTTCGTGGAGGTCCGCACCCATCCCGTGGGTCCCGTTGAGACATTTGCAGCCAGTGCGACGGATGACGACCTCATCGAAGAGCAGATGTCAAGCGATGACGCCGCGAGCATCATGCTTCGATATGAGAACGGGGCACGAGGTCTGGTCGCGGTGTCTCAGGTATCTGCCGGTCGCAAGAACAGCGTGACAATCGAAGTCGACGGCTCGCAGTCTGCGGTGTCGTGGTTCTCAGAGAATCCTGATCACCTGTGGGTTGGTCATCGAGGACGGCCAAACGAGATTCTACAAAGGGATCCGTCGCTTGCCAGCCCTGATGCACAGCGTGTGACGGGCTATCCGGGGGGGCATGTCGAGGGATATCCCGACACGTTCCGAGCGCTATTCACAGAGGTGTACACGGACATCGCGTCTGGTGCCCCATCACCTCAACCCACCTATCCAACCTTCGCCGACGGGCACGATGTGCTCCTCGTCACGGACGCAATAGCCAAGAGCTCTCAGGAGCAACGATGGATCACCGTTGAACGATAAGGAGGAATAACGATGAAGCTCGGACTGCTCACTGCACCGTTCCCGGACACCCCGCTCAACGAGGTTGCCGATTGGGCGGCGGACAACGGATTCTCGATGCTCGAGGTCTGCTGCTGGCCGGCAGGCGATGGCGCCTCCCGCCGTTATAGCGGCATCTGCCATGTCGACGTCGACGGGATTACGCAGGAGCAAGCCGACACGGTCGTCGCCGACCTTGCAGAGCGCGGCGTCGGTATCTCCGGTCTCGGCTACTACCCCAACCCCTTGCACCCCGACAGGGAGCATCGCTCGACGGTCGTCGAACATCTGAAGAAGGTCATCACTGCAGCGGCGATGATGGACGTCCCCGTCGTCAACACCTTCATCGGCGCCGATCAGACGAAGACGCAGGCCGAGAACTGGGATGAGGCGTTGAAGGTCTGGCCGGAGATCGTTGATCATGCCAGCGTCAAGGGCGTCAAGATCGCGATCGAGAACTGTCCGATGATCTTCACGAACGATGAATGGCCGTCGGGACACAACCTGGCGTACTCGCCTGCGATGTGGCGCAAGCTGTTCGACACCTTCGGCGAGACGGTCGGCTTGAACCTCGATCCGTCGCATCTCATCTGGCAGATGATCGACATCGAACGGGTCATAAACGAGTTCGGGGATCGGATCTACCACGTCCACGCGAAGGACCTTGAGATTGACGAAGACGGTCTCTTTGAGAACGGCATCATGTCGCTCGGCATGGGCTGGCAGGTCCCGCGCATCCCGGGTCTCGGCTCCGTCGACTGGCCGGCATTCATGAGCGCGCTGTATCGCAACGGATACGACGGGGTGATCTGCATCGAGCACGAGGACCGGCAGTTCGAGGGAACCGATGAGCTCGTCAAGCGAGGCTTCCTGCTCGCACGCGACGTGCTTGCCCCGTACGTCCATTGATGAAGACCCTGCCGCAAGGGCCCCGCCGATGAGTATCGACGGCAACGACCAATTCGACGTCGTGGTTGTCGGATCCGGCGCGGCAGGCGCGACGGCGGCGATCGCTGCGGCTCGATCCGGTGCGAGCACACTTCTGATCGAGAAGCTGCCGTTCCTCGGTGGCAACTCGACCGCCGTCCTCGATACGTTCTACGGCTTCTACACACCCGGTGATCGAGCGATCAAAGTCGTTGGTGGGATCGGCGACGATGTGGTGGACGGCCTCCGATCGATCGGACCGGTGCTCGAGCGACCGAATACCTACGGTGCGGGAACCGGGATCACGTACGTCGCCGAGGAACTCAAGGTCGTGTGGGAGCGCCTCGTTGTCGAGTCGGGTGCCACCGTTCTTCTCCACGGGTTCGTCCAGGATGCGATCGTTCGGGACGGTCGTGTCACGTCGGTCGTCGTGGCGACCAAAGCGGGACTTGTTCGCTTACACGCCACCGTGGTCATCGATGCATCCGGCGATGCCGACGTCTGTCATCAGGCCGGCTTCGGGTACGAGATGGCAGGCTCGATCGACCCTGCGCAAACGCTCACGACGACCTTTCGCATGGCGAACGTCGACCATGAAGCCCGTGCCGCGATCAGCAAGGATCAGCTTCACGCGCTGATGGCCGACGCGGCCGGGTCGGGCAAGTACGACCTACCTCGACGCGAGGGTTCGGACCACATCACTCCGATCCCCGGCGTGATCGCGACGGTCATGACCCGGATCAGCCACGTCGAAGGCGCAGGCGACACACTCCGGAACGCCTCGGACCCGGAGATTCTGACCCGGGCAGAGATAGAAGGGCGTCGCCAGGCGATTGAGTATGCCCGGTTCCTCGTCGACCGCGTCCCGGGATACGAGCGTGCCGCGCTCGTCGGTCTCTCAAGTCAAATCGGGCTTCGGGAGACGCGTCGAATCTACGGCGACTACCGACTCACACGGGATGACGTGCTCGCTGCTCGACAGTTCGACGACCAGATCGGTCTGTGCGGTGCGCCGATCGAGGACCATCACGGTGGGGCAGGGACGGGCACGACGTGGCAGTACCTGCCGGATGGATCGGCAGTAGGCATTCCGCTCTCGACGCTCGTCGTTCGCGACAGTGTGAACACACTGGCTGCAGGTCGCTGCTTCTCAGCATCGCACGACGCGCAGGCATCGGTTCGTTCGATGGCGCAGTGCATGGCGATGGGGCAGGCCGCTGGTACGGCTGCGGCGCTCGCCGCTGCGCGTGCAGGAGAGGTCAGGGATGTGCTGCCTCAGGATGTTCGGGACGGGTTGCGCGCCGACGGAGCGATCTTGGAGGTGGCAGGAGCGTGACGGCTGCGATTCGAACCGTGCTCGGCGATGTAGACCCGTCCAGACTCGGGATCACGTATATCCATGAGCATCTCATCATCGATGCCCCCCTGATCGTCGACCGGTGGCCGCACATCCACCTGTTCAGCGTGGACGACGCGGTGCGGGAACTCGAACCGTGTGTCGCTGCAGGCGTCGGCGGAATCGTCGACGCAATGCCGGCCGCTTCCGGTCGCGACCCCATCCGGTTGGCCGAGATCAGCAGAAGGTCCGGCGTGCAGGTCATCGCATGCACGGGACTCCACACTTCGAAGTACTACGAGGGCCAGCGCTGGACGTCGGAGGAGTCTCCCGAGATGCTCGCCGAATTGTTCATCGCAGACGTGCTCGAGGGGATCGATCGATACGATTACATGGGGCCGGTCGTTCGTCGAACCTCCCATCGAGCCGGCATCCTGAAGGTTGCGGTTCTCGACGACACACCGACGCCGCGCGACGTTCGCGTGTTCGAGGCGGCCGCGATCGCCCACGCCAGCACGGGAGTACCCATCCTGACGCATTGCGAAGGCGGCCGCGGCGCCATGGAACAGATCGAACTCCTCAGGCGTCTTGAGGTTCCGTTGAATCGGGTTGTCATCTCTCATACCGACAAGGTGAGCGATCTGGTCTATCACCGCGACCTGTTGGCGACCGGTGTGTATCTCGAATACGACCAGGCCTCGCGCCAGGGAGAAGAATCGGTAAGTCGGACCGGGCGGATCGTCTCAGCAATGGTCGCCGAAGGCCACGCCGATCGGCTGATGCTCTCCGGCGATACTGCCAGTCGGGCAATGTGGTCGTCGATTGGAGGAGGACTCGGTCTGTCGTGGATCGCCACCCGATTCGTCGAAATCCTCGGCGATCTCGGAGTCGATGACGATTCAATCGACATGATGCTCAGAACGAACCCGGCAGCCTTCCTCGCCTTCGATCCGGAGGCCTCCGCGGCGGGGTAGACACCGCCCGACGCCATCGACGGCACCGGTCGTCTGACCGACAATCGAATCCGGACGGCTTCGGTCCCGTGCGGCGATCCGCGGCGTGCAGACGATCACGTCGACAGAGGGTTCTCAAATCAGTTGATCGGCGGCCGCACGATCCGCGAGCACCACGGCGTTCGGATGGTTTCGCAGATAGGTCGCCGGTACTTCTGATCCGATCGGGCCGTTGAGCGTCCGACCGAGGATCGCCGCCTTGTGTGCACCGGTGACGAGGAGCCAGATCTCCTCGGAGGCGAGGATCGGGCGCATGCCGAGAGTCATGCCCGCTTCGGGTTCGGCATCCGGGTCGTAGCGAGCGGCTGCCCGGGTCGTCGACGGGGCAAGGCGCACCACACGTGTCGGGGCATCGGCCTCCGTGCCGGGTTCATTCAATCCCAGGTGTCCGTTCCCGCCGAGTCCGAGGAGCGTGAGGGCAAGACCCCCAGCATCCACGATCGACTCGAATCGCCGGCATTCCGCCCCGGAATCGGGTGCCGTCGGGTCGAGTGAGTGGGTTGCGGCAGGAGGTGCACCGAGGTGCGCGAGGAAGTCGCGACGGAGCATGGCGTCGCACCGGGCCGGATGGCCGACGGGTAGGTCGAATTCATCCAGAAGGAAGACGGTGGCGGCGCTGAAGTCGATGCTCCGCGCTGCCTCCCGGTACATCGGAGCCGGAGTCGCTCCGGTAGGCAAGCAGATGCGGGCTTCGGGAGCGACCCGCATTACGCGCGACCATCGATCCACAACCCGGTCTGCCCAATCGTCATCGTCGAAGACTTCGAGACGAAGGCTCACGACTTGACGATGATGTCGAAGACCGATCCAGTGTCCTTGTCGCTCAGCATCATCTTGACGCGGCCGTCCGGGAGGACCTCGTCCTTGATGATTGCGTGGCCTTCGTGCCGCCGAACCACCTTGGCGATCCGGGGCGTCGCGCCACCGCGCCACTCGACGTCGACCGGCTCCCATTGGCGACTCTCGACTGACCGGTATGCGGCATCCATGACGGCGTTGACGACATAGCCGTCGTAGAACGTCTCACGCGGTTCCGTGCCGGCGTCGATCGCTTCGAACATGTCGGTGAACATGTGGACGTAGCCGAGTTCGGTGACCTCGTCGCCGACTGGGAAGATCCACCCCTCGGTCGATTCGAGCTTCTCTGCGACATAACCGCTGCCGCCGCCAGAGGAGTACATCTCGAATCCGGTCCTCAGGAAGCTGTTCGTCCAGATCGTGCCCTCGGTCCCTGCCACCTCGTCGCGCAGGTCCATGCCACCTCGGAACGTCCAGCTCACCTCGAACTGACCGAGCGCGCCTGACTCGAATCGGATGAGTGCAACAGCGTTGTCTTCGGCCTCAATCGGATGGACGAGTGTGTCGGCCCATGCCATGACTTCGATGGGGCGATTACCCTTGCCAACGTAGCTTCGGATGATCTCGATGCAGTGGCACCCGAGGTCCACGATGGGCCCGCCGCCCGCCTTCTCCTTGTCCCAGAACCACGCGCTATGCGGGCCCGGGTGGGTCTCCCGCGAACGTACCCAGGTGACGTCACCGATCGTTCCGGACTCGACCGACGCGAGCGCTTTGAGGGTCTTCGGCGTGTAGACGAGGTCTTCGAGATACCCGGCGAAGATCCCGGCAGACTCAACCTGGTCGAGGATCCGCTTCGCTTCAGCCGCAGTGCGAGCGAGGGGCTTGGTGCACAGTACCGGCTTCCCGGCAGCGACGATCAGGTCGATGACCTCCTCGTGGAGGAAGTTTGGGAGTGCAACGACCACGACGTCCGTGTCGGGATGGTTGATGGCGTCCTCGAGCGACGTTGTGGATACGGGGATGTCCCATCGGGCCGCGAACGCCTCGCCCCGCTCCTCGGAGCGTGAGTAGACGACGTTGACGCGGTCGCGACCGCGTTGGCCGTGCAGCGTCATCGTGTAGAAGTCTCCGATGAGACCCGTGCCGAGCATGGCGACCGAGTATCCGCGCATGACTATCTCCTCCTGAGATTGCGAGTTGTATAGCCAACTTAGTCGATCGTTCGGGAGCGCGGCTAGGCGACAAAGGACTCTCGTCCGCCGACGAGCGTGCGCACGACTCGATACGCACTGTCGAGGACACAGAGATCTGCGGCGTGACCCGGCTCAAGGCTCCCGAGATCCGGACGGCGCATAAGAGCAGCCGGTGCGCTCGTCGCTGCCGCGATCGCCCGCTCCGGGGCAAAGCCGAGGTCGATCATGTTCCGGACTGCCCGGTCCATCGTGAGGGCACTACCAGCGAGGACGCCGCTCTCGAGTCGACAGGCCCCATTTCGCATGATCACGGTTCGGTCCCCGAGGCGATACTCGCCATCCGGTCGTCCGGCGGCGGCGATGGCATCGGTGATCAGGACGAAGCGGTCGCCTGCTGCCTGTGCAGCGAGCATCGTCGCCTCAGGAGCGAGATGGATTCCGTCGACGATGGCCGTGATGAAGACGTCGTCGCGGACCAGGGCTGCTCCGCTGATGCCGGGGTCACGGTGGTTCCACGGCCGCTGGGCCCCGAAGATGTGGGTTACGGATCGGGCACCGCGATCGAAAGCAGCGTGCGCCGTCTCAGCATCTGCGTCGGTATGACCGAGCGCCACCGTCACACCAGAAGCGACCAACAGTTCGATCACGTCGAGCGCACCGGGAAGCTCGGGAGCGATCGTGGCGTACGTGAACGGTCCGGCCTCTATGAGTCGCTGCGCGAGGAGCGGATCGGGATCGATCAGATTGGCAGGGTCGTGTGCCCCACAGCGTACGCGAGAGAGGAATGGACCCTCGACGTGCATTCCGAGGATCCTGGCGTGGGGAGTCGTCACACCACGAAGCCGTTGCAGCGCCTTGAGCGTGTCCGCGGGAGGGAGCGAAATCACGGTCGGTTGAAATGCCGTGACGCCGGTCGCCGCAAGCTTCTCGGCAACGCGGTTGTAGTCGCCCGGTCCCGCTGTCGTGAAGTCCACGCCGTCGAATCCGTTGATCTGCACGTCGATGAACCCCGGGACCGCCACCCCTCGTCGGCCGGTCGGCGAAACGCCGACTGAGTCAATCCGACCGTTCTCGATCACAACGTCACCGTCGACGATCCGACCGTCGACGAGCGCAGCCTTGACACCGAGCCTCATACGCACCTCCGCGACAACGCAACCCTTCGCGTTTCTTCCACGCAGCGTAGTGAGGCAGTTCCGGACCGAGACTGTGTGCGTGGGTTTGTCGGATGGCGAATGCCCCGCTCAAGCCCGCGCCACCGCGCACGTGTGTCGGTACCGCCGGTACGGCGGGATCTGCACCGTCGCTGCGCCGCTCGTGCGACGCATCGTCTTGCTCGTAGTCTGTCGCTGGAGTGGCGACTGGGTGTCTCCGAGGCATCGGCGTCAACTGGCAAGGACGCACACCGCCGGCACCGTCGGGAGTGGGAAGCCGTCGGTCGTGTCATTCTCGGCCCCGACCCTCTCAGCGAAGGCGTGCCGTCTCTTGGCTGACCCGTTCTCGTCCCGCGAGGCGAAGGACGCCGCCAAGGGCGTCGAGGGCCAGAGAGATACAGTGCCCATTTCTGCGGCAGGTCACGAGCCGAGGGTCACCATTGCGAGCCAGTAGAGCGGTGCGGCGAGCCAGAGGCCGTCCAGCGGTGTCAATTGCCCCGGCAGTCGAACCGTGTGCACGATGGAGCCGGAACGGATCATCGATCCGAAGACCCGTCCTGCGATCATTCCGGCTGCGACGGCAACCGCAGCGAACAGGCCGGTAGCGAGATCGATCTCTGTGGTCGCGACCCCGGTGAGGAGACCGGCGATGAGAGCCCCAACGAGGGTCCCAACATTCGGGTCGATTGCTTGGCCTCCGTATATGGCAGTGACCAGCGCTGCGACGATCGCCACAGACACGATGAGGACGAACGAGAGAGCCACGGTGGTCGACATCATCCGCAACATCACTAGCGCTCCGGCCCCCGCCGCTGCAACGACGGCGACTGAGGCTGTCATAGCGATTGACTCGACTGCCCGCCACCGTGTCTCGAAGATCGGCCAGAACACGACGATCGCGACCGCTGCGGCGAGTCCTCCTGCGAATCCTTCGTAGCCCCATGCGTATGTTGCGGCCGCTGCGATCGGCGGAGCAAAGAGCGTGGCGTAGAGGTTGATGGACCCGTCCCGGGTGGAGTTGGTGTCCGCGAGGTCCCAGAGCCAGGCGAGTGCGGCACCGACCGAGATCACAACGAACCACTCGAGTGGAAGCCACGCTGAAACGAGCAGTGCCGCAAGGACGATGACAGAGAGGATGTTCTCCGCCGGGTCAATGGCGAGCGTCGGCCGTGTTTGGGGGGCGGCGTACGAACCTCCGGAGACCGGCGGAATGATGGCCATCTCGTCGTCGGCACCGACCGGTGCTGTTCGATCGACGGGATCGCCGTTCACCCACACTCCGGCACTGGCGAGACTGTTCTCGAAAGCGGACCCATACTCGGCGGCGGCGCGATCGAGGATCTCACCCACCGTGCCCTCGTCGACGACGACAGTGTCGGTTCCGGCGATCTCTCTGAATCGAGCGAACAAGCGAAGTGTTGGCATCGGCGGAAAGGGTAGTCGCGTCGTGGACCACGCCGAGGACCGTTGGCCTGGCGGTCCCATCGGCGTGTGCTCGATCCAACCGGTCTGGCGTCTCCCGCTGCATGACCAGAGGATCTGGGCCACAATCCACCCGGCTCATCGCAACGCCCGGAGCAGCACCAATGAACGGCACCGAGTACGTAGGCGCAGGGATCGATGAGCTACCAGGTGTTGACCTCGTCGAGGTCGGTGCCAGAGACGGACTCCAGAACGAGTCGACGACGATATCCACTGCCGGCAAGGGCGAACTCATCGAGCGACTCGTCGCCGCTGGTGCTCGTCGGCTTGAAGTTGCCTCATTTGTGCACCCCGGTCGAGTGCCGCAGATGGCTGATGCCGAGGCTGTGGTCGGTGCCGTGGGGCCGAGTCCGAACGGCGTCTCATACATCGGTCTGGTTCTGAATCGGCGCGGTCTTGAGCGGGCCCTCGCGACCAGCGTTGACGAGGTCACCTTCGTGGTCGGTGCCTCTGATGGTTTCAATCAAGCGAATGCCGGGGTTTCGCCGGAGATTGCGATGAATGATATCGAGATGATGCTCGGGGAGATTGGGGATCGTCGAACCACGGTCACGATCTCGGTCGCGCTTGGCTGTCCCTACGAGGGTGTCGTTCCCATCGATGCGGTTGTGGGTCTTGCAGCCCGTGGGTCGAGTGCGGGAGCCGACGAGATTGCCCTGGGTGACACGATCGGTGTGGCCGTCCCCTCGCAAGTCTCCGCCGCGATCGAAGCGGTTCGTACAGCCATCGACGTGCCGCTGCGTGGTCGCCTCCACGACACGAGAAACACCGCTGTCGCGAACGCGGCAGCTGCATACCGCGCTCGATGCGTCGGTAGGGGGTGCAGGCGGCTGTCCATTCGCTCCGAATGCGACCGGCAACGTCGCGACCGAGGATCTCATCTACTTCTTCGAACGCATGGGCGTCGAGACGGGCATCGATCATGGTCAGGTCATCGAGACAACCCGTTGGCTGGAGACGCAACTCGGGAAAGACTTGCCGTCGGCAGTTGTACGGGCTGGGTGGTGGAATCCAGACATGAGACATGAGACGAGAGAACACAAGCTGTCTCGTGTCTCCTATCTCCCGTCTAACGTCTCGATAACTCATGCTTCCCATCTCCTTCCTGTCCGACTTTGGCCGTGTCGACGAGTTCGTCGGTGTCGTCCATGGCGTGATTGCTCGGATCGCTCCGAGCAGTCGCATCATCGACGTAGGACACGATTTCCCGAGGGGTGACATCCAATCGGCGGCGCTCGCGCTGATGAGATCCATCCAGTACCTGCCGGAGGGTGTCGCCCTTGCGGTCGTCGATCCCGGTGTCGGTACCGAGCGGCGCGCCATCGCTGCACACACACCGTGGGGCTTCTTCGTCGGGCCGGACAACGGACTCCTCGCACCGGCGGTTGCGATGGTCGGTGGCGCCGATGAGATCGTGTCAATCGAGGATCCCCGGTTCCGCCTTCCGGCCGAGGGTGAGACGTTCCACGGTCGGGACGTCTTTGGACCGGCCGCAGCCGTGCTTGCTTCGGGAGAAGCGTCGCTCGGTGATCTCGGACCCGCTGCAGATCCGGGTTCGGTGACTCCGTTGATGATCCCCCTCGCTGAGCCCGACGGCTCCGGAGGCGTGCTCGGAGAAGTGTTGTGGATCGATCACTTTGGAAATGCCCAGACCAACATCTCACCTACTGATCTGGAACCTCTGGGACTGGAGCGTGGCGACGACGTCTCTATGGTGATCTCGGGTCTCGAACGTCCGATGTCTTGGGTCGAGGCATACGGGGATGTTGCCCACGGCACCGGGATGGTCCACGTCGACTCGTACGGTCAGATCACGATTGCGGTCCGTGACGGACGCGCCGATGAGGTATACCCGATCGCTGTTCGCACAGCAGTGACGTTCCGATCACCAGGTGGTAAGAGGATCCCGATCAGTCCGGCTTCGCCGGAGTAGTCGGTACTCGGTATCGGCACAGGGCCCTGCTCAGAGATCATGGCTCCATGACTGGTGACTGAAGATCTCACCTTCCAGATTCAGGTCCACTCCGCCCCTGTATCCTGCTCTCGATGAGGAAGCACATCCCCGATGCCACCGTTGCACGGCTGCCCGTCTATCTCAGGTGTTTGGCAATACGAACCGGAACCGGAACCGGGACGTGTTCATCACAGGATCTCGCTCGAACTGCCGGTGTCAATGCTGCCCAGGTCCGCAAGGACCTCTCGTTTGTCGACGCGCGGGGTGTTCGCGGCGTTGGCTATGACGTCGACGATCTTCGGCTGCAGATCCGCAAGGCGCTTGGCCTCACCCACGAGTTCCCGATCGTGATCGTGGGGGCAGGCAACCTTGGTCGAGCCCTCGCAAACTACGGGGGCTTCGATGAGTGGGGATTCTCGGTTGCCGCGATCGTCGATGTCGACGCCCGCAAGGTCGGGAGTCGGATCGGCGGTACGATCATCGAATCGATGGACGATCTGGAGTCGATCGTCACTGATCACGGCATCGAGATCGGGATCATCGCGACACCGTCGACCCAGGCCCAGATCGTGGGTGAACGTCTCGCCGGGGCTGGCGTCCGTTCCGTCTTGAACTTCGCCCCGACCGTGATCTCCGTCGATGGCGTGGAGGTTCGCCGCGTCGATCTGTCGACGGAACTCCAGATCCTCGCCTACCACTTGCAGGAGCGGGAGACGTAGCAGGAGCGGGCTCTGATCTTTGAGCTATGAGCACGGCCCCGCACGGAGTACGGACTACAGAATGCGGACCAGAGACAGCAGCCTTGGCAGGCGGTCCGGAATCTCCGGGACGGGAATCCAGGCCGAGATCGTCGATTCGGTGACGATCGCTCCCGGGTTGCCGTCAAGGAGTTCCCTGATCCGGGGAAGCGCCGGCGCCAGAGCATCACGTAGCGCCTGTGGTCCGTCGGCACAACCCCACGCCCAGGAACCGGCCTCTTGATCGAACCAGGGATCTCCGGTCGCGAACTTCGGGCGGTTGAGGGCCCAGCCGCGCCGCTTCCGGAACCACTTCGACGGCGCTTCGATCACCCAGGAACCCAAACGTGGGGGCGTGAGACGCAGTTCGATCACGACCATGATCTCGTCGTCAACCAGCGTGCCATCACGGTGCTCGAGCAACCTTGGGATTCTGAAGCCCACGGCTTTGTCGGCATATGTGCCACTCACTCCCCAGAAATGAGCCTCATCGGTGTCGGAGGGATGCCACTCCAGTTCGCTGAGGCCGAGAGTGACCGCGGGATCGAGTTGGGCGTCCCACCACGAACAGTCGTTTCCCGGCACCTCATAGCCTTGATCGTCTCTGGGTCGAGTCGGAGCAGTCGTAGCAACCGGTTGCCAGTACCCCATTGACCATGAGGCACCGGTGAATGGATCACCCACGGTCTGCCCCGAGTCGGTTTGGGGTTGCTTCTGTCACGACTTCCTTTCGTGACGGGCAGCCGGATCGATGTCAGCCCGACTAGCTCTGTCGTTCAATCAGGCTACCCGACGGTCCTCCCGAGGTGTCTGCGACGTGCCTGCGAGTGCACCGATCAGCGGCGTTTGGTCTCCTCACATTGCTACCGGCCGGCCGATGGACCTCTTCGGAGGGCCACGGCGAGGATCCCGGCGACCGTCAACAGGCCGCTGCCGATGATGCCAATGACGAATGTGGCAGTTGTGGTCATGGGCCGTACGTCATGTCTGGACTGCACCGACGATCGTGAGGGCAGCGATAGCCAGCACGAGCAACACCAGCGCCATGAGGGCGATTCTGCGAATCGACGGATGAACGGCGGGGTTCCAGGCGACGATCGGAAGGATCACGATCCACGCGAGGACAAC
>RCNG010000269.1_pt1 | contig 24012 bp, 19 predicted proteins | sample 2041371 | NCBI WGS metagenome assembly RCNG01 (sample SAMN09708227, study PRJNA481090) | Marine sediment metagenome, whole genome shotgun sequencing project. | biome: marine sediment; feature: ocean; material: sediment; isolation source: Sewage treatment plant 1 marine sediment (STP1) ... | reverse complement strand
CTTGACAAGCCAGTCGGCACCGAAGAACCCGTAGAGGAACAACCCATCGATTTCGTCGTCTTCGAGCAGGGCCTTTGGGATGTGATGCAAGAACGCATCGGGATCTTTCGTGTAAGTAACATCGACCGGATTCGCACTGGTCCCCGTATGGGGCAAGTGCTCGTTGACGGCCGCCTGCGTCTCCCGTGAGAAGCTGGGCAGCTTGAGCCCGCAGCGGGTCACACAGTCGGCCATAGAGGCCCCCGGCCCCCCGGAACTCGTCAAGATAGCCATCCGGTCGCCCGCCGGCAGGGGCTGGGTGGCAAAGGCCCAGGAGAAGTCCAGCAACTGCTCGATCGACCAGGCGCGGATGACACCGGCCTGTCGAAAGGCCGCATCATAGATGGCGTCTTCTCCTGCCAGGGCCGCTGTGTGCGATGCAACGGCTCGTCCCCCGCCCTCGGACCCACCCACGTAAAGGGCAACAATCGGCTTCTTCTTCGAAACCCTTCGGGCGGTCTTGAGGAACTCTCTCGGGCGCCTTATCCCCTCGATGTACATGGTGATGACTTCTATCTCGGGACGCTCCTCAAAGTACTCGAGGGTGTCCACGAGATCGATGGACGCGGCATTGCCCAGGCTGATCCCTTCCCCGAAGTTGAACTCGAGACGCTCGAGGTAGGGGTACATGTGGCTCAGGTACGTACCGCTCTGGGAGATCATGCCGATCTTGCCCGCTGCCATTCGGTTCGGCAAGGGCGTCGTATTGAGCCGGATGAACGCATTGTAGATCCCGATGCAGTTCGGGCCCACGTACCGGATGCCGTGTTTCTCGGCGACCCGATCGATCTTCTGCTGCAACTCGCAGCCCGCCTCACTGCTGACCTCGTCGTATCCGGCCGTCACGATGATGGCCCGATCGATCCCCAGGGTCCCCGCTTCTTCGAGAATGTCCGGAACGAGCCTCGTCGGTATGACCAGCACCAGAAGGTCCGGAACCTCGGGAAGATCCCGGAGCCTCTTGTATGCCTTCAGCCCCAGCACGGTCTCCTCTTTCGGGTGAACCGGATAGATCGGCCCTTCGAATTTCCCTCCGATCAGGTTGACGAGGAGAAAGCTCCCCATGCGCATGATGTTGTTCGACGCGCCCATGAACGCCACGGACCGAGGAAACATCAACTTCTTCAACGGATGTTCGCCCATGTCTGCCCCCTTCGCTGCCTCTGTTCACGATGTCACATGGAGGGACGCCAGTTCCCACGAAAGTCCTTGCCCAGCAGGATATAGAAGCTCATCCTGTTGAAGGGCACGCCCCGAAAGTAGGAGCGATGCCTCCCGAGAACCGTCACCTCCTCGAAGTGGTTCTTCGCCCTCTCAAGGGTCGCCGGACTCAAGTCCAAGGACAGGATGATCGCATTCTTTCCTTTCAGTTGCTCCACCCCCGGAAGAAAGGTATATCGACCGGGACGCGTGAAGTCGAGTCCCACATATCGATTGCCGGTGTAAAACACCGCTTCGGCTACGGTGGGCGGACCTTCGCTCGCCAGGAAGTAGCCCGCCTCCCAGGGGTGTGCTTCGATGCGCTCTTCGATCGCCTCCCCCAGCTCTCGCCATCCATGGAATTGCCAGGTCGGGTCCATCTTCAGAGGCAGAGGAAAGACCGGCCTCACCAGGTGCACGTGGATCACCAGGTTCAGGATCAGGGCCAGCCCGATGGCGAGCTGCACGAACCTCCTGTGGCCTCGACGCACCTGGAAATGCCTGCGATAGACGATCCACATCAGGGGGAGGCCGGCGATGTAGGCCGGCGCCGGCCAGTTCGGTTCAGCCACTTCACCCCTCAGGGTAGAGACGCCGAAGAAGACCAGGATAGGCCAGGACAACATGGCCAGGTAGAAGTATTCCGGCACCTTTGCTCTTCTCGCGAGAGCACGCCCCCACAAGGAATAGAATGCGAAGGCAAAGAAGAGCAAAGGGGTTACGACACCGATTTGGCCGCCCACGTATTCCAGTAGCTTCGAAACAGCGGACTTCCCGGCCGGGGAGAACCCCTGCGCAAGCTGGAAGGAAAACGAGGCCCAGCGATGCCGCATGTTCCAGACGATGACGGGAGAGAAGATGAGCGCCCCCAACAGGGTTGCCAGGTACGGCTCCTTCCGGCCGAGCCAGTGCCGGTGAGCAGAAGAAAACAGTAGGAACGCGAGCATGCACGGGACCATCAGGACCATGGTGTATTTACTCAAGAGCCCCAGTCCGAGGGCGATACCCGCCACATACCACCCGCCCTTGCCTCCGCCAGTAACCACACACGTACACCCGTAGAGAGCGATCGCCCAGAACAACAGCAACGGGGTGTCCGGGGTCTGGATAATGCATCCGCCAGAGAAGAGCAGCGTGAGATTGAAGACGAGCAGGAGCTCCCAGGGCAGGTCCGCATCCTCGTCACTCAGTCTCCTGACCGTGGCGTACAAGAAGATGTTACTGGCGAGCGTGCACAACAGGCCGCCGATACGCACGGAGAATTCGTTGTCCCCACCGATCCAGGTGAACAGTGCCATGATGTACGCCACCATCGGCGGGTGCTCTACGTAACTCAGGCTCAGGTTCTTGGCCCAGTACCAGTAGAACGCTTCGTCCGGGGCGAGTTGGAGGTGGCCTATCAGGAAGAAACGAAGAGCGTAAAGGAGGAACAGAAAACAGAAGATTCCCACAGATCTAAGATTCCCGTTCTCTGCATCGGCCATCGGTCTCATCGGGGGGGAATCGGACGGGAGGCTTGGTTCTGACAAAACACCTTATCGAAGCCCTCCCCTGTGCAGGGGAGAGCCCCGAGGCGGTGATACGATTCTTAGCTGATCAAATTCTTCCAGGAGGGCTAGTCCGCTAGGACGAGAACCTTCCCCGTGGTCTTGCGAATCTCGCCGCCTGTCTTCGCCTCTACCGTGTAGGTGAACGTGCCCGGCTGGGTGAAGTGCAGGCTGGACGTACCCCCAAAGGTGATCCAGCTCGTAACGTAGCAGCCGTCAGTCTTCATGCTGAAGCCGGACTCGGCATCCGACGAATCGTCGCAGCTCTTGCCGTCCTCGAAGATGACCTGAACGCACTCGCTGTTTCGCGACCAGTTCAGCCAGGTTACAACACCGCCCTCTGAAATCGTCAGGGTGGACGGCTCGATGTTGATCGGTTTCTTCAGCTCACTGGCCCCGGTGGAAATCCCTCCGAGAATCCTTACCATCTGCTGCTCCTGCGCATCGACCGGTGCGCGATCGATCAGCACAAGGGCTGCGGACAGCACAAACAACAATGCGGTGACGATGACGACTCTCTTCTTCATGATCTCTCCCCCTTCGTTTGAATGGCTCACTTAAAACATCGTGTCTTACAAGAACAAAGAATCTATATCATAACCCTGTGCGAGTCAAGATATTCCTTTAGAATCCTAATGTTGAAACTTTCTTGACTCAGTCATTCCGGCCTGTCTATAGTAATCGAACCGGCGCTCTAGTAATGTGCCTTTAACAATTCGATTCCGAATACGAAGAGGAGGATTCATGAGATACAAGAAGTTGGCGATTCTAACGGCGTTTCTGGCCCTGCTCTTCATCGGAGCCGGGGACCCCCCAACAGAGGAGAAGGCCCCGAAGATGACCAAAGAGGAGCTGAAAACCAAGCTCGGCAGCAAGGATCTCATCGTCATCGATGTCCGGCTCGACGAGCAGTGGCGGTTCAGCAACCGAAAGATCCCGGGGGCGGTGCACGAGAACCCGGCCATCCCGTCCGAGTGGATGGACAAGTACCCCAAAGACAAGACGCTCGTCTTCTACTGAGCCTGACCGACTGAATCGACCAGTGCCAGGCTGGCACGGAAGTTTATAGCTAAGGGTTACCCCAAGGTGTTCGCCCTCAAGGGTGGCTGGAGAGCGTGGGAAAGGGCCGAGTTTCCCTACGATGAGAAGGAGAGCGAACTGCCTCAAATCGTGCAGGGCTGCGTCGACTGTCATACGAAGGTCACGCCCTTCGTCGTTTCCGAGTGGCAGAGGAGCAAGCACAGCACCAACATGGTCAGTTGTCTCATGTGCCACGGCGTTGAGCACATGTCAGAAAAGGACGTGGACAAGGCGGCCACCGTCAAGCCGGAGCTGTGCATCATGTGTCACGAGGCCCAGGGCAAACAATTCGCCGCGGGAAAACACTCGATGGCCTGGAAGGCGGTTCAGGCCTTGCCCGCGGCGCACTGGCAGCCCATGGCCTTCATCGAAGGGATCAAGGGATGCGATAGCTGTCACAAGATCGGGTTCAAGACAGAGAAGGAGATTCGGGAATTACGGAAGCAGGGGGCCGGCTTTGGGATCGCCTCGTGCGACGTTTGCCATACGCGCCACTCTTTCTCCGTGGAAGAGGCCCGGCAGCCGCAGACCTGCCAGGTCTGCCATCGTGGCTTCGACCAGCCCTTGTGGGAGATCTATTCCTCCTCGAAGCACGGGATCCGGAATGCCTTGAAACGGGATGGCACACTCCCGGAGAACACGCCGACGCCGACCTGTCAGGAGTGCCACATGAAGGGGGGGGACCACGGCGTCAGGACCGCCTGGGGATGGCTGGCCATTAGGCTTCCCATGCCCGAGGACAAGGAGTGGGCAGCGGCCCAGACAACGATCATGCAGGCCCTTGGCATGCTCGACCCAAAAGGCGAGCCCACCGAGAGATATGGGCTCATCAAGGATTTGGATCTTGCACGGCTCACACAGGAGGATTGGCAGAAAGAGCGAGACAAGATGACAAAGACATGTCTCGAATGTCATCCGGCCGTCTTCGTGAATTTGTTTATCGCTAACGGGGACCGGATGATCATGGAAGCGGACCTCCTCCTGGCTGAGGCGATCCGTCTCGTAGCCGACCTTTACGAAGACAAGATTATAGACAGGCCCTGGAACTATCCGTACCCGTTCCCAGACCTTCTCGCCGAACACGACGCCCGAACACAGATCGAGGAGAGGTTGTACCTGATGTTCCTGAAGCATCGAATGAGCGCCTTCCAGGGGGCGTTCCACGCCAACCCGGACTACGCATTCTGGTACGGCTTGAGCGCGATGAAACAGGAACTGGCCGAGATGCGGGCCATGGACGACCAACTCCGCGGGAAGAAGGAAAAGCGGAGATGACGGTTAGAACGGTTGGGGAGAGAACCGAAGCCAGCAGGGGGGTCAGAGAACAGGTGTCAGGCCCCTGACCCCTTCTTCGCTCTTTACTGAGCTTACGCCAGTTCCTTCTGAACTTGGATGGAACCCTTCACTCAGTCGTGGGGATTTGTTCCAGTCTTAGATCCGCAAGCTTCTCCTTTGTGGGGATTCCCTTCTCAATATCCCATCCTCTTTCATCATAGTAGTCATCCAGCAGGAGCTCGAGATCCTCGGCCGTGATGACGTGCTTCCCGTAGTAATCCGTCAACTTCTGCACGCCGTCCGGGGTCTCCAGGGGCTTCAACCACACCTCTGGAAATCGATCATCGGCCCTGCTGAAGCCTTCCCTGACGTTGAGGAGCTTGTAGAGATTGAAGATTCTCTCCCCGGCGATTTCCAGCTCACCGGCGCTCGTTTCCATACCGGTTACAGCCGAATAGAACTCCGCAAGATTCTCCAGAGAATACATACGCAGCGCGCTCCAAATGAAGCAGGCCCCCAGGGAGTTGAGTACGAAGTTAAAATCCTCTACGTGCTTCGTCAGCCTCGCTGTATTGAAATCGCCATAGTAGGGAACGGGCTGAAAAATTCTGTCCATATCATACCTGGATGTGGAGTTGCGTTTCGCTTCTTCGCGGATAAGCTCGATGGGAGTAAAGGGGAGAGAGGCACCCGATGCGCCTTGAGCGGACTGCCCTCCCCTGGGGCTTGTGATGCCCATGGTGAATCGTTGTTGATCCAGTTTGGCGGCTCGAGCCGGATAGATGCAATCCGTTCCCTTGGCAATCCCGAACCCCTCCACATAATCGGTCTCTGCGTCCAGCCCTACCCACCGCGAGGCCTCAAACCAACCTTCCGCAAGCCTGTCGCCGAAATCCTTGCGATTCGCGATCATGTCGATCAAATCAACGTATGTATCCAGGTCCCGCTTGAGGACCATCCCGCCCGTCTTGTCCTCGGTGATCACCCCCTGGTCGAATCGCCGGGTGATCCAGTCGATCATACTGGTGGTGGTTGCGGTGCAAAGGCCCAATCGGTTCATGTGCCCGAAGAGCTGAACAGCGGCACCTACGTCCTCAAGCTCAAGCTTCTGCCCCGTAATGGCCACCCAGAGGTACAGGCCCGTTCGGGAGCTCGCCCCCTGAAAGGGACCTTCCTTGATCTCGAGAGAACCTCCGCATCCTATCCAGCACGTGGTGCAGGAGACGTCCTCTTTGATGGGCTTGTATTTCTCCTCACCGTAAAGGGCCTCCCAGTGAGCCTTGCTCCACACCCCGGGATTCATGTTCTCTTTGGTGATCATGTTCCATTCCATGTCCGAGAAGCCGCCCAGGGGCTTGACTTCCTGCCGGTACTGATCCCTGATCCGGGTGACGAGCTCCTTGAGCCTTTGGGGGTCGGCAACCTTGGCCTTTCCTGTCCCTTTGACCACAATGGCCTTCAGGTTCTTGGCCCCCATGACCGCTCCCATCCCCGAGCGCCCCAGGGTGCTCTTCTTGTCCGTAATCGCCATGCTGAATCTGCACAGGGTCTCTCCTGCCCTGCCGATGGCGATCACACCACACCTGCCATACTCCTCTTTGAGTGCGTCCGTGGTTTCGTAGATATCCATCTCTCCCCAGAGGGACCGGGCATCACGGAGCTTCACCTCGTCATCAACGATCTCCAGGTACACAGGTGCCTCGGCGCTTCCCGTGATCACAATGTGGTCATAACCTGCCCGCTTCATCCCATGGCCGAACCCTCGACTGCCGCTCATGGCCGTGGTGACGTAATACCGACCGTCGGCGGTGGCTGGAAGGGCCAACTTGGTGGTGCAACTGATCTTCGCTGCTCCCGGCGTATGTCCGACCAAAGTCCCTGCGCCAATGATAATGGGGTTGTCCGGGGAGAGGGGGTCTGTTCCGGGGGTAATCAGGTCACAGGCCAGCCGAAGGTTCATGCCGCAGCCGCCCAGGAACTTCTTGCCCAGATCCAGGTCAAGAGGCTCTTTTCTTACGCTTTGGGTTGTAAGGTCCACATAAAGAATTCTCCCTGCATAGCCTTTGTACTCCATGGCAAGAGCTCCTTGGTTCTATGCAATGGCTTTCCGCATGTCCTCTACCGACACCGGTTTGCCGTGGGACTGGTAGATCGTCTTCACCCCTCGATCCAGCAGGGCCTTCCAGCTCTCTTTGAGCCCGGGCAGGTCCACCGCAAAAGCGGGCAGCCCGGGACCCAGGCGCATGGGAGGCCCGTTCATGCACATGTCGCCCACGAAGGCCTCCCCGGTATCCAGCAACACGGTCACCGAGCCTGCGGAATGACCCGGCGTGGGAAACACCTTGCCCGGGATGCCGAATTCCTCCAGGGACATCTCGTCGTCCCCAAGAACGATATCCACCGTAGAACTCGGGAATTTTATCATTGATTCAAATAGCGAAAGAATCTTCTTCAGGATTTTGCCCCAGGCCGTCACCCCGGGCGGAATCCGCGTCTGCCCTTTCTCCAGGTTCTCCTTGTCCGCCTTGTGCATGGCGAGCTTGGCGCCTGTCATCGCCTTGATCTCGTCGGCCGACCCGATGTGGTCGAAATGCCCGTGGGTGATCAGGATGAGTTTGATGTCCTCCGGCTTGATGGAAGCCTTGTCCAGTTCCTTCTTGAATTTCGCACCCTGCTTCGGGCCTCCTGCATCGATCAGCATCGTTCCCTTGTCCTGGAGGACGAAGCAGTTCGTGTTGCCGAGGTCCATCGACACGATTCGTGTAGCCATGGCGAATACTCCTTTTTCAGGTTTTCTCTCTTCTGATTCCTTAAACCTTCTATACCTTTACCTCTGCACAAGAATCAATCTGCCCAGAGAGCGCGTGAACCACCGCTCGCCTCCTCTCTTGTCCACAGGATCTCGATGCTCTTGACCTTGAATCCCCTTCCCTGGAGGAGGTGGGTCCCCTTCTCGCCGCAGTCCGGGCAGGTGAAGTCCATCTGCCTCTTGTCCACCGTGAAGGGCTTCTTGCAGGGCTCGCAGAGGACCATGATCGGCACGTTCTCGATCACAAGCTCCGCCTCCCTTGCGATCGTATCTTTCGTCAGGAACGTAAAGTAGTGCTGAACCCACTCATCGATCAGATCCGAAAGGTCTCCGATGGCCAGATGTACCTTTACGATCTTCTGCGCCTGGTTCTGCTCTGCGTGTCTCAGGGCGCCCTTCACGACCTCGCCGATGATGGGCAATTCGTGCACGGGCTCCTCTCTACCTCGTGAACCGGGACCCGGATTCGTATTGCCATCTCAGAGCCTTCGGGACCATCCCCAGCTTCTCTTCCCTCTTCAAGGCTCCCTGCCTCCGGATCAGCAGAAGGTTTACATGCCACTTTCAGGCAGGCCGTTCAAGAACGCCCATATGCAAGGCGCGCGAAATCCTGTGGAATGAGGCGTACACCGTACGCCGCAGTGACGCAGGATGAGCGCAACGCCGCAGATGGGCGTTCTGGGACGGCCTGCTAGAAATAGGCGTCGAAGAACTGCTCGAACTTCCCCTTGATGGCCTCCGAGGAGGTAACCCTCGCGTCCCATGGGCTCAATTCGAAGGTCAGGACCGGTTTGTCCAACGCATCGGTGAGCCGGTCCTTGACGAGTTTTGCCGTGGTCCAATGGTACTTGCAGCCCACATTCCCCGCAAAGACCACCGCGTCCGCCTTGTACTCGTTCACGATCTCCACGCATCGGTTGATGTAGGCATCCACCTGGACCCTGCCGAACATGGGCATCGGGTAGGTCATGGTCCTCGTGGCCAATCCTTCGAAGATCTCCTCTTCGTCTGCCTCCGGATCGATCGGATCGGTGTTGAGCAGACTCATGCCGCAGGCCACGGAGACCGCACCGTACTCGGTCTCGAGCCAATCGTAGATGCTCAGATCGAAGTCGATGTTGTTGGCGATCCAGGCAAGCCGGACCTTCTCTTCCGGAACGGCCCCTTCCCCCTTTTGCACCTTCTCGGTCAGCCATGCCTCCTGCCGGTCGAACCATTCCACGACCTGAGAAACGCCCGGCACGCCCATGTTCGTGTAGCCGTGCATGAGGTGGGCCAGGCTGGGAGTGGGACAGGGCACGATTTTCTGGTATTCGAGCAGCTTCCGGTGAATCTCGAGGCCCCGGTTGGAAAAGCGGATCTTCTCCCGGAGCTCGTCCATATCCATCTTGAGGTCCAGTTTTTCTTCGATGAAGGAAACCATTTCCCGAAGCTGCTTCCCCACGTATTTGCGGGTCCGATCATCCGTGTTCGGAGGGATGTCGACGCAGAAGAAGGGCATGTCCCGGAAGTGATGTTCGAGGCTCGAATAGGAGATCAGCCCCGCGTCACACGGATTCGCCGCCGGGTAGAGCATGATGTCCGGGATCACCGTGTCCCCGGACAGGGACAGGCCGGCCGGGAACCGGTTCAGCACGCAGATGTGCTCCGGCATCTTGTCCGCCGACAGGTCGTAGTACTTGTAGGCTATCCCGAGAATCGAGAAGACCGCAGCTGCATACTCGGGAGAGAAGATCGCCGCATCCATGGAGCGCAGAGGTTCCTGGCTCAGGGTCAGGAAGTGCCAGATCAAGGGCCGCTTGCGGTTCATCGCCTCCTCGAGCACGTCAAAGTAGTTGAGCATCGGCTCGAGCATCCATGCCCGCTCGGGTTGTGTCTGCTTGAGGTCCTCGTCCACGGCCCGAAGCATCTGATGGGCTTCCTGGATGACTTCCTTCTTTGCCTCCTCCATGTCAGACTCCTTTGATCATCTCGATGAAGGCCTGCAGTCGGGTCTTGAGCTGGCCGACCGCACCGGTGATGTACTCTCTGTCGAGAACCAGCAGGGGTATGCCCATCTCTTGAAGCCCCTCTTCCTGGGGCAGAGTCTCTCCGCCCCACAGATTGCAGAAGAGCATGCGTTCGAAGATGATGCCGTCCACGTCAAAGGCCTTGGCCATCTCACCGATATACGCGAGGCGGTCCCCGGACTTCTGGGGCATCCTGGGGCACCCGGGCCGCTTCAGGTAGTAGCTCGCCACGCTCCGCCAGGGATTCCCGACGGTTTTGATCGAGTCCCAGTACGAGTAGGCGCCGTAGCACGTCGCGTCCGTGACGATGAGGCCGCCGAATTCCTCGATCGTCTCGGTGAGACGTGTGTCGTCCATGGGGCTCCCGATAACCATCAGCCGGGCCGGAACCCCGGTGATGCCTTCCCGGGCATCGACCTCCTCGATGAAGGTTTGGAGAAGCTGATTGTAGTCTTCAGGCGGCATAGCCGTCGACAGGATAGCGATCTTCTGCAACTCGGTTCCCGTCAGAGGTGGATCCTTTCGGGCTCTCATTTCGTGGAGCTTGGTGAGCAGACTTCGTGTCTCGTTGCTTACCCGGATCGAATCTTCGAGGCTCTCGTCTGTGATGTTCACCCCGAAGTGTTTCTCCAGGGTTCCCAGGAACAGATGAAGCTCCTCTTCGTAGAAATCGATGGCGCCCTCATCCGATTTGTAGGGGACGCTCATGTAGTAGGAAAAGGGCATCTTGACCTGGTGGGTCCAGTTGTCACACATCCTTCGCATACACTCGCAGGTGTTCATCGATATCAACCCGTCGAGGAAGTCGTACTCTCCCTTCAGGGCCATCTCGAGACAGCCTCGGGCAAAGGAGCAGGTGATCGGAGCCATCCAGACATCCGCCTCGTCGGTGGAGGTGCATCCCCTGGCCCCGACCCGGTAAGGCAGGATCCCTGCCGCATGGATGACCTCCTTCGGGATGTAGGAGCAGATGTAGCCGACGGTGGGCTTGCCCTGCCCTTTCCAGTCCTCCACATAGGGGTTCATGATCGACGCAGCGAGTTCAGCGAGATCTTTTGGCACTTGACTCTCCTCCGTGCACTAGCGGGGTCCAGGCCCTCTGAACGGCCTCCACGCCTTTTCGATGACCTCGATCTCGTCCCGGTACCAGGGCTTTCCGTGAAGGGGCGGCATCCTGGCATTCTCCCAGCTCTTCGGGATGAGCCGCTCGCCCTTCTTCCAGGGACCGATCTTGTATTCGTCCAGGGTGTACTCCCGGCCAAGGATCGGGTTCAACGGGCAGGCTACGTACATACCCCCGAGGCAGCGGATCATGCAGGTGTTGCACCTCACACAGCGAACGATCTCGTCCGCTCGCCCCTCTGCGAGCTTGTTCGGATACTCCGGGTCCGCCAGGAGCTGGCGCGCCATGGCAGAGATGTCATACTTGCCCTTGCCGATGTCTCCATCCGCTTTGACCGGGTCGTGCTGGGAGATGACAAGCACAGGGATCTTCAGCACCTTCTTGAAATCCACCCCATGATCCGACATGTGCTCGGCCCGGTCCGCATCCGGAAGCTGATGGCCGTTCTCCTCCAGGCCTGCGCCGTCCGACAGGTGAATGAAATCCGCTCCACGCGCCTCGAGATCTTTCGCCACATCGACCATCTCCTCGCGGGTGAGCCCACCCTCCATGTGCTCTTCCGCGCTGATCCGCACCCCCACCGGGATTCCCTGGCACGCGTAGCGGACCCCCTCGAAGAGCTCCATCAGGTACCGCTTCCGATTCCTCCACTCCCCACCGTACATGTCGGTCCTCTTGTTGGAGAAAGGAGAGAGAAACTGATGGGCCGCAAAGCCGTGACTCGAGTGAATCTCGATCATGTCGAAGCCGGCGGAGACAGCGAGCTGGCAACTGTAGGCAAACTCCTTCACTTCGTTCTGGATCTCGGCGATGGTCATCTCATAGGTCATGGGACCTTTGAGGAACGCTCGCCCTCTCGGGTCCATGGACAGCACTTCGGCGATTCCGCCGGCCAGTTTCTCGGTGGCCATCTCGTAAGGGAGGTTTGCCGAGGCCGAGGGAACCGCCACATCCGGGTCGTAGGGTGAGGACTGACGCCCCATGCTCGGGGCCATTTGCGCGCATGCCACGGAGCCGAAGTAGTGAATGCGTTCGGCATACAGGGTCGGACCGAACTGGTGGCCCTGGTGGTAGAGCACCATGCTTCGGACGAGAGGGAACTGGGCGGCCAGCCTCGTGCCGAGGAAGACACCGCTGATCACGAGCCCCGCGCCTCCCTTGGCCCTCGCCCCGATATAGGCGAGCGTCTGCTCCGTGATCTCCCCCCCCTGGCCGGTCATGTGCTCCTGCATGGGGGCCACGGCGATCCGGTTCTTGAGCTCCACGTTTCCGATCTTGATCGGTGAGAGCAGGTTTCTGAACGTCTGCTTTCCTTTGCCTCTTTTTGTGCCGGTCTGTCTATTTCTCTTGGCCATACGACTTCCCTCCCTCGATAGGGTATTCGGGGCTAGATCTGCGAAGCTACCTTGTACCCCTCATAGAACGCATCGATCAGGCGTCGCGGGGACAGGGCGTCACCGATCAGGTGAACCTCCTTCACCTTCCCCTGGATCTCGTCGTGGAGCCGGGTTTGTTGCCGCGTCTATGCCTTCACTCTCTTGATTTGTACTTTTCCTCCAGCTCGTTGTAGTAGGGGACCCCCATGAACCTGTTGAAGGTTCCGAAGATCTCCATCAGTTGGTTCGGATCCGTCATGGGCGACACCCCGGTGCTATTGAACTGCTTGAGCGAATCCTGGATGGCCAGTACGGCCGGGCCGATGCAAGCGGCCGGGAAGATCGCGATCGCGTAGCCGATCTTGATGATCTCTTCAACGGACAGGGGGGGCGTCAGGGGGCCCATGTTGATCAGAGAAGGCCTTTCGGGGCACTGCTTCGGCACCGCCTCGATTTGCTCCATCGTTTGCTGTCCGTCGACAAAGACAACATCTGCGCCCGCCTCTGCATAGGCATGGCACCTGTCGATGGCGGCCTCCAGCCCGTCCACCGCCAGGGCGTCCGTTCGCGCGATGACGATGAAATCATCGGAGAGCCTGCAGTCCGTGGCCGCCCGGATTTTGGCCACCATGTCCGCCTGCGGGATGACCTGTTTTCCTGCCATGTGCCCGCATCGCTTCGGCCAGACCTGATCCTCCAGGTGGATCGCCGCCGCGCCCGCCCTCTCGTATTCCTTGACCGTGCGCACCACGTTGACCGGGTTCCCGTAGCCGGTATCCCCGTCCGCGATCAACGGGATCTCCACCGCATCCGCCAGGGCCTGGACGTTTCGCAACATCTCGGTCATGGTCAGAAGGCCCAGATCCGGCAGCGCAAACGTTGCAGCCGCTGTACAATAGCCGCTCATGTACACGCTGTTGAACCCGGCGTCTTCGACCAGTTTGGCCGTAAGCGCGCTGTAGACCCCCGGTGCACAGATGAACTCTTTCTGGGTGAGTAAGTCTCTGAGCTTCTTGCCAGCCATCCTTGATCCCTCTCTTTGCGTTTTTCCTGTTCGTTTGAAGGCCCTGGTGGGACCCCGGCTCAATCCTCTGAGAGGAGTTTCATGATCCCACCCTTCCGGAGCGAGTCGAGCATGATCTCGTTCAGGGGCACTCCCTCGAGCACCTTCTTCTCTGCGACCCGGGTTACGGTCGCCTCCTCCAGGTCCACCTCCACCTCTTCCCCCTGGCGGACATGTTCTGTAACGCCCGGACAAACGAGCACGGGGAGCCCGATGGCGATCGCGTTCCGGAAGAAGATCCGGGCAAAGGATTCGGCGATCACCGCGGAAACCCCCAGATGCTTCAACACCTCGGGCGCGGACTCCCGGCTGGATCCGCAACCGAAGTTCGATCCGGCCACGAGAATCCCTCCCGCCTTGAACTGCTTCGCAAAGCCGGGCGAGATCGCCTCGAAGGCATGCTCACTCTGCTCTTCCACCGGGGAGGTCAGGTGCTGCCCGGGTACGATCTGGTCCGTGTCGATGTCGTTTCCGAGCACCCAGGTTTTTGCCTTGAATCGAAAATCCACCATGGGTTTACACCTCCCTCGGGTCTGTGATCACGCCCTTGAGCGCCGAGGCCGCCACCGTAGCCGGAGAGGCCAGATAGACCTCTGCCTCCGGGCTGCCCATGCGGCCCTTGAAGTTCCGGTTCGTGGACGAGATGCAGGCCTCGCCCTTGCTCATCAGGCCCACGTGGCCGCCAAAGCAGGGTCCACAACTCGGATTGCAGATGATCCCCCCTGCCTCTGCCAGGTCCTTGAGCGCCCCTTCCTCCATGGCCTGGATGTACACATCCCGGGAGGCCGGATACACCAGTAACCGTGTGGAAGGGTCCACCCGCTTCCCCTTCAAGATCTCGGCCGCCGCCTTCAGGTCTTCGAGCCGTCCGTTCGTGCAGGAGCCCAGCACCGCCTGGTTGACCGGCTTGCCTTGCACTTCGCTCACTGGTTTCACGTTGCCCACCGAATGCGGGCAGGCGACCTGAGGGGCGAGTCCGCTCACATCGATCTCGTACGTGGCCAGGCAGGAGGCGTCCGCATCCCCGGCAATCCTCTCCAGGGAACCTTCCCCCCTTCCCTTCAGGTAAGCCAGGGTCTTGTCGTCCGCGTTGAAGATCCCGAACTTCGCCCCGATCTCCACGGCCATGTTGCTCATCGTCATCCGGCTCTCGATGCTGAGCGCCTCTGCTCCGTCTCCCACGAACTCGATCGACCTGTACTGTGCCACCTCTGTGCCGTATGTACCCGCGATGTGGAGCAGGATGTCCTTCGAGACGACCCGGTCGGGGAGTTGCCCCTTCATGACCATCCGGATGGTCTCGGGTACGAGAAACCAGAGTTCCCCTTTGGCTAGCACGTAAGCCATCTCGGTCATACCGATCCCGGTCGCCGCCGCGCCCAAGGCACCGTAGCTGCAGGTGTGGGAGTCGGTTCCCACGATCAGGTCTCCCGGCCTGGCATGCCCCTTCTCCATCATGACCTGGTGCGAGATCCCCTCTCCCTCGCCGTAATACAACGGGAGATCCAAGGCCTTGGCCGTACCACGAATCATGGCGTGGATCGAGGCGTTCCGCTCGCTGTTGGCCGGAACGAAATGGTCGAGCACGACCACCACCTTGTTCGGATCCCAGATCTTGCTCAGGCCCGCCGCGTTCAGGTGGATCCAGCTCATCGCAAAGCCCTCGTTCATCATCGCCCGGTCCACCGGGGCGGTGACGTATTCTCCGGCTCGGACGGAACGGCCCACCTTGCTGGAAAACACCTTTTCCGCAATCGTTTGTCCCATACCGCTCTCCTGTCAGAAGCTCAAAAGAAGCCCTCGATCAAAGGTCCTCATGCTCACCTGATCTTGACGATGTCGAGATTTTTGTTCTGGATGTAACGAACCCGGGGTTCCGTCCCTGCCTCGGGCCGAAGGACGAAGGTCCTCTCTCTTCGTACGATCTGCGCCACCTCGCTCTCCGGGTCCTCCATGTCCCCGAACTTGCGGCAGTAGGTCGGGCAGACCTCCACACACTTCGGCTCTTCCCCCCTTTTCAGTCGGTCCGCACAGAAATTGCACTTCTGCACGATCTTCTCGAATCCCCGCAACTCGTCCACCCCGTAAGGAATCGGCGTGTTTGGGAAGTAGTACTCCTCTTTGTCTATGTACCACCGGATGTTATAGGGACAGGCGGTCATACAGGTCTTGCAGCCGATGCACTTATCGTAGTCCACAAGGACCGTCCCGTCCGGGTCCCGGTAGGTCGCCCCAGTGGGGCACACCTCTTCACACGGCGGGTTTTCGCAGTGGTTGCAGAGGACCGGCAGGAACAACCTCGTCACCCGGGGCGTCTTCCCGAACTCCTTCTGCAATACGTACCCCCAGAACACGCCTGGCTGGGTGCCGTGTTCCTGCTTGCAGGCCACGGTGCAAGCGTTACAGCCGATACACAGGTCCAGGTCAATGATCATCTCGTATCTGGCCATCTCTCTCTCCCATCTACGCCTTATAGACTTTGACTTTTGCACAGTAGTCGATCTGGCCGCACAGGGTGTCCACCATGTCCCAGCCGAACTTGATCAGGGAGTTGAAATGAACGCCCTTGCCGCGGGAGATGTTCTTGTCTCTTGCCCAACGACCACCGATGCCGAAGCTGCCCAATACCTTTGGGTGAACGCACTCGGTGACCTTGGCCCTGCCTTGCACGCGGGTCACGTCCGATTCCACCCAGACCATGTCGCCATCCTTGATCCCCTTATTCTCTGCAACACTGGTATGGATCAGGACGGCATAGTCGAGCGGATTGCGCTTGACGATGTCGTCCGCCCAGGGGTTCTCCATTGTGATCGTGTGCGACAACAGAGGGGCCTTGCTAAAGGCGATGTAGAGGTCATACTCGTCGTCGCCCTGCTCGTGAGACCTGCACGGATGCCACTCGGGCATGGGGTGATAGTAGGAGGTATCCCACCAATCCATCCCCAATTCCCCAGTGACCTTTTCCACGTCTTTCCCCACGTCGATGAAATGCTCGAAGTAGATCGGGACACGGGCCTTCCAGAAGCAGGCCGGAAAGGCCTCCTCCGGCGTCTTTTCGTAGAAGGGGACTCCGCCCGTGTCCCTGAAGGTCTCCGGGTCGAAATCCTCGTCTCCGGTGAGCATACAGATGGATTTTTTGGCGATCTCCTCTGTGGTGTACTTCTTTCCCGGCTCGAGGGCGTGCTTTCCGGCACCGACCAGCCCGCTCTTCTCGCTGAGCAGGTTGTTCGCCTCCGGGAGGAACCCCAATCGCTCCCACACGTCCATCATGAAGTCGGCCCAGTGTCTCACCCCTTCCGGGGGATCCACGATGGGCTGGAAGATCTGGCCGTACCAGGGGCCCGGCCCGGGGCTGATGAAGCCTGCAGGAAGGTTCGCCGGGAACATCCACCACCGCTCGTAGTCGTGCGCCTCCGGGATGATCAGGTCGGCGAACTCGTTCGTCTCGTCGATATGCCACGCGAAGGAGAGGATGAACTTCATCTTCTTGAGGGTCTCCTCCACGGATTTCGGATCCATCATGCTCATCATCGGGTTGAACCGGAAGATGACGAGAAATTCCGGGTTGTAGGGGATGCAGAACTTCTCCGGATCGTTCAACGTCAGGATGGGGACGGAATTCCGGAACCCGGAGCAGGGAATGAGTTCCATCAGCTCGAGCGTTTCAGGAGGCTTGACCTCTTTCGGCGGGTAGGGGGTAATGAAATCCGTGACCTCTCCCATCACGTCACATACATCCGTGACGATCAGCCCGTCCTTCGATTCCGTAATCTTCCACATACCGAAGGGCCCCTGCGGATGGGTGCCCAGCAGGCCTCCCGGAACGTTCATGGCACCCACCAGGATGTTCGGAAGAATGATGGAGTAAACGTTCCAGAAGCCGTTCTTGTGCTGACTCCCTCCCCGCTTCGTCTCGATGCAGGCAGGCCGATGGGGGAGTGTGTGGCCCTCGTACTGAATCGTTTTGCCGACCTGGGCCGCCTCTGCGAACTCCTTGGCAAACCGTCGAACCGTCTCCGCCGGGATGCCCGTGATCTCGCCGACCTTGTCCGCCGGGTACTTCTTCAGGTGCTCCTTGAACAACTCGAAAGCGGGCCGGCACTTCTTGCCGTCCACCTCGTAGCTGCCCTCCAGGGCATCCTCCTGGATCGTCTCGTCGTCGTAGGTCTTGGCCGCCCCCTCTCCTGCGTCCCACACCAGGGGTTTCTCGGTAGCGCTGTCCCGGACGTAGTGGCCGTCCTCGGCGACCAGGTACGGCGCGTTCGTGCCCTTCCTGAGGTACGCCTCGTCATAGATGCCCAGCTCGTTCACCATCACGTTCGAAACGCCCAGGCCCAGCGCCCCGTCGGTCCCCGGGATGATCGGGATCCACTCGTCCGCCTTGGCCGCCGCGTGGCCGCAAATGGGATCGACCACCACCATTCTCGCGCCCCGCTTCCGGGCGTTCGCCATCTCCCGTGCACCCACGAGCGGGTTGTTGTTCGCACCCATGCCGTACTGGGACCCCCACTGAACGAGGTAGTCGCAGCGCTCCGTATCCGGCTCGGAGTTGATCGTACCCAGGGTGTGGAAGAAGACCGTGTGAAGGCCGCCGCCGCACATGGTGGCGCCGTACCAGGCATAGTTGGGCGAGCCGAAGGCCTTGGCAAGGGCCCACTGGTAGAAATGGTTGTTCAGGTCCATGGAGGCCATCACGAGCTTCCGCGGATCGTCCTCGTGGAGTTTCTTGAGCTTCTCCACCACCATGTCCATGGCCTCTTCCCAACCGATCTCCTTCCACTTCGGATCCACCCCGATCCCCTTCTCCGGGTTCGTCCGAATCAACGGCTTGGTCACCCGGTTAGGTTGATACAGGTCCGCCACGCGGGTGAGAGACTTGCCGCAACACTTGCCGTAAGAGCTGTATACCTTCGGGTCCCCCCTCGAACCAACCAGCTTGCCGTCCTTCCGGTGCACTTGAATCGCGCACGAGGGAAAGCAGCCGTAGCACGTCGTCGGTACCCAAGCTTCATCCATCCGCTGTCCATCCGCCATATCTATATTCCTCCTCGTTGCCTTACCTTCTTGTATTTCCTGACCCCTGCTTTTAGATTACCGGCGCGTACACCCCAGCCCGCAGCACGGCACTCCGAAAGGCCATGTCCCCGGCGATTCTCAGCACCAGCGCCACGAACACGAACAACCCGGAGACGACACCCATGTCCAGGGAGATCGAGTAGGCGAGCATGACCAGCACGATCGGGGCGGCCAATCCTACAGCGCCCCCTCCCACGAGGAACAACGACTTCAGCTTGCCCTGCGTCAGGAGCCGTACCGACTCCTGGGCCGCCTCGGACGGAGGGGCTGACTTGGTGTAGACCCAACTCAGCACGAGAGAGAACAGGAGCATGGCGAGAACGGCAGACACCTCCCGCGGACTGTCCGCCAATCTCTGTCCGGACAGGGCCAGCAGCCCAAGCAGGACCACCCCTGCCGAGGCGATCGAATGCACCAAGAACAGGATCGGGAGCAGCGAAGTGTTCCAGAACGGAATCGCGTTCATGGACGAGAACAGGAAGCCCGTGTAGAGCATCACCACGAGCGCACACATCAACGAGCACATCTGGCAGATCATGCCCAGGGCGTTCCCCTCGGGCAGGATCAACGAAAGACCACCAAAGCCGATCAACCCGCCCGTGAAGATCGCGCCCCGGCTGATCCAGGTGATGTGCGTCTTCGAAATGACCCGCCAGAACCGCAGGGGATGTCCCAGGTGAGTGAACAGGGCCGTGGCGCCCACGCATACGAGCCCCAACCCCACAAAGGCGGCCCCCATCAAGCCTGACAAGAGTGAGATCACGAAAAGGGCCGCGCCCACCCCTTCGGTCGACATGCTCAAGGCGACCATAAAATCCAATTCCTCTTCGGTCGTCCGGAAGTCTACGGTGAATTCATTCAGCATGGTTGCCTCCATTCTACGTCTTGATTTTCAGCAAAAAGCGGAACCGGGATTTCTCTGCCGAAGAAGAGACCTTGAGCATTTACGGCACCCCTCATTCCCCCGTCATCCCACGGAATCCGTTCCGGCTGGTGTCGATCTTGTACTTGAAGAAATCGGGCCTCATGAAGATGGTTACGATCTCGAAGGGCTCCCCGGAGGTGAACCAAATATAGGCCCGCAGCTGAAAGAGAGGGGCAAACACGTTGGAGTGGAGCGACTCTGCAACGTCCGGATCTGCCGGAACGCTTTCGAGGTACGTTTCGCTTCGGCCGATCTCCAGCCCCATCTTTTCCTTCAGAATCGCCTGGAGGGGCTGTTCAGAGAGGGCCTTCATGGTCACGTGCTTCGCGGTCTCAGGGGAGATGAAGTTCTCCAGGAACTGGACCGGGGTCTTGTTCAGTGTGCGAACCCTGCGGATCACGCTTACCCTGTCTCCGCCACCGAAGCCGAAAAACTCCTCCACCTCCCTCGGGATCCTCGTCTCGTTTACCTTCTTCTTGTCGATTCCGAGGGCCTTGACCTTGTATTTCCTCGAATCGTCCACAAAGCTCTGCACATCCCCTGTGACGATGACCTGCTTGCTCAAGGGCACGTTCTTTGTCACAAAGGTGCCTTTTCCCCGCATTCTGCTGATCAGGTTTTCGGACTCGAGGTTGGCCAGGGCGGTGCGGATGGTGATCTGGCTCACGCCGAACTGCGCGGCGAGATCCTTCTCCGGGGGCAATCTCTCACCGGACAGGAGTTGTCCGGTCAGGATCTTCTGACGAATCAGGGATTCTATGTGGAAGTAAAAGGGGATCTTCTTGTTGTACATGCCTCCCCTTGCTGTTCCTATATATTGTATCTTCCTGTTATTACTAGATAAAGCTACATATTGTTACTAAATGTATAATCTTATAAGTTTATAGTTTAGAAAGGTAAAGGTTTCTTGATATCTTGTCAAGACGATTCTCTTGAGCTCTGCATCGTCCCCGATACGCCGAGGCAGGTTGGTTCCTGGTGCCGGGTGAAAGCGGCTGTATGGGGTCAGGTCTCAAATTTCAAGTTTTCCGCTCCCCGAAAACTTGAAATTTGAGACCTGACCCCGTTCGACTGCTTCATTGGCTCCGAGAGGGGAAACCCTTTTGACCATGGACACTTTTTCCGATAATAATGCAGGGATGTATTCTTGAGATTTTTTGGTGCCTTATAAGCCATACGCACCTCGACAAATCGATCAGGGGAGGATGGGATGCCGACCGGAACACTTCACGCGGTGATCCTGGCGGGAGGAACGGGTACACGGTTCTGGCCGCTCAGCCGGGCGCTCATGCCCAAGCAGCTGCTCAGGATCGTGGGAGATCGCAGCATGCTGGCCCTGACCCTGGAAAGGGCAACGACCCTGGTCCCTGAAGACCAGGTCTGGGTCGTGACCACCCGTTCGCAAGCAGGGGAGATCAGGAGAGAGCTCGACTCCGTGGGCCTTACCAGGGTCCGGGTCATCGAGGAACCTGCCGGCAAGAACACGGCCGCAGCCATCGGCCTCGCTGCAGTTCACGTCCTTGCAGAGGACCCCCAGTCGGTCCTCGCCGTCTTCCCGGCCGATCACCACATCCGGGATGAGAAGCGTTTCGGGGATCTCATCCGGAAGGCACAGGAAGTCGCCTCCCAGGGAGAACTCGTAACCCTGGGGATCGAGCCCACGCGCCCGGAAACAGGCTATGGCTACATCCAGAGAGGTGCCCCTCTCGAGGGTGGCCCGAGCAAGGGAGCAAGGGAAGACGCATTTCAGGTGGTCCGGTTCGCCGAGAAGCCGGACAGGGAGAAGGCAGAGGCCTACGTGGGGTCGGGTGACTATTACTGGAACAGCGGCATCTTCATCTGGAGGGCCGATCGGTTCGTCGAGGAGATGGCCCGACACCTTCCCGGGCACCACAAGGGACTCAGCGAGATCTCTCAACTCCTGGAGGCCGGGACCGGCTCGTCCGATCGAATCGAAGAGATATACAACAGCCTCGAGTCGATCTCCGTAGACTACGGAATCATGGAGCGCGGCGACCGCGTGGCGGTCATCCCGGCGGAGATGGGGTGGAGCGACGTGGGAAGCTGGGAGACCGTTCGGGAGCTGCTCGACAGAGACGAGAACGGGAACGTCCTTCAGGGGGATGTGCTGGCCCTGGATACGAGGGATTGCCTGGTCCGATCCGAGGAGCGACTGGTGGCCACCCTGGGAGTAGAGGGCCTGGTCGTGGTGGATACGACGGACGCCTTGCTGGTCTGTAGCGAAGCCCGCAGCCAGGAGGTCCGCGCCATCGCGGAGCGCCTCCGAGACGAGGGCCGGTCCGAGGCGAAAATCCACCGCAAGGTGGAGAAGCCCTGGGGCGCCTACAAGGTACTCGATTCAGGGGACACCTACCAGGTGAAGTGGCTGGACGTACTGCCGGGTGCACGCCTGAGCTATCAGTCGCACGAACACCGGTCCGAGCACTGGGCCGTAGTCATGGGCACAGCCACGGTCACCCTGGATGACGAGGTCATCCAGGTCCCTTGCGGCGAACACATCTACATCCCGGTGAGGGCCAAACACAGGCTGGAAAACCGAGGCGAGGTGTTGCTCCGCGTGGTCGAAGTTCAGTCAGGGGACTATCTCGGCGAAGACGACATCGTCCGGTTCGAGGACGATTACGGGCGCACGGAATGAAGAAGGTGAAAGGGTAAAGGTCAAAGGTCAAAGGGGTCAGGGATCAGGGGTCGGGGGTCAGGCCATGCAGCCCCTCCCCAGAGAGGCGGGGTGGATCCCTGAGAAGGGCCCCTTGCGAGGAGAGGCGTAGTGGCGCTCAAGTTTGGGACCAGCGGGGTGAGGGGACTCGTGTCCGACATGACGGACCGCGAGTGCTATCTGTACACCCTCGCCTTTCTTCGGTACGTGAGGACCAAGTCCTCGCCACGAGGGGTCGCCATCGCCGGGGACCGCCGGAAGAGCACACCTCGAATCCTCGAGGCCGTTGCCTTCGCAGCGCATCCAGGAAGGACTCCAAGTCGACTATTGTGGCCTGGTTCCAACGCCGGCCGTGACGGTCCAGGGCCTGAAGCACGAGATGCCGAGCATCATGGTCACCGGAAGCCACATACCGGAGGATCGCAACGGCATCAAGTACAACATGCCCTGGGGTGAGGTCTTGAAGGCGGACGAAGCAGAGATTTCCCGCCGTTACCGGGACCTGGAAAGAGAAGAAGCCGCGCGCATCCGGGACGGCACCTCGGATTTCACGGACCGGGGAGACCTGAAGCCGGAGAAGGGGTGTGAACTCGGCCCGGAGAATCCCGCCGCAGGGCGGGACTACATCGAGAGGCTCGTCACCTTCTTCCCCGCCGGTTGTCTCGAGGGCCTGAAGGTAGTCTTCTACCAGCACTCCTGTGTCTCTCGACAGATCCTCCCGGAGATGCTTCGAAGACTCGGGGCCCGCGTGGTCGAGGTGGGTTCGTCCGAAACGTTCGTGCCGGTCGATACGGAGGCTGTGGCAGAGACCGAGAAGCTCGCCGCATGGGTCGCCGAGAATGGGGCGGACGCCCTTGTCTCCGCCGACGGGGATGGGGACCGGCCCCTCGTCATCGATGAAAAGGGCAACGTGGTACGAGGGGACGTGCTGGGCATCCTCGTGGCGGACTTCCTCGAGGCTGATTCCGTCTCGGTGCCGGTGAGCTGCAACACCGCCCTCGAGAAATCAGGACGGTTCCGAAACGTGGATCGCACCCGGATCGGTTCCCCCTACGTCATCGAGTCGATGTTGACTGCGGTTCGAGCCGAATACCAGAAGGTCGTCGGCTACGAGGCCAACGGGGGCTTCCTGACGGCCACGGACTTGAAGCGTACCGGTTCGGACGAAATCCTCACGGCCCTGCCGACCCGGGATGCTGCCCTGCCGATCATCACCCTGCTGGCCATGTCGTTGAGACAGGGGCAACCGATCTCCGCGCTGGTTTCGTCCCTGCCCCCGCGCTTCACCCAGAGTGGCCTCCTGAAGAATGTCGCAACCGACATCGGAAAGTCGCTGGTCGAAAAGCTCGCGCAAGAGGGCGCGGAGGGGGTCAGCCTGGTCTTCGGGGAATCCTTCGGGTCCTTCGAGGGGATGGACTGCACGGACGGGGCACGCATCACCTTCGCGACCGGGGACATCGTCCACCTGCGCCCTTCGGGAAACGCGCCCGAGTTTCGCTGCTACACCGAATCCTCATCCGAGAGCCGCGCAGCCGAGCTCAACCAGGCGGCACTCGGGATGATTCGGGCGGCCCTCGATGCCTCAATCCGACCTTAGGGCCCGCGAACAAATAATTTTACAGTGGGGGAGGCGAATTGTCTCATTTTGCGGGAGGGGTTTCGCGCTCAGATTTGGGTCAGATTTGGTCGTGACGATTGAGCAAGACCGCAGGAATAGTACGACTATTCTGAGGACCTTGCGATTGAGGAGCGGCCAAAGATGGCCCGAAGATGAGATGCGAAAATGTGAAATTATTTATTCGCGGGCCCTTAG
>RCNG010000236.1_pt1 | contig 24018 bp, 14 predicted proteins | sample 2041371 | NCBI WGS metagenome assembly RCNG01 (sample SAMN09708227, study PRJNA481090) | Marine sediment metagenome, whole genome shotgun sequencing project. | biome: marine sediment; feature: ocean; material: sediment; isolation source: Sewage treatment plant 1 marine sediment (STP1) ... | reverse complement strand
ACCCCCCTCATGCAACGGCTGCTCGCGCGCAGCGGTCTGCCGCTGTTGCGGGCGTCGGCTCTGGCGGGTTTCGCCGCCGTGATCGTGCTCTGCCTCGCGTATCCGATGACGCAGGCGGGGAACGTCGCCAACAGCCTCATCTGGTCGGTGTGGGAACCGATGGTCTTTGCGCTCTTCTTCCTGGCGGGACCGGTATGGTGCACCATCTGCCCCCTCTCCACCGCCGCCCGCCTCGCCAAGAAGGCGCGAAAGTCGGATCGACCTCCACCCAACTGGATCATCAATCACGGACCCTGGCTGGCCATCGTCGGCTTCGCTCTCATCGTCTGGGTGGAACGGGTCTTCGATACGCTTGCCAATCCGGTGGCGTCCGGGCTGCTGCTCGTCACCCTCATCGTCCTCGCGGTTCTCTTCGGCGTGCTCTTCAAGCGAGAGGTCTGGTGCCGGCATCTCTGCCCCCTCGGTCGGCTCGGCACCGTTCTCGCGCCCGCTTCACCTCTTCAGCTGACGGCCAAACAGAGCGTCTGCGCCTCCTCGTGCACGACCCACGTCTGCTACAAGGGGACCCCCGAGGTCGCCGGCTGCCCGGTCTTCCACCATCCGTTGGAGGGGAAACAGGCGTACAGATGCAAGCTCTGTTTCGACTGCCTCCACACCTGCCCCCACCACTCGGCAAATCTCCAGCTGAGACCACCGCTGGCGGCCACCTGGCGGCTCGACGCCGGCGCCAAGGACCTCGCCCTGTTCGCCACCGCCGTGACCCTTCTCGCCCTCGCCTGGGTTGCCGCCCGCACCTTCGATGTCCTGCACGGCCCCCTCCGCTTCACCGTGCTCACCACGTTGGTGCTCGTGGTCGGCGTGTCGCTGCACCACGTCATCATGGCCCTCGCGGTCTCGTATCGACGAACGGCCATCATGATCAAGATCGCCATCACCATGATGATCCTCGGCTGGGCGGCGCTCATGACCGGACAATTCGCCAACGTCGCGTTCTTCGACCAGGCTCGTGTGACCATAGCCCCACCATCGTGGTTTCAGGCCTGGCCAACCCTTGAGTTCAGCCTTCTGATCGCCCTCCAGGTGCTGGTCGTGGCCACCGGGCTGGTGCTGGCGCTGATCTCGCTCGGCCAGGTCAATTTCAGAGGTACGAGTCTCTGGACCAGGATCGGCCGACGCACCATTCCCGTGGTATTCGTGGCGTACTCGGCGGCCGTGCTGTTCCTTCTTCTTCGATAACGACGGGCTTCAGACCGAGCGGCCGAACCCGACACGCTCGGTTGCGAGTCCGCCGAGCTCGTTGATCTCGGCCTCGAGTCGCATCCGGTGAACCTCCACCTCTTCTTCGGTGAGATCCTTTGGCACCTCAATGGCTTCGCCCACTTCGAGGGCAACGCGGGTGAAGGGCAACGGAACCGGCAGGTGATCCCAGGTTCGGAGGCGGAAGGCCCGCCGTGGTGCGGCGGCCAGGGGGACGATCCTGGCGTCGGTGAGCTGACCGAGGACGACCGCGCCCTTCTTACAGCGATGGCGGGGGCCCTTGGGCCCGTCGGCGGCGACAACCGGTGAACCATGCTCTTTGACGATCACCCGATACAGGCCACGAATCGCCTTGGTCCCGCTGCGGGTGGCCGAACCACGCACCGTCCGGCCACCGATGACATTGAGAAGCTTGACGGCGTACTCACCATCCATGGACGGGCTCACAAGATAGGTCACACGCACGCCGAGTTCGGTCAACCGTGACAGATACCAGGGCATCATGAAGAGATCGCCGTGCCAGAAGGCGAGCACCATGGGTTTTCCCCGGGCCGCCAACTCACGCAGCTCATCATCGCCGCGAATCTCGAATCGATAGGTCCACCACATGAGTCGGATCAGACCGACGATGATGGGCGCCGTGATCATGTAGAGCAGCCGACGCAGGGGCGTCATTCGGCGTTTGGAAACCGCTCTGGGCGGGCCCGTCTGTTGGGTCGGCGAGGTTGCAGGTTTGGTCATGTTCAAGCCTTGCGGATCGTAACACGATGGTCGCAGGTGACACGTTGCAGGATCGAGGAAATGGCGGTGAACGGACGTGCCGTCTCCGACTTTTTGGGACTGCGGGACGTTCTCGAGACACCGGCGCTGAAAGCCAAAAACGTCGAAGGGGGCTCTCTCGGCCAACCGCGGTGGGAGAATCATGCTCAGAAGCGCGCCTCAGACCTGATTCTCCCAACGCGATTCCCGTGAGGATGCCAGGCACGCGACATTGTTCGCGGCAAACAATGTCGGAGCCAGGCACCTCCGCCGCACGCGCCGATCCACTATTCCAGAAGCGCGTTTCCGAGCGTGGTCTCCTCCCCCTACAATAGGATCATGCGGAGGGCCTCTCGAATCACTCTTGTCGCCGGTGGACTGCTGGTGGTCGCGGCCTGGGTAATCGGGAGCTTCGGCCCGGTCGGCCAGATCCGCACCATCAGCGACATCCTCGCAGAAGCCGTCGCCGTCCTCGTCTTCATCCTCGCCTGGCGATACCGGCGCGACCGCCTGGCCGTCGTCACCCTGGTGATCGCGGCTGCGAATCTCGTCATCCGGACCGGCCGCGTTCCCATGTCGGACGGACCGGCCCTGACCGCTCTCGCCATGTTCATCGCCCTCGATCTCTCCATCGTGGCCATCACCCGGGATCGCCAGGTCTCCCTTCCCTTGGGCGCTGTCTGGCTGGCCGTCATCGCGGCCCAATGCTGGTTTGTCGTCTTCGGGATCGATCTCGTCGGCGGGAGGGTCGTGGCGCTCTTCGAGAGCCCCGGACTCGTCGAAGGGGCACTCGCGAGCGCTGCGATTGTCGCGATCGTCTCCTTCGCCATCCGCCGCGGCGCTTTCGAGGGCAGCCTGATCTGGGTGATCGCCGCATGCGCCGCAGCCCTGATCGGGAAGGGTGGCCCCGGCCCCGCCACCCTGTTCTTCGCCTCCGCCCAGCTCTCGCTCCTGGTCGGTCTCTTCGAGGACTCATATCACCTGGCCTTCCACGACGAACTCACCGGTCTGCCGGGCCGTCGCGCCCTCAACGAGGCAATGACGAGCCTCGGCGGAACATTCACCATCGCCATGGTCGACATCGACTACTTCAAACGTTTCAACGACCGCTATGGCCACGATGCGGGCGACCAGGTTCTCCGAATGGTGGCCGACGAACTCTCGAAGACCGGTGACGGCGGCCGCGCCCACCGCTACGGCGGAGAGGAGTTCACGATCCTCTTTCCCGGCAAGACCGTGGCCGATCTCCGGGGCGAACTCGACCGCCTTCGGACCACCATCGGCACGCGGGATTTCGCGCTCCGCGCACCGGACCGTCCAAAGCGCAAACCCGAGAAACCGAAAACGCGGAACCGGCCGACAAGGAGCGTGACCGTGAAGGTCAGCATCGGGGCGGCGGGCTCCAACTCCCGGCGGCAGACACCCGACGCGGTGCTGCAGGCCGCAGACCGCGCCCTCTACCGGGCAAAACGCGCGGGGCGGAACCGGGTCGTGGCGGCGGGAGACCGCCTACCGAAAAAAAACTGACCCCCGACTGTCAGCCGATTCCCGTGCAGTATTCAGTGATTTCAGCACGTGGCTTGGCCGCCAGCTTCACCCTCGCGGCGGGGAGGAGTACCATGCCAGGCGAGGCCGCACTTGATGCAGCCTTTCCAAGGGGGAGGAGACACCAATGAAGAGAATTCTGCTGAGCCTGGCCGCTGTGATTCTAGCGCTGACCGGCGCCACGTTGGCCGAAGAAACCGAACAACTGCAGTGGGAGAAACGCGCGGACATCCCCGATGCCTATCGCTGGAACATCGCAGACATCCTGCCGGATGAGGCGGCCTTCGACGCAACCGTCACCAAGGTCGAGGAGATGCTGCCCGAACTCAAGGCCTATCAGGGTCGTCTGGGTGAGAGCCCGGATGTCCTGGCAGACGCCCTCGATCTCTTCAACGAGATCCAGAAGTCCGCCGAAGATGCGATTGTGTGGGCCAATCAACGCCAACACACCGACACCCGCGACCAGGCGGCCAACTCGACCCAGGCGAAGTCCCGCGGGCTCGGCGGTAAGCTCGGCGAAGCGGCGTCGTTCCTGTCCCCGGAAATCGCCCAGATCCCCGCCGACACAATGAAATCCTTCATGGAGAACGAACGCCTCGTCTCCTACCAACACGTCATCGACGACATCATGCGCACCGCCGCCCACATCCGCTCGTCCGAGGTGGAACAGATCCTGGCGGCGTCATCTCTCCTGCGCGGTTCTCCGAGCCAGACCTACTCCAATTTCACCGATGCCGACATGGTTTGGCCCAAAATCACCGATACCGAAGGCGAGGAGGTGACCGCCACGCCGTCGCTCTTCTATACCTTCCTCTCGAGTGACGATCGCAGACTCCGGCGCGACGCGGCGTTGGCGATCTTCGGCACCTACGACGCCTACGGGAACACCTTCTCGAGCACCCTTGGGGCATCGATCCAAAAGGACATCTGGCTCGCTCGCACGCGCAACTACTCGTCGTCGCTCGAGGCCGCCCTCGATGCCGACAACGTGCCGCGGATCGTGCCCGACGCCATGGTCGAAGCGGTCCACGCAAACCTCGACGCCATCCACCGCTATGTCGCCCTGAGGCAGAAGGTCCTCGGCATCGAGGACTACCACATCTACGACATGTATGTGCCCATCGTCCCGGAAGGCAAGGCGAGCTACACCTTCGACGAGGGATGGGCCATGGCCATGGAGTTCTGGACCGAGACCTTTGGTGAGGAGTACGCCTCGGTCGCCGAACGGGGCCGCACTGAGCGCTGGATCGATGTCTACGCCAGCACAGGGAAAAGGGGCGGCGCCTACTCGTGGGGCACCTACAACTCCCATCCCTATCTCTTCCTCAACTGGGGCGGCAAGCTCGACGACGTGTTCACCCTGGTTCACGAGATGGGCCACTCCATCCACACCTATCTTGCCAACGCCGAACAGCCCTATCACCTCTCAAACTACTCGCTCTTTGTCGCCGAGATCGGCTCGGTGGCCTCGGAATCGCTCTTCTTTGAGTGGATGCTCGACCGGGCCGATTCTCCCGAGGAACGACTGGCGCTGCTCAACCACCGGCTCAACAGCATGACCGGCACCTTCCTGCGTCAGCTCTTCTTCCACGAGTTCGAGGCCGCGGCCCACGCCATGGCCGAACGTGGCGAGCCCATCACCAAGGCCTCCCTGGGCGAGATCTGGGGCACCCTCTGGACCACCTACTACGGTCCCGCGGTGACCCTCGACGAAGCCTACAAATCGGGTTGGGCCCGAATCCCCCACTTCTACCGGACCTTCTACGTCTGGAAATACGCCAGTTCGTTCGCGGCGGGTGAAGCCATCGCCGGCCGATTCCGCAGCGGCGACGAGACCGCGGTGGACGACTATCTGGCCTGTCTCAAGCTCGGCGGCAGCGTCTACCCCATGGACGCCATCAAACGCGCCGGCGTCGACCTCACCGACCCCGAGGTCATCGGCACCGTGATGGTGCGGTGGAACGAGATTCTCACCGAGATGGAGAAGCTCCTCTCCGAGTAGGACGATCCTGAACCGGAACACCACCCCCGTCGGCCCCGCCGGCGGGGGATTTTATTCGCCACATTTCGCCCAAATAACTCGTCCAGATTGTAGCGCCTACTTTCCAGTGGGTGTCGCTATCGACATCAGCACCACCGACGCCGACGGGACGCCTGCGCTACAAGGCCCAAACGTCGCATTGCAATGTCTGGTGGCCTCAACCCAGGGGCACAGCTTGGATGACGCGGACGCGACGGCCGTCGGCCCGCCACCGTTCGGCCTCGGTGGCGAGATCCGCGACCGGACCGGGGTCGATGAACCCGCCATCGGAGTGGATCAACACCCGGCCCCCGGCACCTGTTCTCAAACCGGCCACGGGCTCCACCCGGGTCCCCTCGTCGGCGATCACCCACTCGAAGAGAGCCGCCGCATCGATGAGGCCGTAGGGGTCCGCGTGGCGTGTGTAGGGAAGTTTTGCAAATCCGTCGGGGTCGCGGAGGATCTCCAGGAGCGGCTGTGCCCGCTCATCGCGAACCACAACGACCGGGTCCCCGGAAGCCACCACCTCCGAGACCGCCGGCGCTTCGGCGAGCAGCACTTCGTGAGCCGCGGCCATTCGTCGATAGTCATCGAGGTCCGCCCGAACGATGGCGCCGCCGGCGATGACCACCAAAATCACCACAACCGAAGCGCCGCCGCGGATCGCCCACCGCCACCGCGGCAATCTCTCGACCGCAGCGCCGAGAAAAAGCGCCGTCAGGAGCAGGAATCCGGCGTAGGGAATCGCCAGGTACCGCTGTGGCATATACGGCACCAGAAGGGTCGGCAGAGTCGGCAGAAGGAACAGGGCGAGGGCCGTCCAGGTTCCAGCAACCCGCCATCGGAGGCAAACGCCGGCCGCGGCCGCCACCGCGATCAGAGCGACCACGCCCTGCCACGAGAGTTCGAGGGCAAAGGGCAAGGGCTCTTTCAGATAGAGGAAGGCCGCCAGCTGGGTCGGAATCTTGGCCACAACGTGCGAGCCGACCACGAAGTAGGACTTTGATCCCGCCGGGAAGGACAGAAAATAGACGACGACATAGATCGCGACTGCGATCGCGACGAGCACGGTCGGGCGCAGCGCCTCGCGGAGTGTCCGCCGCCGGTCGAGCTCGAGGGCTGCAACCAGCGCCGGCGTCACGACCCAGGTCTCTTTCGCCGCAGCGGCGGCGATCACGGCGATGGTCGCGGCGATCGCGCGCCTCCGGTCCCACCTCTCGCCGGACCGAGGCCAGAGAATGATCAGGAGCAACCAACTCAATAGGAGCAGGGGTTGGAATCGATATGCGACAACAAAGGCGGACTCATCCGCAAACGGCGAACTCAGCCACACCAGTGCGACGGCGGCGGCCGCCAGCGAACCGAGGCCGAGCCTTCGTCCGGCAAGAAAAAGAGCGAGGGCCACAAGACCGTGGATCATCAACGAAGAGATCCGGAATCCCCTGGCCTCGAAGCCCCCCCACACCACACGGTCGAAGACGAGGGTCCAGGTCGTGGATGGCCGCAGGAAGGTGTCGAGATCGGCGAGCAGGAGCTTCGGTTGGTGTCCGGCTGCATGCGCGTGCTGAATCCACTGATAGCTGTCGCCGGTCAGGACAAGCTCGACCGCCGGGCCGTGGAGAAGGACCACCGCCGCCGCGATGGCCACCGCAGCGAGGAGCACCGCGACACCCTCCCGAAGCCGGTCGCCGGATTGCACTCGTTCGAGAACCTCACTCACGTGATCATTGTAACCCTCGATCCCGCGGTCACCCACGGGCGCCGCCGAGCCCCACGACCCCGGTCAGATTCGGGATCTGCGTCAGAGCCTGCCGTGCCAAGGTATCTCGCCCCACGGTCCCTCTCCCAACCGACCTGTACGCCCAACCGGTCGTCACCCGGCCTCAACATCGAGGGGCGGCCCACGGTCCCACCCAAAGCGTCAGTGACCATCACCCCGGGGCAGTGGCGGCAATCATACGCCTTCCCGCTGCCTCGATCTGCCGCGGTCTTTCCCCGATTCGGGCCTTCAATCGCCCACCCACCCGACTCCAATAGATGAAGGGCCACCGGATATCCCGGCAGCCATACCGGAGGCGGCGCGGCGCCGTCACAAAGGAGTCGGTCCATGGCACATCGATCCCACTTCGGAATTCACGTCATTTTCTTAGTCACGGTTGTGAGCCTTGCCTCAACGGCAACGGCCTCCGAGGTCACGCTCACCCAGGGAGCCATGAGATACACCTGGGAGGCCGCCGGTGACACCAAGGGCACCGAACCGACCACCCTCGACTTGCCCCTCAAGAAGACCGTGGTCAGCGCAGAGGTCTCCGGGTTCATCGCCCGGGTCACCGTCCAGCAGTTCTTTGCCAACCCGGCAGACCGCCGGATCGAGGCGGTCTACCAGTTCCCGCTGCCGGCCAACGCCGCGGTTCACGAGTCGGCGATCCGGATCGGTGACCGCCTGGTCATCGCCGAAATCAAAGAACGCGAAGCGGCGCGCAAGAAGTATGAGAAGGCCAAGGCGGCCGGCAAGCGGGCATCGCTTCTCGAGCAGGAGCGGCCCAACATCTTCACCCAGTCGGTGGCCAATATCGGCCCCGGCGAAGAGATCGTCGTCGCGATCCAATACGTCCAGGAACTTGTCTACGACGACGAGCTCTACACCTTCTCCTTCCCCATGACCATCGGACACCGCTTCATTCCAGGCAACCCCACCGACCGCTCCGGCCACGGCTCCTCCGACAACAGCGACATCGTCCCCGACGCCAGTCGTGTCACGCCGCCGATCCTGCCGCCCCAACTTCGTTCGGGTCGCGACATCGAGCTCGATCTGAGGATCGACGCCGGCTTTCCCATCGCCGAGATCTCGTCGCCGAGCCACGAGGTCGCCCTCACCTGGGACGCCTCCGAGCAGGTGGCGGTCTCGTTGGACTCCTCGGACCGGATCCCGAATAAGGACTTTGTGCTCAGCTATCGGATTGCCGGAAAGGGCATTGAGACCGCTCTGCTGACCCACCGCTCCGGCGGGGAAGGCACCTTCCTGCTCATGGTCCAACCACCGGCCGAGACCACCGGCGCCGAGGCGGTCCCCAAGGAAATGGTCTTTGTCCTCGATTGTTCGGGCTCAATGGGCGGCAACCCAATGGCGGCCTCGAAGCGGCTGATGAGGAAATTCATCGCCGGGATGAACCCGAACGACAGCTTCCTGGTGATCCGTTTTTCGGCTTCCGCGTCCTCGCTCTCCCCTACTCCCCTCGAAAACACCGAAGCCAACCGCGCTCGTGGCCTCGCCTATGTCGAAGGGCTCTACGGCAGTGGTGGAACGCATATGATCGAGGGCATCAAAGCGGCGCTGGACTTCACACCCGATCCCGAGCGCCAACGGATGGTCTTCTTCCTCACCGACGGCTATATCGGCAACGAGACTCAGATTCTTGCCGCCATCCGGGAGCGGGTCGGCGACACCCGGCTCTACTCCCTCGGGGTCGGCTCAGCCCCCAACCGCTATCTCATCAACGAGATGGCCGCCGAGGGCCACGGATTCAGCCAGTATGTAGGTCTCAATGACGAACCGGAACCGGTGGTGGATCGGTTCTTCCGCAGGCTCAATCTTCCCGTGCTGACCGCAATCGAGACCGACTGGGGCGGCCTCGATGTCATCGACCCGCTGCCGGCATCCGTGCCCGACCTCTTCGACAATCAGCCGGTGTTTCTGGTCGGCCGCTATCACCGTCCCGGCAAGGGGACCGTCGTTCTTCGGGGTCGGCAGGGACATGGTTGGGCCGAGATCCCGGTGGAAGTGGACCTTCCCGAATACGAAGGCGCCAATCCCGCGCTCGAACAGTTGTGGGCACGGCGCAAAATTGCCGAGCTCATGAGGCTTCAGGTTCGGCAGGAGATCCCCGAGGTGCGGGAACAGGTCCTCGAGCTGGCGCTCGAGTACCACCTCATGAGCAAGTACACCTCGTTTGTCGCTGTTGAACGCAAGCTCAAGGAGGGTCTCCACCTGCCGCTCGAAACGGTCCTGATTCCCTCGGAGCTCCCCGACGGCGCCAGCTACGACGGATTCTTCGGGCCACCCGTTGTCAGTCATCAGAGGGTCAAGCCCGGCGACCCCATCCTGACGGTCAAGGCGCCTCCTGAAGCCCTGGCGGTGGTCGCGGACTTCCCGTTTGGGTTGCGCAAGAATCTCCAAAGAGACTCCACGTCCGGCCACTGGACCTGCCGCTACTTGGTCCCCAGGGACCAACCCGAGGGCCGGTACCGGATCCAGGTGAGGATCGTGCTTCCGCACGGCGACTGGATCGATACCTTCGCCGACTATGTCGTCGACGAGACCCCGCCGCGTTTTGCGGTCAAGGCGAGAGTCGAGGGGCGGACGATCCACTGGCGGGCGGTCCCGGTGAGCGGAATCGACGAGCCCACGGCCGCCGCAAACCGCAACGACGGTGTCTACGCCATGGTGATCCCGGACGCCCTGCAGGTGCTCATCCGTCCTCCCCAGGGAGGCTATGTGGTGCTCACTCCGGAACCCGCACCGGAGCTACGGGCCGGACGCGTCTGGACAGGCACCTACGAGCTGCCCTCGTGGTACCGAGGGGGGAGCTACACCTTCCGTTTCCTCGCCATCGACAAGGCCAGAAACTCCTTCTCCACCGAGATCGCCGTCAACCTGCCGGAGGTTGTCGCTGCGCGAGGACCGGTTCAATGATCCACCGCATCAACCCGGTGCTCGCCTCGCTTCTGATGACCGCGCTGACGGTGTCGGGATCCGAGCGCGCACCGGTGGTCGTCGGGGTTCACCGGAGCCCCGGCGACCTGCGGACGATCTGCGCCATCAACGACACGCTCGTCGCCACCACCGCCGACGGTGGGCGGTGGTCGGCGGCGATTGCGGATGTGACAACCGCCCTTCGTCAGCCAATGTCCGGTCTCAATCCCACGTGGACAACGCCACCGCCCGATGGCCCACCAACGATCTGCGGAGCGGCCGATCCCACCCTGCCCGCCCAGCTCGATGGGTATCCGGTCACGGCCCGAGCTCGCCTCGGGGGAGAGGACTTCACCGCAACCTTCGGCGGCGGCCTCTACCGATCGTCCGGCGATGGTGTTGCTTCGAGCCCGTCGGAGATCCACGACCTCGCGGTGGTCAACGACTCTCTCTTGGTTGCCCACACCGGCGGGCTCGCCGCCTTCGACGGGACCACCACGACGCCGATCCGACTGACCGGATTGCCCTTCGCCGACATCACCGCCATCGAGCGGGTGGGCGACACCCTATGGATTGGTTCTTTCGACGATGGACTGGCGTTCTATCGATTGGGTCGGTGGGAGAGGGCCCGAACCACACCGGAGCACGGCGGCGACTGGGTCAACAGCCTGTGCTGGGATGGCGAATCTCTGTGGGTGGGCAGCGCCGCCGGTCTCGGTCGGTGGGATCCTTCCATCCATCGGGTCGTACCGGAAAGCGCCGTGGAGGGACGGGTCCAGTCCATCACCTGCGGCGACCGGGAGCGCCCCATCGTCGTCGCAACCGGCGCGGCCGTCTGGATCGGCGGCGATCACGGGTGGGACCGAGTCGATCTCGCCGGTGAGGCGCTGCACACCGCCATCCCCTTTCGTGGTGGGTTGTGGGCGGCCGGTCTGCGCGGCATCATGCGGCGCCGCGGCGCCACCTGGGAGCGCGACACCGAACTCAACGGTCGGTTGCCCGACTCGTGGATCACGGCCCTGCTCCCCATCGGCGACTCCATCTGGGCGGGAACCTACGACTCCGGTCTGCTCCGACTCGACCGCGGCGGCAGATGGCGAACGGTGGTACGCAACGCATGGGTCAACCCCAACGCCATGGCGCAGACCCCAACGGGGCTTGCCATCGGCACCATGGGCGACGGGCTCCTGCTCTACGATGCGGAATCCCACCGGTGGCAGAGACTCACTTCAGCCAGCGGCCTGCCGTCCGATGACGTCACCGCACTGCGTCTCATTGGAGACATCCTGTGGATTGGGACCCGCGCCGGCATCGCCGAGGTGCGGTGGCTCGACCGACCCCTGGAACGCTGAGCGCATGGACTCGGCACCGGGAGCGGCTTTCCTCCCTCGACAGGTCGAGGTACGAGGAGTACCATCTCAGGCCGCGAAAGGAAGTCCTATGCTGATTGCTATTCCATCTGACACCTCCGCCGGGCTCGAGTCGCCCATCTCCGAGCACTTCGGTCATTGCGGCGCTTTCACCCTCATCGCCATCGAGGACGGGGAGATCGGCGAGATCTCGATCCTCGAAAACGGCGGCCACGAACAGGGCGGCTGCATGGCCCCGGTTCAGCTCCTCAAAGAAAGCGGCGTTGAGATACTCCTCGCAGGCGGCATGGGTCAACGCCCGCTCGCGGGGTTCCAGCAGGTCGGTATCGCCGTTCACTCCAGCCAGGACGCCAAGAGCGTTCGCGATGCGGTGGATCTGTTTCTCAGCGGGGATTGCCCCACCTTTGACGAGAAGCAGACCTGTGGCGGTGGCGGTGGTGGCTGCGGTGATCATCACCACGAAGAGGTCCAGCGTGATCCCATTGAGGGGACCGCGGACATCCGTGACGATCGTATCGTGACCCTCGATTTCGAGCTCGCGGACAGCGACGGCAATCTGCTCGACACCTCGACCCGGGTCGGACCCATGCGCTATCTCCACGGTGCAGGGCAGCTTCTGCCCGCCCTTGAAGACGGCGTCGCCGGCCTCGAAATGGGAGCCGGCAAGACCATCGCCGTGGCCTGCGCCGATGCATTCGGAGACCGCGACGACAAACGCGTCATCGAGGTCGAGCGCGCGCAGCTTCCCCCGGAAGCCAAGGTCGGGGAGATGGTGGCGACAAAGGATCAACACGGCCGGCAGATCCCGCTCAACATTGTCCACCTCGACGACTCCATTGCGCGCCTTGACGGGAACCACCCGTTTGCGGGCAAGGATGTCGTCTTCAAGATCACGGTGGCTCGGGTCGAGAACGCGACGGCCGACGAGCTCGCTCACAGCCACGCGCACTGAGCGAGAGGGAACGGGGAATCACCACCGCATGACTCGCGAGGAGATTCTCGAACGGGCCCGGGGCGGCGATGCCGTCGCCATCTCGAAGGAGGACCTGGCTCCCCTTCTGGATCCTGCCGAGACCGTTCGCGAGGACTCAACGAGCATCGCGGGACGCATTCGCACCCTGCGCGACGGCGATCTCGTGCTCGTTCAGGAACGAAACCCTAACGGTGATCACTTCGTCCGAAGGGTACCGTCGGTGGAGGTCGCCGAGCGTTTTGTCAGCGCTCGTCTCGCCTCCTACGAGCGGATGTGGGACGGTTGAGGCTGCAAGATCGACTACCTCGGAGTTTTCGAGGACGACTAATCGCCGCGCAGAGGAAAGAGAGCCACCCGCCCTGGATCGGGCGGGTGGCTGACCTCCCCAGGTCCGGTCAGGGCGAATGAGAGTCCCAGACCGAGAGATTCCCGGACTCGAAACCATCGGCGAACATCGGCCCTATGACCGCACGGCCGTGGATGTCCTGGTACGACGGAGTGTCGTCGCGCTCTTGTTCCCAGACCACAAACCAGTCGTTCGGGGCCGCCACGACCTTCGGCCGGCTGCTGTCGATTTGCTGGCCGGAGTAGATCGGATGAACCGCGAATTCACTTCCCATCGCGTTCCCGGCATTCAAGGTTCGGGCGATCAGTCCGAAAGGGCCTGAGGCATTGCTGTACTGCTGTTCCCAGACCATCAGGTACTGGGACCTCTCCGGATGGACCGCAATATCGGGATTTCGTTCATCTCCGCCAGTCATGGCCACGTGCACAGGTGCGGCAAACTCGAGGGCACCCCCTGTCCCGACCCACAATCTGCGGGCGTAGATGTCCTTCAGGTTCCCCGGGACATCGCTCTGCCACACCACCGCCCATTCGTCGGCGACCCTTGATGCAGTGACCCGGGGCATGGTCTCCGGATCAGGCCACACCGCGATGCCGAACTCCCCGCCACCCAGGATGGCGCCACTGCCGGTCAACCGGACGCCATAGATGCTGCCCATGCCGGCGTCCATCACCTGATAGACCACCAGATACTCGTTCCGGGCCTGGTTGTAGGCCACATCTGGTACGACTCTCTCCTCACCACCGGAAGCGACGACGAAGTTGCCCCCAAGTAGGCTGCCGGACGATGAGACCCTCTGGGCCGAGATATAGCTGTGGACCCCGCCCGCGCCTTCGTTCCACCAGGTCACCAGGAACTCACCCGGGGTCCCTGCATAGGCGACCTGCGGATTCCACTGGCTGGTTGTGAAAGAACAGATATTGAAGCCGGGGTACGATGCGCTCGGACCGTCCCACGGCACGATTTTTCCTTGCACATCCCAGTCGGTATCATTGCCAAAGACGTCTCGAACCCAAGCAACGAAATAGCGGTCGTTGACGGGATCATAGGCGACGCTCGGTTGGCCGTTGTCTCGCGGCGGCGCGTCTTCGAAAGCGATGACGAACTCATCGATGGTGGAGCCCATCCGGTCAACCCTCTTGCCCATGACCGATCTGGCTTGGAAGGGCGAAACATCGTGCCAGACAATCAGGTACTCGTCCCGAACCGAGTTGTGGGCCACCTGCGGCAGGTACTCGTCAAAATCCTGGTTTGAAACGATCCACTCCGGGCCCAAGGCTGGAGTGGTTCCGCCTGGAACCGACATCATCATCGCCACAACGACAATCAACAGAATCAGGAATCGTGTGCTCATGATCGACCTCCTTTTGTCTGAGATCAACCATGGCGCCCGGCGTGGCGAAAGTCCCGATCAGATTCAGAAAAGTTACGAAAACTTACGAAAGCACTGTTTCTATTGAATTAAAATCGTAGTCACGGATCTCGTCAGGCTCGGTCAGTGGACCTCAGGCAGACCAATCCGGGTCACGAGATCGAGGTAGCGAGGGTCGTCCCTGAAGCCGTCGAGCGCGGGTTCAACCCGCAGATGGAGCAACCAGCCCTTTCGCTCATCGAATGCCTGCTCGAGATAATGAAAGCCCTCGTCGGCCCGGCCGAGCCCGAAGTGGGCCACCGCCAGGCCGATGGGCGAGACATATTCGTCGCGGCTTCTCTCCAGAAGGGCATCCAGAATGGCCCGGGCCGCGGCGCGGTCACCCGAACGGGCCAGCGCATGCGCCAGTGCAGCCTCGGTGTAGCTGCTTCCGCGGCTGAGATCCCGGGCCCGTTCGAGGACCGCTATCGATTCCTCGAAGCGCTCCTGACGGTCGAGCAGAGCGCCGAGATAGTAGTGGGCCACCGCGAAGTCAGGGCTGAACTCCAAAACCTCGCGCAGCTGCCGCTCCGCTTCTTCTTCCTGGCCATCGAGAAAAAGAATCCACCCGATATTGGCGCCGATGATCTCGGACAACGGGTCCAACCGTTGGGCGTGCCGCAGCTCCTCAATAGCCCCTTCGAGATCATTGATCGTGACCAGGAGGTGGGAATACCCCGAACGAGCCACGGGGCTCGAGGGCTTCTGAGAAAGCGCGAAGCCGAACTCTCTCTGAGCCTCATCGAAATTCCAGTCGAACTCGCCGGCCACCAGAGCGAGCGCCAGATGCGCATCGGCATGACCTGGGTCGAGCTCGATCGCCCGCTCGGCCATTTCACGAGCCAACGGGCGGGCCTGAGGCGACGGGGAAAAGCCGTAGTTGGCAAGCAGGTTGTAGGTGTAAGCGAGACCCGCAAAGGCGGGCGCAAAATCGGGATCGATGGCGATGGCCTCGTTGAAAAACACCTGCGCCCTGAGAATCGTCTCTTCGGTTCGATCCCTGAGAAGATAGTGGCCCCGGAGCACGGCCTCGTGGGCCTCCGGATCGACCGCCCGCGGCGGATTGTCCAAAAGCGGCGGGTCAACCCGCGTCCCAATCTCCTCCGCGATCGCCACCGCGAAGTTTCGCTGCAGTCGGAGCACATCCCTGTTCTCGACTTCGTAGTTCTCGCCCCAAAGGTGTCGGTCACGGGCATCGACCAACTGAGCGATCACCCGGATCCGACCTCCGGCGCGGGTCACGGATCCCTCGACGACGGCGTCCACCCCGAGTTCCCGGGCGATCTCCGGAACCGACATTCGAGTGTCCTTGAATTTCATCACCGAGGTCCGCGAAATGACATCGAGGGCCTCGATACGGGCGAGCTCGGTGATCAGGGCATCGGTCATCCCGTCTGCGAAGTACTCCTGCTCCGGATCCCCGGACAGGTTTTCCAACGGCAGCACCGCCAGCGTTCGCACCACCGTGGGGTCCTTGGTTCGGCGCTGGGTGGTCATCGCGGTCAGGATGGTGACGACCGCCACCACAATTGCGGCCAGAGCCAACGCAAATCCTGCGACCCGGCCGGGGGTCTTCCAACGCCGAAGCAGGGGAAGTGCGCTCTCGTCGCTGCCGTCGGGCGATTCGCGATCGCCACCAACTACCTCAACCGGGGCCACAAAACGGTAACCCCGGCGGTGAACGGTCTGAACAAAACGAGGGTTCTGGGCGTCGCTTCCGAGGACAGAACGAATGGTATGAATGGCCTGGACCAGGTTGTCCTGAACCACCGCCGTGTCGGGCCAAGCGGCGTCCATCAGGGTCTCTTTGTCGATGGTCTCCGGCGCCCTTTCGACCAGAGCATTGAGTACCAGCCAGGCACTCTCAGGCAGATCGACCTCGTCGTCCCCGCGGCGGAGGTTCCGCCCGAGCGGGTCGAGGGTGAAGGGACCGAATCGGTAGAGGGTGTTCATGCGTGTAAAGACCGTAGCTCGGATCATACGTCAGCCTGCTATCCCGAACGGTGATCAACGACCGCTGAGTGCTGTGCATCGTCGTCCGCAGTCGACAGCTGGTGAGATATGCGGGCTAGCAACCCAAGGCACATGCCCTTCGGCAGCGATCAGGGAAGGGCTACACTTCCGCGATGGACTCTCCCCTGCCCTCGTTCGCGCCCGCCTGGTGGCTTCCCGGGCCGCACGCGCAAACGCTCGGGGCATGGATGCTCCGGCCGCACCGGGGGCTGGCCTTTCGACGAGAGAGGTGGGACACGCCCGACGGCGATTTTCTCGATTTAGATTTTGTCGAGGGCGCACGGCTTCGAAACGATGTCCTCGTGCTCGTCCTGCACGGCCTCGAGGGCTCCGCACACTCGGGCTACAGCTACGAGATCCTCCGTCGTTTTCTCGATCACGGGGTCGCCGGCGTCGGCCTCAACTTCCGATCCTGCTCCGGAGAACTCAACCGTGGCCGGCGTCTCTACCACTCCGGTGAGACCACCGATCTCGCCTGGGTCCTCGACCGGCTCCGCGACGAGGACCCCGGGCGACGGTTGGCGGCGGTGGGCGTCTCCCTCGGCGGCAACGTCCTACTCAAACACCTCGGGGAACGCGGATCATCGACCGAACTCGCCGCGGCAGCCGCATGGTCGGTGCCGTTCGACCTCGCCGCGGGTGCGCGGTTCATGGAAACAGGTTTTGCGACGAGGTACGTCGGGCGTCTCCTGCGCTCGCTGAAATCGAAGGCCCGCGCCAGGGCGGACGAGATCGGTCGGCTCATCGACCTCGAACGCACTCTGCGGGCAAAGACCTTCTGGGAGTTCGACGACGCCGCCACTGCACCACTTCACGGTTTCTCCGATGCCGCCGACTACTATCGCAGGAGCTCGAGCGCGGCATTCGTCCCGAAGATCTCCGTGCCGACCCTTATCATCCACTCTCGTGACGATCCTTTTCTCCCTGCCACCGCCATCCCCGAGGCCGCGATGCAGGCCAACCCGGCGGTGACGCCGGTGATCTCGGACCATGGTGGTCATGTCGGATTCGTCGCAGGCGGGTTGCCTTTCCTCCCCCACTTCTGGGCCGAGGACCTCATCGCTCGGTGGCTGGTGGACCGATTCTAGAGGCATTGTGTGAGTCGCGCGGGCTGCATTTTTCGGGTTCTCGCATCCGTCGATCGACCGATCAACAAACCTGGCAAGCCGCCAAAGATCTCAAACTCCGATATGCTCTCTATTGGGGAGGCTCATGAACGGTCATGGAATAGACGACGCTCATGATCTGCCGGAAGACGATGAGAAATACCGTCGGCTCTACCACGGGTCGCCGGTCATGCTTCTCTCCGTCGACGGAGACGGGCTGATCGCCCGAGTCAGCGATCATTGGCTCGAGGTGATGGGCTACGCCAGAAGCGAGGTCCTCGGGCGGCCTCTCACGGATTTCCTCACCCCTGAATTCGAAGAGATCGCCCTCGCCCAGGCCGCTTCTCGCATCATGGAGCGGGGCGGGTGCCGAGATGTCCAGTGCCGTTTCCACACCAAGACGGGCCGGGAGTTCGACGCGTCGCTCTCCGCGGCCGCCGAGAGAAACCCGGACGGGTCGATACAGGGCATGTTGGCAGTGATCAACGATGTCTCATCGCTCAAACGAGCTGAACGCAACCTGCAAGAGCGCGAACTGACGCTTGCCCGAACCAATGAGCTTCTCCAGCTCGTCTTGGACACCATCCCCGTTCGCGTCTTTTGGAAAGACCTGAACCTGAGGTATCTCGGCTGCAATCGGCTCTTTGCCCAGGACTCTGGTCTCGACAACCCGGAGCAACTTCTCGGCCTCGACGACTACGCCATGGGGTGGCGGGACCAGGCCGAAATCTACCGCGCGGACGACCGTTCGGTCATCGAAAGCGGCACCTCTAGAATCAACTACGAAGAGCCCCAGACCACCCCGGATGGGCAACAGATTTGGCTCAGAACCAGCAAGCTCCCACTCTTGGATCTGGATCGGACAGTCATCGGCGTCCTCGGCACCTACGAAGACATCACCGAGGAGAAGCGCGCCGCTGAAAGAGAGCGTCGCCTCCAAGAGGAGGTGCAGCACGCCCAGAAGCTCGAGAGCCTCGGAGTGCTCGCCGGCGGAATCGCCCACGACTTCAACAACATCCTCACCGGCATTCTGGGCCAGGCCGATCTCGTTCTGGCTGATCTCTCGCCCGTCTCGCCGGTGCGCCCCAGACTCTCGGCCATCCAGTCCGCAGCAAACTCGGCGGCGGAGCTCTGCCGCCAGATGCTCGCCTACTCGGGCAAGGGACGTTTTGTCGTTGCGCCTCTTAACCTCTCCGAGGTTGTCACAGAGATGCGCGACATGCTCGAGTCCGCGGTCTCAAAGAAGACCTCGCTGCAGTTCCAGCTCGACGCCGACATCCCTGCCATCGATGCCGACGCTTCCCAGCTCCAGCAAATCATCTTGAACCTCGTGGTGAACGCCTCGGAAGCACTCGGTGAAGCGCCCGGTGTGGTCGGTGTGCACACCGGTGTGACCGACTGCGATGCCGATCACCTCGACACCGACTTTCCCGATCATGAACTTCAACCGGGTCGGTACGTCACCCTCCAGGTCACCGATACCGGATGCGGTATGGAACCGGAAACGACAGCGAGGATCTTCGAGCCCTTCTTTACCAAAAAGTTCACCGGTCGCGGTCTCGGCCTCTCCGCCGTTCTGGGAATCGTCCGCGGCCACGGAGGTGCGATCACGGTCACATCGGAACTCGGAGAGGGAACCACGATGACGTTGGTGTTGCCGCCGAGTTCCGGTCAACCCGGCCCTGTGCTGAAATCCGAGAACACCGCCCGCGACTGGCGCGGGAACGGAACCGTTCTGGTCGTGGATGACGAACCGACCGTACGCGAGGTCGCACGGGGAATGATCGAAAGGGCCGGGCTGGACGTCCTCACCGCCGAGGATGGGCGTGTCGCGGTGACCATCTTCGAGGAACACGCCGACGAAATCGACTGCGTGATCCTGGATCTGACCATGCCCCATCTCGATGGCGAAGAAACCTTCCGCGAGCTCCGGAGAATGCGCCCGAATGTTCCCGTCATCCTCGCCAGCGGCTACAACCAACAGGACGTAACCCAGCGCTTCACCGGCAAGGGATTGGCGGGATTTCTTCAGAAGCCGTTCCGCCTCGATGACCTGACAGAAAAACTCCGCGAGATCCTCGACGAAACCCGGTGAGGGGCGCATTCGGTCCATCATTCCCACGTGACAACCTTGATCTGATGAAGACGAGACGGGATGTCGTTCGACTTCTCTATATTTTGGGGATTTCCTGCGCCTTTTTGTCACTCTTTTGCGAGCTTTTCGCTGGCCAAGTGACTGGGCCGAGGCCCACTGGCTCATCAGCTATCAATTCGGATTCCTCAAACGGGAACTTCCCGGTACACTCATCTCTCCATTGACCGGAACGGCTCACGCTGAAACCGCCATTCGACTTGTTTCCGCCTTCATTCTACTGGTCTTTAGTCTCGCGGTATTCTGGATTTGTTTTTGTTCGATCATAAAGTCTCAATACTCCGCTGAATCTGTGCTCATTATTCTGGTTTTTTTACATCGTCCTATGTCGTGATGAGTGTACACGTCATCGGATATTTTGACCAGATCATCATTCTCATCACAATCGCATCATGTTGCCTAGTTATTCGCGAGAGGATATGGTCGGCATCCGTTTTGATTTCTATCGGTATTCTCGTACACGAAACGATCATTTTTGTCGGCTATCCTTCTGTTCTTATGCTTGCATTCATACTGCAGACCAAAGATCCCCAAGCCACAACGATCAAAACCCTGACGACGGCGTTCATCAGACGATATCGTGCAATCGTTTTGATCCCATTGATATGCTTGATGATCGTTCTTGTTTTCCAATCGGTTTTCCTGGAAACCGCCGAGGTCGGGATGCAGGTCGCATCGCACCTCGAAACTTACGATTTCATCTCGGAAAACAGACATGTTTTTGTCGCGTATGTTCTGACGGCTTCTTTCAAAAAACAACTCATGAATCAATCTCAGTATTGCTTTCATAGAGTTCTGAATATTGAGTTTCTGATTGTAATTCTTCTTTCGCTGTCACTTATTTGTTCTTACTGGTGGAGACGCGCATCTGGAGAACGGTTCAAATACTCCATTCGGATGTTTCTTTTTCTTGTAACTCTGCTACCGATTTTCCTCCATACCGTCGCGTGGGACACGAGTAGAATTTGGACAGATCCACTCATCGTCGGTGTAATTGGTCTGTGGTCAATTTGCGAGAGTTTCCCGCAAGCTCCGGGAAAGAGTCGAACGCATTTTCCGATTGTTATTAGTTCGATCATGGTTATTGTATTGCAGATTTTCGCCACAACCGAACTCATGGATGGAGTGGAGGAAAGGTTTTCGATGGTGGAACGGATCTTTCTCTACGCCCCGTCCCTCATCCTGATCGGGCTGGCTGCCGGACTCCAGAAAAGCTCATCGGGCGGCCGCGGGTCTCCCACCGACTAGACCGAATGTCTCACCTGGCTTCGTCACGAGGGCGTCGAGCCTCACGGCGCTGCAGTCGACCAGCGCGAAGTGGTGCCCGTTTCGAAATTGTCGGCAAACAGCACCATTTCGACCCAGCGGCCGGCGAGGTCCTGGTGGATCAGGTCGGCGCGTTCGGTCTCCCAGACGACGAAGGCGCGGCTTTGGTAGTCGCCGACCGAGACCGCGGGGTGGGTGTAGTCGAGAGTGCTCGCCCCGGTCGGAGCTTGCACGTTGAAGCTCTCGAGCAGGTGGCCACCGGAGTCAAAAACCCCACCCGCTACGCCATCGACGTCGCCCGAGAACCCCGACTGCCATACGATGAAGAACTCAGGTCCATGCGGGTTGCAGGCAACCGCCGGCGCGAGGTCTTCGATCCACGGATCTGACAGATTGAGGGTCATGCCAAGGGAGAGATCACCCGCGACCGACCTTGCATACACCTGTGTTTCGACTCCTACCTGACCATTTTTCCACGCTACCATCCAGCTGCCGCCGCACTCGGCAACATCGACTTGATTCTCCTCAGGCGGGTAACCGGCGATCCCGAGATCGGGGCTGAAGACGGTGCCTGAGTAGCTGACGCTAGCGGCGTAGACATCCTCCTGGTCGGTGCCCTCGTAGCGCTCGTACACCACCAGGTAACGGCCGGCGTCGGCGTTCCAGGCAACCGCCGGCTTGCGGCGCTGGTAGGTCGCGTCCCCGACCACCTCGACCGACGGTCCGACCGGGCTGCCGGAGTCGGGGTAGAGCCGTTTGGCCCTGATGGTTGACGGGTCGAAGCCAACCAGGTTCTCAAACACGAGGAAGTACTCATCGATCGGGAATGGCGCGTACTCGATCGCCGGCGCGAACTGGAGTGAGGTCGGGTACTCGATTGCGAACGGCAACTGGACGGGGTCGAGGCCGTCCCACGGTATGAAGCGTCCCACGATGTCGGTGTCCGTTGCCGAGAGCTGGTTGACCCACACCACCAGGTAGCGGTCGTGGCCGGGGTCGTACACAATGTCGGGATCGGTCTGGTCGAGGACGGCGTCGGAGATGAAGAACGAGAAGTCGACTGGGTAGCCGTCCCCGTTGACCAGCCTACCGACGATCTGGCGCACGCCGGAGACGTCCTGCTCCCAGACCGTGAGCCACAGGTCGTGCTCGTGGTCCCAGGCGACGGCCGGGGTGAACTGATCGCCGGGGTTCTGAGCGGTGATGGTGACCGGTCCCAATGGGGGTGATGCCCAAACCGAACTGCCCGCGGCGGCGGCGACGATCATAGAGGTGATGATGGTGACGATCCTGGAAGTCAAGCGCATTGTTTCCTCCTTGGAATTCCGAATTTCGACGCGACGAAATTCAGTGCTTCTGAAGGTCTATCGATAGGGAATCAGAATTCCCTCAGCTGACGTCCATTTTTGTTGGAGAGTTCCGGGCAGAATCTACTGGTGCCGCGAAGCCCGCCGCGACCTCGCGATCCGAAAACCACCATACGAGGCGGCGAGAGCGGCGCCGACCAGGCACCACACCAGAATCCGATGCGCATCGCCGGGAAAGGGTCTGAGATCGCCATCTCCGAGAACCACGAGCCCAGCCCAACTCGCGGCGGGGATTCCCGCGTCGATGGCCTCACTCTGGGCGAATCTCAGCGCGCCGGCCACGCTGCGTCCTCGGCCGAGAGCTTTGGAGAAGCTGCTGAACAGGACCGACGCCTCCTCATCCTCAAGCGGCCAAAGGCTGGCCAGGACCGCCCCCGCCCCGGCTTGCAGAAAGGCCCTGGCCAGGCTCTGGGCCCCTTCGCCACCGAGAATCCGGCCCGAAGAGCTCCTGCAGGAGGAGAGGATCACCAGTTGTCCATCGAGGTCGAGATCGGGGATCTCTCGGACTTGAAGGAATCCATCCTCGCCGGCGGATCCCGGCGCCATAAGGATCGCCGACCGTTCGGGCTGTTCCTCGTCGACCACCGCATGGGTCACCAGATCGATGACCCTGAAGGCCCCGAGCGGGGTTTCCTTCAACGTGCTTTCACTGGCGTCAGCGCCCGAAAGCACCAGGCTGCCCTTGCCGGCGACACGTTCCAGAGAACGGGCCTCTCGGCCGGCATGTCGGAGTGGGGCAAGCCGAAGGCCTTCCACCCATGGATCACCGACCCGGGAGCCGGGCGTTTCTCCCGCGCCTTCACCGATGGCGGGGTTGAAAAAGATCAAGGCGGCAGACCCGGGTCCGGGGAGGGGCCCGCTGGAGACATTCTTGAGGTGGACCCAGACGGCGGCTGAAGGAACGATCGAAATCTCGAATTGACTGCCGATTGGAAGGGCTTCGTCAGAGGAGCGAAGTCCACCAAAGGGACACCGGAAAAGCGCGTCATCCGGGATGATGACCAGACGCCGAATCTCATCCGGCAGGGTGGTCAAAGCCTCCTTCAGCAGATCGTCGTAGAGTCGGACCGACGCCCTGACCGCGGACGCCGTTTGTACCTCTCTCACCGAAAAGAGTCCCTCGAGGATTTCTATCCGACCACGGAGGTCCTTTCGGCCTGGAAGACCAAAGGCCCGGACCTCGTCACGAGTGATGAGAATCAGCCAGGATTTCCCGATCTCGAGTGGTGATCGCATGGACGATTCGCCATCCCAGAGTTGATACGACAGCAGCGCCTGATCCGGTGCCAAAAGGTCCTGCACCTCGGAAAGACCGGGGACAGCAGGCTGCTGCAGAGCAGCGAATGCCTGAAACTCGCGCAGGAGCCGATCCCTGAGTTCGGACTCGAGGATTTCGAGATCCTCCAGCTCCCGCAGGGCTGTCTCACGATCAGAAGGATCGAGTCCGGAGTCCGAGAGTGCTCGCTGGACCTCCGATATCCGGGTCAGGACATTCTCGCGTCGTGAAAACGTCTCACTTCCGGTGTTCTCCCGACGGAATCGGAGTGGCGCACCGATGCTCTCGAGTAACTCCCTCGCTCGGAAACGCTCGATGGCCCGAAACGCGAGCGCGCGATCTTCCACAGGTGTGGCCGACGATGTCGATTCGTGCAGGAGAAAGCCGGCCAGACGGTAGTAGACATCCATCCAGCGAGCGAACGCCTGCGCCCGAATCGCGCCTCCGACCTGCGGAGCACGGAT
>RCNG010000233.1_pt1 | contig 24190 bp, 18 predicted proteins | sample 2041371 | NCBI WGS metagenome assembly RCNG01 (sample SAMN09708227, study PRJNA481090) | Marine sediment metagenome, whole genome shotgun sequencing project. | biome: marine sediment; feature: ocean; material: sediment; isolation source: Sewage treatment plant 1 marine sediment (STP1) ... | reverse complement strand
ATGACAGAAATTCTCTACCCGGTCACAGAATACCCGCAAAAAATCAAGTCATTTAATCTGGATAAACAGGCGCTGGTGGAAGGAACCCTGCTGGGTATCAAAGGTCAGTATTTAATATTAGATACCGGTGTGATTAATATTCGAAAATTTTCTGGTTATCATATTGATTTTACCGTAGGGTAAGATGTACCCGACCCACCAGCACTACCAGTGTTATTCATTGTTGGTTATAAGTTTGTTTAAGATAACGAATTAAGTGCCGGATAAGGGGAATTTTTCCTTTATGGTTTTTACCAGTCCTGAACAATCAAGGCCATAGTCATGATGTATTTCCTGCTGGCTGCCATGTTCGGGAAAATAATCGGGCAGACCCAGATTGATGACCGGACAAGTTGCAGTCTGACTGATCAGCACCTCATTCACTGCGCTGCCGGCGCCGCCCAAGACGGCGTTGTCTTCAAGAGTGATAAGCAAATCGCTTGCTCTTGCCTGTTGAATAATCAGAGTGTTATCGAGCGGTTTAATGAAACGCATATTAATGACTTTGATATGGTAAGCGTCTTTTAATTCCTGAGCAGCGTCCAGGGCTTCATTCAGCAAGCCGCCAAAACTCAATATGGCAATAGTGGGGACTGGTTCTTTAAACGTATCATTCTGGCGATTATCAAGTACTAACTCGGCTTTACCTGATTCAAGATAAGTTGCCTGCTGTTTATTAATTGTTGTACCCGGTCCCTTGCCCCTGGGATAGCGTATTGCTGCGGGTGTGTTTAAAGAGAAACCAAAGTCCAGCATGTGATAGCATTCGTTTTCATCTGCAGGTGCCATAATAGTCATATTGGGAATGCAGCGCATAAAACTTAAATCAAAACTGCCGGTATGGGTTGCGCCATCAGCACCCACAATGCCTCCCCTGTCAATGGCGAATAAAACCGGCAGGTTTTGCAGGGCTACATCGTGAATAAGCTGATCATAGGCGCGTTGTAAAAAAGTAGAATAAATAGCAACCACTGGTTTTAAACCTTCGCAGGCCATACCGGCCGCCAGAGTGACACTGTGCTGCTCGGCAATGCCGACATCATAATAGCGATCAGAAAACTGTTCGGAAAAAGCCACTAATCCAGAGCCTTCGCGCATGGCTGGTGTGATAGCTATCAATTGTGGGTGTTTTGCAGCGGCATCAACTATCCATTCGCTAAACACCTGGGTATAGGTCAATGTGGCTGGTGTTTGATATTGTGCAGTGGCGTTTTCGGTATTTTCGGAGGTAGTTTGGCTGTGCTCTTTGTTATTATTCTCTTTATTACTATAGAAGCCTGGAGTCGCTGCATGGTATTGGGTGGGCTCTTTTTCTGCTGCTTCAAAGCCTTTGCCTTTTTGCGTTACGATATGCAAAAACTGTGGTCCGGGCAATTCTTTGATGTTTTTTAAGGTGGTGAGCAAAGTGGGCAGATCGTGGCCATCGATGGGGCCTATATAATTAAAACCCAGTTCTTCAAACAGGGTTCCGGGGATAATCATACCTTTCATATGCTCTTCTGCCCGACAGGCCAGTTCCCAGACTGAGGGCATGGTACTGAGTACTTTCTTGGAATTGGACTTGACGGTTGAGTAGAATTTGCCCGATAGTACTTTGGCAAAATAATTCGACAGGCCACCCACATTGGGTGAGATGGACATGTCGTTGTCATTGAGAATCACCAGTAAATCAGCACCCAGATCGCCAGCGTGGTTCAATGCTTCAAACGCCATACCTGCCGTCATCGCGCCATCGCCAATCACAGCGATGGATTTGCGTGTCAGACCTGCTTCTTTGGCTGCGATAGCCATTCCCAGTGCGGCACTGATAGAGGTACTTGAATGGCCTACTCCAAAGGCGTCATAAGGACTTTCAGAACGTTTTGGAAAACCCGACAACCCTTTCCTGATGCGGATACTGCTCATCTGCCTGGCACGGCCGGTGAGTATTTTATGCGGATAAGCCTGATGACCCACATCCCAGATAATTTTATCATTGGGCGCATTAAAGATTTTATGCAGGGCGATGGTTAATTCAATCGTACCCAGACCGGAAGAAAGATGTCCTCCGGTTCTGTCCAGAGATTCCAGCAAAAAACCTCTCAGTTCTGTTGCCAGTAATATTAATTGTTCGGTATCCAGTTCCTTTAGATCGTCAGGGGAATTAATGGTAGCCAGCAGTGGATAACGCAAAAGCTCAGTCATAAATAAGATGCCGATTTCTCTGGGTTGTTTCGGGGGGTCCTTTTTTCTGAGGTTTCCTATGAGATTTTTTGACCGCAGAACTCACTATTATACCTTATTTTTAATGATCACGTGTAATAATATATTCAGAAAGCCAGCGCAGGGGATCGGCATTTTGACCAAAACCGCTGAGACAGTCCAGAGCATCCTGATGGCATTGCCGGGCCATTTCCTTAGCCTCGTTCAGACCCAGCAGGGCCGGATAGGTTACTTTTTTGAGTTCGATATCCGCACCCTGTTGTTTACCCAGTGTCTGGGTGTCTGATTCGATATCAAGAATATCATCTTTGATTTGAAATGAGAGGCCAATATTCCGTGCATAAGCATCCAGCATGTCCAGGCTTATTTGCTTCGGACTGTTCATACACAGTGCCGCTAATTGCACACTGGCCCGGATCAGGGCACCGGTTTTGTGCTCGTGCATGACTTTTAACTCGTCCAGTGACAGAGTTTTTCCTGTCACCGATAAATCGATGGCCTGACCACCGGCCATACCCGCAGCGCCACTGGCACGGGCCAGCGCTCTGACCATGGACACAATTTGCCCGTCTGTCACATAGTGATTTTTGCTTAAGACCTCAAAGGCAAGTGTTTGCAGGGCGTCTCCGGTCAGTAAAGCGGTAGCTTCAGAAAACTGCTTATGGCAGGTTGGTTTACCGCGCCGCAAATCGTCGTCATCCATTGCCGGCATATCATCATGTACCAGAGAATAGCAATGAATCAACTCGACCGCACAGGCAGGGGCATCCAGATGTTCAACAGGTATATTGAGCGCCATTCCTGTTAGGTAAACCAGTTGCGGGCGAACTCTTTTGCCGCCATTAAAAGTACTGTAGTGCATGGCCTGATGTAATTCATCGGCAATATTGGATGTGTTGCCGATGACTTGTTCCAGAACCTGATCAACATGATGTTGATAGTGAAGCATCAGTTGTTTTAAATGTTTGGCTGAACGGGTTTTTGATTGCACTGTTTTAGTTGGCACTGATTTAGTTTGCACGCAATAGACAACTGACCTAAAGGCCAATTATGAGTTAATAAAAATGCCGGTTATTTATAATCTTCAAGTGAAGACTGATCATTTTTTTCCAGTAAAATCTGCACTTTTTGCTGTGCATCGCTAAGAGCATGCTGGCAGGCCCGGGTTAAATGAATACCGCGCTCAAAATCCTGTAACGATTGCTCCAGACTCAACTCACCATTTTCAAGCGCATCAACCAGTTTCTCCAGTTCATTTAAAGATGCTTCAAAATCAAAACCGGAGTCGTTTGACTGGCCGTCTTTATGATCTGCAACATCAGTTTCAGCCACCCCTGAATTGGCTGTATGGGGCTTTTTTTCTGTCATATGCTGTTTTGTCATCTCTTTTTTTACAATAGTTTAGGAGCTTATTCGAGGTTTCAGGTAAGTTAATGTTATAATTGTAATATTGCACTTAGCGATGGTAAAGAGATATTTCACCAATGATGAGAATATAATGAGTGTAAAATTGTTTAAATCCTTTTTTTATGAAAAGTTTTATGAAAAGTTCTATGGAAAGTTGTATGACTAATTTTATGCCAAGTTTCAGGGAAATTCGCTTAATAAAAGCTTTTTTCAGTTTTATTCGAATGCACTGTTTGGGATTTTTCTTTATCGCCCGAACAATGCTATTGTTGACGGGTACTCTGTTGATTAGCAATACGGCTTTTGCGGATGTCTGGGATAAATTGAATAGTCATGAATACCAGGAAAATGAAAACGTAGAAGACTATGTCTGGAAAGAAGGTGACAATAAAATTCCCGATTATCCACAGAATAACGATCTGCTTGAAGTATCAGGCCCTCCTGCTTACCAGAACTACCAGTATTTGCTTGATGGCAAAAATCTCCAGGTGGGTGCGGATGGCGTAGTTCGTTATAGCATAGTCATTCGATCCCCTGCCGGTTCAGACAATGTAATGTATGAGGGGCTGCGTTGTACAACCTCACAGGTAAAAGCCTATGCTTATGGCAGTACTGATATGGACGGCAGGAAAAAATTTATCCCCCGGCAAAATGCAAACTGGAAACCGGTCAGTTCATCTGGAGTAAGCGGTTATAGTGAAAGCCTTGCTGTGAACTACTTTTGTGACCATAATGGGGCGATTCTAAAACGCCATGAAATCATACAAAATATAAAATATGGCAAGGGAGATGTTGACGGGCTGTATAACTGACGGCCACAAGTCAACTCAATATGTCATTGACGGGTACGTAATTCAGGAATGAAAATAAAAAAACAGATTATAACGAAAGAAGAACATTCAATAGCCAGGGGTGCTATTAGTGAAAATGCTTTAAAAGTACTCTATCGTCTTAAGGATGCCGGTTATCAGGCTTATCTCGTGGGGGGCGGTGTCAGGGATTTGTTATTGGGTGAAAAGCCCAAGGATTTTGATGTTGCAACCGATGCCCGGCCGGATGAAGTCAGGCGGTTATTCCGCAATTGCCGTCTGATTGGCAGACGCTTTCGTCTGGCGCATATTCTTTATGGTCGTGATGTCATTGAAGTAGCCACTTTCAGAGGCCCGCATGAGGGGGAACATGCCAATCATGCCGGGAAAGATGAAGGCGGCCGCATTATTCGTGATAATGTTTATGGCAGTCTCGAAGAAGATGCGGTACGACGGGATTTCACTGTCAATGCCCTGTATTATAATATTCGTGATGATTCTATTGTTGATTTTACCGGCGGCATGGCGGATCTGAACAATAAAGTTCTGAGAATGATTGGTGATGTGGATACCCGTTATCGCGAAGATCCCGTCAGAATGCTCAGAGCAGTTCGTTTTGCGGCAAAATTGAACTTCCATCTGGAACAAAATGCGCACAATCTGATCCTGGAAATGGGGCATTTGCTGGAAGATATTCCGGTTGCCAGACTGTTTGATGAAACGATTAAACTGTTTCAGGGCGGTTATGGCCTCAGATGTTTTCAATTGCTCAGGGAATACCGTTTGTTTGAATTGTTGTTTCCAATGACGGAACACTCGTTCAAGGGTTCAAACCAGGAAGTTTCTGAGGTTGAAAAAGGCGTGCAAGTACCATCACAAACCCTGCAATTAGTTGAACAGGCTCTGAGCAATACCGATGAGCGTATTGCGGCAGGCAAATCTGTTAACCCGGCGTTCTTTCTGGCTGTGTTGTTCTGGCATCCCATGCACGAATACAAAGAGAAATTTATTGAACGGGGACTGCATGAAATGGAGGCATTACTCAGTGCCAGCAGGGAGGTTATCACACGGCAACAGGCTTATACATCTATTCCCAAGCGTTTTAGTCTGATGATGAGGGAAATCTGGCACATGCAGCCGCAATTACAGCATCCAACCCGAAAAAGAGCACTTCGAACACTGGCCAATAAACGTTTTCGGGCCGGTTATGATTTTCTATTGCTGAGACATTCTGTCGGCGAAACTGAACTGGCATCCCTGTGTCAATGGTGGACAGAGATCCAGGAAAAAAATCCTGCGGAACAGGAGGTCATGTGCGAACAACTGGGACGTGGACAGAAGCAAAAGAATAAACGCAATAGACGCCGCAAAAAGGTAAGCAGCGACACAGCCTCTTAGCGGGAAATATAAGCCTTTGGCTTAGAAAAAGTCTTTAGCTGGCAAAAAACCTTTAGTTTACAAATTTTTAGCTTAGAAACCTTTAGCTTACAAACCTTTAGCTTACTAAAAGTATGAGCAAATGATCAGCTATATTAGTTTGGGAAGTAATCTGGGAGAGCCTCTTTTGCAATTACAGGCTGCTCTGGAAAAGTTGCACAATGATGCCCAGTTGCAATTGCTGAAAGTGTCCGGTTTTTACCAGAGCAGGGCGTTAACCCAGCTCGATACTGCGCCTCAGAATGATTATATTAATGCGGTTGCCAGGCTGGAGACCTCTTTGTCGCCGGAACAATTGTTGCTGAAACTGAATGAAATTGAAGCTTTACAGGGGCGGGAAAGAAATGAAAAATGGGCTGCCAGAACCCTGGATCTGGATATATTACTTTATGGCGAACTCAGGATCCGGACCAGTAAACTGATTATTCCCCATGCGCAAATTAAATTTCGCAATTTTGTGATCCATCCATTGTTTGAACTAGCAGGGGCAATTGAGCTGCCCGGCTTGGGTAACCTGGCCGGATTGGCGAAAAAAATGCACTGGGACGGGTTGCAGAAGATTTGAACACAAGAACCATTTAACATGAAAAAAATAACCACAACAGTACTCAAAGAGATGAAACAGGCGGGAGAAAAATTTGCCTGCCTGACGGCCTATGATGCCAGTTTTGCCAGGGCTCAGGAAGCCGCTGAAGTAGAAGTTATTCTGGTGGGAGACTCCCTGGGGATGGTGGTTAAGGGGCAGGCCAGTACTTTGTCTGTTTCCATGGATGATATGATTTATCACACCGCCAATGTTGCAAGAGTGTGTCAAAAGTCTCTGATAATGGCAGATTTGCCCTTTGCAGCGGATGTCAGTAAAGAACAGACTTATAGCAATTGCGCACGACTGATCGCTGAAGGCGGTGCTCATATGGTCAAAATTGAAGGCGGTGCGGCCATGCTGGAGAGCGTTGAATTTCTTTCCCGGCGAGGAATGGCTGTTTGCTCACATCTTGGTCTGCTGCCGCAGTCGGTGCACAAAACGGGTGGCTATCGAATTCAGGGACGAACTTCACAGGAAGCAGAACAAATACTGGCCGATGCCGTTGCTCTTGAACAGGCAGGGGCGGAGATCTTATTACTGGAATGCGTACCTGCTGAGCTGGGCAAGCTGATCACCGGTCACGTTAATGTGCCGGTGATTGGTATAGGTGCCGGTGCAGACTGTGATGCCCAGGTGCTGGTGTGCTATGACATGCTGGGCCTGACTCATGGGATACCGGCCAGTTTTGTGAAAAATTTTCTGGCTGATACCCATTCCATACAGGCTGCCTTTAAAGCCTATGTGCAGCAGGTAAAAAGTGCTGAATTTCCTTCCGCTGAACATTCTTTTAAATAGTTTTTAATGAGCTGCGTGTTATAACTTAAATCCCGGATTCTATTCTCGTCCATGCAAATTATTCATACTATTTCCGAACTCAGACACATTATTGCTGGCCATAAACAAGCCGGGAAGGTTATTGGTTTTGTGCCCACTATGGGTAACCTCCATCAGGGACATCTGCAATTGCTGGCAATGGCTTTATCTAAAACAGACATAGTTGTTTGCAGTATTTTTGTTAATCCGCTGCAATTTGCAGAAGGGGAGGATTTTGCACAATATCCTCGTACTCTGGATGCTGATACAAAAAAATTGCAGCAGGCTGGCTGTGATATTGTGTTTGCACCGGCAATGGATGAGATATACCCTGCTTCAGGTGCTCATGACAGCGAATGCCATGGTCGCTGCCAAAGCCAAAGCCAGGTAATAGTACCCGGGATCAGTACTATCCTTGAAGGAGTATCGCGTCCCAGTCATTTCATCGGGGTTGCAACGGTGGTTGCCAAGCTGTTTAACATGGTTCAGCCGGATAAAGCGGTGTTTGGTGAAAAAGATTATCAGCAGTTACAGGTTATTAAACGCTTCGTTGAGGATTTATGTTTTCCAGTTGAAATTCTATCCCACCCCGTTGTTCGGGAAGCGAGTGGCCTGGCTATGAGTTCTCGTAATGCTTATCTCTCGCAGTTGCAAATACAGCAGGCAGCTAAAATCTATCAAACCTTACAACTGCTGGTAACACGGATTCATGATGGCGCAAGAGATTATGTCTGTCTTGAGCAGGAAGCGGTAACCCGCTTGAATGGCCAGGGCTTTGTTACGGATTATATTAAAATACAAGCGTCTGATTTAACCGAACCGACAGCAGAGGATAAAAAACTGGTGATTTTGGCTGCTGCACACCTGGGAAGCACACGCCTGATTGATAATATTCAATTAATACTTTAAAAAACCAAGCCTGATACACGGTTTTCTGCCCTGGATTGAATTTTGCAAAATTAGTAATTTATGATAAAATATCAAGCTATTTTGAGAATAGTTCTCTGAATTTAATGCCTAATTTATTGAATTAAAAGTACAATACAAGTCTGGAAGACAAGTCAGGAATTGTCATAAAATGCACTGCTCAATGCTTAAATGCAAATTACACAGGGTCACCGTGACTCATGCAGAACTCGACTATGAGGGTTCCTGTGCCATTGATACCGAATTGATGGCAGCAGCCAGAATTCTTGAATATGAGCAAATAGAAATTTATAACATCAGTAATGGTGAACGTTTTTCAACTTATGCCATTGAGGCCGAAGCTGGCTCAAAAATAATCTCCATCAATGGTGCTGCTGCGCACAAAGCCAATCCCGGTGACTTAATTATTATAGCGGCCTATGCCAGTCTGAATGAACAGGAATTAAAAACCTATAAACCCACTCTGGTCTATGTAGACGGTCAAAATCACATTACCCATACCAATACACACATCCCCATTCAAGCGGCCAGCTAATCCACCCGTCTGTTTTTAGTGCCTTTCACTAGAATTTAATAAGAATCGGTTTATACTAAACCTGTTTCATATCCTTATTAAGCTGAATTAATCAGTTTGACTTTTGGTTTTACCTGTAATTCTGGAGATATCATGGAAAAAGCCGATATCGGTCTAATTGGACTGGCTGTCATGGGGCAAAATCTTGCCCTGAATATCAATGATCATGGTTTTCGTCTGGCGGTATTTAACCGCACCACCAGCAAAGTGGATGACTTTCTCAATGGCCCTGCCAGAGACACTCAAATTATTGGCACTCATTCAATCGAACAATTTGTTGCCAGTTTAAAATCTCCGCGGCGTATTTTGCTGATGGTAAAAGCCGGTGAGGTGGTGGATCACTTAATTGATATGCTGACCCCGCATCTGACGGCGGGAGATATTATTATGGATGGTGGTAATTCGCTGTATACGGATACCACCAGACGTGTCAGAGCTCTGGATCAGCAGGGTATTATTTACCTGGGAACGGGGATCTCAGGAGGAGAAGAGGGCGCACGTAACGGTCCTTCCATTATGCCCGGAGGGAATAAAAAAGGCTGGCCTTTGGTCAAAGATATCCTGCAGAGCATTACCGCAAAAGTGGATGGCGAACCTTGCTGTGACTGGATTGGCGAAGAAGGTGCCGGGCACTATGTGAAAATGGTCCATAACGGCATTGAATACGGTGATATGCAGTTGATCTGTGAAGCGTATCAGTTTTTAAGGGAAGGGCTGTCACTGAGTGTGGATGAAATTGCGGATATTTTTGCACACTGGAACAACGGTGAATTAAATTCCTATCTGATTGAAATTACCAGTCATATCCTGAGAGTAAAAGATACCGATGGTGAACCTCTGGTGGATAAAATTCTGGATACCGCCGGGCAAAAGGGTACCGGGAAATGGACAGCGATTAATTCACTGGAGTTGGGCATTCCCCTGACCTTAATCGGTGAAGCGGTTTTTGCACGCTTTTTATCCGCATTAAAATCAGAACGTGTTAAAGCCTCAAAAGTACTGGCTGCACCGGATAGCAGTTTTGAGTATTCTGAGCAGGATAAGCAAGTGTATATTGATGCAGTGAAAGATGCGCTCTATGCCTCCAAGATTATTTCCTATACACAGGGATATATGCTGATGCGCCAGGCTGCGAAAGAATATCAGTGGAATCTGAATTATGGCGGCATCGCTCTGATGTGGCGTGGCGGCTGTATTATTCGCAGTCGTTTTCTGGACAGTATCAAGCAGGCCTATAGTAAAAATTCCGAGCTTGACAGCCTGTTACTGGATGATTTCTTTCAACAGGCTATTGCCTCGGCTCAAAGCGGCTGGCGCAAAACGGTTTCCAGAGCGGTTGAATCCGGAATACCTGTGCCGGGATTTGCAGCAGCACTGACTTTTTACGATGGTTATCGTCTGGAGTCTGTGCCGGCAAATTTATTACAGGCACAGCGAGATTACTTTGGTGCTCATACCTTTGAACGCATTGATAAACCCCGAGGCCAGTTTTTCCACCATGAATGGGCAGATGAGAACTCATAATGACTCCAAATACTACATCGGTTTTTAATAACAATCTGCTTAAGGAACCTTGTACTGTCATTATTTTTGGTGCCACGGGACATTTAAGTAAAAATAAATTATTACCCGCATTATACCATCTGGAAGAAGCCGATCGTTTACCGGATGAGGTCACCATTATCGGCTTTGGCCGCAGGGACTGGACGGATGATATATGGATTGAGGAAGTAAGACGTGAGATTAGAGAACATGCTCGCGGTGGTCTGGATAATGAGGTCTTTGAGCGCTTTAGCAATCGCCTGCATTTTCAGCAGGGAGACTTGAAAGAGCAGGCTTCTTTTGAAAAATTAAAAGCACGCCTGGAAAAGGTGGATACTTTTCCGCCCAATCACATATTCTATCTGGCGATACGTCCCCAGGACTACAATTTCTCAACGAAAAATCTGGTTGACAGTGGTTTGCATAAAGAACAAAACGGCTATTGCCGCCTGGTGATTGAAAAACCCTTTGGCCACGATCTGGAAAGCTCGGAAGTGCTCAATACCCAGCTGTATAAACACTTTCGCGAAGACCAGCTGTACCGTATCGATCACTATCTGGGCAAGGATACCGTACAAAATATTCTGGTGTTTCGCTTTGCCAATTTACTGCTGGAACCCTTATGGAACCGTAATTATATCGATCACGTACAAATTACTCATGCAGAAACAGCAGGAGTGGGCGGGCGCTCCCATTATTATGATTCTGCCGGTGCTCTGCGTGATATGATTCAGAGCCATTTATTACAAATGCTGGCCCTGGTGGCAATGGAACCACCGGCACATCTTGATGCCAATGCCTTGCGTGATGAAAAGGTAAAAGTCCTGCGCTCTGTGCGTCCCATTAGTCGTAATGCAGTCAATATGCATGCCTTTCGAGCTCAATATGTAAGCGGCCAGGTGGATGGGGAAAAAGTGCCTGGCTATCTGGAAGAGGGAGAATTTACCTCCGGCAGCACCACAGAAACCTTTGCCGCCATGAAGCTTTATATTGATAACTGGCGCTGGAAAGGCGTACCCTTCTATGTTCGTACCGGCAAGCGAATGAAAGCAAATAGCTTTCTGGTCAGTATTCGCTTTAAACGACCGCCTCAGCAATTGTTTAAAGACACCGCTCTGGAACAGATTGATCCGGACTGGATTTTATTAAATATACAACCGGAAGAATGCATACGGATTGAAATGCAAGTGAAAAAAGGGGGGCTGGAATTGCAGACCCGGACCAGCCAGCTGGAAGCCTGTTCCTGTGATAAGAGATTTCAAATAGATGCTTATGAGGCTTTATTGCTTGATGTCATGGAAGGTGATCAGTCACAGTTCCTGCGTTTTGATGAAGTCTCCTGGGCATGGCAGATTGTGGACCCGGTGCTGCGCTCCTGGATGGAAGAGCAGGACTATATTCATACCTATCCCGCAGGTACCTGGGGACCGGAAGTATCATCAAGATTATTTGACAGTAATGATCAGTTCTGGCGCAATAAACTGTATAATACTACTTGTGATGCCTAGGTTTTTTAAGATCTCTAAAACCACCCTAAACGCTTCATTCCGTTGACGGTACCAGCGCTCGATAGGCGTGCCAGGTTCCGTGTCCTATCAGGGGTAGGGCTACGAGCAGGCCGACGTAAAAGGTGAGCAGTCCAAGGCCGACGATCAGCACGATGAGAAACGCCCACAGCATCATGGCAGGCATGTTCTGCAATACGGTCTTGATGCTGATGCGAATCGCAGTGAATCCATCCACTTTGCGGTCGAGCAGCATGGGTACCGTCACGACGCTGATCGCGTAGGCGCACCATGCAAAGAAGAAGCCGACCAGGACACTCGCTATTGCAAACACTCTACCCTCTTCGGATAAGAACAACTTGCTGAAAAAGTTCTCGAGCGGCGGCGAAATGCCGGAGTAGAGCAGGGCAAAAAGCGCGACATTCACGGCTATCCAGAGCTGCATGATGATGAAGAAACCACCAGTGACCAGGCTGATCTGGGCCTGATTGCTCTTTAAGGCCTCCAGCGCGCTACAGGCCTTTAGCGGTTCTCCCTGCTCCAGATGAGCACTCATTTGATACAGGCCGATACCTATGACCGGCGCAACGAGAAAAAAGCCGGAGATGAGGAAGGTCAAGAGAAACAGATTATCTGTTACCACCAGGCCCAACGACATCAAGCCGCTGATCAACACGATAACGGCAGCATATCTGAGGCTGTACCATCTGGCGTCGCGCATGTCCTTCCAGCCCTTCGAGAGCCATGCGAAAGGCTCGGTAAGGCTGATTTTATTCACTTTGAGATCGGGCCACCGGGTGCTGCCGGTATACGCTGTGCTGTCCATAATCTATCCTCCATAATAAAAGTCTAACTGATGAGTTACTGCCCGTGCTTTTTGGTTGCGGAGCCGACCGCAATAAGAGGCGTATCTCGGCACAACTACAAACTGCTCGTTAAGGATAAAGGATAAGAAATTCAATGACGTTTTTCAATCTTTAAATCAAAAATCGACTCAATTTGTTGATTAAGATTATGCAAATATAGACATGATTAATTCAGAGATAATCACTTAATAGCTTCTAATAGTCTGTTTTAAATGAATTTTCCCAGTAGCGAGATGAGAAATACCCTACTCGCAATGTTTAATTTTTGCGGATGCCCTTAGTGGAATAAGATGTGGAATAAGATTTGTTTCTATCCTCAATGGCCTGGCTATAAAGATCAAGATAATGTTTGGCGCTTTCCTGCCAGGAAAATTCCTGTTGCATGCCATTAACCATCAGTTTCTGCCATGTTGTGTGATCCTGAAATAACAAAGAAGCCAGATTTATGGCCTCGAAGAGGGTAGAACCCTGTGCTTCGTGGAAAATGATACCGGTGGCTGTGTTTTTGTCCAGGTTTTCTCTGGAGGCATGGATGACCGTATCAGCCAGTCCACCGGTATTTCTGACGATTGGGATGGTGCCATAGCGCAAGCTGTATAGCTGGTTAAGACCACAGGGCTCGAAACGTGACGGCATCAAAAAGGCATCCGAACCGGCTTCAACTAAATGCGAAAGCCCTTCATCATAGCCAATTTGAATCTGCATTTTGTCCGGGTATTTAACTGCCCATTGTTTCAGGCGGGACTCCAGTTTTGAATCACCAGAGCCAAGGATCACAATTTGCACGGGCAGACTCAGAATGGTTGCTATATTATCGAGCAACAGATCCAGACCTTTTTGATAGACCAGTCGTGCCACCATGCCCAGCAGTAACACGTTTTCATTTTGCGGCAGGTTAAAGTGCTTTTGCAAAGCCGATTTATTACTCTGTTTGTCGGCTAGTGTTTCAATGCTATAGGTTTGCTCGATCATGGGGTCCGTAGCTGGATCCCATTCCTGCATATCAATACCATTTAATATACCACATAGACGGTCACTGCGATGTGTCAGGAGCCCTGCCAGACCGTAGCCAAATTCTGCTGTCTGGATTTCTTTGGCATAGGTCGGGCTGACCGTATTGACCCGATCGGAAAATGCCAGGCCGCCTTTGATAAAAGAAAAATTATCATGAAATTCCAGCTCATGAGGGTTCCAGAGGGACGCTTGCAGTTGCAAATCATCAAAGCGACTTCTGGAAAAAACACCCATATGTGCCATATTGTGAATGGTAAACAGTGTTGCAGGTCTTTTGTTGGACTTGAGACTGTGTTCCTGTTCAAGCAAGGTACTGATCAGCCCTGCTTGCCAGTCGTTGCCATGCACAATATCAGCCTGCCAGTTCAAACTGGTTCTGCCCATAGCAATTTCCACAGCGACATAGTTCAGCAGAGCAAAGCGACGATCACTGTCACCCCATTCCTGACCGTTTTCATCGACGTAAGGTCCTCCGGGGCGGTTATAAAGCTCGGATTCAATCATCCATACCTTGACATGGCTGCCCGGCAGTTCGGTTTCTAAAATCGCCACACTGGGCGGGGGCTCAGAAGAAAGCTCCGACTTTGAAGACAGTCCCAGATCGCCGGGAAAACCCTTTTTGGGCAAAGAGATTGTGGCAACATGGTGAATAGACTCTGCTTTTTGAATAGCAAAAGGGTAGCCGGGTATGAGCACTCTGATATCCTGGTCGAGTGCCTTAAGTGCCTTGGGCAGGCTGTTGGAGACATCGCCCAGACCACCGGTTTTGGCAAAAGGGTGGCTCTCACTACTGACAAACAGAATGTTGTATATTGGGTGGCTTATCCGGGGTTTGCCGTGTTTATCCTTTGTGGTACTTGACAATGTTCTGTCCTTATCTTTGCTGGCCATGTTAAAGTATTTCCAGTTCACCCTGATTAGGTTTTTAATCTAATGATCAGTCCGGCTAACGGCGGCAGAGTGATGTTGATAGAATGTTTTTTGTTCATCCAGGGGATTTCCTCGCTGATAATGGAGTCGTCATTGCCGATATTGGAACCATTATAATAACTTGAATCGGAATTTAATATTTCTTCGTAGTGGCCGCCGTAGGGCACACCAATACGATAATTTTCTCGTACCACGGGGGTGAAATTCAGGACAACAATAACCGAATCGTCTGGGCCATTGCGCTGGTAAATCAATATCGATTGCGCGGAGTCATGACAGTCTACCCAGTCAAACCCCTGTGAATCAAAATCATAATAATGCAGAGCGGGTAATTCAGCATAGAGTTTATTTAACTGTGCCACCAGATCACTGACGCCCCGATGATAGGGAGATTCCAGCTCATGCCATTCCAGTTCCCGGTCAAAGTTCCATTCGGCCCGTTGCGCAAACTCGCAGCCCATAAAGAGTAATTTTTTACCGGGATAGGTAAACATAAAGGTGTACAACAGGCGCAGATTGGAAAACTGCTGCCAGTCATCTCCAGGCATTTTGCCCAACATGGAACCCTTGCCATGTACGACCTCATCATGGGAAAAAGGTAATAGAAAGTTTTCCGAGAAACTATACAACAAACCGAAGGTCAATTTATCATGGTGATAATGACGATGAATAGGATCTTTTTGCATATAACTCAGAATGTCATGCATCCAGCCCATATTCCATTTCATAGTAAAGCCCAGCCCGCCCAGCCAGCCGGGCCGGGTTACCTGAGGCCAGGAGGTGGATTCTTCCGCGATGACCAGAGTGCCGGGATATTCTACATGGGTCAGGTGATTAAGCTCTTTTATAAAATCGATGGCTTCCAGATTTTCATTGCCGCCATATTTATTAGGCAGCCATTCGCCATCATCACGGGAATAGTCCAGATAGAGCATAGAAGCCACTGCGTCGACCCGCAAGCCGTCAATATGAAATTCGTCCATCCAGAACAGGGCGCTGGAGAAGAGGAAGTTTTTCACTTCATTGCGGCCGAAATTATAAATCAAAGTACCCCAGTCCTGGTGTTCGCCCAGGCGAGGATCTTCATGTTCGTACAGAGCGCTGCCGTCATAACGTGCCAGACCATGGGAATCTTTGGGAAAATGAGCCGGTACCCAGTCAATTAAAATGCCAATATGATGCTGGTGGCAATAATCAACGAAGTATTTAAAATCGTCAATGCTGCCAAAGCGGCTGCTGGGTGCGAAATACCCGGTGGCCTGGTAGCCCCATGAACCATCCAGGGGATGTTCTGTAATAGGTAATAATTCCACATGGGTAAATCCCATGGGTTTGATATAGTCTACCAGGCGGTGGGCGATTTCCCGGTAGTTGAGAAAATTGTTCTGTTCACCTCTCTGCCAGGAGCCCAGGTGCAGTTCATAGACGGACATGGGATGGTGTTGCCACTGATTTTCCTGGCGTGATGCCAGCCAGTCATTGTCCTGCCAGAGGTAGTTATCGGCACCTGTGGTAATAGACGCGGTTGCTGGGCGGAACTCATACTGACGGGAATAGGGATCAATTTTTTGCAGTAACTCATCAGTGTTACGGTTTAATATTTCATACTTATACAATGAACCGGGTTCAAGTTCCGGAACAAACAATTCCCAGATACCGCTGGAGCCCCGGACACGCATGGGGTAGCAACGTCCGTCCCAGTGATTGAAATCGCCAATCACACTGACTCGTCCGGCATTGGGCGCCCAGGTGGCAAATAACATACCTTTTATGCCATCCACTTCAATGGGACGCGAACCCAGCATGTTATAACACTGCAGCAATTTACCTTCAGTGAACAAATGAATATCAAAATCACTGATTTGTGCTGCAAAGGTGTAGGGATCATGCTGGATATGCTCATAGCCGTTTTTATCCACCCAGCTTAATTGATAATGCCTCCCGAGTGATTTTATATCACCGTGCCACTCAAAAAAATCACTCTCAGGAATTCGTGCAATCGGTTCTTTGGTTTTTGTGCCGGTGAACAGGAATGCTGTTTCGGCATGAGGAAGAAAAACGCGAATAAGCTCATGTTGATGATCAAAGCCTAAAACGCTGAAAGGGTCATGATGTTTGGCTTTAATAATTCGGGACAAGTCATTCTGAAGCGGTGTTTTCTGGTACTTCTTTATCATGGTGTATTCCTGACAACTTCATGTATAACTTAAAATTCATCAAGCTAATCCAGACGCATTATGGAAGCAAAAGTTGTGTCCAAAAAGCTGCTTGCTAAAATTTAAGCTGGCTGAGGACTCATTATTGATTGTTACAACAGTATTGAAACCAACAGTGAATCAATGTCATTATACTGTCATTTTTCGGGATTAAAATAACATTTATCAACTTAACCTAGAATAATCAGTTGAACCGTAGCGAGAGCGATCAAGGTGCTGAAGATTCATGACTTTACAAGTGATTTTGGCTTTATTCGTAGCCATCCTACGGGTGAAGTCAAAATGTTTTGGAAAGTCATGAAGATTCAGTGAATTTAGTACTTTAGAGCTTGTTCGTGAAAGTACTTATCTTAAGATGGACGCTCGCAGCAGGTTCAACTGATTATTCTAGGTTTAAGGCTGATCAGTCTGACAGCGGCAAATTCAGCACTTATTAAACTTAATTTTATTTACGGATATTGTGTGAATATTTGACTGTGATCATTGTTTACTTCTAAGCTCCTGAGATAATAAAAAGCTGAATTTAATCTAAAAATGCTTCATAATTAAACCTTGTACTCAATATGGTAAATTTGAGAAGCATATTTCCAGGTATTGGTATCGCATCTAAATGTAGCATGCAGCTATAGGAGACCCTAGTGTCAATTGAAAATACCCCTCGTTTTGTCAGCCGTCTGACCCGTGATACATTAGCTATAATTCTTGCCGGTGGGCAGGGCTCACGTTTAAAAGAATTAACCGCCTGGAGAGCCAAGCCGAGTGTACCTTTTGGGGGGAAATTTCGAATTATTGACTTCCCTTTGTCCAATTGTGTGAATTCGGGTATCCGCCGTATTGGTGTTGCCACACAGTATAAATCACACTCATTAATTCAGCATATTCAACAGGGTTGGGGACATTTTCGCGGTGACTTTGGTGAATTTGTCGAATTGTTGCCGGCACAGCAGCGTATCAAGGAGAGCTGGTATCTGGGTACAGCCGATGCCGTGTATCAGAATCTGGATATTCTTCGTGCGCATGACCCGAAATATGTTCTGGTTCTGGCAGGGGATCATATTTATAAAATGGACTACGGCCCCATGCTGGCCAGACATGTGGAAAATAAAGCGGATTTGACGGTGGGCTGTTTTGAGGTGTCTCTGGAAGAAGCAAAATCCTTTGGTGTCATGGCCGTTGAAAATGATAATCGCATTATCGAGTTTGCTGAAAAACCGGACAATCCAAAATCTGCACCTGGCCGTCAGGACTGCGCTCTGGCATCAATGGGGATCTATATTTTTAATACCGCATTTTTAATTGAACAGCTGATCAAAGATGCCGATAATTCGCAATCAAGCCGGGATTTTGGCAAAGATATTATTCCTCAAGTGGTCAACAGGTATCGAGCCTTTGCCTACTCTTTTAATAATAAAGAGGAACAGCATCAGACTTATTGGCGGGATGTGGGAACCATTGATGCGTTCTGGAAGGCCAATCAGGAATTGATAGGTGTTTCTCCGGAATTAAATCTGTACGATGATGAGTGGCCCATCTGGACGCATCAGGAACAACTGCCGCCGGCAAAATTTGTTTTTGATGATGATGAGCGTCGGGGTATGGCTGTTGATTCCATGGTGTCAGGAGGATGTATTATTTCCGGATCCAAAATCAGTCACTCTCTGTTGTTTTCCAATGTTCGTGTCAATTCTTATTCACTGGTAGAGAATTCAGTACTATTGCCAAATGTCTCTATCGGTCAAAATTGTATTATTAAAAATGCCGTCATAGATAAAGGTACTCAGATACCGGATGGAACTAATATTGGGGTAGATCTTGAGGAAGATAAAAAACTTTTTCGTGTCTCAGAAAAGGGCATTGTTTTGGTGACTCCTGATATGATTGGACCTAAAATGCATACCGTCAGATAAAATACCTTGACTGAATATACCCAAACTCCAACCTATTTAATGACTTCATAACGCCGAAGAACGAACTTATGGGCTTGCTGAAACCTGCATTTTCAAGTTGTTTGGGTATAAATTTCTATTAACCTTTTATAATAACTCCTTATTGTAAACTCTTTGTTTTAAGAAAGGCTGGTAAGTTGACAAATTGTGTATAAAATAACAGGCAGACAGTCTTACACAATTGCAAAGAGGTAGAATAGGTGAGTTCTTCTATAGAAGATAAATTGAAAGTTGTTTTGTGCTGGCATATGCATCAGCCGGAATACCGTGACATGAGTACCGGTGAATACCAGCTGCCCTGGACCTATTTGCATGTTATAAAAGATTATGTCGATATGGTCGATCACCTGGAAAATATTCCAGGTGCCAGGGCAGTGGTCAATTTCACCCCGACTCTGCTGGAACAGATCGAAGACTACAAGCAACAGGTTAAAGGTTTTCTACAGCATAATGCACCGCTCCGCTGCCCTTTATTAGTCAGCCTGACTGCCAATAAACTGCCTTCCAGCCCACCCTTACGTCTGCAAATTATCCGTGATTGTCTGAGAGCAAACCGGGAACGCTTAGTTGAGCGTTTTCCCGCCTATCAGAAGCTGGCTGATATGTCGAACTGGTTTATTAACAATCCGGATACGGTTTTTTATCTGGAAGAACAATATTTGTTTGATCTGTTGACCTGGCATCATCTGGCCTGGATAGGCGAAACCGTCAAGCGTAAAGACCAGAGAATCAAACGGCTGATACTAAAAGAAAGTGACTACACTCTGAATGATCGTTATTTACTATTGGAAGTCATTGGTGAAGTGCTTAATACCATTATTGACCGCTATCGACGCCTGGCTCAATCCGGCCAGATTGAGCTGTCAGTGACGCCCTATGCGCATCCTATTATGCCATTAATGCTGGATATTCATTCTGCCAGAGAGGCAATGCCTGATGTGCCTCTGCCTAAAGAAACCGTTTATCCGGGCGGTAAAGAACGCGTACACTGGCATATTCAGCAAGGTCTGGACATCTTTAAAAACCATTTTGGTTATAAACCCGTTGGCTGCTGGCCTTCAGAAGGTGCTGTCAGCAATGAAACTCTGGAAATCCTGTCTGAGTACGGTTTCAAATGGACTGCAACCGGCGGCAGCGTGCTGAACAACAGCCTCAGTGAAAACGATATGCTGGACGAAGTCTATAACAAAATAGGCTTACATCGCGCCTATACGGTAAAGAGCAGGAGCCATCAGCAAGAGAAGAGCCATCAGCAAGAGAAGAGCCATAAGCAAGAGAAGAGCCATAAGTCAGAAAAGAGCCATCAGCATGAAAAAAGCCATAAGTTAGAAAAGAGCCATCAGCAGGATAAGAGCCATCAGCCAGAGAAGAGCCATCAGCCGGCTATGAGTAAAAATCTTCAGTCGAAAGCAAGCATACACAAAGAAAATACCATTAACTGTTTTTTTCGCGACGACGGCTTGTCAGATTTAATTGGCTTTACTTACTCAAAATGGCATGCTGATGATGCGGTGGGTAACATGATTGAACATCTGGAAACCATTTATCATCATCGGGACGACCAGAACGGGCGTATCATATCCATCATTCTTGATGGTGAAAATGCCTGGGAATATTACCCTGAAAACGGTTATTATTTTTTGACAGCACTCTATAAACGTCTGGCCGAACATCCTGATATAGAACTGACCACGTTTTCAGAATGTGTAAAGTTGAAAGCAAAGCCTACAGTGCTGCCTACACTGGTTGCCGGAAGCTGGGTTTATGGTTCTTTTTCAACCTGGATAGGGGATCAGGCCAAGAATCGCGGTTGGGACATGCTGATTGCAGCCAAGAAATGTTTTGACGAGGTGGTTGCTCGTGGCGAACTGGATCCGGGGCACCTTGCACGGGCGGAGCAACAACTGGCTATTTGTGAAGGGTCGGACTGGTTCTGGTGGTTTGGTGACTACAATCCAGCGGAATCCGTCAGCAGTTTTGAATCATTATTTCGCTTGAACCTGTCAATTTTGTATCAATATCTGGGTGTGCTTCCACCCAGTTATCTCACTCAGGTTTTTACTCAGGGAAGCGGTGCACCAGCGGCTGGCGGAACAATGAGGCCAGGACAGGAATAATATGACAATCCATCAAGGAAAACAGGTTCCGAAAAAACAGACCCCAATAGAGTATAGCCAGGCAAAAGTTACACAAACCCCGCCAATAGAAAAGAAGTATAACCATTCAGTACCACTGGATAAACGTCGGGCAGGTATTCTGTTGCATCCGACTTCACTGCCTGGCCCCTATGATAATGGCGTCATGGGAGAGGATGCCTACCGTTTCATCGACTTTCTTAATGGCTGCGGTTATAGTATCTGGCAAATCCTGCCGCTGGGACCAACCCATAATGATGGCTCGCCCTACCAATCTTTATCGGTACATGCCGGCAATCCACGCCTGATTGACTTACAATGGCTAGTGGAAAAAGGCTGGCTGGGAAAAGAGGATTTAGGTCATTGCTTTGCCGATGTTTTCGGTCGTTCAAAATGTATGACAATCTCGTTCAATGCATTTCGCAAGCAGTGTGAGCAGAATCCGGATGGTGTAGAATGCGTTGCATTTCGGCAGTTTGTTCAGGAACAGACCTTCTGGCTGGATGATTATGCGCTTTATTGCGCCCTGAAAAAAGAGTACCTGCAAAAAAGCTGGGTAGACTGGCCGGAAGCATTAAAAAAACGGGACAGAAAAGCACTTGCTAAAGCCAGAAAAGAACTCAGGATCGAAATTTATTACTACCAGTTTGAACAGTATGTTTTTTTTAGCCAATGGTTATTATTGAAACAATACGCGAATAAAAAAGGTGTCTATCTCTTTGGTGATTTACCCATTTTTGTCGCTCATGACAGCGCCGATGTCTGGGCGCAGCGACAGTTTTTTAAGCTGGATGAGCAGGGTAAATCCGAGGTGGTGGCAGGTGTTCCACCTGACTATTTCTCCGCCACAGGTCAGCGTTGGGGTAACCCTCATTATCAGTGGGATGTTATTGAAACATCGCACTTTAGCTGGTGGATAGAGCGCATTAAAACCCAGCAGTTGTTGTTTGATATGGTTCGCATCGATCATTTTCGCGGCTTTGAAGCCTGTTGGGAAATTCCCGCAGAAGAAGAAACAGCCATCAATGGTCACTGGGTTAAAACACCAGGTAAAAAACTGTTAACCGCCCTGTATCAGGCCTATCCTGATCTAGCGCTGGTGGCAGAAGATCTGGGTATCATTACCGAAGAAGTGGATCAGTTGCGTGAGCAGTTTAATTTACCCGGCATGAAAATCCTGCAGTTTGCTTTTTCCGGCGAAGCCAGCAATCCTTACCTGCCTCATAACCATGAGTTTAATAGTGTGGTTTACACCGGTACCCATGATAATGACACCACTCTGTCCTGGCTGGAGACCTTAAACAATGATGAAAGACACTATATCCGCCAGTATTTTAATTTTCCTTATGAACCATTGAATCAGGTGATGATGAGCAATGCCATGGCATCAGTTGCCAAACTGGCTATATTGCCCTTACAGGATCTGTTGGGCCTGGGGGACGGACAGCGCATGAATACGCCTGGCACCACGGAAGGGAACTGGCAATGGCGATTTGCCTGGGAGCAGCTGTCAGAAGAGGAAAAAATGCTGGCGCGGCACATGAACAGCTTCTATGGCCGCATGGAAACGGTCTGAAACTGCGTCAGGAGCCCGCTCCAGAAAGCTTAAGTTAAAGCCAGATCATGCAGCCCATTTCAAAACGATGGCTTAACAAGGGATGATAAGGAAAAACACGAATCTTGTAATGCTGCAATCCGGACAGTGTAGAATCCATATCCAGCTGGTAAAGGGTTTCACTTTTGCTATTTTTTCCGGCAGGTTGAAATTGTTGTGATACCGGATAAATGCACTGGCCATCCTGGCATACTTCTTTGTCCTGTAAACCCAGTAAAAACTCAACCACCACGTCTTCAGAACTGAGTTCGCCCAGATAAACGGCAATCTCGATACTCAGTGTTTCACCGGAATTAATATGCGGTTTCGGCTTTTTTTCCAGTGTAATATGGACATGTTGCCAGACATTGCGGATTTTTTGTTTCCACTGAGCCAGCTGATGGGCTGGTTCCAGATTGTTTAACAGCATCTTTTTACGTTGTAGATTGGCCTTGCTGTAGAATTTGACAACGTAATCCATTACCATGCGCTGGGAATTAAAACGAGGGATTAATGTTTTCATGGAACGCTTGGATTTTCTGACCCATTCTTCAGAGTAACCATGTAGATTGCGATTATAAAATGTTGGGATCACCTGATATTCCAGGATGTCCAATAACTCCTGTGATTCTTCATAATCGCGCAGGTTGGGATCAGTACTGGTTGCATGAGGCATAATAGCCCAGCCATTATCACCATCATAGCCTTCTCCCCACCAGCCATCTGCGACACTGAGATTTAATACGCCATTGATACCTGCTTTTTCACCGGATGTACCACTGGCTTCTAACGGGTATTCGGGATTATTAAGCCACACATCCACTCCTGCAACCAGTTTACGAGCCAGTTGCATATCATAGCCTTCGAGAAGAAATATCTTGCCCTCAAACTGGGGACGTTCTGAGATGTCATGGATCTGACGTATCAGATTCTGGCCTGGTATATCGCTGGGGTGTGCCTTACCGGCAAAAAGAAAGACAATGGGCTTATCCGCAATAGAGACCATCCGCTCCAGTCGTTCCAGATCAGAAAACAACAGTGTGGCACGTTTATAGGTGGCAAAGCGGCGGGCAAAACCTACCAGTAGCACATCCGAATTCTGGTTGGCGATATGTTTGGTCAAACGTTCAGTACGCAGCGGGCCGCAGCCTTCACGTATATGACGCTTTAACATAGTCTGGTAGACTGTTTCAAGCAATTCAGATTTCAAAGTTTGTTTGATACTCCAGAAGCTGTGATCGGGAATACTATCAATGATTTTCCAGAAATCCTTGTTTAATAACTGGTTGCGCCAGTCACTGCCAAATTGCATATCAAACAGGTTAACCCATTGACGAGCCAGAAAGGTGGGCACATGTACGCCGTTGGTTACATAACTGAGAGGGTTTTCTTCTGGCGGTACCTGAGGCCAGATATAGGACTCCATCTGTGAGGCAACACTGCCATGAATACGGCTGACGCCGTTATGGAAGCGGGAACCCCGAAGTGCCAGAGCCGTCTGGTTAAAGCCGAACTCATTACCTTGAAAGGCCCCCAGAGCTGTGAATTCTTTCCAGCTCAAATCCAGTTGGGGAAAATATTCCTGAAAATATTCTCCTGGAATTCAAGGATTCTTTTCACTGGATACATCATATAGCCAGTGATGTCA
>RCNG010000232.1_pt1 | contig 24192 bp, 10 predicted proteins | sample 2041371 | NCBI WGS metagenome assembly RCNG01 (sample SAMN09708227, study PRJNA481090) | Marine sediment metagenome, whole genome shotgun sequencing project. | biome: marine sediment; feature: ocean; material: sediment; isolation source: Sewage treatment plant 1 marine sediment (STP1) ... | reverse complement strand
CTCGACCGGCATCGAGGGGGAGGGGAGGTCGTCGGACCTGATATCAACTCGATAGGCATTGGAGAACGTCCCGGCGGGAACGGTCACGCTCTCGATCGCTTCCACCGTGGCCGTGGTCGTGCTGCCCGTATCATCATCGGGAAGCCAGGCCCAGGTTTGACCCACGGTCATGCTGGAGACAGGTACCAGATAGGCCGCCGGGGGAAACAGTTCCCAGGGTAGGCCAAGTTCCCGGAATGCGTAGATCCGAATGAATCCGGCCTCCTCAAACACCCCGAGGTCATTGATCTCGTCGGGTTCACCCTCAATTTCGAAAACCTCGTTAAGGATGCTGCCCGGATTTCCGGCAAAGGTGGTGTCGGTCGCGACGGTAAGGGTATAGATGTCAGCAAAGACCAGCCCGCTGGACAGGGCCAGGGAGGTGAGGACGGCAAGAGGGAGTAGCAACTTCTTCATGAAGAGCTCCTTGATTAACGAAAGGCAGGTATCGGTTATCCATATGGATAAATATCACAGGTCAGTAAACATTCTATCAAAAATGATGATAATTTTCAATATCAGTATTATCCATGTCGTGGCCCCCTTGCCTGCCCGCCGTATTGCCACTACCATATCAAATCATACCTGAATGCTCTCCTTTGTAGATCCCAGGCGGAAACGAATAGAACCATGATCGGAAAAACCCTCGGCCACTACGAGATCATCGGCAAGCTCGGCTCCGGCGGCATGGGCGACGTCTACCGTGGACGCGACACCAAACTGGATCGCGAACTGGCCATCAAGGTGCTGCCCGCCCATCTGGCCGAGGACCAGGATCGCCGCAGTCGCTTCACCCGCGAAGCGCAGGCCGTGGCCAAGCTCAAGCACCCGAATATCATCACCATCCATTCGGTCGAAGAAGTCGACGGCGTCCATTTCCTCACCATGGAATTCGTCGAGGGCGACACCCTGGCCGCGATGATCCCCCGCGACGGGCTCGACACCGATCGTTTCTTCACCTACACGACCGCCCTGGCCGACGCGGTCAGCGCTGCCCACGATGAGGGCATCACCCATCGCGACCTGAAGCCGGCCAACATCATGTTCGACAAGGGCGGCCGGCTGAAGGTGCTCGACTTCGGCCTGGCCAAGCTGCTGGAAGAAACCACCGCCACGGCGGATGACCCCACCATCATGCAGAGCGGTCACACGCTGGCCGGACAGATCCTGGGCACTGCGGCCTACATGTCGCCCGAGCAGGCCGAGGGCAAGCCGATCGATCATCGCTCGGACATCTTTTCGCTGGGGATCCTTTTCTACGAGATGGCCAGCGGGCGCCGCCCCTTCCAGGGCGATACCCACATCTCGACCATCACTTCCGTTTTGCGGGACACGCCCCAGCCGATCACGGAGATCAGGCAGAACCTGCCGCGCCACCTGGGCCGGATCATCAACCGCTGTCTCGAGAAGGACCCGGACAGGCGCTACCAAACGGCCAAGGACGTGCGCAACGAACTCGAGGACCTGAAGAAGGAAATGGACTCGGGGATCATTTCTCCGACCACTTCGGCGACCTCGTTCATTGCGCCGCCGCCGGAATCCAAACGATCCAAGCCCTGGCTCCCCTGGGCCATCGGCGCCGCTGCCGTGGTGGCCGTCGCGGTTGCCTTCTGGGCCTTCCGTCAGCCGGAATCGAACAGGCCCGCGGAAACCCGGGCCGCCCCCACGACCTCCGTCGCTCAAACACCCGCCGCCCCAGCAACCGACAAGACCGACGACCGCAAGATGATGGTCGTCCTGCCCTTCGAAAACCTGGGCCCGGCCGAAGAGGCCTACTTCGCGGCCGGCATGACCGAAGAGATCACCAGCCGTTTGTCCACCGTCAGCGGCCTTGGCGTGATCTCCCGCACCAGCGCCACCCAGTACGACCGCACCGGAAAGACCATGCGGCAGATCGCCGATGATCTGGGCGTCGACTTCGTGGTCGAGGGCACCGTGCGCTGGGCCAGAAGCGCCGACGGAACCGACCGCGTGCGCATCACGCCCCAGCTGATCCGTGTTTCCGACGACACACCCGTGTGGTCGGAAACCTACGATCGCCAGATCGACGACATCTTCGAGGTGCAGAGCGATATCGCGTCGCACGTCATCGACCAGCTGGGGGTCACCCTGCTCGGCAGCGAGCGCGACAATCTCGAGACCGCTCCCACGCAGAATGTGGCGGCTTACCAGCTTTACCTCCAGGCGAGGGACTTGAAGGAACCGAACTGGGACAAGTACGATCAGCGGGCGGTCGAGCTCCTGGAGGAGGCCGTCGCGCTCGACCCCGGCTTCATCCAGGCCTGGAGCAGACTGAGTCAACATCACTCCGGCTGGTATTCCAACGGCCTGGACAAGACGGAAGAGCGCCTGTCCAAAGCCCGATTCGCCATGCAAAAGGCTGATGCCATCGACCCGGACCACGCCTACGCCCATCTGGCGCGCGGCACCTTCCAGTACTTGGGCTTTCGCAATTACGACCAGGCCCTGGAGGAATTCCTGGCCGCCAGCCGCCTGGTCCCCAACGACGCGCACGCCCTGGAAATGGTCGCCTATATCTACCGGCGGCAGGGCAAATGGGAGGAGCATCTCGACCGCCTCACCGCGGCGTTCGAACTCGATCCCCGCAGCGAGAACATTGCCGGCAATCTGGCCGGCAGCTACCGGGCCATGCGGCGGTTTGAGGAGGCTCAGGGGTATAATGATCTCGTTCTGGAGCTGGATCCGCAGAACATGCGCGCCCGCCTGGGCGCCGCCTACACCATGATTTCCTGGAAGGGTGATCTCGACGCGGCCCGCGAAATTCTGCGTGAAAAACCCGAACAGGACTCGGCCTGGTATCATTTCGGCTGGATCGGCCTTCATGCGATGAGCGGCGAGTATGCCGAAGCGATCGAACAGGCTCGGCTGGCGGACGACGGCACCCCGTTCCTTCACGCCCTTTCGGTGCACATCATGTCCTCGATCGCGGCCAGAGCTAAAATCGACAACCCGGAATTACCCACCTTGGAGGAAGCCGGCCGGCTTTACGAGGCCCTGCTCGCAGAAATGCCCAGCAACGCCGGTCTCCGGTCCGGCCTCGCCATGAATCTGGCCCTGCGTGGACAGAGCGACGCCGCGGTTCAGGAAGCCAAACTGGCCGTCAACCTGGAGGCCAAGGATGCCTTTGAAGGGCCGAGTAAGCTGGAGAACCTCGCCCAAGTCTACGCTGAGGTGGGGCGTCACGACGAAGCCATCGATCTGCTCGAGCGGCTGCTGAAGACCGTCTACGAGGACTCCATCACCCTGGAGCTTCTCAAAATCAACCCTGACTGGGATCCGCTGCGGGAGCATCCTCGCTTCAACAAACTGTTCGTGACTTCCTAGGTCACTGAACCGGCCCCAGATACTTGTCGAGCCATTCCAGCGTCTCCCGCACCCGCTCCGTCCGGGGAAAAGAATGCCCCGCCTCGTGCACGATGAGCTTCTTGTGCTCGGCGGGCGTCTTCATCAGCTCGAAGTACGGCAATTGTGAAGTCTCGTAGGGAAAAAAGAAGTCGTACTTGCCGTTGAGCATCAGCAGGGGAATCTCGACCCGCTGAAGGTAGTGAAGCTCATCGACCTCCGGCAGCGCCTTCTGGAAGTTGAGCCCCGCAACGACGACCACGCCCACCTTGAAGCGCGGCTCGATGGCCATCATGATCGGCCCCATCGCCGCCCCCCAGCTGACACCCATGAAGGCCAGCCGATCGGTGGCGATGTCCTCCCGGGTTTCCAGGTAGTCGATCGAACGTCTCAGGTCCTTCCCCCACATGATGACGTGCTCTTTCCAGTTGTTCGTCTCGTCGGGGTAGTCCGAATCGAGGCCGTCCCCCCTCTCGTAGGTGCTCTTGTAGACGGGAAAGAGAAACGCGCGCCCGCTCTTGGCAATGAAATCGCTCCGCCGCAGGGAAAGGTTCTCGCTGGAACGAAGGTGGATCGAACTGGAACCCGGAAAATAGACCACGGTCTGAAAGGGCGGCTCGGCGTTTATCGGCAGGAACAGGTAGGCCATCATGGACTCGCCGCCGTAAGCCGCGTCGAAGACGATCTTTTCCCGGATGTAGAACTCCTCTTCACGTTGTTCCTCGACGACCGCATTGAGCGGGGTCGGATCGTAACGGAACTGGTTCAGGAAAAGCTCGAAGGTCTCGTCGGACACCCTGGGTTCCGCAGCAAAGTCCCGGAAGGGAAGCTCGATCATGGCGGAAAGGACGTCCTTCTTCTCGCTCGTTTCGAGGTAGCGGATGCACCGCACCCCGTTGGTTTCCGACCGATCCCAGGGCGATTTCGCGAAGGCGTCATTGAACGCGTAGGGCGGATCGTCCCACCCGCCGCCCAGCACGAAGCGTCCGCCGCGGTTGTCCGGGTTGACGCACCATTCCCGGACGTTGCCGCCCAGGTCGTAGGCGCCGTAACGGTTGGGGGCCCTGGTTTCACCGGTCGGCAAGATCTCGGTCCCCGCCAGGTTGCTGAAGGGAACGATTTCCGAACTCGCCCAGGTCAGGGCGACCCGGTCCCAGTGGTAGATGGTGGGCAGGCTCTTGCCGGCGAACTCGGCGTAGGCCATCGCCTCGTACCAGCTGATCCCCGACACGGGGTGATCGCCCCGGCCTTCGGGGAAGCTCCCGGCCTCCCAGGTCGCCGGTCCCGGCTGGCCGGTCCGGTCCTGGAACCGGGTCATGGCCTCGTCCCAGGTCAGCGTTTGGCCTTCGTCCACGAAGGGTTCCTGCCAGAATTTCTGGTCCGTGTAACCTCCGGCCGCAACGAATTTCTGGAAGGCGCGGTTGCTGACCTCGAACCGGTCGATCAGAAAGTCGCCCAGGGTTTGCGGGGCCAGGTGCTCGACGCCCGGCAGATGGACCCCGGCCGGGGCGGCGCCGACAAAGAGTTGTGGTCCCGATTCCGAGACCCGGACCATGCCCTCGGGCAGCGCTCCTTCTTCCTGGAGCACGTAGCCCCGGTCCTCGCCCTCGAAGTACCGGTTCCAGAGGACGTCTTCGGTCTCGCTGTAGCCCTCCATTTCCAGCTTGAGGCGAATCACCCCGCTCACGAAGGGAAGAGTGTCGATGGGTGTGGTGCCCAGATCTTCCCAGGGGACGTCCACGCCTCCGTAAGGCTTGGCGAAAACCCGCGCGCCCGGCGGATCGGAATGGATGGTCAAAGGACGGCTGTACCGGCCGCGCAGCCGCGCCCACCCGGGATCGTCGGGGATATACGGGCTGGCCTGCCGGTCGAGCTGAAAGGCCTCCCAGTTGCCGACACTCGAATCGGACGCGTGGGCGTCCAGGATCTCTTCGATGCCCGGCAGCGCCTCTTCCCGCGCCCAGCGAACCTTCTGGGCCCGTTGGCCCCACCAGCCACCCAGAACCGCCAGCGCCAGAACCGCCATCGCGATGGGGATCAAGACCCGCGGACGTTTCAGCGTCGAACCGAGGGAGGCCGGAGCCCCGGGGGAGATGCCGGAGATCGTCGTCAACTGGATGGCCTGGAGATCATCACGCAACTCGGCCGCCGACTGGTAGCGGTCGCCCGGCTCCTTGGCCAGGCAGCGTTCGACGAGGTCCCCCAAAGCGCCCGGCAGTGATTGATTCCGGTCCACGATGGGCGGAGGCGTATCCTTGAGGATCGCCGACAGGGTGGACACGAAGGTGGGTCCCTGAAAGGGTTGGGTGCCGGTGGCCATCTGGTAGAGCACGATGCCCAGCGAGAAGATGTCGGATCGATGATCGACGTTGGTACCTTCGGCCTGCTCGGGCGACATGTAGGCCAGCGTGCCGACCATCTGGCCCGCCATGGTCTGTCCGGCAGAGGTCACCGTGGCGCCGTCTTCACTCACTTCCTCAGTTAGCTTGGCCAGGCCGAAATCCAGGATCTTCACCCGGTCGCCGGTGTCGAACATGATGTTGGCGGGTTTGAGATCGCGGTGGACGATGCCCTGGCCGTGGGCGCTGGCCAGGGCGTCGGACAGCGGGATGGCCACGTTCAGGAACTCGGCCAGAGCAAGCCCCTCGTCCGGAATCCTCTCCGCGAGGGTCTGCCCCTCCACCAGCTCCATGGTGATGAAGTGAACGCCCTGGTCTTCCTCCACCGAATGGATGGTCACGATGTTGGGATGCTTGAGGGCCGCGATAGCCGAAGCCTCCCGCTTGAAACGGGTCCGGCGTTCGGCGCTCTCGGCCATCTCGGCGGGGAGAATTTTGACCGCGACGTCACGGCCCAGGCTGGTGTCGCGGGCCCGGTAGACCTCGCCCATGCCGCCGGCCCCGATCTTCTCGAGGATCTCGTAGTGGACCAGTGTCTTCCCGATCATGGGGGGGCCTTCCGGCTGGATGGTTTGAATGGGGGGCGGCCTGGATTGTAATCCAAACCGATTTGGTATCGAAGGAAAATCAATTTCCGTTGATCTTCATTTCTTGGTTTCTTTCCCCGCCAGAACCAGCCCCATTCCGCCCAACATGGCTGCCGTCGCAATCATCAGGCGTAGCGAGACCGCTTCGGACATGAAGAAAACTCCCCCCAGGGCGGCAATGACCGGACCGGTGAGTTGCACCGTGGCGGCTCGTGTCGCGGTGAGTCCCCTGAGGGCCGCGTACCAGATCACGTATCCGATACCCGAAGTCAGTGCACCCGAAACGACCGCCAGGATCACCCCACGGGTGGAGAGGTGTGCGCCGCGATGCATGACCGCGGCCATGATCAGTACAAATGGCACCGCCCGCACGAAATTGTCTGTCGTTGCGGAGATGGGATCGGCCCCGCCCCTTCCGCGCAAGGAGTAAACTCCCCACGCCACGCCCGAAACCGTCATCAACACCGATCCCAGCGGCGAAGGGGCCTCCAGTCCGGGGGAGACCAAATAGATAAAACCCCCCAGCGCAACCATGAGTCCAAACCATTGCAGCGGCTGCGGGCGCTCGCCGGTGGCAATCGCCGTGATGATCATCGTGAGTTGGACGGCGCAGAAAAGGATGAGCGCCCCGGTGGCGATGCTCAGGTCGACGTAGGCAAGTGAAAAGCAGATCGCGTAGACGAAAAGCATCGCACCCGACATCCAGTTCCCCGCACCGCGACGGTTCGCACGTCCCGTCGAGAATGCTATGAGGAGCAGGGTGGCGGCTCCGGAGACAAGGCGCACGGCCGTGAATGTCACCGCATCGATGGCTCCCGGAGCAAGGGCCAGACGACAAAGGATGGAATTCGAGGCAAAGGCTATCATGGCCACGGCCGTGGCGACGGCGGTAAGTGCTGGTCCCTGGCGTGTGGGAATTGGCAAATCATCTCCCCTATCGAGCGTTATAGTGGATCATTTTCTGTACCCCGAGCTTTTGTGCGCCCCTACCAGTAGAAACGTAGCCCGGTAGTCAGGCCCCAGCCTTCGTATTTTCCGCCGTCGACCGGGTCATCGGCCGACGTTCCGTACTCCAGGCCGGTCTGCCATTTGAACTTGTGGCCATAGAAGTAGACATTGAAGCCGGCGTAGAGCTCGTTGTATTGGTTCACCTTGCCGTCGACGACCTTATTCGAGTATCGGGGCAGGCGTACCCCGTTATCATCCGCGCTGGTGACAAAGGTGTAACGCAGCACCACCTGAATTCCCGGGCTGAAATCGTAATGCGGCATGACGACCAGGCCCCAGACGTCGCTCTGGGCGAAGTAGCCTTTGCCCGCAGACAGGTCCGTCGCCAGCCCCCAGCGGTCGGACTGCCATTGGCTGACCAGCGACCCCACCTGTGAAAATTCCCCGGTTCCCGCGTTGATGTCCTCTTCGTTGTAGACATAGTCAAGGCGGACAAGACCTTTGTTCAGCCCCGTCGATTCGGCAAAGTCGTACCCCAGAGAAACCAAAACGAAATAGCCTGTTTCGAATTGGCTCAATTCATCACTGGCGTCCTGCGAGTAGGCGCCGGCCCGGTAACTCCAGTCCTCATTGAATACCCCCCGGGCGCTGATCCCGGTGAAGTATTCCCCCGTAAACCAGAGATTACCGGTGAGGGCATTTCGCTGCAGGGTCAACAAGCGCGTTGAGGAGGTTGCACCATCCAGAGTAAATCCAACCGAGTGCTTGAGGACCTTGAATTCGAGCCCTTCGCTTGGCGACCAGCCAACGTACGCATCCGTCAGGCGGGTGTACATATCCTCCAGGGGTTGGTTCAGACCGAAGTCACCCTCAAGGTGCAGAACCCAATTCTGGAAAATGTGGGATTTGAACCCGAAGCGGAATCGCCGCCAGGTGAATTCATCGGTGTATTCTCCCTGGTCGGCGTCGAACAAGACGGACTCGAACTGAAGGCGGCCGCTCAGTGCGAATAGTTGCAGGAATTGGCTTTCCTGGTTTTCGTAGATAGTGGCCAAGCGCCACGCCTTGTCGAAAAACGAAGTTTGCTGACCCTCGTCATCGGCTCCACAGGCTGTCCCGGCCAGGGCGCCAACCATTAGAATGATCCACAACAAGACGTTTTTCATAGATCCCGTCGGCCGAAATTAGAGCCTGATCGACTGAGAATGAAGACCCAAAAAGGGGCCTCTTCACTCTAAACCTGGACCTGATTCGGGGCAAGCGCCCAAAGCTGGCTTTGAGTTGTGCGCCCTTTATCGTAGGTTGTCTTAGGAGATTTGAAGGGGACAATTCGTATTTCCAGCAACCTCCTTGGCATTTTTCCGGGTCCAACGAAGGACACACGCTTGCGATCATCGTTCCGCACCAAGTCAGCCTTGCCATTCCTGTTCCTGGCTCTGCTGACCACCGGAGCTTCGGGTGTGCCCATGTGGGACAGCCCGTCGATCGTGGGGCAACCGGACGGATCCACGGCCGAAGTCAGGTTGTTCGGCGACGAGTTCTATCACTGGCTGGAGAGTCCCGACGGATATACCGTCGTCCGCGATCCGGATACTGGCTGGCTTTGCTACGCCGAGGTCTCGGCCGACGGGAGACGGCTCAATTCCACCGGCGTCCGCTTGGGAGACCGGCCTCCCTCCGGTCTGGAAATCGGCCTCCGGCTGGACGATTCGGTTGTTGCTGACATCGTGGCCATGGGTCGATCACAGACCGATCCGGCCGTTGAGAAAATTCAGGACAGGCCGGTCCTGACCCACGGACAGGTCATGGGGCTCACGATTCTGGTAGATTTCCCCGACCTGGATTTCGAGACCGATGTGCCGGACCCCGCCGACCAGCAGGCCTGGCTGGACGATATCCATGACTTCCTGAACCTCGTCGGCTACACCGGCCACGGAAACATCGGTTCCGTGTTCGACTACTACCAAGACGTATCCGGAAACAGCCTTTTCTACAACAACCAGCTCACCAGCAGATTCTACGAATCGACGGCGACCCGCGCCGATCTCAATGTTGGTGCCGCGAGTCTTGACGACGTGCTCACGAATATCCTGCTGCAGATGGATGCTGAAGGCTTCGATTTCAGCCAGTTCGATTCGAACGACGACGGACTGATCGACGCCATCAATATCTACTACTGGGGCCCCTTTGGTTCCAAGGAGCTCTGGGCTCACTATGCGGACATGGCCCCTGTTCCTCTCGACGGTTTGACCGCGGAGCACTACACGGTGTGCGCCCTGCGGAATTTTCCGGAACTGCGGACATTTTGCCACGAGAACGGACACATGCTGGGCCAGTGGCCGGATCTCTACTCTGTGTCCGTTCCTCGCGACGGCTACGGTCTGGGTGACTACTGCTTGATGGCTTACGGCGGAGGCAGCGAAGTGGATCCGGTACATCCTTCCGCTTTTCCCAAGAAACTGGCCGGATGGATGGAGCTGGTCGTGCTCGACCGAGCCGGCACCGGGTTCGTAGCCACCAGCGGCAACAATACGGGCTATATCATCCCGCACCCGGACCCCACGATCACGAGTGATTATTTTCTCGTCGAAAACCGCCAGGAACTCGGCCGCGACGACAGGATCGACGATTCCGGCCTGGCGATTTATCACGTCGACGAGATCCGGCCGGCGCAGATGAGTTCGAACCACTACATGGTTCACCTGGTACAGGCCGACGGCCTGTGGCAACTCGAGAATGAGGAAAGTTTCGGGAACGCGACGGATCTCTTTGCCGCCCCTGACGATCCGGACTACGACCCATACAGCGATCCTCGCGCAGCCTGGTGGAACGGTGATCTCATCGAATCCTATATTCAGAACGTGAGTTCGAGCGGCCCCGTCATGACGTTCGACTATCCGGGATGCGCACAACTGGTCCGCGTCACGGTCACACCGCCCGATCTCGGGTTCGAATGGACCATGACCGGATCCGGCGGCTTCTCCTATTCCGGCACGGCGAACAGGGAGATCATCGTGCCGACTTGTGGGGAGTACACGGTCAGCTTCGAAAACATACCTCTTTACAGCACACCGTCGTCGGTCACTCAGAATGTCGGCGCCACCGGCGATCCGTTCGTCGACTTCGCGGGCACCTACGCTCTCTCCATTGCTCACGGCGGGCCTAGCGATCTGGGGGATACCGGCAACGCCGCCGCCTTGTCCGCGTTGGATTTCGACAACGACGGCGATGAAGACCTGTTCATCGCCAACCAGGGCACTGCCAACCGGCTCCTGGTCAACGCGGAAACTTTCGGATTCATCGATTCCACGCCCCCGGAACTGGCCGGTGCCGAATGGATCGTCGACGCGTCCTGGGCGGACGGCGACAACGATGGCGATCAGGACCTGTTCCTGGTTCGGGGGCCGGGTCAACACATGCTCCTCGACCACCATGGCGCGGCACTGGTCGATATCTCTTCGTACTCCGGCGATCTCAACTCCACGGGAGTCGCGACCGCCGGCAACTGGGGCGACATCGACAACGACGGGGTACTGGATCTTTTTCTGACCCGGCCCAACGATCCCAACAAGGTCTACGAGGGCGTAGGGAATTCGCCGATCCAGCTCTTGCCCGGCGCCCTCACGGGAAACGCCAGCGGCGGAAGCACCTCATCCGGCGTTCACTGGGGCGATATCAACAACGACGGCTGGAACGACCTGCTGGTGAACTCCCAGAGTTCCGACCCCCATGATCTCACCCGGGTTCTCGAGAACTTCAGCGGTGAATATCAGTTCTGGAGCGGGAGCGTCAATACGGTTCGTGATGGGGCGGATGCTGCGTGGGCCGACTTCAATAACGATGGAATCCTGGATATCGCGGTTCTTGCCACCGACGGCTCTGTGGTGTGCTATCTCATCGATGCGGGCGGCAACGTTATTTTTAACCCAATGATAACACCCAACTCGGGGGTTACTTCCCTCACAACCGGAGATTTCAACAACGATGGGTGGGTCGATCTCTACGCGACGCGAAGCGGCGGGTCGGACATGCTGGCCATCAACCAGTTGCGGACCGTCGGGGGATTTTCCCTGTCCACCAAGGTCCTGACGTTCCCCGATGACAACATGCTGGGAAACAACCAGGTGGCCGTGGCGGGTGACTTCAACGCCGACGGCAAACTGGATCTGTACGTCGCGCGCGACAACGCTCCGAACTTCCTGATCGAAAACCAGGCCGGAGGCGACAACCATTGGCTCGAAGTGGACCTGACAGGCGTCGCCTGTAATCGCGATGCCCTCGGAGCACGGATCACGGTCGTGGCCGGCGGTCTTTCCCTGGTCCGCGAAGTGCAGTCCGACGGCGGGCCCGGTCAGGATTCCAAGGTCGCCCACTTCGGACTCGGCTCTGCCACGGCGGTGGATCTCATCACGGTGAGCTGGCCCGGCCTCGGCCCGATGGAGGTCTACCCCGGCGCGGTGGCCGTGGATTCCCGGATCTCGATCACCCAGGTGTACGAGCGTCCGGTGGTAACCTCGTACATCGAACGGGACGGACAGCAGTTGCCGATCGCCGACAACAATCTGCGAGGTTGTCCCTCCGGCGATGGCGACATGCTGGTCATCCAGCTCGACTTCCACGATGAAAGCATGGCCGACGTCCCGCAGATCCACCCGGGTCTGATTTCCCTGATCACCGACGGCCTCGGCTACAAGTTCTTCGATGACACGTCGCTCGACACCCCGGGTACGCCGTCAAACGGCTACAAGGTCACGCTCAGGCGTTCGCAGGTCGGCGGCTGTGGTCAATGCGTGGATGGTGGCTGCAACAATCCTGCCAGTGCCTCGCTTCCTTTGGATATCCTGTACTTGGGAATGCCGGTCGACTCCATTGTCGGCCTGAGAGTTCAAAGCGCCGATATCTCGGACGACGGGCGGGTGAACCTGGTGGACCTCTCAATACTGGCAAAGTCTGTGTTCAGCCATCCGGAGAATTTCGCTCAGTACTTTTGTCCGGACTTCGTCCACGACGGAGTCGTGAACCACATGGATGTCGCCTCTTTCACGGGTCACTTCGACCACCGGAACCCGAGCGCCGCGGCCAGTTCCGGCCCGGAGATCGTTTCCGACGTCAAGATCCGCTTCTTGCCCGAAGTCTCCGAACGAGCCGGTGCCGGTGAGATCCGCGTTCAGGTGCTGCTCGAAAGAGAAACCTCTATCAGCGCGGTCGCCGCTGTTCTGGACGGAAGGGTCGGACCCTACACCGTAGTCGGCTGGGAGGTCGGCGCAGGCCTGGAAGGTCGTTCGCTGCTGACCGCAAGGGAAAAGAGCCCGAACACGGAGTGGATTCTGACGGGCATGAATCTGGAGAAGGAAAACTCGCGATCTCTGTTGATGGGCACCCTGGTTCTGGCGCCTTCTCCGGAGGCCGCCCTGCTGGCGACGAGGCCGGTCCCCGGAGACTTCAATCTCCTGATGGGCGAGATCATGACTGCCGAAGGGGTTGTCGAGTCCCTCGTGGAGACCAATGGCGGCGATCAGATGCCCGCCCATCGCCACGGAATCCAGCGAGTCTTCCCGAATCCCTTCAATCCGTCCGTGACCATCGAGTATGCCCTCGATCATCCCGCCCAGGTAACTCTCCAGATCCACGACCTGAACGGTCGCCTGGTCGCCACGCTGGTGAATATGTACCAGACCCCGAACGGTGGGACCCTATCCGCGGTATGGGACGGAAGGAACAGCAACGGAAAAAGAACCTCCAGTGGGCTCTACTTCTGGCGCCTGGCGATCGGGGAGCAGGTCGAATCCGGCCGGATGATGCTCATCAAGTAGGTTGGGCCTCTGAGAATGTGTCCTGTCCGCCGAAAGGCAATCAGGGTTCCAGCTTCATCCGGTGTAATATTTCGGTGTAGCGAGGATCTCCCCGAAAACCCTCCATGGTCTCATCGGTCTTGAGCCCGAGCAGGTGTACATCCCGCTCCTGCACGGCTTTCGAAAGCCACCGAAAGGTGCGATCCATATCTCCCAGACCACAATAGAGCTTGGCCAGCAAATACGGTTTGATGTTTTCTGTTTTCCTTCTTTCGAGCAGGTTTTCGAGAATTTCCAGCGCTTTGGATTTTCGGCCCGCGACGGCATACCCCCAACCCAGGGCGGCCAACGGTATCGCCAGGTTTTCCCAGAAATCGGCGGCTTTCTGCAGTTCCGCCAGGCCTGATTCAAAGTTTGATTCGAGCATGAAGATCTGCCCGAGAAGCACGTGAGACGCTCCGACCTCTGATTGAAGTTCATGGACCAATTTGAGATGTTCCTTGGCATTCTCCAGCTGGTTGGACCGCAAGTAGAAAGCGCCGAGCCAGCCATGGGCTTTCCGTGAAAGCGGATCGTACTCCAAGGCTTTCTTCATGGCCTCGATGGCTTCCTCGAGCCTGCCGGTCGACATGAGATAGTGGGCATAGGTGAAGTGGCCGGATACGGATCTAGGATTGATCTCAATGGCCCTGAGCGCGGACCGCTCCGCGGCCGTCCAATCCCATTCGACGAGCTCGATATATCCGAGCACGCTATGGGCGTGCGCCAGCAGCGGATCGAGTTCGACTGCTTTCCGGGCTGATCTCTTGGCTTTCTCAAAACAATCACTCGGGGAAAACAATTCGCTCAGGCAAATGAAGGTATAGCATTCGGCCAGGCCAACGTAGGCCTCCGCGTACTTGGGGTCATCGGCAATGGCACGCTCGAAATATTCGACTGCTTTTTCGAGATCGGATCTGGTTCCCATTTTCACCAGGTAAAGGGCTTTCAAGTTCAGATCGTAGGCCTCGACACTGTTGGTATGTGCCTTGACCATGGAAATCTTTTCGTGTTCGACAAAATCAGCTCGCAGGTTGTGGGCGATCGCCAGGGAAATGGCACCCTCGACCGTGACCATCTCCTCCCAGGCGCTGTCGAGATCCTGGGACCATATTCGGCGGCCGTCGGCGACACCGACGAGTCGCGAAGAGATGCGAAACCCATTTCTGGTCCTTTGAATACTGCCCTCGAGCACCGCCTCGACGTTCAGGGCTGTTCCAATTCCAGCCAGGTTCTTTTTGTGTCCATTGAAGGCGAATGAAGAGGAGCGGGCCACAACCTGCAAGCCTTCCAGGTGGCTGAGCTTGTTGATGATCCCCGCCGCCATACCCTCGCACAGGTAACCGAGATCTTTCCGCGGACTCCGATCCTCGAAAGCCATGACGGCGATAGAAGGAAGGCCTTCTCTCGGCAGGTCAAACTCGCGGGCTCTGTCTCCCAGCGTTTGGACGAGGGCGGCCTCGAAATATTCGGCGCGTTGGAATCGCTGAGCCGGATCTGGCGCCAAAGCCTGCTCGAGGATCTGGGCAAAGGCATCCGGAAGATTCTGAGGATCCGGGCACATTTCTTTCAGCGATCGAATCCTGCGGTTTATATGTGCCTCGAGAACTTCCGTCAAAGTCTGTCCAGAAATCGGAAAATCGCCGGTTACCAGATGAAAGAGCAGGACACCGACACTGTAGATGTCGCTCTGGCGGGTCGAAGCATTCTCCAGCAGGACCTCGGGAGCAGCGAAGAGAGGGGTCCCATATTGTAGGGCCGGAACATCGCTACCGATTTCGCAGCTCACGCCAAGATCCATCAGGACCATGCGCCCCCCTTTTTCACGCATGACATTGCTGGCCTTGATGTCCCGGTGAATGGCTCCGGAGTCGTGCAGCGCAGCCAGGGCCCGGCAGACATCCCGGCCGATCACCATCGTTTCGTCCGGGCTCAACGGACCCTGATCCGTGAGGATTTGTTCCAGGGTCGAGCCCTCGATGAATTCCATCCACAGCCCGACCTGCCCGGCGTGATGCTCCACCCCGTAAATGGTGACGACATTCTGATGATGGACGCGGGCGAGCAGTCGACCTTCCTCGATAATTCTCGTGGTCTGACGTGAAGGGTCCTGCCGCCAGGCGTGATAGAGTTTGAGGGCGACATCGCGGTCGAGTTGCGATTCCCTGGCTCGGTAAACCGTACTGAAGGCCCCGGCACCGATTTTTTCCACGATCTTCAGGGAGCCCCAGGTTTGGCGAGGAAATTCGGATAATTGCGTTTCTTCACCACCAGCAACCAATCCAGAGGACGGGTGCACTTCGTTGTGGGCCGAGGTGACCTTCGCAATGATCTTCAACTGGCGAATGAGAGCTCGTAGCTTCTTGGGGGCGCAACTCTCCGCTTTTCCCCAATCCACATCCCGATGGCTAAAGACAGCCTCGGCCAGATCGAGCAGCTTGGATTCATCCTCAATGTGTTTGGCCGCATACAACGCTCATCTCCCTGGCCAAGCGAACCAGTGCCCGATTACCTGCTTTTCGTGCAGCGTCGGCACTCGTCTTGTTCAGGGCGTCTGCGACCTCCTTGTTGCTCATCTCCAGTTCGATCTTGAGAAAGATGACAGCCCGGTCGTCCTCCTTGAGCCGCCGGAACGCTTGTTCGTAAGTGTCTATCAGATCCCGTCCGATCGTCTCCTCCAGGGGAGAGGGCGCCGGATCTCTCTCACTGCCGTCCAGGTCGATCATGGAGGGTTGGCCAGCGGCCTGGCGAATCTCGTCGCGGATGCGATTGAGGATAGCCTTGCGCAGATAGGCAGGGAATGCGCCCGCGTGGTCGGGGTGAAAACCACCAAGTCGGCGGATCACCTTGATGAGGGTTTCCTGAACCAGGTCACCGGTATCGACGATGCCTCGGGCACTTGGCGGCAGACGGCCCGTCGCCCATCTGTACAGGCGCGGCATGTAGCGCGTGCAAAGCACTTCCAGAGCCGAATCGTCTCCGGATTGCGCTCGATGGATGAGACTGGTGGTGCTTTCAGGGTGTAATTCTATCGTGCGGAATCGGTTGTCCTTCCCCGTCGGACCCATCTTGGATGATGGGGAGCCAATCATCTTACGTCCTCGCTGACGGGCGAACTGGGTATGGCGTTATCATAGCATTGAAGGATGGTTCCCGCCTGCAGGCGGAAAACGAAACGGCTGACCTGTCCGGTTTCCCCAATTCTACCGTTGACATTATTGAGGGCCTTCACCGCAGGAGCTGAGGCGCAGCCGAGGGAACAACATTCGGCCCTCACAGGACTTCCCTCCGCTAGCCTCCCGCTCCTGCGGCTGCAGGTGGTGTCTTACCAACTTGGCAAGAGCCAATTTCAAGGGGGAAAATCATGAAGACAAATTTGGGGTTTCGGGCTGGTACAGCCTTCCTGCTGTGCCTTCTATCGGTAATTTTGCTGGTGGTGGTGCTGGAGGGTTGTTCGAGAGATGAAGCGGTGGTGGCACCGAATTTGACATCAAGGGGGATTGATTCCGACGGCACCGATCCTGAACTGGCCGCAGGTGAGGTCATGCTGGCCAGTGGCTGGGAGTACGATCAAGAGGTAGAGCTTCCGGCCAAGCTCGAATTCTTGGGGGACACGGTGGCGCGCAGCCGCATAATTGATTGGGAACGCGAGCCGCTGGTGAACAACATTGTTCGCTACAGCTATGTCCTGCGCGTCGGGCCTGGTGAATACGATAAGGTCCGCCTGCATCGTGTTGTCAAGGAGATCAAGCCCTACAGGCCCATTCGCACCCGCAAAGCCGTCTTCGCTCTTCACGGGGTACCAGGAAATTTCAACCAGTGGTTCCTGATCGGAGCTGTTGGTCCTTCCGGCCCGCCCAACCACGGAATGGCGATCTACCTGGCCGAAAATGACGTCGACGTCTGGGGCATCGACCAGGCCTACAATCTGGTGCCGCCCGAAACCACGGACTTCTCGTTCATGGCCAACTGGGGGATTCAGTTCGATGTGGACAATCTGCGCACAGGGATGGCCGTCGCCCGCAAAACACGCCAGTACACGGGCAACGGCGGTGGCAAGATGACTCTCATTGGATTGGGCCACAACGGCGGCGGGGTGACGGGTTACGCCGCCCTCAACCACGAGACACAGCTTCCACGCCATAGCCGGCACATCGGTGCCTTCATACCCATCGCAGGCATTTTCAAAACTGATAACCGTGACTGGACGGACTATTTCTGCGCCAAGGCCCAAGACTACGCAGCCATGCTCGACGCGGGGATCTATGAGGACGCACAAGGGAAAATGTTCGCGACCATGGCGTCCCTCGCCATTTCCAATCCAGATGGTGATTCACCGTTCATGGCAGGATTCACGAACCGGGAGGCCATTCTGTTCGTTGCAGCCAAGACCTGGGCACCTCTCCAGTTTCCTGATGAGAGCCACTATCTCGGGGGCATCTTTGATCCACTATCTGATAACACCGTACCCGTTGATCTACGGTACACTGACACCGCAATGTCCTTGGAAGGCACCCGACAAATTGATCCGTACGCACCGGTGCGATTCAAATACGAGATCGAGGCCCTCAAATGTGACGGAATCGATCTGCCTTTCGATGACTACCTCGGTAAAATCACCGTGCCGGTCCTGGCCGTGGGTTTCGGTGGTTACCTTTGTGATCAGTGCGAATGCACGACGTGCCTTCTGGGAAGCAGGGATGTCACCATTATGGAAGTGTCCCTCGAGGATGATTTGATGATTGACGTCGGCATCCTCGATTTCAGCCATGGAAGGAAGGCCCCGACACTGTTCTGGCAGCCGATGCTTGAGTGGATTAAAGCCCAAGACTGCCTGCTACCGTGAAGGTTGTGCCTCTGAAATTGTGTCCCGGGCCCGGGTGAGGGTTCCCCTACCGGGATAATGTCGAAAAAAAGGATGAAACTTAAAAAGCGGGTCCCCCGGGGGACCCGCTTTTTGATGTCTGGATCGCCCAATCCAATAGACACAATTTCAGAGGCACAACCAACTGAATCAGGCGGGAGGGGCAGGCAGATAGAAAGCGACCAGTTGCCGGTACTCATCGACTTGGGAACGGACCCAGGATTTGTCTTTCCCCAGTTCCTCGGCCAGGATTTCCGCCACGTCCTCGGCGATCTCCGCGCTCGCCCGGGCGTCGAGCAACAGGCACCTGGTCCGGCGGGCCAGAACATCTTCCACCGTCTGGGCCATTTCCTCCCTGGCCGCCCAAACAACCATGGCCCTGGAAATCGGCAGTTCGTCGTGCAGATATTTTCCCAGGTCCGGCGTTTCGTCGATCATCGCTTCGATCTTGTAGGCGTCGATGCCGTAATGGCCGAGCACCCCGAACACGGGGAAGTTCTGATCCCAGCCGTGGACCGCCAGGTTCTCGGTCTGGGAAGGCGCGTAGTCAAGCTGGGCCATGGTGACAGCCTGGTCGATGGTTTCCTCGGCCATCAGCCGGTACGTCGTCCACTTTCCCCCGGTGATCGTCACCAGGCCTGAAGATGAAATCAGTATCTGATGCTCCCGCGAAAGCTCCGCCGTGTTCTCGGCGGACTCGCGCATGACCAGCGGGCGGAGTCCGGCAAAGATGCTCTTGATGTCCGCCAAACTCGGGTCACGGGTCAAATACTTGGCGGCATGGGAAAGGATGAAGTCGATTTCCTCGGGGTCGGCCACCGGATCGACGTCCAGGGTTTCCACTGCCGTATCGGTGGTCCCGATCACGACCCGGTCCAGCCAGGGGATCGCGAACAGGACGCGGCCGTCGTCGGTGTGGGGCACCATGATGGCGGTATCGCCGCCGAGGAACGACCGGTCGAGCACGACATGGACGCCGCGGCTGGCCTGCATGACGGGCTGACAATTAGGATCATCCAGCTTGCGGACCGTGTCGGTGAACACCCCGGTGGCGTTGATCACGCAGCGGGCCTTCACCCCGTATTCCTCGCCCGAGATCATGTCGCGCACGACCACACCTTTGACCACGCCCTGATCCTGGATGAGATCCTGGACCTTCGCATAGTTGATCAACGTGGCGCCTTCATCGGCGGCCGTCTGCGCGAGGTTGATCACCAGGCGGGCGTCGTCGAACTGGCCGTCATGGTACTGGACGCCCCCGCGCAATCCCTCGGCCTCGATCCGAGGGATTCTTTCGACCGTCTCCTCGGGGGAAAGATTGACCGACGAGCCGAAGCCGTGCTTGCCGGCCAGCATGTCGTACAGCCTCAGGCCGACGCCGTAGAACGGCCCCTCCCACCAGTCGTAGGTAGGCACGATGAAGGGGAGGTCGTGAACCAGATGGGGGGCGTTCTGGCGCAGGATGGACCGTTCACGCAGGGCTTCCAGCACCAGCGAAACGTTGCCCTGCTGCAGGTACCGGACTCCGCCATGAACCAGCTTGGTGCTGCGGCTGGAGGTTCCTTTCCCGAAATCGTATTGCTCCAGAAGGAGGGTCTTGTAACCTCGCGAGGACGCCTCCACCGCCACACCCATGCCCGTCGCTCCGCCGCCGATGACCACGAAATCCCAGGCCGCCTCTTGATTTTGGAGGCTCGCCAACGCCTGGGGCCGGTCGAGGCTGGTGTCCGGTTCCGGGATGGGTTCCGGCAGGAAATGGGGGCTCGGGACGTCCGGGGTCTCGCCGCTCAACGGGGCCTGTTCGGAAATTTCGCTGCCGGAAAAAATACCCTTCACAAAACGTTTGGCCTGCGGCAACCAGCCCTCTTCGCAGACTTGGACAAACTCAGCGACCAGCCCGATCAGCTCCTGGGTGCGCAGGTATCCATAGATCTTGTGGGGATTCCGGTTCCGCCGATAGACGTAGTCATTCACCACCTGCTTATCGACCGGCTTGACGCCCAGGCTGTTCTCGATGAAGTCGTCGGAAATGTTGAAATCGAAAGCGACGTAATCCTCGACGTCCGCCAGGTTGTACCACGCACTCCTGATGCTGTCGGGAATGGGCAGGGCTCTCTGGCGCGAGCTCGCTGCGTTGCGCCCTTCGGCAATTCTACCGATCACCACCGGAAAACCCAGCGGGGAACCGATGCTCACAAAGGTATCGACGTGCAAGTGCGGATTCGCGTCGAGAACGTCGAAGGCGATTATCGATCCCATCGAATGGGCGATCAGGAGAATCCGGTCACCCTTGTGTTTCTCGATGGCTGAAATCAAATGGCTTCGTATTTCTTCCCTGGTCGTGCGGGTCGCGCCATTCAATTCGGGTTTCGAAGAAAAGTAGGAATCGAGATCCTTGAAGTAACGCCTGATGAGGTTGTCGGTCACGGACTGGTAATTGATCGTGAAATCATCGTTCAGTATTATTTGGCTGAATTTCGCCTCCAGAAATTCAACGATCCGCCTGCGCCAGCTGTTGGACCTGGGCGGCGTGGACCGCATGCTGGGGACATAGGGTTCGGCTATGTAAAGCGGGCTTTGCTGATCCGACACCTCGGGATCCAGCGGAGTGGGGTGCAGGGTGTCGGCCCAGTAGACGAGCTCGAACTCGAAATCCTTGAGGTCGATCTGCCAGCGCTTGGCCCCTTCGCGAAGGGACTGAAGCCACCAGGCTCGCAGGACATGTTCCGGAGGTTTTTCACCGAGGCCGTGAACCCCGATCACCACGTTTTTCATTGCTTCCCCAAAGTTAAAGCCGCCAACGATCCCGGAATCTAGCACACGTGGGTAACGACGACCAACATTCGGAGCCCGCAAGGACGGTTTCGCCAGAAAAAGGCTCCCGGGACAATCGCCCCGGGAGCCGGAAGGCCTGGACCCATTCTGGATCTCAGATCACTAATATTGGCACCTGCTACCTGTACAGGCTTTTCAGGTTGCCCCAGGTCGTGGACTCAATCGGAACGACGGAGTCCTCACAGCCGCAATAGTTGGTCAACGTCAATGTCCCCGACGCCTCCATCGGCAAGGGCACGCCCAGCGGAATGGGTTGCGAGCAGGAGGTATGGATTTCAACCAGACGGAAGGTTCCACAGCCTGCGACCGTCAGCTCGAAGCTGGTGCTATTCTTGAACTTGTCGACGTCCCAGCCAAAGGCCTCGAATTCCACCACCATGATGCCCCCTTCCTGGCGGGCGTTCATGATCAGGGCCACCGGGCCATTGGAGACATTCTGCAACGACGTGCCGTTGAAGAAGGCCGTGGCCGTGCCCTCGGGCTCGCCCCAATGGTCCCTTTCAAAAACCTGGAAGGTCAGGTCCGCCGGGGCCGAACAGGCCACACGGAACTCGCCGGCCACCCAGTACAGCTTGTCATCGTAAGGACAATCCACCGGTGGTTCGCCGGTTTCAATGCAGCCGCCGCAGCCGCCGACGTAGGTCACGTCGCCGGCCGGTGTCGCGGGAAGCGGCGTGTTCAGGTAGATTTCCTCCGAACAGGATGTGTGCTGATCCAGATAGTAGGGCCCGCAGGGGGTGACCATCTCGAAGCGTGAATTCGATTCAAAATCCCCGCCGTCCTTGGTGCCGTAGGCGATGAACTCCACCACGATATCGTCGCCATCAAGGTAGGCGTTCTGGAACTCCGCCCAAAAGCTGTTCTGGATGTCCGACAGCCCGCCACCGTTGAAATAGGCCGTCGCCGTGGCCTTCAAATCGTCCTCGTTCCGGTAGAGGTTGAAGGTGATCGTTCCCGGCGAGGTGCAGGGAATGCGGAACTGTCCAACCAGCCAGTAGAGATCGTTGCCCGGAGGGCAATCGCCACCGCCGACAAAACAGCCGCCCTCGCCACCCTCGACGTAAAACACGCCATCAGGGGTGCCGGGATAAGGCCGTTCCACGTAAATGGTCTGAGAGCAGGATGTGTGCAGGTACAAGAACTCGGAACGATCCCCGACCAGCACTTCAAACGTCGTCTGGTTTTTGAAGGTGTCGTTGTCCCAGCCATTGGTCGTGTAATTGACGACCAGCCGGCCATCCGCGACCGTGACATCGGTGATGCACGCCACCGCATCGCAATCCAGATTCGACATGGAGGCCCCGTCGAAGTCCACTTCGGCCGTACCCACCAAGGCACTGGGGTTGACCTGGTCGTCTTCGTAGATATTGAGGGTCAAATGGACGGGATACCCGGCCGGTTGAGTGCCCTCATAGCGCATATCCATGCTCAAAAGGTCCCCGCCCAGGGCAGGGGTGCTAGCGACAATGCTCAACGTGAGAATCGTGGCGCAGGTCATGAAAAAAGCTGCGCCTTTTAACAAACGTTTCATGATGTATCCCTTTCTTTGGAGCCTGATGCATGGCAAAGGTGGGCAAACGATTTGTTTTTTGATCTGACGCACTTGGTCAATAATTATCTGACACCCCCCCAAAACCAATTGGTCACCATTCAAAAAATGACCGGCGGAGATTGTCGATTCCACGGTGATCAAGACCGTCGGGCATCCATCCCGTGATGATTTCTGACTATAGGAATTATCCCCTCCGGAACAAAAACATCTTAGAATATCCAGCTCTAAAAATCAACTCTTTATGAAATAATAAACCCAAAAAACAAATCTGGCTGTTCCCTACCCGCCGTCCGCCTCGGTCCGCAGCGCCGCGGCCTCGTCTTCACGGCCGAGATCGCTCAATAGATCCGCATATTCGCGCAACGCGTCCAGCCGGTCGGGATCATCTTTCCCCCACCCGGCTTCCATCAACGCCAAGGCTTCGGTGAACAGCCCCTCCGCCTGGTCGAATTCTGATTTGGCCACGTAGACCCTGGCCAACCCGACCAGGCTGAGGCCGGTCCGGGGATCATCGTCCCCGGAGGTCTGCCGCTGGATATCCACGGCCCGCTCATAAAGGACGACCGCTTCATCCAACCTCCCTTGACGACGCCGGATATCGCCCAGTTCGTCCAGGGCGGCGGGAAGGGCAGCTTCCTCTCCTTCGGCTTCGATCTCCCCGATGGACCGGGTCACGACCTCTTCGGCCTCGGAAATTTTGTCCTGCGCCAGAAGCGTGCTCACGAGATTCCCCCGCACCCAGGCGGTCTCCGGATGCGACAATCCCTGCGTCGCCTTGGAAATGACCAGGGCCCTTCGCCCGGGCGCTTCACCCTCCGCCGGCCGGCCCAGCTTCCGATAAATCTCCCCCAGCGTGCTCAGGCTGTACCCCACGTGGGTATGGTCCGGGCCCAGAACTTTTTCCCTGATCTCCAGTGATTCGAGCTCCAGCTCCAGCGCCTCATCCAGCTTGCCCTGGTCCTTGTAGACGATCGCCAGGGTGTGCAGACTGGTGGCGTAGTGGTGGTTGTCGCGCCCGCCGGACGCCAGTTCCATCTCGGCCGATCGCTGGTAGAGTTCCGCGGCTTTGTCCAGGTCGCCCTTGAAGTAATAGACGATGGCCAGGTTGTGCACACTGGCGGCCAGCTCCTCAGCGTGATCGCCCGGGGCCTGCTCGCGGATCCGCATGGCCCGCTCGTGAGCGGCCGCGGCCTCGTCCAGACGGTCATTGTTCTGCAGGGCGTTGCCCAGGGCGTTCAGGCTTTGGGCCACCTCCAGGTGGTCTGGCCCCAACTTCTCCTCGCGGATGGCCAGGCTGCGCCGCGCCAGCTCTTCGGCCTCGTCGTAGCGGTCGGTCCAGGTGTAGAGCTTGGCCAGTTCGTACAACCCCGCCGCCAGTTCCAGGTCGTCAACCGAGGGATCTTCCTCCGCCAGTGTCACCGCCTGCTGTACCAGCGGTTCGGCGGCATCAAACAGACTCAGCTCGGTGTAGACCCGGCCCATGGTGCGCATCATCGTGGCCTGGATCGAGGGCTGATCCTTCAGGTCTTTCCGCACCCGCTCAGCGCCGGCATCGAGAATTTCCCGCGCGGTGATCGAATTTCCCTTCGACTCGCTCGGATCGGATACGTCGAAGAGATTCACCAGAAACTCCGACACCTGGCGCGATGTTTCCGCCTCGGCGTTGGCCCGGTCGCGCTCGCGGACGATGCGAGCGTTCTGGATGGCCGTCGAGGCGGCAAACGCGATCAGCATCACGGTGGTGACCGCGGCGATCGTCACCCCGACCGTATTT
>RCNG010000338.1_pt1 | contig 24210 bp, 25 predicted proteins | sample 2041371 | NCBI WGS metagenome assembly RCNG01 (sample SAMN09708227, study PRJNA481090) | Marine sediment metagenome, whole genome shotgun sequencing project. | biome: marine sediment; feature: ocean; material: sediment; isolation source: Sewage treatment plant 1 marine sediment (STP1) ... | reverse complement strand
GAGCGTCACAGGCATGGACCCCTCCCACAGTTACCTTACGCGTCACCAACGCTTCGTCGGGTGGAACATTCCGGAACGATCCGCCGACCGCTCCCAGATACGCGACGATCCGATCTCTTCGACGATGCGGGAGCAACTGGACCTACCAAGTTGATCCACGGAGTCAACGTTGCCTCAATCAACCGTTGTGCGCTGTGGCGCCAACCGATATGTTCGTGGTGTGACGTCCCAGGCTGAGACGTCACACCACGTGGATGTTCACCAATGGGCAGCAGGGCCGTCAGGGCGAACACGGCGGCCTTGTCCACGGGAGACCGACACGGGGAGGGCATCATGTACCCAATCGAGCGAACCGACTACATCAACGCCTACATCGGCGCCATTTCGGAAGAGATGAAGGACGCACGAATCGCCAACCCGAAACGGCGCGGACGAATCGGATCCTTCGATCGCTTCTCCACAGCCGTCGCCAGGTTCTTGAGAACGGGGTCAGGCAAACCCTGGTCGACAGAGGGCACGCAACCCGCCGCTTGACGGCCCGAATCGAGATGGCGGTGTCTCGGCTTGGACCAGGTGATCGGCGAGAGTCGGATCGGAACGGTCTCGTTCGGAGATACGCCCTTCTCTCAGCGGTGTTGGTGCTGCTCACGGCCGCGTGCGGAGCGGACGCGTCCCTAACGCTCGACGGGCAGGCATGGTGCTTGAGGAGCGCAGGCAGAGCGGAGGCTGCAGCGACCGATCTGGGTCTGCTCGGTTTCATAGACGCCTGCTACGAGACGCAGGGCGACGGCGTTGGCCCGGACAGTCAGCCCGTGATGACGGATCGAAACGTCGCGGCTACGGAGGGCCTGCGCACCTGGAACGCTACGGATACCGGGGCGGTTCTCTATGACCTGTCCTCCCGCTACCTGAGGCATCCGGATGGCCAGACAGCGTGCAGCGCGGCATCGGCCGGCAACGTCTAGCCCATGTTTCCTGCCGCTGATCTACTGCTCGGTTGGCTCCGGCCACATCGTGCGGAGGAATTCGAGGAGGGTCTTCGCCACGTCGCGTTTCGGCGCAGGGATGAACAGTGTCGAACCGCGGATCACACCTCGGCGCTGAATGCGCTCCAGACGAACCTCCTGCGACGGCCGCAGATCAACCTTGGACAGCCGAACCTCATTGCGTACTTGAACGATCTCGTCGAGTCCCACTCGCAGTGCCTCGACTCGGAGGCGAGCAACCGAGATGAGCTCTTCGGCCTCAACCGGCAGTGAGCCGAAACGGTCTTCCCACTCGGCGACAACATCATCAACTTCATCCTCAACCGTTGAGGCGGCGAGACGACGATAAGCCTCGAGACGTCCGTCGGCATCGGGAACGTAGGCATCGGTGAGGCGGGCGTCCAGCGGGAGATCGATTCTGATCTCATGCTCCTCCTTGCGTTCTATCGGCTGGCCCTTCAGCTCCTGAACGGCCTCGGCGACAAGCTCCGTGTACAGATCGAATCCCACGGCCGCGATCTGGCCGGACTGGGTCTCCGAGAGGATGCTTCCTGCGCCGCGGATCTCGAGATCCCTCATCGCCAGCTCGAATCCAGACCCGAGATCGGAGAATTCGCCGATGGCTTCGAGGCGACGGTATGCGTTCTCGCCGATCCGCTCCTCTGGTGGATGGAACAGATATGCGTATGCCCGCTGGTTCGATCGCCCGACCCTGCCGCGCAGCTGATAGAGCTGCGCCAGACCGAGCCTGTCGGCTCGCTCAACGATCAGTGTGTTCACCGCAGGCAAGTCGAGACCTGACTCGATGATCGTTGTCGCGACCAGAACGTCGTAGTCGCCGTTCCAGAAGTCATACATGACCTGCTCGAGTTGCCCTTCGCTCATCTGTCCATGGGCGACGGCGTATCGGGCATCCGGGACGAGATCGCGGAGCCGCGCGACCGCATGGTCGATCGACTGGATCCGGTTGTGAACGTAGAACACCTGCCCCTCGCGGAGCATCTCTCTCCTAATCGCTGCAGACACCGCCTGCTCATCGTTGGGGCCGACGTAGGTCAGGATCGGATGACGGTCCTCGGGTGCGGTTCTGATTTGACTCACTTCCCGGATCCCGGTGAGTGCCATCTCCAGCGTCCGCGGGATCGGTGTCGCCGTGAGCGTGAGTACGTCGACCGATGCCCGCAGCGCCTTCAGCTTGTCCTTCGCTGAAACACCGAACCGGTGTTCTTCGTCGACAACGAGCAGACCCAGATCCTTGAACTCGACGTCGTCGGAGAGCAACCGGTGGGTGCCGACGACTGCATCCACCGAGCCGTCGACAACACCTGCGATGACCTTGCGTTGCTGGGCCGAAGTGAGGAACCGACTCAACGCCTCGATCCGAATCGGGAACGCCGCGAAGCGCTCTTCGAACGTTGCGAAATGCTGCTGAGCCAGAAGGGTTGTCGGAACGAGAATGGCAGCCTGTTTCCCGTCCTGAATGGCCTTGAACACGGCTCGAAGCGCAACCTCGGTCTTCCCGAAGCCAACATCGCCGAAGACGAGGCGATCCATCGGAGCGTCGAGTTCCATGTCGCGTTTCACGTCGGCGATCGCGGTCAGCTGGTCCGGTGTCTCCTCGTATGGGAATGCCGCTTCAAACTCTCCCTGCCACGGCGTGTCGGGCTCGAAGGCGTAACCGGTGGCGGCCGCCCTCGTCCGGTGCAACTCAACGACAGCCTCAGCAACGACGGCGATCTCCTTGCGGACCTTGCTGCGCGTCTGGGTCCAGTCGGTCCCTCCCATTCGCGACAGTCGAGGAGTCTCACCTCCGGTGTAACGACGAACCGCCGCCAACTGGTCCGTGGGAACGTACAAGCGATCTCCAGCGGCGTACTCAACCAGGAGGTAGTCACGCGCCGCTCCTGCCATGTCGCGGTGCACGAGACCCTCGAATCGGCCGACACCGTGGTGGTGGTGGACAACGAAGTCGCCGGGGTTCAGGTCCCGGTAGGCCTCGTCGTGGCGCTCGCCCCTTCCCCTGCGAGAGGTCCGATGTGCGCGGCGGCGCCCTGCTACTTCGCGTTCGCCGACGACGGCGATTCCCATCGACGGGAAGACGAATCCGTTGTGAATGCCGATCGGCAATACGGACGACTCGATGGTCGTCAATTCACCAACGACGCCAAGCCCCGCTCCGGCCTCCGCCAGGAGTCCAGAAACGCGTTCGGCGGCCGGGCGCCCATCCATGGCGATGACAACGTCGATCCCGCGGGCGGACCACTCTGTGATCGATGATGCAACCGATTCGGGATCTCCTGCCGCCGCCCCGAAGCCGCGCATTGCGTATCCGTCGTCACCTGGTGATGCCGGTATGGGAGGCGCGTCGAGCACGTCGACCTCGGGTCCTGGATCGAGTGAGAGATAGAGGGGCGGGTGCTCGGCCGACGCCGGTCCGTCCTTGCCCCAGGTTCCGGAGAGAGCAACAGCAAGGTCGGCTTCCTCACCGATCAGATCACGACATCGATCTCTCGCCCGAACGGGATCGAACAGCACGACGATCGCATCCGTCTCGTCGACGATCGTTCTGGGTGGTGCAAGCCACGGCAGCCACGATTCGATTCCCTGAAATCGGATCCCCTCTGAGATGCGCTCCCAGGTCGACGACCCCCACGGAGCGTCCACGAGAAGCTCGGCGGCACGATTTCGCATCTCGTCTGAGATCAGCACCTCCCCCGCCGGGAACACACTGACCTCTTCGCTCGAGCCCGCAGACCGCTGTGTCGATACCGCGAACGGTCGGATCTCTTCGACGGTGTCTCCCCAGAAGTCGATACGTACCGGCTGTGGAGATTGAGGAGAGAAGACGTCCACGATCCCTCCTCGCACAGCGAACTCCCCGCGGCTCTCAACCCGATCCGTCCGCCGGTAGCCAAGGTCGGACAGACTGTGGACAAGACCGTCGAACGGTGTATCCGAGCCTGCTTTCAAACAGATCGGCTCGACGGACGTGGGGCTGAGCCGTTGTGTAACGGCCCGAACCGATGCGGCGATGATGGTTTGTCGGTCGCTTGAGAGGGCGTGTCTGGCGACGATGCGGTCTGCCATCGTCGAGACGCTCGGCGACACATGCTCGAACGGGAGTGTCTCCCACGCAGGAAGGTGATGAACATCCGTCGCGAACAGTCCGACGTCTTCGGCTAGGTCCTCCGCTTCACGCTCCCCCGGTACGACACCGATGACACTACGGCCGGTGCGGTATGCGATCCCGGCCAGGACGATCGATCTCAGCCCCGGAGGCACCACGAAGCGTCCAGGAATCGACGGGACGAGGTCACGGCCGAAGCGTTCGAGCACGGAGGTGAGCGGTGCGGCCACGGGAATGCATCGTACCGACTCGTCAGCCCAACACGTCAGCGCTGGTGCTGGATAAGGCCCTCGTCGGCGAGCCATTCGACGGCGCGTCCGAGCGTGTCATCAAGCGATGTGTAAACCATCCCGAGTTCGCTGATCGAGGCCGTCGTATCGAATCGATGGCCGTGGAGAAGGGTTCTCAGCATCTCGAGGCAGACCGGAGCGTCTCTCGTGATCAGCCCGGCTGTTGCGGCGAGCGGATATGAGGCCGATGCCGCCCACGGCGGAAGAACGATCGGGTCGATCGTTCGATCTGCCGCCTTCGCGAGCGTGGCCAGTGCGGTACGGATCCCCACCGACGCTCCGCTGATGAGATATCGCTTCCCCGGCTTCCCTCGAATGGCAGCTGCGAGGTGAGCCCGGGCAGTGTCACCAATGTCGACAATCGAGAGCATGGTGTCGGCCACGACCGGCCTTCGCATGCCGAGCGCGTACCGGAGTAGCCGAGCAGACCCGTCGGCCCGACCCGGTCCCTGGACGGAGGAGGGATTGACCGCGACCGCTTGGATGTGTCGTCGGGCCGCCTCGTCGAAGAATGCTTGTTCGCCGAGGTACTTCGAGCGTGCGTAGTGCGAGAGGAATCGACCTGCATGCGGAGTCTCCTCGTTGGCGACTCTGCCCGCCGGTTCGCCGATCGCCGCTGCGGACGATGTCAACACAATCCTGCAGACACCGGTGTCGGCTGCCGCCTGCACCACGGACCGTACGAGATCCACGTTGACCCGATACATCATCCCGAGATCGCGGGGACACATCATGTTGACACCAGCCACGTGATAGACCACATCGCACCCGGACATGCCGGTACGGAGCACTTCCCGGTCGGACAAGTCGCCCGAGACTGGTGTACCGCCATTGCCGGCTACAGCTGCGACGGCCTCATCTGAGCGGGCCAGGCCACGCACCTCGATCCCCGAGCCGACCAGGTGTCGAACGACCGCACCCCCAACGAACCCCGACCCCCCGGTGACGAAGGAAGTCATCAGAGCTGCCAGCCACCAGCCACCAGCCGCGGGCCAGACGCCGCAGAACCATATCGAGTGATGGCGGGTGAGTACTGTGCAAGGGCGTGGACAGGCCTCTTCCTCCCCCTCAGCCTGGATCTGCGACTTGTGGTTGAGCAGAGTGGCTGAGTCCGTTGAAACGACAGGGATTCTCGCCAGCGTCGTTCTTCACGGTCTGAGTGAAGACACGAGCCGCGCTCTCTGACACTCTCACCCACGAAGTGGGGGAGATGGCCGGCAGGCCAGAGGGGGTAGCTTCGAGCCGTCACTCTCGGATACGAACGCCCCGCTGCGAACTCACAAGATCCCCCCTGCTCGTCGCGGGCTCCTCGCGTCCCCCCGCCGTTCCGTCGGGGGGACAGGAAATGGGTCCTCTGTCGCCTCACAAACCGTGGATTCAGGCTGAGGGGAGGGATAAGACCGCGACCCGCAACGGGACGAGCACCCGCCAGCACGTTTCGCACGAACAAGCGCATGGCTATCCACTGAACCTCTGAGTATCGGCCCTCTTGCTCATGGCTGGTAGCTGGTAGCCCATCACTCACGTCGGCCTTGGGATCGACTTGTTGTGAACACCGATCGGAACTTCGAGAAGTAATCGCCCGCTGAGATGACCGTTGAGACGACGGCAGCGGCCATTAACCACTGGTCGATTCTCCAGGGTCCGATAGCGACATCGAGGCGGAGGATGGCAAAGGAGATCGCCGTGAACTGCAGCGCTGCCTTCGACTTCCCCCACATGCTCGGCGGAACGGTCCCCTGGTCGAGAGCGGCAACGCTTCTGAGTCCCATGATCGCGATCTCGCGGCCGATGATGATGAAGGCGACCCAGGTTGAGACCGTCCCGATCTCGACGAGCGCCAGCAAGGCACCGGCAACGAGGATCTTGTCGGCGACGGTATCCAAGAACGCACCGAGCGTGCTCGTGAGCTGCCATCGTCGAGCCAGGTACCCGTCGGCGAAGTCGGTGAGTGCGGCGATCACGAACACAACCGTCGCCACAATCCGCATGCCCTGATCGTCTGGAGCAGCGAGGATGAGCGCCATCGCGACCGGTGTGAGTATCAGTCGCGATATTGCCAGGAGGTTTGGAATCGACATGCGTCTCAGATAGTAAGCGTTCTGACTCTCCGACTACTCAACCCACCCCATCGACCTGTCAACCGCCTTACGCCATTCTCGATAGCGAAGGTCCCGAATAGCTGGATCCATATCGGGAGTGAACGTCCGGTCTTCCTCCCAGTGCGAGGCAATCTCATCGAGGCTCTCCCAGAAGCCGACAGCGAGCCCGGCAGCGTACGCAGCGCCCAGGACCGTCGTTTCGCTGATCTTCGGTCGAACAACGTCGACGTCGAGCATGTCGGCCTGAAACTGCATGAGGATGTCGTTCACAACCATGCCTCCATCGACCTTCAGCCGCGAGAGCGCGACGCCGCTGTCGGCTTCCATCGCTTCGAGCACATCTCGACTCTGGAATGCGGTCGATTCGAGAACGGCTCGTGCCAGATGGCCGCGGTTCGCATACCCGGTGAGCCCGGTGATGACGCCCCTGGCATCGTCACGCCACCATGGAGCGAACAGTCCGGAGAATGCGGGTACGAAGTAGACGCCGCCGTTGTCCTCGACCTCGAGGGCAAGATCGGTGATCTCCTCGGCTGAATCGATCATCCGAAGGTTGTCACGCAGCCACTGCACCCCGGCGCCCGCGATCGCGATCGAGCCTTCCAGGGCATACCGCGCCGGTTCCCCCGTCCGCTGATAGGCGACGGTGGTGATCAATCCGTTCTCTGACCGCACGGCCTGTTCGCCCGTGTTCAGTAGAAGGAAACACCCGGTGCCGTACGTGTTCTTGGCGGATCCCGGCTCGAAACATGCCTGTCCAAACAGAGCCGCTTGCTGATCGCCGAGGATCCCGGCGAAGGGGACGCCCCGCAGCGGATCCAGTGAAGGAGCGATCACGCCCGAAGACGGGACGATGCGAGGCAGCACCGACCGCGGAACACCGATCGCGTCGAGGAGATCGTCATCCCAAGACAGCGTCTCGAGGTCCATCAACAGTGTCCGGCTGGCATTCGTGACGTCCGTAACGTGTTCGCCCGTCAGATTCCATGCCACCCACGTGTCCATCGTTCCGAAGGCAAGGGCGCCGCTCTCGGCTCTCGCACGAAGGTCGCCATCGTGATCAAGCAGCCACCTGATCTTCGGCCCGGCGAAGTATGTGGACAGGGGAAGGCCGGTCCTGTCGCGGAATCGATCGGCACCCTCTTCACCGCCCAGGTTCCGGCACAGCTCTGCCGTCCTGACGTCTTGCCAAGCCACAGCGTTGCCAAGGGGTTCGCCGGTCTCCTTCGACCAGAGCAGGGTGGTCTCGCGCTGGTTCGTCACACCCACGGCTGCGATGTCCGCAGGAGACGCACCGAAGTGACTGAGCGCCTCACCGATGACGCCGACGACATTGGCCCAGATCTCAACGGGGTCGTGCTCCACCCAGCCCGGCTCCGGGAAGATCTGGCGATGCTCTCGCTGCGCCATCGCGACGATTGCACCGTGATGATCGATCAGAGCACACCGTGAACTGGTCGTTCCCTGGTCGATCGCGGCAACATAGGAACCCATCTGCACACCTCTCAGTCGTTCAATTCTCCAGCGATCTGCCGTGCGGCGTCACCACCGTCGCGTGCGAACGTATCGACGACGTTGACGCCCCGAACGATGGTGTCCTCGATGGCAGACTGTTCGACCTTAGCGAAACGACCGAGCACGAAGTCGGCTGGGTCGACCCGAGCCGGGGGACGGCCAACGCCGACCTTCAGACGCCAGAAGTCCTTCGTATCGAGCGATCCGACGAGTGAGCGGATGCCGTTGTGTCCGCCCGCACCGCCTCCGAGTTGAACCCTGAGCTTTCCGAATGGGAGATCGATGTCATCGTGAACGATGAGCATCCGGTCCCCGTCGATCCGTTCGTAGCGGGCGAGCGGAGCTACGGCCTGGCCACACTCGTTCATGAACGTACGCGGCAACGCCAGAACGGTTCGGCTGTCACCGAATCGGACTTCGGCAACGTCGGCCCGGATTCCTAGGCGACCGCGTTTGAATTTGGCCTCCGGTGCGGCTGCGAAGACGACCTCGGCTCCGACATTGTGGCGAGTGCCGTCGTAGCGCGGTCCGGGATTCCTGAGTCCGACGACGAGTCTGGTGCTCACGCGACCAGGTCAGCCTTCGTCGGAACCGACCCCGGCTTCGCCCTCTTCGCCCTCTTCGCCCTCTTCGCCCTCTTCGCCCTCGAGCAGATCCTCCAGGACCTCCTCTTCTTCGACGATGGCAGGCAGGAGCACAGTGAGGAGCGGTCGATCCCCATCGGTGGCGTACGTCACACCATCGATCGCAGGAAGATCGGAGACCTTGAGAATGTCGCCCGTCGCAAGTGCGGAGATGTCGACGGTGATCGATGACGGAATCGCAGTCGGAAGCGCCGTGATCGCAACGAAAGTCTCGAAGGTCTCGATGAAACCGCCCTCCTCCATGATACCGATCGGTGTGCCGGTGTACTCGATGACGACCTCGGCCTCAATCTCGATGTCGAGCGAGACCTTGATGAAGTCGAGGTGGGTGATGTCTCCCCGAACCGGATCGCGCTGAATCTCTCGAGCAACCGTGAGGACCGCGCCACCACCGTCGATCTCGACGTTGATGAGTGCGTTCAGACCAGCTGCCGTGTGGAGGATGCCGTACAGGGCCCGGCCCTCGACTGCGACCGGCTGGACGTCCACGCCCTTGCCGTAAACAACGGCTGGGATCTGGCCGTCGCGACGCATACGGCGTGCGGGGCGGCTTCCCGATCCGGTGCGCTTGAGAGCGGGCAAGGTCTCTTGCTGCATGATTGGGGCTCCTCGAAGAAGGCTGAAGGGGTGCCAGGAGTGTAGGGGGAGCTTGAGGACAAAGCACATGGAGGAGTAGACCAGTAGATCAGTAGATCAGTAGATCAGTACTGATCTACGCGGTCAAGAAACTCAATCGCACTTTCCGGATCGGGTTGTCCTGGTTTGGGTCTACGAGGACGATCGATTGCCAGGTTCCCAATGCGAGCCGACCGTCGAACACAGGGACAACGATCGACGGTGCGACGATTCCCGGCATGACGTGGTCGGCTCCGTGTCCGGGTGAACCGTGCCGGTGCCGATAGTGGCGGTCGTCCCGAGGCAACATGGTGTCGATCGCATCCATGAGGTCGTCGTCACTGCCGGCTCCTGTCTCCATCACTGCAACGCCAGCGGTTGCGTGCGGCACGAAGACGTTGAGCAAGCCGTCACCTTTGCCAGCAACGAATCGACCGGCATCAGAAGTGAGATCGAAGACACCTCGCCGGTGTCCAGTCTCGATCGAGAGGATCTCAGTATCCACGATCTCGCGTCAGACGTTCTCGCCCTCGAAGATTTCGCTCACCGAGGCGTCCGCGAAGATCGCGTTGACGGCGCCTGCGAGGATCGGCCCCACGGACAGCACGGTGATCTTGTCGAGGGCAAGTGCCTCGGGGGAAACGGGGAGAGAGTTCGTGATCACGAGTTCATCGATCGGAGCGTCAATGATCCGCTGAATTGCCGGGGGTGACAGAACCCCGTGGGTAGCAATGACCCTGACCGAAAGAGCTCCGCGTCGTCTGAGCAAGTCGGCGGCACCGACCACCGTGCCGGCCGTATCGATCATGTCGTCGACGATGATGCAGTGACGGTCCCTCACATCACCGACGACCCAGAGCGTCGACGTCTCGTTCCTCACGTCGGTTGCCCGGCGTTTGTGGACGAACGCGACCCTTGCGCCAAGGTGTGCGGCGTGGCGCGACGCCAGTTTGACTCTGCCCGAGTCCGGCGAGACCATCGTCGTCGGACCTTCGGTCGTCTTGCCCAGATAGTTCGCGAAGAGCTGGAGGGCGGTGAGATGGTCGAACGGCTTGTCGACGAATCCCTGGATCTGGCCCGTGTGGAGGTCGAGGCTGACGATGCGGTCCGCTCCGGCGGCAACGAACAGGTCACCCATCATGCGAGCCGAGATCGGTTCGCGAGGGCGCCCCTTCTTGTCCTGTCTGGCGTAGCCGTAGAAGGGCACGATCGCTGTGATCCGCTTCGTCGACGCGCGCTTGAGTGCGTCGATCATGATCAACTGCTCCATGATGTTGAAGTTGATCGGCGACGTGTGGCTCTGGATCACGAAGGCATCAGCGCCGCGGACACTCTCCGTGTAGTGGATGTAGATCTCGCCGTTGGCGAAAACCGAGCGCTCCACGCCCCCAAGTTCGACACCGAGGATGTGAGCCACCTCCTCGGCGAGAGGTTCATTGGCTGAACCCGAGAAGACCATCAACCGTTTCTGGCTTCGAAGCTCCACTATTCCCCGTCCCGAGACGCCCGACGCTTCCTTCTGTCAGCGTAGCCAGGGATCTCCTTCTGATGCGAACGCTCGATGGCGAGTGCGCCGGGGGTCACGTCGTGAGTGATGACGGAACCGGCGCCCGTATAGGCGTCATCTCCGATCGTCACTGGGGCGACGAGCATCGTATCCGAGCCGATCTTCACCCGGTCCCCGATGGTTGTCCTGTGTTTCTCGAATCCGTCATAGTTGACGGTCACGGTCGCCGCCCCGATGTTCGAAGCTTCACCGATCGTCGTATCGCCGATGTAGCTGAGATGCGGGACTTTGGATCCAGCCCCAACCTGCGAATTCTTGATCTCGACGAAGGCACCGGCTTTGGATCCCTCTCTGAGGTCCGCTCCCGGCCGCAAGTAGGTGAACGGTCCTACGTTTGCATCCGGGCCGATGACGGCGCCGTTGAGGACGGAGAAACACACGGCTGCCCCCGGGGCGATCGAGGTACCTTCGGCGTGAACGCTCGGTCCAACCACGGCTCCCGCACCGACAGTCGTGTCACCCTGGAGATAGACGTCCGGGTAGATCGTCGCGCCGGGATCGACCACGACCCCGGCATCGATGTAGACCCGGGAAGGATCAACCATCGCAACACCATCCGTCATCAGACGATCGTTGATGCGTCGCCGCAGCAACTCCCCAACACCCGCGAGCTGAATGTGCGAGTTGACGCCGGTGCCTTCCACAACATCCGTGGTCACAGCCGCGATCTTGTGACTCGCCCCACTGAGGATCTCGATCACATCGGTGAGGTAGTACTCGCCCTGGCTGTTGTCGCTGCTGAGGCCCTCGAGCGCGTCGGCGAGGAGCGCTGCGTCGAACGCATAGACGGATGTGTTCACTTCGTCGATGGCCTGCTGGCGTTCGTCCGCATCGCGCTGCTCGACGATCCTTACGATCTGATCCCAGCTTCGTTCAACTCGCCCGTAGCCGGTCGGGTCGTCCATCTTCACGGTGAGAACGGTTGCCGCGGCGCCCTGATCTCGGTGAGTGGCCACGACCGCCTCGAGGGTGTCGGCTTCGAGCAACGGCATGTCGCCGGGGACAATCAGAACCGTGTCAACAGCGTCGCTGCAGCCGCTGAGTCCGACACGAACCGCATCACCGGTGCCAAGTTGTGGCTCCTGGACAACGCCCTTGGCCGAAGGCGGCAAGGCCTCCACGACTGCGTCCGCTCCATGACCGATCACCGCAACAGTCTCATCCGCTTCGAGTGGCTCGGCGGCCGCCAGCACCCATCCGAGAAGGCTCCTGCCCGCGGCGCGATGAAGCACCTTGGGCAATTCGGACTTCATCCTGGTGCCCTTCCCTGCAGCGAGCACAATCACAGCAAGACGCATGAAACCTCCAACAGTTCTTGGCTGGGGGGACAGGACTCGAACCCGTACTGGGTGGACCAAAACCACCTGTGCTACCTGTTACACCACCCCCCATTGGGGTTCCGAAGCCTAGACAGGATGGAGACCTTGCGATCGGTTCGACATGTAGACCAGTAGATCAGTAGACCAGTACTGCTCTACTGATCTACTCAACGATCTCCCAGCCTCGGTTGATCGGCTCCGCTGCCTGGGCCGCGACCGCTTCCGGTGGAGCCTGGGACACAGCGCCTTCCGCTTCGGAGCGGGTTGGGAAATACGCGAAGAGCGCCGATCCGCTTCCCGTCATCGTCACCGGAACGCCCCAGAGAGACGCCAGTTCTGCCCGCCACTCGTCGATGGCCGGGGCGATCGAGACGGCAGCCGGGTACAGGTCATTTGCGAGAGGGGCGTATTCACGAAGCACCGGAGGCAGATCGTTGACGCCGATCCCCTGGCCCCTCGGATCGTCGAGATCGTCCCAAGCGCGATAGACCGAGGCGGTGTCGAGATCCATAGGCGGAACCACGATGGCGAGAGCGAAGCCAGAAGCGTCGGGTTGGGGTGACACAAACTCCCCGCGGCCCGTAACGATTGCGGTGCCGCCGACAACAGCGAACGGGACGTCGGAGCCGAGATCGACGGCGATACTGCGGACATCATCAAATGAGACGGAGAACCGCCTGGCCGCCAGATTGAGCGCGGCGGCTGCATCACCGCTTCCACCGCCGAGACCTGCAGGTGACGGGATCCGCTTGGTCAGAATGACACGTGTGGAACGGGCACCTCTGCCGGCACTCCTGGCGGCCGAAACGGCTCTCCATGCGAGATTGGTGTCGTCTTCGGGTGCTCCCCCACCCGGAACTTCCATGGCGTCGTCGGCGGCGTCATCCACCGTGATGTCGTCACGCCAATCGATGGACTGGAAGATGCCTCGGAGAGGGTGATACCCGTTTGCGTCGCGATGTCGGATCTGGAGACCGAGATTCACTTTGGCATAGGCGTATGCCTTCACGGATTTACCTCCGTTGCGATCGTCACGAAATCGTCGGGGGAGATGTCTTCGGGTCGAAGGGTCGGATCGATCCCGCAGCGCTCGAGCACCGAAACGGTATCAGGAACGATGCCCGCGAGGCTGCGCCGCAGCATCTTCCTGCGTTGCCCGAAGGCGACGGTCGCAAGTTCGATGGCCTGTTCCGCACGGCCTGGAGCCGAACGACGCACGAGGTCGACCACGGTCGATTCGACCGAGGGAATCGGATAGAAGACACTCGGCGGTGAGGTAAATGCGATCGAGCCCGAAGCGTGGAGAGCCCGCACGACGGAGGGTATGCCGTAGCTGCGCGACCCGGGATCGGCAAGGAGGCGATCGGCAACCTCGCGTTGCACCATGATCACAAACCGATCGATCATGGGAGCGAGCCGCAATGCATCGAGAACGATTCCGGTGCCGACGTTGTATGGAAGGTTCGCGATGAGAGACCACGATCCGTATCCGAGGCTCCCCTGCAGGTCGACCTGGCTTGCGTCTTCATGCCGGATCTCGACGTTGGGCAGCTTGCCGACAGAGTCCTCGAGTACCCGCACAAGGCCGGCATCGATCTCGTAGACGATCACTCGAGCGCCGGTCGCAGCAAGAGCCCCCGTGAGCGTGCCGGTCCCTCCACCGATCTCCACGACGTTCGAGCCCGATGAGATGTCCGCGAGCCGCACGATCCGCCTAATCACATTCGGGTCGATGAGGAAGTTCTGTCCGTACGATTGATTCGGCCGGAGGCCGTACTCGGCGAGAAGACCCTTGATGGTTGTCTTGCCCTGCGGGCCCGGTTCATCCACGTGGCGTTCCGAAGACACGGGCCGAGTTCTCAGAGGTGGTCCGGGCCACGTCCTCGGCATTCATGCCCCAGATCTCGGCGAGCGCCAGGCCGTTGAGAATCGACCATTCCGGCCTGTTGGTCTCGCCTCGGTGTGGTTCCGGCGTCAGATAGGGGGTGTCGGTCTCCACGAGCGTGCGCTCAGGTGGCGCTTCCGCGGCGCCGAGTCTCACCGTGTCCCCAGTGGTATACGTGACCGGTCCGGCGAACGAGAACGTTGCGCCGAGTTCCCGGAACCGTTTCGTCCATCGAGGCCCGCCCGTCCAGCAGTGAAGGACCGCCTTCTCACCCATGTCCGCCTCGCCGAGGATCTCGTAGACATCGGCGAAGGAATCCCGGGTGTGGACGATCACCGGCTTGTCGAGGTCGGAAGCGAGGTGCACCTGGTCCCGAAACGCCCGACGCTGATCGTCGCGTGGTGACAAGTTCCGGTAGTAGTCGAGGCCCACCTCGCCGATGGCAGCAGCCTCAACGGCAAGTGCTGAGATCCTGGCCTGTTGTTCGTCCCAATGCTCGGCATCGTGGGGGTGCAGCCCGGCCGCCCACAGCACGCGGTCGGGCCGTTCCGTGGCGAGCCGCCGGGCCTGGAGACTCGTCTCGAGATCCACGCCGGGGACCAGCATCCACTCGATGCCGGCAGTGACGGCGCGATCGACCGCGCCCGGCGGATCATCGAGCATGAAGACATGGCAATGGCTGTCAACCCAGGTCGTCATCAAGACCTCACTCGTCGTCGGCGAACGGCTCCATCTTGGCGTACATCGGTCCGAGTTCACCCAGTCGGGTACCGGAGGGGATCGTCGGACGCTCCCACGACGGGCCATGCTCCCCCATCGGAACGGAACATGCTTCGAGAAGCCTCACTGTTGTGAACGGCAGGTACGGATAGAGAGCGACCGCGGTACCTGCGATGGCATCGATGGCAACGCTGAGTGTCGTACCTGTTCGGGTCAAATCGGTCTTTGCCGTCTTCCACGGTTCGCGTTCGTTCAGGTATGCATTGACGGCCTGCGCACCGGCCATGGCGCGTCGGAGTCCGGCGCGGAGTTTCACATTGGAGATCAGTTCGCCGACCTCAGCGAGGGTCGCATCAACCGACGCTATCAGGGCATCATCCTGCTCGTCGAGACCTTCTTTGTCCTGTACGACCCCGTCGAAATACCGTCCGGTCATCGCGACGACCCGGTTGACGAGGTTCCCCCACGTCGCAACGAGTTCGTCGTTGACCCGGCGGATCATGTCCTCATCCGACAGGTCTGTGTCGTTGTTCTCAGGGAAGTTGATGGCGACCGCATAGCGGAGGGCGTCCGGTTCGAAGTGGTCGATGTACCAGGAGATCGAACGGCCGATGCCGCGGCTTGCGGATCCCTGCTCCCCTCGGAAGGTGATGAACTGGTTCGCCGGCACATCGGTCGGCAGATTCAGCCCACCGTACCCCATCAGTAGCGCCGGCCAGTAGACGGCGTGAAATGGGATGTTGTCCTTGCCAATGAAGTAGTAGCTCTCGGCGTCGGGATTCTCCCACCAGTCTTTCCAGGCGTCTGGTTCGCCGCGCAGCCTCGCCCATTCCTTGGCAGCCGAGAGGTATCCCATGACCGCCTCCCACCAGACGTAGATCGACTTCCCGGGTCCGAGATCGTCGACGGGGAGCGGGATTCCCCAATCCAGGTCGCGTGTGAAGGACCGGTCGTGAAGGCCATCCTCGACCATCCCAATCGCGAAGTTGATTACGTGGGGACGCCATCCTTCGCGAGTCCTGAGCCACTTGAGAAGCGGTTCCTGGAATTCGGAGAGCTTCCAGTAGAAGTGCTCAGTCTCCCGCAGTATGGGCGTCGTATCGGACAGCTTCGATCGGGGGTCGATGAGATCGACCGGATCGAGCGTTCTGCCGCAGTTGTCACACTGGTCTCCGCGGGCGTTGAGATATCCGCAGTGGGGGCACGTTCCCTCGACGTAGCGATCAGGGAGGAAACGACCGACTTCGGTGTCGTAGAACTGTTCGGTCGTCTTGCGGTACATGTACCCGTTGTCGAGCAAGCTCATGAAGAAATCCTGGGCAACCTCACGATGTGTATCGGTACCGGTCGTCGTGTAGAGGTCGTAGGAAAGCCCGAGATCCTTCCAGTTCTGAACGATTTCACCGTGGTATTGGTCGACGATCTCTGCCGGGGTAACGCCCTCTTCGTCGGCGCGCACGGTGATCGGCGTCCCGTGGACGTCGCTGCCAGAGGCCATGAGAACCTCGTTGCCTCTGGCTCGGTGGTAGCGAGCGAAGATGTCGGGCGGAAGGTATGCACCACCGAGGTGGCCCAGGTGTCGGGACCCGCTCGCATATGGCCAGGCGACGGCGACGAGGATGTGCTTGGGTTTGTTGGTGTCAGTCACGGTCTTGCGATGGTAGTGCTGGGACCCGGATTGGGGTTCGATACGCACAACTGAGCGGCCTCGACGCACCGGTACACTCGGCCGAGGATGACCGACCGTCACCCACAGTCGATGGAGGTTTGCCGTTGGATACCGTGATGGTTCGCAAGATCGATGACCTCGGCCGCATCGTGGTGCCGGCCGAAACACGCCGCCTGTTCAACATCCACGAAGGCGACGAACTTGAGATCGGGGTCGAGAAGGATGCGATCGTGATCCGCAAGCTCGAAGCAAGCTGCGTGTTCTGTGGTTCCGGCGAGTCGGTCGCTGCGTTCAAGGGTCGTGGCGTGTGTGCGGAGTGTCGCCGCTCTCTGACCGCCGGGTAGAAGCCCGCGCTGCGAGCGCGGCCTCGTAGAGCACGCGACGCGACACTCCGGTCTCCTCCGCTACGTCCTTCACCGCGTTGGACAACCGCTCACCATCGCCCATCCGCTCAACGACCGCATCGAGTGCTGCAGGTAGATCGGGTGGAATCTCCGGCCGGGGCTCGATGACGAGCGTGAACTCTCCCCTGGGATCGACGTCATTCGTCCAGCGATCGATTGCTGCAGCAAGGGTGCCCGTCCAGATCTCCTCGTGCAGCTTCGTGATCTCCCTGGCGATTACGACGGTTCGATCGCCGCCGGCTGCGGTGGCAAGATCGGTGAGATCCTTTGTGACCCTGCTCGGAGCGGAGAACAGAACGACCGGTCGCTCGTCCTGGGCAGTGCTCTCGATCCGCCGCCCGCGTTCCTCCCCGCTACGCGGAAGGAACCCTTCGAAGACGAACCTGTCTCCCCCGAGTCCGGCGACGGCGATCGCCGACGTAACGGCGCTCGGGCCCGGCACGACGGACACCGTGGCACCGACTGAGCGAGCGGCACGAACTGCCGCGACGCCCGGATCCGAGACGGCAGGCATACCGGCGTCGCTGACAAGAGCGATCGTCTCACCTCGTTCGAGCCGGGAGCGAATCTCCACGGTCCTCTCCCCTTCATTTCCAAGGAAGAACGATCTCAATTGCGCCGTGACGCCGAGACGTTCCAACAGCTTCCCCGTCCTCCGTGTGTCCTCGGCAAACACCACGTCGGCGGCCGCCAGTGTGTGCTGCAGGCGAGGAGAGGCGTCTTCAAGGTTCCCAATCGGGGTGGCGCAAATGATGAGGCTTCCGGTCACGGCACGAAGGATGGCAGAACCACGAGCCTCGCGCCGGTATCCGGTCCCGGCGCTCCGATCGGCAACTCGAGTATCCAGAGCCCTCGTGCACGAGTGCGGCGCCCCGTCGTCAGGATGTCCTGATGGACAACCATCCCTTCTCCATCCAGGTGGACGACTCTGAGAGGCTCCCGAATTCCGCGCCCATGTACCGACGATGACCGGATGAGAAGACCGTCGGTTCCCCCGCCCCTGACTCCGAGCAGCCGATCGGTGAACGACGACGCGACTGTCACCGGTGGGGACGTCCACGGGCCAACGGAAAGCTTCACCGGTCCACTTGACCGGTACTGGCGGTCGCCTGGTACGCTCCCGCCCACTATGGCAAAGGCAAAACGACGTAAGCTCCGCGCACGCCGCAGCAAGGCGAACCACGGCCGCAAGCCGAACGCCGGCCGCGGCTGATCACCCGTTTCAGCCGTCTGCTGTTTCGATCCCCCGATTCCGTCCCGGCCGCTGACGCGCGTCATAACAGCACCGTACGGAACTCTGCTCCACACGCCTAGATGTTCGTCGTCGGAACTGAGTACTGGGTACTGAGTCCCGCCAGCGAAGCTGGCTAGATCCCCAACTGCATTCGCAGCTCTTCGCCTGCTGTCTTGTCCGTAGACACGATCCAGTAGAGGGCGTCGTCGATTCGGTCGATGAACGAGTAAACGTTCCCCTGCCGGTACAGCAGACCGCCTGCCGACTCCTCGGCGGGACCTGCGTCCATGGAGTCCCGGATGTGCACGATCAAGGCGTTGGCGAGTTCTTCGGCGTCGCGTTCGGAGTCCCCGATGTAAGACAACGCCATCACGACGTCTTCACCGCGTGAGAACACGCGGTAGGTGTCGTTCCCCCACCCGGCGGCCGCCTGGGTCGCCTCTCCGGGGAGAACGCTCTCACTGAGGATCAGGTTGAATCCCCACTCGCCGAAGGTCGCTTCGTCGTAGAGGTCCCATCCGTCGATCTCAACGGTCAGCGGCGCCAATTCCCTCGGCTGTTCGCGGCGGTTGTACTTCGCGACATCGAGGATCTGCTCCGTCGTCTCGGGCGGCGCCTGGTATGCATCGTCAACGGCGGCGAGCCCACCGGTCGAGACGATCGCATCCACGAAGACGAGCCCCTGGTCGTAGGGGAACGTGAGGTCGGACTGCATCCAGCCGGGAATCGAATTGAGAACCGATGAGTCGTAGCTCAGGGCTTCGGTGGCCGCCTGGACCGCCTCGATCGGGCTCATGCCCTCCATGTAGACGAACTGAGATCGCGTGGCATCACCCTCGATGAGTGCTTGAAAAGCCGAAGCATCATCGCCCGTCCCTTCATCGATCAGCACCTCATATCCGTCGTTGAAATCGAAATGCTGGTCGGTCAAGGCGTGAACGAGCTCGTGGAGGACGGTTATCTTCTGAAGCGGTGTGAAGCCGTCTGGCGCAGCGGGGACAACCATCTCCTCCGCGTCGCCGTCGTAGAACCCGGCGACCTGTTCGGCGTAGAGATCGATCAGGAGCGTGTAGAGATCCGTTCCCGGACTGAGCATCCCGAGCATGGAGAAGAAGGCGCTGTCGACGGCCAGCTCCTCCTCGTCGAGGTCTTCTGCCACCAGATCGGAGACTCGTTGCGTGAACTCGGCGTCATCGAGGATGACAACGGTCGGTGTCGCAATGAACGGGAGGCCGCGAACCTGCTCAGCCTCAACCATCAACTCGGCAAGTTCGCTCTGCATCTCCTCGACGACTGCGGGATCGATCGACTCCGACGCTGTGCCGGGCACGGAGATCGACACGTCGGGGACCGTGGTGGTGGTCGTGTCCTGGTTCTCTGTCGTGGTGGTCGTGATCAGCGTTGAGGTCGTCGTCGTGGGATCCGCCTCGGGACTGCAGGCTGTAGCGATCAGAGAAAGTGCGAGAACGAGTCCCGCGAGGAAACGAAGATTCAGGAATGAGTGCACGAACCGGAGGCTACCGCCGCGGCCGAGAAACACGACATACGGGCGTCTGGCGTAGACAACGGCATGATTCTGCCGTTGTCTACGCCAGACCCCGAGGGTCAAGCCGGATCGACCGCGTCTCCCTTGCCGATGACCACCAAACCCGACTCCGTGACTGTGAAACGCTCACGGTCCTCCTGTGCGTCGACTCCGATCTGGGCGCCATCCGGTATCTTGACGTTCTTGTCGACGATCGCTCTGCGAACGACGGCACCGCGCCCGACGCTCACGCCCTGGAGCAGAAGGGAGTCCTCGACGGATGCGTACGAGTGCAGACGGACGTCGGAAGAGACGATCGATCGGCGTGCCACACCCCCCGAGATCACGACTCCTGCGCCCACGATCGACTCATACGCCGCTCCACGGCGATCCTCCAGATCGAACACGAACTTCGCAGGAGGGAACTGAGGCCGATGTGTCAAGATCGGCCAGTGGCGGTTGTAGTAGGAGAAGATCGGATCGACGGCGATCGTGTCCATGTTCGCCTGGTAGTAGGCATCGAGCGTCCCGACGTCCCTCCAGTACCCACGCTCGCGATCGTGCTGGCCGGGGACGACATTGTCGGCGAAGTCATAGACGTATCCGACTCCCTGGTCGACAAGCGCAGGAATGATGCTGCCGCCGACGTCGTGCTTGGAGTCTTCGTCGGCAGCATCCTCAGCGATGACCTCTCGCAGTGTCTTGTTGTCGAATACATAGTTCCCCATCGAGACGTACGCCGATGATGGATCCCCGGGGATCGGTTTCGGGTGCTCGGGCTTCTCCAGGAAGGACACGATCTTGCCGTGCTCATCGGTTTCGATGACGCCGAAGTCCGATGCTTCTTCGAGAGGGACCCGGATCCCCGCGACCGTGACGCCTGCACCGGATTCGACATGCTGATTCACCATCTGGCGGGGGTCCATGCGGTAGATGTGGTCGGCGCCGAACACGATCACGTGGTCGGGACGCTCATCAGTGAGGATGTTGAAATTCTGGAAGATCGCATCGGCCGAACCGGAGAACCAGTGGGGACCCCGTCGCATCTGTGCCGGTACGGGAGTGACGTAGTTGCCCAGCATCTCGCTCATCGACCAGCCGAGGGCAAGATGCCTATCGAGGCTGTGACTCTTGTACTGGGTCAGGACCGCGATCTTCCGGTACCCGCCGTTCACGAGATTCGACAGCGCGAAGTCGATGAGTCGGCCAAAGGGAACGGCCGGTTTCGAACGATCCCTGGTGAGCGGCCAGAGGCGCTTGCCTTCTCCACCTGCAAGGACGAGGGTGATGACTTTCGGTTCCATATTGCCAAACCTAGTCGTCGTCGGACAGGGTCGGATCGTGCCTGCGCCGAGGAGCCATGGTGTAGAGGGCGACGATGTAGGCGACGACCACGACGAGGTAGATCTCACCAATGACCGCTACCCAACTCGCGGCGGCCCGACCGACCACTCCAACGGGAGAGAAATCCCCGTATCCGAGCGTCGTGATGGTCACGAGGCTGAAGTACATGAACACCGTTGTCGGCTGGGGTTCGCCGAAGAAACCATCTGCAGATAGACCGGACGCGTCGATGAACAGGAACAGGTATGTGCTGGCGATGGCCATCAGCAGAAACACGCTGACCGCACCGAGGACGGTTTCACTGGTCACTTCTCTGTGGTGCATGAGTCGTCTCAGGGCCACAATCGGAGCCGCGATGACGAGAAGCAACCAGATGAACCCTCCGTGGCTCGCTTCCGCGTTGGGCATGAGGAGTCTGGCGACGGATGCGAGAGACGTGATGCCGACGGTGATCCACGCCAACCGCAGTGCTCGCCCTCCCAGCCCCGCAGCTCGAACGGCGACAATCAACAGTGTGGAGGTGAGGAGAGTGACCGCCACGGCCAGGAGCTCGGCCCACCCTTCACCCTGGTCGAGATCGACGAGAAGCAGGAGGGCGACCGTGACGGCGGAGACGGCGAGCAACAGTCCGAAGCGGTCGTAGTAGCGGTTCTTCGTCGGATCGGTCTTGGTCATGACCAGCCAGAATAGGCGATGATCGTCGGTGATCAGGTCTACTCGGGGAGGTACGGTCCTCGGGCTTCGAACACCATCTCACCTTCGATGTAGGTGGCCTGAACCTTGTTGCGCCCGTCCCACGGGTCCCCATCGAAGATCAAGAAGTCGGCGTCCTTCCCGGGTTCGAGACTCCCGACCCGATCATCGACTTCGAGGATCGCTGCCGGGTTCGTCGTCACGGTCTCGAGGGCACGCTCTTCCGAGAGGCCTTCCCGGATAGCGATGATGACGAGGTCACGCAACGTATCGACCGTGTTGACCGGCGAGTCGGTCATGATCGCCACGGTCGCTCCCGCGTCGACCATGATCCCTACGGCTGCAGCCGTGCGCCGGTTCACCTCGCGCTTTGATGCCGCCGTGTAGAGCGGTCCGATCGCGACCGGTATGTTCCTCGACACGATCTCGTCGGGGATCCGCCACCCCTCGGTGGCATGGTCGATGACGAGCCGGTACCCGAATTCCTCGGAGAGACGGATCGCGGTGCGGATGTCGTCCATCCGATGTGCATGGTTCCTGACCGGTATCTCGCCGTCGAGAACCAACAGGAGCGTCTCCATGCCCAGGTCCCGCCTCGGTTCGCGCAGCGGCTTGCGTTCGCTCTCCGGCTTGGCATCCTCGATCGCCTGCAGCGCCCGGTGGTGTTCCCAGTCCTTGCGGTACTCGATGGCGTCGAAGAACGCCTTTCTCGCCAGATATGCCGTACCCATGCGGGTCACCGGTGCACGCTTCAGGCTTTCCCCCACCCGCTTCGGATTCTCGCCGAGCGCCATCTTCACCCCGGCCGGTTCGCGGATCACCATGTCGTCCGCAACGAGTCCGGAGGCCTTCACGACTGCCATCTGTCCGCCGATGGCGTTGGCCGATCCGTGCGTGATCCCGAGCGTCGTCACACCGCCGCGCCGGGCGTCCTCGAAACCGATGTCCTCCGGGTAGATGGCATCGAGCATCCGCACGTACGGCGTGATCGCGTCGGTGACCTCGTTGGCGTCATGATCATCCCTCGCCCCCTCACCCCACACACCGGTGTGCACGTGAGCATCGATGAATCCCGGCAGGAGATACTTGCCGGCGCAGTCGACAATCTCGGCGTCGGTGATGTCGATCTCGCTCCCGACAGCGATGATCTTCCCATCCTCGACGAGCAGCGTCCCTCCTTCGATCGGCTGGGAGGCGGCGGTCCAGATGATGGCGTTGGTGTAGGCATGTCGCATGATCATCACCATAGATCCTCTGACCATCCCTTCCGACCGGCGATGGTCAGACGGGTACGGCGGGAACCGCACGGAGCGACGATCGGGCGGCGAGGGCGAGTCCGACGATGATCAGCGCGATCCCGAACCAGGCCACCGGTCCGGGCCGTTCGGCGAGCACGACGACGCCGAGGATGGTTGCTGTCACCGGCTCTGCGAGCGAGAGCGTACCCGCAGTGCTCGGGTCGGTATCGCGCAAGCCGGATGAGAACGCCAGATAGGCAAGCGCCAGCGTTGCGAACCCGAGCCACAGCACCATCACCGCTCCGTCTGCCTCACCAAGGAAAGACAGGTCCTGGGACATCGCCACCGGTACGAGCGCGCAGCGATGCTGAATACCGCCGCGGTCGAGTGTCGAATCGAGCCGAGTTGAGCCAGTCGGGCCGTACTCACGATGTAGGTCGCGTACGAAGACCCTGCGGCGAGAGCGAGGAGAACGCCCACACCGTCCACAGATGCGTCTCGAGTCGAAGCTGCGAGGAATACCAGCCCGACCACTGCCGGGGCGGTCGCCGCCACCCACCTCGAACCCGGCCACCTCCGGGCGAGCACTGCTTCCGCAACACCGACAAACACCGCTGCGGATCCGAGGGCGAGAAGTGTGCCCACCGCAACGCCCGTACGGGACACGGCGGAGAAGAAGAACAGCTGAAACGCCGCCACCCCCATAGCTGCAAACAATGTGACCGGTCGCACAACCCATCGCCAGCCGGAGTCGGCCTTGCGCAGCACGGCGACGGTCCCCAGCACGGCGGCGCCGAGCAGGAGTCGCAGCGAGCCGACTGCCAGCGGACTGGCGGTAGCCGGACCCAGCGCCTGAGCTGTACCGGTCGTGCCCCACAAGATCGAGGCGAACAGGATCAACCGAATTCCACGCATCGCCGGAGCGTACAACGCTCCCGCCCACGGCCCAGCACCCGAAGCTCCCAGACACGACTCACGGCGCGACATGGCACCGAACGCGGAGGAAGCTCGGATTGGAGGTAGGGGCAGATGAACCTGGAACGACGAACAACCCCCTACGAGGCAAGGGTCGTTTCATGGTGGAGGTGAGGGGATTTGAACCCCTGGCCCCTACGTTGCGAACGTAGCGCCCCAACCCTTCTGACCGGGGCAAACGGGTCCTGACCGGGGGAAACGCTCTCAACGTCTCGCGCCGTTTCTCGTGGTTTCTCACCGTTTCGCGCACGAGGCGCGCACGGTCACCGATTCCACCTCATCCTCAACGTCGACTCATCCGCTGCCCGGTGAGGCCCTCAGGCATCCCTACTCGGATCGTCAACCCCACCGATACCTC
>RCNG010000231.1_pt1 | contig 24237 bp, 25 predicted proteins | sample 2041371 | NCBI WGS metagenome assembly RCNG01 (sample SAMN09708227, study PRJNA481090) | Marine sediment metagenome, whole genome shotgun sequencing project. | biome: marine sediment; feature: ocean; material: sediment; isolation source: Sewage treatment plant 1 marine sediment (STP1) ... | reverse complement strand
CGAAAATAGGATCGCGGCATAAGGGTTTGTAGCAGAAAAACGGTCCTCAATCGGAACGTTTTTCTGACAACCCCTATATCCCAAGGGGGAGTCAAATGGCGTATATCTTAAATTTCAAAGACCTCGATAAAAGCTCCCTGCCACTGGTTGGAGGCAAGAATGCCAGCCTGGGTGAACTGATCAAGACCGGTATTCCGGTGCCTCCAGGGTTTGCAGTAACTACGGAAAGCTACCTCCGTTTCATTACCGATACGGGAATCAAGGAGGAGATTCTGCGCATCGTGTCGGAACTGATAACCGGGGACATGAACTCGCTCAATGACACCAGCGACAAGATTCGGCAACTGATTCGGAGTGTCAAACTACCGGCGGAGATACGCGCCTCCATCGTCAGTGCTTATGGCGAGCTTTGTACCAGGTGCCATGTGAATGCGCTCCCTGTGGCGGTTCGTTCCAGTGCCACGGCGGAAGACCTTCCCACGGCCAGTTTCGCAGGACAGCAGGACACCTATCTATGGATTCAGAAAACCGATCCGGTGGTGGAAAAGGTCCAGCAGTGCTGGGCCAGCCTCTGGACGGCACGAGCCATCGATTACCGCATCAAAAACAATTTTCCGCATGAAAAGGTTCTGATAAGCGTGGGTGTTCAGAAAATGGTGAACTCCAAGACGGCCGGTGTGATGTTTACATTGAACCCAACGGATGGCGATATATCAAAAGTTGTCATTGAAGGAAGCTGGGGACTTGGAGAAACCGTTGTCTCCGGTTCCGTAAACCCAGACAAGTTTGTGGTGGACAAGGTGGTTATGGAAACCTCTGACAAAACCATTTCCACCAAGCATATCGAGTGTGTGTATGATCCAGAGGCGGGCAAAGTCGTCGACGCGGATGTCAATGAAGAAATGCAATGCCAGTGCTGCCTGGAAGGCAAAGAAGTTAAAGCCCTGGTAGGAATGGCAAACTTGATCGAACAGCACTACAAACGGCCCATGGACATCGAATGGGCCATCGATAAAGATCTCGGTTTCCCAGAAAATATCTTTATCGTGCAGGCAAGACCCGAGACCGTATGGAGCCAGCGCAAGTCCAAATCGGTGATTGGCGGAAAAAGTGGTTACCAGCTTTTGATGGAGCAAGCCATGAAACGGATCAAGATACCAGGTTAAAAGAAGGGTTGAAGGGTTCAAGGGGGATACAAGGGTTGGAGGGTGGCTGACTGCTAATAGCTAAAGACACCTAACAGCCTACAGCCTAAACTGCTAAAAAGCTAAAATATCTAACCCATTAAAGGAGGAATGTTGCTCTATGAAGAACATGAGAGATTTCATTACAGAGGGTGAGAAAAAGGGTCTGTGTAAACGGATTACAGCCGAAGTCGATTGGAATCTGGAATTGTCACATATTGCCAAACTCAACGAAGAGGCAAAGGGCCCTGCCTTACTATTCGAAAATGTGAAAGACTATGACACGCCTGTTATTACCAGTGTCTGTACCACCACCGAAAGACTGGCATTTATCCTGGGCCAGCCACTGGATTCCACACTTGTGGATCTTTACGATCACTGGGCCAAGCTAGGAGACAACCTGGAAGAGCCTATATATGTAGAAAAAGCAGATGCGCCATGCAAAGAAAATATCATCACCGGGGACGACATCGATCTTTTCAAGTTTCCCGTACCGAAGTGGTATCCGCTGGACGGGGGCCGATATATCGGAACGGCTCACTTCTTCATCACCAAAGACCCGGAAACCGGCTGGGTAAACCTGGGAACTTACAGGGCTCAGCTTTTGGGGAAAGACAAAATTGGCACCCAGTTCATCAAGGGCAAACATGCCGACCTCATGCTGAAAAAATATCAAGCTTTGGGGAAACCCATGCCGGTGGCTTCAGTGATCGGCTGTGATCCTCTGCTTTTCATCCTCGGCGCAGCACGCGTTTCCGCTTTTACTTCAGAATACGATGTGGCCGGCGCACTGCGTGGCGAGCCTGTAGAAGTCGTTAAAGGGGAAATCGTCGACCTGCCCATTCCGGCACATGCGGAGATCGTGCTCGAAGGAGAGGTGGATGCAGATAAGTTCATGGAAGAAGGACCATTCGGTGAATATACCGGCTATTATTCCGGTGTCGGTACGGATCCACGCAATTTCATGGATGTCCAATGTGTCACCCATCGTAACAATCCGATTCTCTGGGGAACCACCGTCGGCCGCGCCGTTACCGACACACATATGACCATGGCGCTTTCTTACGGAGCGACGCTCTGGCAACAATTACTGGCCATGAAAATCCCTGGGTTGAAAGCGGTTTACTGCCCACCGGAAGGGTCCGGGCGCTTCCTGGCCATCATTTCCATGAAGCAGATGTACCCCGGCCACGCCGACCAGGTCCTTACGGCTGCCATTTCAACCGAAATGGGTGCTTATGGCTTGAAAACAGTCATCGTAGTGGATGAAGATATCGACCCCTGGGATATTCCCAGAGTCATGTATGCCTTGAGTTTCAGGTTCCAACCCAACCGGAGCCAGGTAATCAAACGCGGCCGGTCCACACCGCTGGATCCCTCTCTGCCCATCAATGCCAGAGAAATTACCGGAAGACTCTTGTTGGATGCCACCATACCTTATGACTGGAAAGACAAACCGATTCCCATTGTATTGGACGCGGAAATAGTGAAAAAAGTCAAAGCGCGATGGGGTGAGTTGGGGTTATAAACAAGGAGCATCTCCAAAAAAGCTGATCCAAATGAAGGGTTCGAGTTTCCGAGGGTTCAAGGGTCCGAGTGAGCGGCTGTCTGCTTATCGCTGTCAGCCACACTCTGACCCTCGAACCTGGGAGAAGAACCATATATAAATTTATAGAGAGGAAACAGGCTATGTCCGATACCGACATGCTCAAAGGTAAAAAGGTTCTGGTGGTCGATGATGAACAGGACATTCTGGAAGTTTTGGAAGAACTGCTGGATATGTGTCATGTGTCGACAGCGTCGACCTTTGATCAGGCGAAAACCCTGTTGGAGACCCAATGCTTTGACATCGCCATTCTCGATATCATGGGGGTAGACGGATATGGCCTGCTGGAAATTGCCAACAAGAAGAAGATACCTGCAATTATGCTTACAGCACATGCATTCTCTGCCGACAACCTGGTGAAAACCATCAAAGAGGGTGCCTATGCCTATGTTCCCAAGGAAGAAATCAGTCGCATCACCGAGTTTCTTTCCGATGCGCTGAACGCCAAAAAGAAAGGGGAGAATCCCTGGCACGTATGGGAAGAAAAACTTCCTTCATCCTATTTTGAAAAAAGATGGGGAGCGGCCTGGAAAAATTCGGACCGGGAATTCTGGAACAAATTCAGGGAAAGCATCAAGACACGAAATGGGAATAAATAACACAGTTGCCCCAACTGGGTTAAACCGGAAAAGATAGGATCTTTTATCACGAAAACACGAAAGTACGAAAACAAAAAAAAGACCATGAGAATTTTCGTGTTTTTTAGATTTCGTGTTTTCGTGATTGCTTTTATTTCTTTGCCACAGAATTTACTAATTTTACAGCACGCTGTGTCATTTGAGCTTTATAGATAAGCATGAAAAAACATGAGGAGGGTTGAATTGAAACCGATTCGCTACAAAGAAGATATGGTCAATGAGTTTTTGAATGACGGCTACTGGACCCATGAACTTTTCTACGATTTCTGGGATCGAAATGCCCGGGAAATCGGGGACCAGGAAGCACTGGTGGACTCGAAATATCGTCTGACATGGTCGGAGGCAAAAAAACGGGTGGACGCCATGGCCATCTCCTGGGTGGAAATGGGAATTCCCAAACATTCCCGGGTCATCATTCAGTCACCCAACAGCGTATATGGATTTCTGGCACGAATCGCCTGCGAAAGAGCCGGACTCATTTCTCTTACCGTATATCCATACCTTCGCCAGAGGGAGTTGGAGTACATGCTGAAAAAAACCGAGGCCAAGGCGGTCGTTATTCTGAACATCTACAACAAATTCAATTATCTGGAAATGTACACTGACCTCCAGAAACAGTTTCCCCATTTGGAACACTTTTTTCTTTTTGACGATGAGGTACCGGGAAGTGCACCCGCGGGTACCCATTCGCTTCCTCAGATGACCCAGACCCGGGCACAGAAACCCATGGATGAATCCGTGCTGGCGGAACGCAAGCTGGACCCGTGCTGGAACATCGCCCTGCTCACCACGACGTCCGGCACCACCGGCATTCCCAAGCTGGTGGAGTGGCCAACCGCACCCCGTGTCTGCACCTCCAAAGGCAGATGCGACATCTGGCAGCTCAAGAGCGACGACATTACCATGGCCATTGCTCCCCATGCCGGTGGAGCGGCCGGAACCCTGACCTATTTTGCCGCCCCCATCGCCGGAGCCAAAACCGTGATGCTGGAAGAGTTCTCCGGTGACGGTGCGCTGGCGCTCATCGAAAAGGAAAAAGCCACGGCCATCGGTGTGGTTCCCACCCACCTCATACGGATGCTGGAGGCCGACGCCTCCAAATATGATCTGAGTTCTCTGCGTTTTATCCGCTCGGCCGGAGGGTATTTGTCACCCCAGGTGGCAGAAGAAGCCGAAACGGTGTTCGGTGCCTCCATCACCAGCGACCTGGGAACCCAGGACAAAGGATCGGTGTCCGGATGCAGTGTGGAAGACTCAAAGGATCTTCGACGAAGAACCGTCGGCCGCATGCTGCCGGGCAACAAGGTAAGACTGCTGGATAAGGACACCGATAAGGAAGTACCCGAGGGCGAACCGGGCGTTCTCTGGTTCAGGGGCCCCCACGCACCGGCGGGGTACTTTCGGGACAAAGAATTGACCGCCACGGTGTTCGACAAAGAAGGCTGGACCACCACCGAAGATATCGTCAAGTTCGACCAGGGCTGTCTGTGGATTCTGGGTCGTGCCAAGGACATGATCATCCGGGGCGGCCAGAACATTTACCCTGCAGAGGTCGAGGGTCTGCTCAACGACCACCCCAAAGTCTCTTCCGTGGCGGTTGTGGGATATCCGGACCGTGAGATGGGAGAACGGTGCTGCGCCTACGTCATCCCCAGACCGGGTAAGGATTTTTCCTTCGATGAAATGGTTTCTTTTCTAAAAGGAAAAAAGATTGCCATGTTCAAACTTCCTGAAAGACTGGAAGTCGTTTCTGAGTTCCCCGCCGTGGGAGACTCGGGTAAGGTGAACAAAGAAACATTAAAGACCATGATTGCTGAAAAAGTAAAGACGGAAGCGAACTAACATGACCAAATCCATACTCGTCATTTCCACCCTGGACACCAAAGGGGTGGAAACCTTGTATCTGAAAGAAAAAATCGAGTCACTGGGGTTCTCCGCCATGCTCATGGATCTGTCCATGCGCGCTTCCGCTGAACATACGGCTGAAATTACCAATGCCCAGGTGGCCGAAGCCGGCGGAAGCAGTATCCAAGAGATTGGGCAATCCCGTGAACGGTCACGAATCACGAAGATCATGACATCCGGGGCATCCAGGCTGGCCAAACACTATCACGATGAAAATAGAATTGATGGTGTGATTGCCATGGGTGGCTCCACCGGCACCCTGATGGCATCTGACGTGATGCGCGCCCTCCCTTTTGGCGTTCCCAAAGTGGTCATATCTTCTACGGCGGCACTTCCCGGTCTTTCCACCCGCTACATCGGAACCGGGGATATTGTGCTGTTTCATTCGGTGATCGAAATTTCCGGTCTTTCAAATTTGTTAAAAAACGTGATGGACAGAGCGGCGCATGCCATCACCGGCATGGTTCATGAGATCATCACTCCCATGACCGCCGGAGAGGGAAAAGCCATCGCCCTGACCATGCTGGGGCCGTGTGAAACATGCGCCAGTAGTGTCCGGCAGGCATTGGAGCAGTCAGGATACCAGGTCATCGGTTTTTCCGCAGCCGGCATCGGTGACCGGGCCATGGAACAGATGATCGCCGAAGGATTTTTCCAGGGGGTTATCGACCTGGCGCCGGGTGGCGTCGGAGAGCATCTTTTCGGCTTTATGCGGGATGCAGGCCCTTTTCGACTGGAAAACGCCGGCAGGCTGGGAATTCCAATGATTGTCTCTACCTGCAGCGTCAACCACATGACACCCTCAAAATCCAAATACCAGACCGAATACCACTGGCGCCGCAAATATGACCTGGATAAATTTCGCACCTGGATACGATTGTCACCGGAAGAGCTGCAAAAAGTTGCCCGGGCCTTTGCCCTTAAACTGAACAAAGCCAGCGGCCCGGTAAAAGTTCTGATACCCGCAGATGGCTGGTCTTCGGTGGATCAGTCCGGTAATCCAACTTACGACCCACAGGAAGATCAAATATTCGTTGAGGTGTTACGCAAAAATCTGAACCCGGAAATTGAAATTGCGGAAGTCAATGCAAATATGGAAGATAAGACTTTCGCTCAAGCTGTTGTTGAAACCGCATTGGACATATTTTAAAATGAGCGACAAAGAAATTACAGTTCGCACCCATGAAGGTGAATATGATATCACCGCCGGTATCAGACTGGTTGGTCAGGATGTGCTGGTTGCCATATGGGGTGGGGAGAAACCACACATCGGTGCCGTAGCCATGGCTCAGCCGCGACCGAGCCTGAAGGATCCCGATGTCACCAGCGCCACAGCCTCGGTCTTTACCTACGTGGGACACAAGGAAGATGACCTGGCCAAAGCCGCCGCAGAGATACTGGCTTCAGTGCTAAAAACCCATGTGGTGGTTACTGCAGGGATCCATTGGGACAATTTGTCAAAAGAAGGCATTCTAAAGATTATTCACAATAGTGAGATCCTGATTGATATGATTCTGGAAAAATTAGCTTATATTAAACGATAAGAAATGAGGTCTCCATGTCCAAACGAATCGTCATAGGAATATCCGGCGCAAGCGGCGTGACCTACGGTGTCAGGTTGCTCAGCTTACTGAAAGAAAGTGATTATGAAACACACCTGATCCTATCCGAAGCCGGCAAACTCAACATCAAGATTGAGACAGACTACACACCCGATGAGGTCCAGGCCATGGCCAGTCATGTGTATGACCACAAGGACATGGCTGCTGCGCTGGCATCCGGCTCTTTCTTGACCCAGGGAATGGTTGTGGTCCCGTGTACCATAAAAACCTTATCCGGAATCGCCAACTCATATAATGAGAACCTCCTGGTAAGAGCCGCCGATGTCACATTAAAAGAAAAGCGCAAACTGGTTCTGGTTGTGAGAGAAACGCCGCTGCACATCGGTCACCTGCGGCTCATGACATTGGCAGCGGAAATGGGAGCCCATATTCTACCGCCGGTCCCTTCCTTTTATCATCAGCCCGAAACCATCGAGGATATCATCGATCAAACTATCGGCAAGGTATTCGATTACATGGGTATCGAACACACGCTTTTCCAGCGGTGGGGTGAGAAAGATGGAACTTCGAAAAATTCCGACACTTCCTTGAAAGTGCTTTAGCGTTTGTCAAAATCACATTCCGGTTACACCGCAAGGAGCCATGAGTATCATGGTACATCTTGCTGGCAACGCATATACAAAGGAGGAAACCGCCCATGTCACTTTCAAGAAATGAAATCGAGAAGGCCTTGAAAAAATGGAATCTCGCCTGGGACAATCATGACCTCGATGGGGTGATGGCTCTATTTCATGACCAAGTCGTTTTTGACAACTGGACCGGAGGACGTGTTAAGGGAATAGATGCACTCAGGAAAGCGTGGGCGCCCTGGTTTGACAACCACGGGGATTTTCGGTTTGTGGAGGAAGAAACATTTATCGACGAAAAAGAGCAAAAGGTTCTTTACCGCTGGCTGCTTGAATGGCCTTCCCTTGAAAACGGCCACAAAGGAAAGCCTGAAAAACGAAGAGGCGTCGATGTGATTCATTTTAAAGACGGCAAGATAATCAACAAGTTCACCTATTCAAAAACCACCATTGAAATCGACGGGAAACGCCGCCCGCTAAGCCTTTGAACTGAGCGACAACAGCGCTCGCTAAGCCCGTAGGTTCTGCCGTTCGGCAGTGCTTCGCATGCTGTGAGGTTCTTCAATAATCATCCACCGAAATTTGGATTGATAAATTCAATTCGATCGCCGTTCAGAAGGATACTTTCTCCATATTTTCCGGGATAGACAAAACGACCATTGTGCTCAACGATGAGCGCAGCGTCCCTTTCTTTGTATTGAATGATGAGTTGGGAAATAGTCGTATTTTCCGTTACGGTTTCTTTTAAACCATTGATAATCACTTCGATGATATTATCCATTATTTCTCACATGGGTCAGGTTGCCGCAGCACCGGCAATCAGGATCTCTTTCCAGTTTTAGTTTTTTGATACGCATGTCCATGCCGTTAATATACAATAAGGTATTTTTCAAAAGGTCGTTCATGCCCAAACATATTTTTATGGCCTCCAGGCTTTGAATGGCGCCGATCATACCGGGGATCGGACCTATGACACCCACTTGCCTGGTCGTGGAGACGGTTTTGGGAAAAAGGCATTCCAGGCAGGGCGTATCACCGGGAACTAAAGTGGTGACCATACCGGTAAAGCCGTCTATACCGCCGTATATAAATGGAATATGATTGGTTACAGACACAGAATTCAAGTGCTTGCGGGTTTCTATATTGTCGGTGGCATCCACAATAATGTGGCAGTCGCTTAACAATTTCGAGACATTGTCTTTTCGAATTTCCGCTTTTACGGCATCGATACGGCACAAAGGGTTTAAAGCATGCAGTTTTTCAACAGCGGAGTCGGTCTTGGAACGCCCGATATCCCGGGTGCCGTGAAGAATTTGCCGGTTCAGGTTTTCAAGTCCTACATTGTCTTTATCTACAATTTTAAGACGGCCAACACCTGCCGCTGCCAGATAATAGGCTGAAATGCTACCAAGACCGCCAAGACCGGCCACAAAAATGCTGGCGCGCTTTAACCGATTTTGACCTTTTTCGCCGAAAGCCGGCAGCATAATCTGCCGGCTGTAACGGATGTGCTCCTGGGGTGACAATGGGTCTATCATAATCAGAGATTCTGTTGCTTTTTGGTCAAGGCCATGTAAATTCTTTCGGATGTCATGGGAAGCTCATGAATTCGTTCACCAATGGCATCGTAAACAGCATTCAGAATCGCCGGTATGACCGGCATAATACCGCCCTCGCCAACTTCCTTAGCGCCGTACGGACCGTTGGGTTCATCGGTTTCCACCACAATCGCTTCCACGGGCGGCATGTCAAGAATGGTGGGAATTTTATATTCGGCTAAATCACAGTTGATAATGTTTCCTTTATCATCAAATTTCACTTCTTCAAAAAGAGCTTCCCCAAGCCCCATGGATATCGATCCCTGCATCTGAGCTTCCACAGAGGTTAGATTGATGGCCTTCCCGCAGTCATGAGCATCGGTGACCTTGTCAACGGTAACATGACCGGTATCCATATCGACGGTAACTTCGGCGATCATGGCGGAGCAACCATAGGCAGGAGACGTGCCGACGGTGGCGCCTTTGAATCTACCACCCAGAATCGGTGGACTGTATTTGCCGGTACCCACAATCGGTCCTTTCACAAGAAAGGCAATGCGGGCGGCCTCGTTAAAAGTAAGGTAATCTTCTTTGGGATTATCCATCCAGCCCCGGTGTTCTTTTATATAAGCGGTTCTCAAGGCACTGTAATCGGGCGTTTCTTTTTTAAACAGGATCCTGCCCTGTTTGATGTCCATGTCTTCAAGGTCAACATTCAGCTCTTTTGACAGCACTTCCAAAACCTGTTGTTTCACATCTTCGGCGGCTTCCTTGGTGGCGTGCCCGGTCATCAATGTCTGGCGACTGCTGTAGGCCCCCAAATCCACCCCGAAATCGGTATCTCCTGACTCAATTCGCACATTTTCAAGGGGAATACCGATGGCTTCGGCGGCAATCATGGCAAACGTGGTATCCGAGCCCTGGCCGATTTCAGCGGAGCCCGAGTAAAGAATTACCGAGCCGCCGTCTTCGGTCAATTTGATTACCATGGTGCTGTGAGGTGTGTCGGAGCGGTAGATGGGATATCCGGCGCCGGACACAAAAAACCCGCATGCCATACCGATGCCTTTACCCTTCGGAAGCTTGCCCTTTTTGGACTTCCAGTCCGAGCCTTCTTTGATGGCTTCGATACATTCTCTCATGCCGAAACTGCTCATACTCAAATCATTGCAGGACACATCTCCGGCTTCCATCATATTCATCAATCGAAAATCAAGGGGATCCATATTCAGCTCTTCTGCAATCATATCAAGCTGCTGTTCCCAGCAGGCCCTTGCCGCCACGCCGCCATGGCCACGATGAGCGCCACAGGCCGGTTTGTTGGTGTACATGCGATACCCGTCATATTTCATGTTCTGAAGCTTGTAGGGACCACCCAGGAGAGAGCCGGCATAGTAAACCGTGGCAATACCAAAGCTGGAATAAGCACCGCCATCCAGGTGACATTCGTGTTCAAGTGCCATGATGGTGCCGTCTTTTTTAACACCGGTGGTCATTTTATGCACAAATTGATGACGGGCCCGGGAAAACAGAAACACCTGCTCACGACTATAGTTCATTTTTACCGGTTTTCGGGTTTTCATGGATAACAGGCATGCAACCAATTCCATGGGGTTGGTGGCTGCCTTGATACCGAACCCACCGCCAATATAAGGCTTGACCACCCGTACTTTCCCGATTGGCAGACCCAGCACCATGGAAACAATGCGTTGCACGTAGTGGGGCGACTGGGTGGAAGAGTAAAGGGTAAGGTGACCGGACAAGTCATAGTTTGCCAGAACCCCCTGGGGCTCGATAAAAGCGGCATCCTGGCGTTTATTTGTAAACATGGTTGTTTTAATGATGTCGCATTCCTTGAATGCGGAGGCCACGTCACCAAATTCCTGATGCACTTCAGCGCAGATATTGCCGGGATATTTTTCATGCAATTGCGGGGCGCCTTCAGCCATGGCATCTTTAACGGTCAGCAATATCGGAAGTTCTTCATAGTCCACCTTGATCAATGAGACTGCCTTGGTGGCGATTTCCAGGTCGACAGCCGCCACAGCGGCTATTTCGTCGCCCACGTAGCGCACCCTGTCGCTACAGAAAACGGTCTCATCATACCTTGCAGGGCTGACGCCGTAAGGGACCAGACCGGCCTCTTTGGCGGTAACAATCGATTTGACACCCGGCAGTTTGAGTGCTTCGGAAATGTCGATATCCAGTATCTTGGCATGTGCCACAGGACTTTGAAGCATGGCACCGTGCAACATGCCCGGCATGGTCATGTCGTCGACAAATACGGCACGACCGGTCACCTTGTCCGGTGCATCGAGTCTTGCCGCTCGGGAGTTGATGACATCATATTCACTCATTTTATTTCTCCAGTAGGTGTTGCATGTATCACCTAAGTTGAGAGATTGTCGAGGTTGCCGCAGCTACAAGGAAGATGCTGTCTCCCAATAGTGAACTATGCGGTATGGCATCTGACGCCGTAGATGCGGTAAGTTCGGCAATCTCAACAGGTTTATTTGGACATCTCTTCACTGGCCGCCTGAACCGATTCGATAATCTTTTGATAACCGGTGCATCTGCACAGATTGCCGGAAAGCGCTTTTCGTATGTCGCCATCCGTGGGGCTTGCATTTTTATCCAGCAAATTCTTTGCCGAGAGAATCATGCCGGAAGTGCAAAATCCGCACTGAACACCCTGTTTTTCCACAAAGGCCTTCTGAATCGGATGTAGCCCTTGTTCCGTTTCGAGACCTTCGATGGTCTTAATATTCTTGCCCGCAGCCTGCATGGCCAAGACCAGACAGGAATTGACCGGCTTGCCGTCCATGATCACGGTACAGGAACCGCAGTCTCCCAGTTCACATCCTTTTTTGGTGCCGGTCAATTCGAGCTGGTATCGAATCACATCCAGCAGGGTCTGGTTCGGCGTCACAGCCACCTCGTATTCTTGATCGTTGACGGTCAGAGCAATCAGTTCTTTCATGAAGCCTCTCCTTTTACGTATTTTTTTTTGCTTCACCCAAAGCGATCTCGAGGGTTCTTTGGGTCAACACGCCCACCATGGCCAGCTTATATCCACCGCTGCCTCTGAAATCGGTTATGGGCAGACAATCAGTTTTGGTGGCTTCAGCAGCTTTCTCAAAAAGCGTCTGGGCTGGTTTTTCTCCCACAAGGATTTTTTCAGCCGCCCGGGCCCGTACCTGGATCGGTCCCACACAACCCAATATAACCCGGGCCGTTTCAATTACACCGCTGCCGTCCAGCGCGATGAAAGAAGCCACATTCACGATGTTACAATCCTGCGCCTTACGGGCGCCTAGATTGAGGTATCCGGCACCGGCACCGGCAGGAGGCGTTTGAACCTGGATTTCAGAGATAAATTCGTCGACGCCACACGCAGTCGCACCGGGACCCTTAAAAAAATCATCGATACCAACATTTCTCTCGCCATGACTGCTTTTCAGAATCAAGGTCGCACCATAGGCCATGAGCGAAGGGGGCAGATCGGCAGCCGGGCGGGCGGAACCGATATTGCCGCCAACGGTTGCCAGATTTCTAACCAGGGGAGACCCCAGAGCACCGGCACCGGCGCTCAAAGCACTGACATTTTCCTTGATGTCTTTTGCCTCAATCATGTCTGCCACGGTAAAACAGGCGCCGATCTTTACGAATCCGTTTTCTTTTTCCAGGCCTTTCAGTGACCCGATCCGTGAAAGGGACACAACATGCTCTGGAGACAACAGCTTCTTCTTCATGTTGACCACAAGATCCGTCCCTCCGGCGATGGGTTTTGCCTTTTCACCATATTCCGTTAGGATCTGGCAGGCCTCCTCTTCGGTCTTTGGCTCGTGAAACTTGAATTTTGGCAATAACATTTTTTTCTCCTGACCGTTTGTTCGACAGTTTCTGATGGATGTTTTTTCACAACGGTGTTGATATTTATACGCCAGACCACTTGTTCACCTAAATGAACAAATTTCCTTTTTCCATGCTATCACCACACCGATATATGTCAATAAATATTATGGATAGAAACATATCATAAGCAATAAGCACTTAAATAGCATAGCAATTACTGGCCTTACCCGAAGAATAATTCATCTTGACAGGGCATCGGATGCTTTATATGTAAATGCAATACGTTCATTATAGTGAACGCATTGCATTAAGGATCCCCCGCGGCAAACCATGGGGAATGCGCTTACTGTCACGGTTCAACAGAGGTCACGTTCTTGAAAAATAATTTAAACACGTCCGGGTATCATGCGCCCGCTGTCCACAGGGCTTTTGATATCTTGAGAGTTGTGGCAGAGTCACACGGTGAAATGGGAATCAGCACTCTTGCCAGACAGCTCGGCCTCAGCAAAAGCACCACCCATGGTCTTGTCCAGGCCCTGTTGACGGTGGGAGCCCTCGATCAAAGCCAGCAGGGGAAAAAATTTTTTCTTGGCCCAGCCGTGGCTGAGCTGACCTTTAGAAACTGGAACTACTTCAGAGTGGTGGAACATTCACAACCTCTTTTGGATAACTTGAGAGACCGTATCAATGAAACCATATTCTTAGGGGCCCTCAGCCATTGGCGGGGTCTGATCATGGCCACGGCAGAGGCCCTGAAACCCTTGAAGATTACGTCGCCGCCGGGCACCACCATTCCGCTCATGGCAGGCGCGGTGGGCAAGGTCTTTCTGGCTCAGCATGATGACGCTCACATCACCCGTTTGCTCAAGGAAAAGGACCTGCCGCAGTTTACATCCCGTTCAATTGTATCCAACAATGCCTATTTGGATGAACTGTCTCGTGTTCGAAAGAAGGGATATGCCCTGGACAACGAAGAATATTTACCGGGAGTGCGGGCTGTCGCCGTTGGTCTTGACAATCACAGGGGACTGCCTTTGGCAATCTGGGTTGTCGGATTTGCCGAATCCATGAACGATAACGCCCTACCCGGGATAATAACAGAGACCCTCAATGCAGCAAAAAAACTGCAGCAGGTACTCGATGGCCCGTCACAAACATGAAGGCAACACGAAAACTCTCCATGCAGGATCTCTTTCAACATGCCGAGCCTTATCTCAAGATGAGGAATGATGCTGTTCACACCCGGGTTGCCCATGGCTATGCATTGCTTCTGCTCGAAAAGGAGGGCGGTGACCGGAACATCGTCGAACCGGCCATCATCCTTCACGATGTTGGGTGGTCAGTACTCAAACCAGATGACATCGGGACTGCCTATGGGGCCCGGGCTACAGGTGCAAAAGCGCGGTCCCTGAATCGTATTCACGAAGTGCGGGGAGCCGGCATTGCCGCAGAGATCCTGTCAAAACTGGGTTGTGATGCAATAACCACCGGCAGAATCATTAAAATCATTGAACGCCACGACTCCGGAAAGAACCCCGATTCCATGGAAGAGAAACTGGTTAAAGATGCAGATAAACTCTGGCGGTTTTCAAAAATCGGATACCCGTATGAGTTGCAAAGACAAGCCGTTACCCATGTGGCAAGACATGCCTTTCTGTCCAAGAATATAAACGAATGGTTTTTTACCAGGACTGCAAAAGTGTTGGCAGAAAAAGAACTTGAAGCGCGTGAAAAAGAACGGTCTTAAGATTTTTTATCACGAAACCACGAAAGTACGAAATCACGGAAAAGACCCTGAAAATTTTCGTGTTTTTCAGATTTCGTGTTTTCGTGATTGTTTTTCTACAGACCTATATACCGAACAACGGTAAGGCTCTAAGGCTGATGGGTGATCCATCTTTCATCTTAAGGGGTCCGGGTCAGTCTGGCAGTTGACATGCCGGGCAGATATGGCTGCCACGCTGACCCACCAGAAGACGTTGAATGGCGTAACCACAGCGAGGGCACGCCTGACCGTCACGGCGGAACACATTGAGTTCGTCGGCATTGCGGCCCCGGCGACCCGCCACCGAGTAAAAATTGCCCGCGCCACCACCCAGGGTTGTACCCATGTTCCGCAGCCCGGTGCGCAATACATACGGTATGGCTCTGTGCAGGGCCGCCATCTCTTTTTTGGAAAGGGAACTGCTGATGCGCAGGGGGTGAATCCTGGCTTTCCAGAGGGCTTCGTCCACGTAAATGTTGCCCAGCCCGGCAATAAATCTTTGATCCAGCAGCAGCGGTTTGATCTGACGCTTGCAGGAACGCAGCATCTCGCAGAAAAGTGCGACGGTAAAACCCTCCGCCAGGGGTTCGGGGCCCAACTTGCCCAGAACAGCCTGCGGATTCATCGTCAGAAAGAAGCGCCCGAACTTGCGCGTATCATGGAAACGGAGCTCCTTGTTTCCGTCCAGTTCTACGATTACATGTTCGTGTTTGTCGCGTGTCTTGCCCCTTGGCTCCCAGTTCAAATGTCCGGTCATACGCAGGTGGATCAGCAGGGTCACCCCTTGAGATAACGCGATGACGATATATTTACCCCGACGCACAATCTTTTGGATCGTGCATCCCTTGATTTTTTTACAGAATGTGGCCGGAGCCATATCGGCAATGGTTCTGGGCCAGTAAACCTTTGCGCCGGAAATGCGGCCACCGACAATCTTAAGCTTGTTCAGGTTATCGACCACGGTCTGCACTTCAGGCAGTTCAGGCATAAGGATCAGCTTTCACTTGCCCAACCGTCGCAGCTCCGCTTCCACAGCAGTGGAAAAACTCTCCAGACTGCGTTTGCGCTGCAACCGCCCGTTAATAAAAACCGAGGGGGTCGCGTTGACTCCAGCTTCTCTGGCCCCCATGATGTCCCTTCTTATCTGATCCGCCACCTGGGGCCCCCTGCGCTGGGCATCAAAAGTGCTCTTGTCCAGATTGAGGCGGGTGCGGATCTCTTCGACCTTGGCCTCATTAAGCAAACTGTGGTCGGCAAAAAGCGCATCATGAAAGTCCCAGAACCGACCCTGGGCGTGAGCCGCCAGGGCAGCGCTGGCAGCCTGACGGGCAAATTTGTGACTGCGCAAGGGGAAGTTCTTGAATACGAGTGTGACCTGTTGGGGATATTTCTCGAACAACTGCTCGAGTATCGGCGCAAGCCGGGAGCAGTAAGGTCATTGAAAATCAGTATAAACCGCCACCACCACCGGTGCGTCTAAAGATCCCATGGTGGGAGATCCGTCAATGGGAATCTCCTGGATGAAATCCAGGTCGAATTCCTGAATTCGGTTGCCGGCGGTGTTAATCAAAAAAAGCTGATTTTCTCTCGGCCCGGGTTTAATGTGGTCTACGCCGGGGTCCATCACAAGTGTGTCCCGCAGTTTGCCGTTTTTCTCGAAGATCTTCAGCTTGGCATCGGATGTAAGTACGTAAATGTACCGTCCGTTGCCGGGGATAGCCATATCAAGTGGGGTTGCGCTGAGTTGGAGGGTCTGCACTACCCGGGCGTCCACCTCGGCATGGACCATGGAGGCCATTGCCAGCAAAATAATTGATAATAACAGTCCTTTTTTTATTCTCATTGGAACATCCTTTCTCCATCGAAGTTCGCCGTCAGGACCGGCATCGTTAGTATTGATCTCTTCAGTCCCATGGCCATCATTTTCATAACACCATTCGTTATAGTCTGTGACGACATCTTTGCAGGAATCGTTCAATATAGGCCCTAGATTAATACACAGCTCTGTAAATGGCAAAATAATTTTTTGACATTAACCATCATCTCCTTTAAATTGAATCGCAACAGCGGGTGCATTCCCCGTGACAACGCCTATAAATAGACAGAATTCTTTTTAAAACCTAACACCTAAAACAATCATATCTATGATTCCTGTTAAACAGATAACCCTATTCGTGCAATGCCTGGTGGATGGTCTCTATCCTGAAGTGGGAGAGGCCATGCTGACGATTTTCGAACGACTCGGCATCCAGGTGGATTGTCCCGGGGACCAGACCTGCTGTGGCCAACCCGCCTTTAACGCCGGTTATCGGAAAGCCGCCAGGGTTGCCGCAAAACGGTTTATTGAAATATTCGAAGATGCGGAGTGGATCATCTGCCCCTCGGGATCCTGCGTCAACATGGTGAAAAACCATTATGAAGATCTGTTTGAAGACGATGCCGTGTGGGCCGAACGGGCAAAACTGGTGGGGCAGCGAACCTTTGAATTGAGTCAGTTTCTGGTGGATGTCCTTGGAATCGAGGATACGGGCGCTACTTATGATGGGAAAATCACCTATCACGACTCCTGCCACCTGCTCAGGGGACTGGGTGTGAAGGAGCAACCACGGCGCCTGATACGGCATTTAAAACAGGCTGAATTTGTCGAAATGAAAGATTCGGACCGGTGCTGCGGGTTCGGGGGCACCTTTTCCGTTAAATACCCGGAAATCTCCACGGCCATGGTAGACGATAAGATCAGAAATATCACCGATTCCGGGGCCGATATCGTCACCGGTTGCGATATCAGTTGTCTCATGAATATCCAGGGAAGGCTGAGCCGGATGGGATCGAACATTGAGGTAAAACATATCGCCCAGCTTTTGGCAGGCAATCGATCGTTTTAGACAATCGATGGTGTTAAGTTTTAGGTTTTAAGTGTTAGGTAAACTCCAAGCCATGAGCAACAATAAATGACATCCGAAGGATTAATATCGCACGAAGTGCTAATGTCGCGCAGAGCGCAAATGACATCCGAAGGATTAATGACGCACAAAGTGCTAATGTCGCGCAGAGCGCAAATATCGTCCGAAGGATAAATGAATTCATCAAACTACACCCATAAAGCGCGCTCAGCCATCAAAGACCCGGTACTTCACACGGCGCTGGTAAACCTGCAAGAACGGTTCGGAAAAGGGGCGGCTCTGGGATACCAGAACTTTCCTGAAGGGCTGGATCTCCGCCTGAAGGCGCATGATATCCGAATGGAAACCATCGATAATCTCGATGTTATACTGGAAACGCTGACCAATAACATTCGTAAAAGTGGGGGGCATGTTCATTTTGCCATGGATGCCCAGGTTGCGGTCGATCACTGTCTCGACATCGCCCGAAAACATGAGGTGGCCATGGCGGTCAAGGGAAAATCCATGCTCTCCGAAGAAATCGGGCTCAACCACGCCCTTGCTGCCGCCGGCATTGAAACCGTTGAAACCGATCTGGGTGAATACATTATCCAGTTGGCCGAAGAGACGCCCTCTCATATTATCGCACCTGCCATTCACAAAACCCGGCAACAGGTGGGTCGTCTCTTTCAAGAAAAGCTGGGCATCCCTTATTCCGAAGACCCCCCCACCCTGACACTGGCCGCCAGAAAAACCCTTCGTGAAAAATTCCTGAAAGCCGATATGGGAATCTCGGGATGCAATCTGGCATGTGCGGAAACCGGTCATATCACAACCGTTTCCAACGAGGGCAATATCCGCATGTCCACGACCCTCCCCAAGGTGCATGTTGCCTTCATGGGCATGGAACGGGTGGTTGCCGACCTCAAGGATCACGACATCCTTTTCCGCCTGCTTTCCATGGGCGGTGCCGCCCAAAGCATGGCCGGCTATGTCAGTTATCGCGGCGGCCTGGGTGAAAAGGGTCTTTTCGCCGGACCACGTGAATTTCACCTGATTATTATCGACAACGGCCGCAGCAAAATTCTGGCTGACCCCGATTTCCGAGAAATGCTTTGCTGCATACGCTGCGGAGGCTGTCTCAATGTCTGTCCGGTATACGGAGAAATCGGTGGGCATGCCTACAACTCACCCTATTCCGGGCCCGTGGGAGCCGTTGTTACGCCACTTTTAAACGGGATCAACCGTCATGCCGACCTATGCCAGGGAGAATCTCTGTGCGGAGCCTGCATGGATGCCTGCCCTGTCAATATCGATATTCCTCGCATGCTGCTTCTGCTGCGCCAAAAACTGGCCGAGGGGGATAAAACCTGGAACGTCCAAGTGAAGAGTCGCTTGGAACAGGCTGCTTTCAGGGTTTGGTCGACCCTGATACAAAACCCGCGTCTTTACGACTGGTTTCTAAAAACAGCTTTTGTGGGTCAGAAATTTCTGCCCGGAAAAAATGACATGATCCGCAGGCTCCCCTTTGCCGGAAGCGGCTGGACCCGCAGTCGTGATTTCAAAAAAGTTGCCGCTAAGCGCTTTATGGATCGCATCTCATGACAGATATCCAGCAAATTAACTTCATCGGAAAAATTAAAAAGGCCCTCGGACGATCAGATACCAAACCCCGTCCATTTGAAGACCTCATTCAAACCGCCCCTAATGCCGATGACACGGCGTTGATGAAAACCATCCATGACCGCGACCGCCGCGACCGGAAAACAGGTCTCACCCTCTTGGACAGGATCACGGAAGTCGCCAAAACCATCAACACGAAAGTCATGGCAGCAGAAAGCGAGGCCCAAATCGCCGCGGCCATTGCCGGAATCACAGCCGACCGAGATGCGGAATGGGGCGATGAAAAATCCATCGTGGCCTGGGATCATCCCCTGGTGAACAGTCTGAATCTGACCACTGCCGTGCAGCCTATAGGTGTTCCGGTCTACTTTCCGGAAGACGATTCCCGCCACGCCCCGGCAGAAGCTTTCCGCAAACGATCCGAGACTGCCTTGATCGGTGTCACCTCAGCTGACTTCGCTCTATCGGAAACCGCCACCCTGACAATGAAAACCCGTCCTGGCCACCCCCTGCACGTTTCTCTACTACCGTCCATTCACATCGCCGTAGTCCGTCTGGAGCAGATCCTCTCCAATCTCAAGGAGCTATACACCCTGCTCAAATGGGACCCCGAACAAAAGACCGAAGGTCTCACCCACAGCATGGCCTTTATCACCGGTCCAAGCAAAACAGCCGATATCGAGGCCACCCTCGTTCACGGTGCTCACGGCCCCAGGGAACTGATTATCTTCGTTTTAACCAACGAGATAATAGGCTATAGGCTTTAGGCTGTTAGGGCTGAGGACTGAGTAGCTGGGAAGCCGCCATCTGCAATTAGCGGACAGCCTACCTAAAACCTAACACCTAAAACTTAACATCATCAGAATCGTTCTTAACGCCCCCAACTACTTGAAGATTACTTTCTAAGAATGGCTTGATGAATCCTGATCAACAATTAGATCGTGTTTTTATACCGCTTGTCATAATAATGTCCCGAAAATAGGATCGCGGCATAAGGGTTTGTAGCATAAAAACGGTCCTCAATCGGAACGTTTTTCTGACAACCCCTATACCAGCTCATCCGCAATGATATTTTTTTGAACGATCTGTGTTCCGTCAAAAATCTCTGCCACCTTTGCATCCCTGAAATAGCGTTCGACTTCATATTCCTGCATGTACCCATAGCCACCGAGCAACTGTATAGACTCGTCGCAAACCTCAACTGCCGTCCGGCAAGCGTGGAGCTTGGCCATGGCACTTTGTTTCTCATCCCCACGCTGGTTGTTTTCAAATTGCCAGGCTGCCTGATAGGTCAACAAGCGCGATGCTTCAATTTTCGTCGCCATTTCAGCCAGTTTCTGGCGGGTGACCTGAAAGTCGGCAAGCTTACGCCCAAACTGCTCTCTTTGTTTGACGTGTCCCAGCGAGCGATCAAACGCCCCCTGAGCAATCCCTAAAGCCTGAGCGGCGGCCAATATCCGAATCTCATTTAAACAGGTTTTGACCTGGTCAAGTCCTTTATTTTCTTTTCCAATCAGGTTACCCAGGGGTACTTTTACCTGCTTGAATGTTACGTCACTGAGGGGCATCAGCCGACGACCCAATCGACTGCCGACATCGCTCACACTGATCCCTTCATGACCCGCTTCTACCAGAATACTACTGAAAGCTTTGGCCGTTGAAGACGCATCAGGATCGGTCCGGCACAAAACAATGTAAAACCCTGATAAAGGCCCACCATTCATGACAAAGGTTTTGGTGCCGTTAATCACCCATTGATCACCCTGTTTAACAGCACTCGTCGTCGATAGCTCTAAATCACTACCAATCCCCGGTTCTGTAAAGGCCATACTGGAAAGCGCTTCTCCTTCGGCAACCATCGGCAGCCAGGCAACCTTCTGGGCTTCACTGCCGTAACGCAAGATCAGACCGGCGCCGTATCCGACCTGGGACAGGCAAGCGCCCACCGAGGAATCACCACGGCACAATGCTTCGGCAACCAGCACGCTTTCGAAAGTGCCCATTCCCTGACCTGAATATTCCTCCGGAAAGTTAAGACCGATCAATCCAATTTCGCCGGCCTTTCTCCAGATGTCTTCCGGGAATGAATAGGTTTCAACCAGATCGTCAATCACTTCTTTTTTAAATTCACCCTTGATGAAGTCTTTGACAGCTTTTTTTATCTGTTTTTGTGTTTTGTCAAATTGTAAAAAAGTCACGATTGCCCCTCCTGACATTTTGCCTGGACAATAATATGGATGGTCAATGTTATAGCATTCTAGTTTTTTAAAAGATTCCGTGAAATGATGGTTCGTTGAATCTCACTGGTGCCCTCATAAATCCGATATAGCCTTACATCCCGCAGCAATATCTCGACCTGATTTTTGGTCAGACACCCTTCTTCCCCTAAAATGTCCATGGCACTGTCGGCAACTCTGCTGGCTGTTTCCGTGAGAAACACTTTGACCATGGCGGCTTCATTGGTAATATTTTTGCCCTCGTCCTTGAGCCATGCTGAATGATAGAGCATCTGGCGGGCGGCAAAAATCTGAGTGGCCATATCGGCAAGTACAAATTGAGCCGCCTGCAACGCATCCCTGGATTTCCCCGAAGCCAGGTTCTTCTTCAGATGAACGATGCTGATGTCCATGATTTTCTGGGAAGCCCCCAGGGCGCAGGCCCCTGCGACCAGACGGCCTTTGTCAAGAACACGCATGGCCGTCTTAAATCCTTGGCCCACCATTTCCATCCCGCCGATGACATTCTCTTTTGGCACACGGCAATCTTTAAACACCAGTTCACAGGTGTGAGACCCTTTAAAACCCATTTTGAGATCTGTGGGCCCAATGGACAAACCCGGTGTTCCTCTTTCCACAAGAAAGGCCGTGACCCCGCCGCGGGCCCGCTTTTTTTCGTCCGTCACAGCGATAGTGGTAAAAAGCCTGGCGGTGTCCGCATTGGTTATAAAGATTTTATTACCGTTCAATACCCAATGATCTCCATCCAGTTTGGCTGTGGTGATAATACCGCTGGCATCTGAACCCGCATTGGGTTCAGTCAAGGCAAAGGAGGTAGTCCATTCACCCGAAGCAATCCGGGGCAGATACTGTTCCTTTTGTCTGTTTGTACCATCAAAAACGATGCCCATGGATCCGATACTGTTGTTGGTGCCGACCCGGGACCTGAAGCACGCATTGGTATAGGTCATTTCTTCAATCAAGGACATTTCCTCGATGGTCGATAACCCGAGACCGCCGTACTGTCTGGGAATCGACATGCCGAAAAGACCCAAGCGCCGGAATTTATCTACTATATGTTCGGGTATTTTGGCCTCTTTTTCAACCTTCTCAAAAATTGGGTTGAGGGTCTCTTTAACCAATTTTTGAACATTTGAATGCAACTGTTTGAATTCCGGTGTTGCCGTTGTTTCCATAATCTACCTTTCTTTGATCTTTAGACACGCTCAATCACTACAGCGACCCCTTGCCCGATACCGATGCACATGGTGGCCAGGGCATAACGATTGCCGGTACGTTCCAGTTGACGTAAGGCCGTCAGGGCGATACGGGCACCACTTGCGCCCAGCGGGTGACCAATGGTAATGGCACCCCCATTCTGGTTGACGCGCGGATCATCAAAGGCGAGACCCAACTGCTTCATGCAACCCAGTGCCTGGGTAGCGAAAGCCTCATTTAATTCAATCACCTGCATGTCATCCAGGCGCATCCCGGCGCGTTTCAGGGCTTTTTTTGTGGCAGGTACCGGGCCCAGACCCATTACACGAGGTGGCACACCGGCAATCGCACCGGAAAGAACCCGCCCGCGTGGCTTGGCACCGGCGCTCTTACCGGCTTCTTCGCTACCGATAATCATCACCGATGCGCCATCGTTTATCCCCGAAGCATTCCCGGCGGTCACCACGCCGCCATGGAACAAGTTACGCAATTTCGCCAACCCTGCCATGTTCGTTGACGGGCGGGGGTGTTCATCGGCATCCACCAGCAATGCTGGCTTTTTGCGGCCCTGGGAGACCTCTATGGGGATGATCTCGTCTTTGAAAAACCCGTCTGCACGGGCGGCTTCGTATTTGGCCTGGGAGGCAGCCGCAAAAATGTCACTTTCTTCACGGGTAATACCAAGGTCGGCGGCAATATTATCGGCCGTCTGGGGCATTGAATGGCCCCCGAATTGACGGATGATTTCAGGATTGGTAAAGCGGGCCCCCATGGTTGAATCGGCCAGTTCCTGTACCCGGGCAAAGGCACTTTGGGCCTTGGCTAATACCAGAGGCGCCCGGCTCATGGATTCAACACCACCGGCAACAAACAGCTCGCCTTCATTGCACCTTACGCAGCGGGAAGCATCCAGAACCGCTGCCAGACTTGAACCGCACAGACGGTTAACCGTAACCCCGCCTGTTTCAATGGGCAGGCCGGCCAGCAATCCGGCAAAACGGGCAACATCCCGGCTGTCCTCACCTGCCTGGTTGGAACAGCCGGCAATGACATCCTCGTACATGCTCAAGTCAAAATCATTGCGCTCTACCAGGGTTTTTATGACATAAGCCAGGAGATCATCCGGGCGCGTGGTTGACAAAACACCCCCATAGCGGCCAAATGCGGTCCGTCCTGCATCATAAATATAAGCGTCTGACATCGTCTCCTCCCAATCTGTTCAGTAATAATGGTCAAATTTAAATTCTGCCAAATGAAATAATATTTCATAATTTTAAATTAATAAACATTGTTTTTATTTCACCCTAAGACCTATGCAGGTGGGAATATAGAGCACAACACAAGGGCATTGTTTTCCATGAGAATTGACTGGTTTGAAAAAAAGCTGAATGCGCGAAAGCAGGATAACATGTATTACAAGTGGTAGGATGAAACAAACGCTCTAAAAGTTGTCTTTCTTTTTGCACACATCGTTATTGAACCAGAGTTGCACAAAATACCCGACCTGTTGAGGACAACATCTCTATTTCCCGGAAAACATCACCTTTTCTACAGCCCTTTTCATTTGTTCCAGACGAGCATCCAGGCTGCCGGTGTATCCGATGGCAAGCCGGAGAAGC
>RCNG010000230.1_pt1 | contig 24305 bp, 24 predicted proteins | sample 2041371 | NCBI WGS metagenome assembly RCNG01 (sample SAMN09708227, study PRJNA481090) | Marine sediment metagenome, whole genome shotgun sequencing project. | biome: marine sediment; feature: ocean; material: sediment; isolation source: Sewage treatment plant 1 marine sediment (STP1) ... | reverse complement strand
CGCTCGCAGCCCCGCCAATAACAACGTGCCGGGCTCGCATAACCGCTGGCTATGACCATTTATTTTGATTTTAGTCTAGCAGAAACATGCGCTTCCGAATCAAGGTTTTGGTTGCGCTTGCAACATAATGTGCGTCGCGAATATCGGCACGTCGTTGACGTCGCCAGGGCTTATCCATGGCGTCTGCCATTCAACCCAGGCGAGGTCATCCAGCGATGCCGTGACGCCCGACTTATCGTCGCTGAGATCGGTGAACTCCATGAGCAATCGCACCGACCGGGTCGCGACCCGCGGCTGGTTGTAGTCGAAAGAGAACGTTGTCCAACCATCTGTCGATCCGTCCCAGACGGCGATCTCGGTGATCGGGCCATTCGTCAACGCGTCTTCAAGCGTGTCGTTTGCCCGGCGGCGCTGCAGCAGGAAGCGAACCCTCGCTTTTCCCTCGACGCGGAGGCGTCCGCTGACGGTCGCCGGACTGGATAGCGAAAAAACGCGTTCAAACATCTTCAGGCCCGTGCGAACCGGCATCCCGCCGGCCGGCACGCGTACTTCGAGACGATTATTGTCCCCGGTTTTCAGCGACGCGTTACGTCCCTCGATCCACGTTCGATCGTGCGCCCCGAACAGGCGTGCATATTCAAAATCACCGCGGCGCAGCAGGTCGATGCCAAGACGGTACGGCCGGTCAACCGCATTAATTGTCACCGGGAGCAGTGGCGAGGCGCCGAGATTTCGCACGTGTATCGGTGCCCTTCCGACAGTTTTCGGAATCACAACCGTATTGCTCGCCTTGCTCTCGCCACTGCACGCCTCAATGACGGCATGAAGGCCGCTCGGCATCATGCAGACGCGCGGGCCCGACAGGCGTGCCAGGCGGGTCAGCACCGCGTGGCGCATGAGTCCCGTCGCCGGCGTCGGTAGATAGCCGTTGACGTGCAGCGGTACGGCCTCGGCGCGATGCAGCATGTCGCCGTCCATCCAGACATACAGCAACATGCCGAGCTGGGTCGTGTAGTGATACTGGTCGAACAGGAAGTTGCCCATCGAATAGGCGATCAGGCGATCGTCGACAATCTCGAACCCCTGCAACACATGCGGATGGTGGCCGATGGCAACATCTGCACCGTCCCTGATCGCCTGTCGCAGCGTTGTCTGTTCGCTGAGCGCGGGCGTTGCCGCGTATTCGAGCCCGGCGTGCAGCTGCAGGACCGAGATCGCCTCGTCCGGGAGCTCCGCCAGGTCTTCGGCGATGACCTTCGTGTTGCCGAGCGCCGCGCCACCTTTATCGGCTTCCGCGACCTGGCTGGGACGAAACGTACCCGCCCAGCCGACGTAGCTCAGCAAATGGTAGTTGCGTCCTCCGATATCAGCGCTGGCAGGCTTGCGTGCCGCCGCTTCGTTCGCCCCTGCACCGGAATAAACGAGGTCCGTCTCGTCCAGCGCCGCGAACGTGGAAACAAGGCCTGCCTCTCGATAGTCATACATGTGGTTGTTGCCAAGCGCGACATAGTCGAAGCCTGCCCACTGCAGCAGCGTCGCGAGCTCATCCGGCGAATAAAAGGTCACGGACTTCGGTACAGGGTCGGTCAACCCGGCGCTCGACAGCTGCGTTTCCATGTTCACGGATGCGAAGTCGGCAAGCTCTATGTAGGGCCGTATCGGCGTGAGTAACTTCTTGCCGTCTTCCAGCACGCTGTCCTGACGAACCAGTACAGGCTCACCGTCACGCGGTTCGAAATAGCGGCGGCTCAGCATGGCATCGCCCGCAAACATGAAGAGCGTCCGGCCGGGCGCTTTCTTCACCAGGCGAATATCCGGCAGGCGCGCATCGCGACCGCTGACAAAGTCGGAGCGGTGCAAAGTGTGAATGAAAGGGTAATAGCCGGGCGCCTGCACCCGCAGGCTGACTGTCGTCGGTGTCTCGAGCCGGAACGAAAAGTCGCCGTCCGCGTCGACGGCGGTTTCAAGGCCCGGTATCGACACAATCGCCTCGGCGAGCACCACATCAGCATCGCCGAGCACACGACCGCTGACACTCAGGTACTCGGCGGCCGAGTTTGCGGCAACAAGCAGCAAGGCAACGACAATCGTCGGCAATCTCAGTCTGGCTGGATTCATACGAGCAGCATAACCTGTGGTTATACTAGCTGTGAAGCGGGAGAGAGCAGCCATGCGTTTGCGACAGATCGAGGTATTTCACGCGGTGTACTCGACCGGGTCGATGACCAGCGCGGCGGCCATGCTGAACGTCTCGCAGCCGTCCGTCTCCAAGGTCCTTGCGCATGCGGAGCAACAACTCGGTTATCTGCTGTTTGACCGGGTAAAAGGCAAGCTCGTTGCCACCCCTGAAGCTCACCGCCTGTTCGCGCATGTCTCCGCCGTTTATCGCGATGTCGATCGGTTGCGACACGTCGCCGAAAACCTGAAGGAAGGCAACTCGGGTCGCATTCGCGTGGCCTGCACACCGGCCTTCGGCCTGGAGGTGCTGCCGAATGCGATCAAATCCTTTCGTGACGAACACAACGACACGGTGTTCGAGATCGAAACGCTGCACGTCGATCAGATGGCTGAGGCCTTGCTCGAATCCCGTATTGACATCGGCATCGCGTTCGATGGAGGGGAGATGCCCGGAATCGTCAGTGAGACGCTGGCGACAAGCCGCTTCGTCGTGCTGGCACCGCCCGGCATCGATTTTGGCAGCAAGAAAACCCTGAAGGCCAAGGACCTTTGTGGTCACCCGTTTATCGGCCTCAATGGTCGCGGCCCGCTCGGACGCGCGCTCTCGCAGTACCTCGAACCGGTCGAATCGAAACTGGATATCGTTATCTGGTCGGAGACCTATCACGTCGTCAAGACGCTGGTCGCCTGCGGAGCCGGTGTGACCGTTATCGACGAGGTGACCGCGCGGTCGGGTGACAATAGCCGCGTCCGGACCCTGCCCTTGAGCCCGCCTCTGAACTTCGACATCAAGGCCCTCAGCCTTGCCGCGGCCCCGTTGTCGCTCACAACGCAGCGTTTTGTTCAGCACGTAGGCGTTGCTATCAGGGATTTTCTCCAGCGCTGATCAACTCATAGCCGGTGGCTATAGGCGTTGCATCAAGGGTCATTGGCAAGGCTTGTGCAACGCTCGGTAACATCTTCCGGAGAAGAGTTGCAGAGGAAGGTGTATGCGCGTTGTCGTCATAGGTGCTGGTGTCATCGGAGTAACAACCGCCTACTACCTCTCTGAGCTCGGCTTCCGGGTTACTGTGGTCGATCGCGAAGCAGACGTAGCGGATGGTGCGAGCTTTGGCAACGCGGGGCAACTCGCCTACAGCTACACGGATGCGCTCGCGAACCCGGCTTTTCTTGCAAAAATTCCGGGCATCATCGGCGGCCGGGATCTCGCCTGTCGCATTCGCGCTCATTCCGGACTGATTCCCTGGGGCCTGCGTTTCCTGTCCGAATGCACCCGGCACAAGGCGAAGGAAAACACCGTCGCCGTATTGAAAGTAGCGATGCGTTCCGAACAGCTGTTGACGGATTTGCGGCAGCGACTGCCTTTCGATTTTTCGCATCGCGCAGCAGGCAAGCTGGTGCTGCTCGCTTCAGAGGGGGCCTTACGGAAAGCACAGGTTGGCGTTGCATTGAAGCAAACTTACGGATGCGAAACCGAAATTCTGAGTCCGGAAGCCACCATTGAATTGGAGCCGGCGGTTGCGGAGATGCCGGTCGATTTCCTTGCTGCCGCCTATTCTCGCCAGGACAGCGTCGCCGACTCGCGCAAATTCACGATCAAGATGCGACGCATGCTCGAGACGTCCGGCAACGTTGAATTCCGTTTGGGTGTGAATGTAAGGGGTCTTGTTGAGGAGGGGCGGCGGCTGAAATGCGTAGAAACCGATGAGGGCGAGCTCGCCGCCGACGCGGTTGTAGTTTGCACGGGCGCATGGAGCGGCCAGCTTTTGAAGTCCGTCAATATTGATCCGCACATTTGCCCGGTGCGCGGCTACAGCGTAACGCTCCCGGCTGGCAGTGCGGCGCCGGCGATGAGCATTACTGTATTGCACAAGAAGGCCGTGTTCAGTCGCATCAACGGCAATCTGCGGGTCTCCGGCTTTGCCGATTTCCTCGGCTTCAACGATACTGCCGACGCCCGCCGTACGGACGAGTTACTTAACGTGGCGCGTGAAATCGCTCCGCTCGCCGCAGACTACGGCGCTGATGGACAGCAACGCTGGGGCGGCTTTCGGCCAATGACGCCCAACGGTCGCCCGCTGGTCGGACCTTCGAAAATTGACCGGCTGTTTCTGAATACCGGCCATGGCATGCTTGGCTGGACGCTCGCCTGCGCCAGCAGCCACGACGTCGCGCAGGCGGTCGCCTGGTCGCTCCGATAGCAGAGGAAACTAATGTACCGATACGCTTTGAGTTTTATTGTTGTTCTCTTACTCGGCGCTTGCGCGACGCCGATCGCCTCGTACGAGAGCGGTGAACCCTGCGAGGCGGCAGACTTCACGGTTGTCGACAGCTTCGCCGCAGCGCGGCGTGGCCGCTGTCGAGTGCTTTCTGACAACCACGTCGAGCTATCGATCCGCCCCGAGGACGATGGCTACATCAATCCCAGCCCCTGGTTTGCGTTCAAGATCGTGGCTCCTGCGGATGCGACAGCGGTCGTGTCACTGCAGTATTTCGGCGGCCAGCATCGGTACGTCCCCAAAGTCAGCACTGACGGGCTCAACTGGCAGCCGGTCGACGCCAGCCGCGTCGCAGTCTCCAGGAAGGGTACGCGGGCGACTTTCGAAGTACCGCTGGACGAGGAAATAACCTGGATAGCGGCGCAGGAACTGGTGACGCCAACGATCTACGATGCCTGGAATGCCAAAACGGCAGTACGAACGGATGCGGATTTGCGCCTGCTGGGCTACTCGCGCGGCGAACAGGCCATTCACTACCTCGTCAGTAATCCGGACGCGCAGGACGTGCTGCTGCTGGTCGGTCGCCAGCACCCACCGGAAGTGTCTGGCTCATTCGCCATGTTTTCATTTGTCGAGACGTTGCTCGCCGACACCGAGCTTGCGGCGCGTTTTCGCGAACGGTTTCAGATCATCGCCGTCCCGCTGATGAATCCGGACGGTGTTGTCGGTGGCAACTGGCGCCACAACCTGGGCGGTACCGACCTGAATCGCGACTGGGGCATTTTCGAACAGCCCGAGACGCTCCTGGTTGGCCGCTTACTCGACAAGCTCGACGCCGACGGCAATCGTATTCGCGTGTTCCTCGACTTTCATTCAACGGACCGCAATGTGTTCTATACACAGGACGCATCGGTACCCACTGAGCCGCCAGAATTCTTCGACGCATGGTTTGCGAAGGCGGGGCCAAGGCTCACCGGTTACGCGTTCACCAACGACGCCGGGCCGGGAGAGCGTGCCAGCGTCAGCAAGAACTATATGTATCGACGCTACGGGATTCCGTCCGCTACCTACGAGGTAGGAGACGAAACCGACAAGACGTCGGCGAGTCGCGCGGCCGTCGTATTTGCTGAAGAACTTATGAAGCTCATGCTGGAAACACTCGCGCCAGCGCGCTGATGGGCTATAATCGCCGGCCTCCGCCGGGCTCTTCGCACGGCCAAACCAAACTTAGAAACTCCGGAGCAGTGACTTGAGTCGGGACCAGAAATTTTTTGACATGTACTCCCTCGTCATCGGCATACTTGCCGCCGTGGCGCTTGCGATCCTCGTACTGGCCATGAAGTGGGCGGACCTGACGCAGGGTGTCTATACGCGCGATACGGAAGAATATCGTCAGGCGGTTGTGGAACGTATTCGACCGGTTGGGCAGGTTTACCGGCCAGGCGAGTCACACGCGGAGCCGGCGCGCTCGGTTACCGCTGCGCCTGAGCCAGAGCCGGTCGCCGCTGCATTATCGGGCCCGCAGGTTTACAACTCGGCCTGCCTTGCTTGCCACGCGGGTGGGGTCGGCGGCGCGCCCATCGTCGGTAGCGCGGAAGCCTGGGTTCCGCGCATCGCGCAGGGCATCGATACGCTGACGAAACATGCGATCGAGGGCTACAGCGGGTCTGCCGGCTATATGCCCGCGAAAGGCGGCCGCGTGGACCTTTCCGACGACGAAGTAGCGGCAGCCGTGGAGTACATGGCCGCCGAATCGCAGTAAGACGAACCGATACGCAAGTCTCTAAAGCCGTCGGTCCAGGCAACGCAACGATAACGCCTCCGCAACGTGCGGGGGCGTTATGCATTCTGCGCCCGCGAGATCGGCGATCGTTCGCGCTACACGCAGTATTCTCTGGTGAGCGCGCGCCGACAGGTTGAATTGCTCAGCCGCACCTTCCAGAAGCGTCCAGCACTGTTCGTCCATTACGCAGTGCTCATAAAGTGCGCGGCCCTCGAGGCGCGCGTTGCTAACGGCGGCGCGCTGCATCTGCAATTGCCAGGCGTTCGTGACTCGCACCGCAACGTCGACACTTGTCTCACCGGGGGCGTTATTCGGACGCAGCGCACGTGCAGGGGGACGCGCCAACTCGACATGCAGGTCGATTCGGTCAAGCAGTGGCCCGGAGATCTTGCCACGGTAGCCAGCCACTCGATCAGCGCTGCAACGGCAGTCTGCCCGCTCGTCGCCAAGGTAGCCACAGGGACAAGGATTCATCGCTGCCACCAGCTGAAACCTGGCAGGGAAATCAGCCTGACCGCCGGCCCGGGAAATGGTGATGACGCCTGTTTCCATGGGCTCACGCAGTACTTCCAGCACGTTGCGTTTGAATTCCGGTAACTCGTCAAGGAATAGCACGCCGTTATGTGCCCGCGACACCTCGCCAGGCCGCGGTCCTTTGCCGCCACCAACGAGCGCCGGTGCCGTTGCTGTGTGATGAGGGGCACGAAATGGGCGGCGGCGCCAGCGTGCAGCGACCAGTGGTCTACCGAGCACCGAGTCGATTGCCGCTGTCTCTATTGCTTCGGCCTGGCTCAATGACGGCAGCAGGCCGGGAAGGCGACGTGCCAGCATGCTCTTGCCCGTCCCGGGAGGACCTATGAACAGCAGGTTGTGTCCACCCGCCGCCGCAATCTCCAGTGCCCGTTTGGCACGAGACTGGCCTTTGACGTCAGCAAGGTCGTTTGAAGGCGCCGGGGAATGGCTGTCAGGTAGTTGTGCAAAAGGTTCTATGGCCTTGCGTCCCGCAAGGTGCGCGGTAACTTCGAGTAAGGACCCGGCCGGATAGACGTCGGTGCCCGCAACGGCCGCTTCGATCCGGTTTTCGACCGGCACAACGATAGCTCGCCGCGACTCGCGCGCACTTAGCGCCGCTGGCAGTATCCCCGGGACCGGGCGTAATTCGCCGCTCAGCGCGAGTTCGCCATAGAACTCCAGTGTCCCCAGGGCATCGACTGAAAACTGTTTGCGTGCGGCGAGAATGCCCAGCGCTATGGCAAGGTCGTAACGGCCACCCGCTTTGGGCATATCGGCAGGGCCGAGGCTGATCGTTATGCGTTGTTGAGGAAAGTCGAAGCCGGAACTGATCAATGCGCCACGCACGCGGTCCTTGCTTTCGCGCACCGCTGTTTCCGCCATGCCAACGATCGTGAACGCCGGCAATCCGCCCGACAGAAAGACCTCGATAGTCACGGGCGGCGCCTCGATGCCACGTTGACCGCGGCAATGCAGGATGGCGAGACTCATTGTGGCGGCCCTCCATGGCCCGGATCGCGCGCTGTCTTACCTCAGGTCGTGTTCTTTTCGGCGGCCGCAAGCGTCGCCTCAAGCGCCTCGAGCTTTTCCCGTGTGCGCAGCAGCACTGCCTCCTGCACCTCGAACTCCTCCCGGGTTACCAGGTCGAGCTTGCTCAAAGAAGACCGCAGCACGGATCGGAAGTTGTTTTCGAGATCGTCGCGGACGGAACGCAAACCCTCCGGGACCGAGTCCACGAGTTTTTTTGCCAGGTTTTCGATTGATTCATCACTCATAGCGGTTTGATACCTGACGTCGGCCAAAAACACCAGCTGCATTTGCGACATCACGCGGTAGAAACGGCGCTTGCTCCCCATTTCGGGGCAAGACTGTTTTTTTCTGCACCAGGACAGTGCAAGCGCGGTGGCCCGAAATTGTTAAGCCGCTGTTCTACAAAGACTTATCAGAACTGGCACGCAAACTGCTCTATACAGTGCGAAACCGACCACCCTGGCCTCACTTTTTAAATCGGGAGCAATTTGAAATGAACATCAGAAAAACGGCGTTTATGGCTATCGCACTTCTTTCAAGCGGACTGGCAAACGCCCAGTGGTCGGCCAATGTCGGCTACGCAAGTGAATACCACTACCGCGGACTACTGCAAAAGAACTCGTCAGCAAGCGGCGGAGTCGACTATGAACAGGGCGGCTTCTACGCCGGCACCTGGGCTGCCGACGTTGGCGACGGCCTCGAGGTTGATGGCTACTTTGGCTATGGCGGCGAAGTCGAGGACTTCGGCTACAGCATCGGCTTTACTGGCTACTACTACACCGGAGATTTCGACGACACCTACCAGGAAATCAATCTGGGCGGCAGCTACGGACTCCTTTCCGTGGACATCGCGATCGGCGAATACGAAAACTTCACCGGACGGACGGCTGACTACACCTACTACGCGTTGACCCTGGAAAAAGACGGCTTCTACGGCAAGTTCGGCGGATTCTCCCAGGATTTCGAAGGTGAATACCTCGAGCTCGGCTACGGCACAACCGTTGCAGACATGGATGTCGGCGTCGCGTTGATTCTTGCCAACGACGATCTGTACGGCACTCCGGGTGATGACGAAGAGTCGCTGATTTTCACGCTCGGCAAGTCGTTCGACCTGCAGTAATTGTTGCGGGGGCGACCACCCGGCCGCCCCTTTTTCCAATCAAGAGGGGAATCTGTAATGAAAATGATCACTGCGATCATCAAGCCTTTCAAACTCGATGACGTGCGACAGGCTGTTGCTGACATCGGCATTCAGGGCATCACCGTCACCGAGGTAAAAGGCTTTGGCAGGCAGCGTGGGCATACCGAGCTTTATCGTGGCGCGGAGTACGTTGTGGACTTTTTGCCCAAGGCGAAAATCGAACTGGCGGTGGCTGACGACGTCGCCGAGCAGGTTATCGAGGCCATCGCCAATACAGCACGTACGGGAAAGATCGGCGACGGCAAGATATTTGTCACCGAACTTGTTCAGGCCATTCGCATTCGTACCGGCGAGACCGGTAGCGAAGCCGTTTAACTACAAGGGGATAATGTTGTGGAAGAAACAACTCAAATAGCGGCGCAGGTTACTGAACTAGCCTATGCGCTAGACACGTTCTATTTTCTCATGATGGGCGCGCTGGTCATGTGGATGGCAGCCGGATTCACGATGCTCGAAGCCGGCCTTGTACGAGCCAAGAACACCGCGGAGATCCTGACGAAGAACGTTGGTCTCTATTCAATAGCCTGCATCATGTACATGCTCTGCGGCTACACGATCATGTATCCGGGTGACTTCTCCGGCGGCCTTTTCCAGAGTGTTTCAACGCTCGGCACCGGCTTACTGAGCTCCAACGACAACGCGGCAGCGGATGTCATCGCAAGCGGTGGCGATACCTACTATTCGAACCTGTCAGACTTCTTTTTCCAGGTTGTCTTCGTAGCAACCGCGATGTCCATTGTTTCCGGTGCCGTTGCCGAGCGCATGAAACTCTGGTCGTTCTTTGCGTTCAGCGTTGTGCTGACCGGCTTCATCTACCCGGTTCAGGGCTTCTGGAAATGGGGCAACGGCTGGCTAAACACAAACGGCGTGGACGATGCTGTTCGGTTTCTTGACTTCGCAGGCTCCGGTGTCGTGCATCTGTGCGGCGCGGCTGCAGCACTCGCTGGCGTTTTGCTACTCGGCGCGCGCAAGGGCAAATACGGTAAAGGTGGCCAGGTGAACGCGATTCCGGGCAGCAACCTGCCTCTCGCCGCACTCGGCACGCTGATCCTGTGGCTAGGCTGGTTCGGCTTCAACGGTGGCTCGGAGCTCAAGGTATCTGACGTGGGCGAGGCCAATGCGGTGGCGCTGGTGTTCGTTAACACGAATATGGCGGCAGCCGGCGGCCTTGTTTTTGCGTTGCTGTTGTCACGCTTCTGGTTCGGTAAAGCCGACCTGACGATGGCCCTCAACGGCGCGCTTGCCGGTCTGGTTGCGATTACGGCGGAACCGCTGACACCTGAGCCCATCGCAGCAATGATGATAGGTGCTGTGGGCGGCCTGCTGGTTGTTGGCTCGATCGTTACCCTCGACAAGCTGAAGATCGACGATCCTGTCGGCGCAATTTCGGTGCACGGCGTCGTGGGTATCTGGGGCCTGCTGGCTGTTTGCTTCACAAACCCGGATGCAACGCTCAAATGGCAGCTAATCGGCATTGTCTCGATCTTCGCTTGGGTCTTCATCACCAGCTTCATTGTCTGGTTCGTGATCAAGAAGACCGTCGGTATCCGCGTCTCGGAAGAAGAAGAGTACGAGGGCGTCGACATCAGCGAATGTGGTCTCGAAGCCTACCCGGAGTTCACCTCCGCGGAATAGCGATCCCCCCGGTGGCGTCGCACGGCTTGTCATAACGAGAGCCGGGTGATGTCACCACCCAACTCGTTTCTGCAAAGAAACCCCCCTTGAAGCAACGAGTTACCGAGCGGGCCCTGGTGGCCCGCTTTTTTTATGTTGAAACGGACTGTTCAAATACCCGCAATCGATTGTGATCACGATCACAACAAAACAGTTACAATAGTGGTCTAATTCCTGAAGATTCAGTACCTTATGTTAGGCCTCGACGGCCCTGGAAGAACCCCTATGAACAGCAAACGGTTGTTGGTTTTATTCGCAGCATTCGCCATGACGATCGGCGGTGGTGCTATGGCAAGCGAGATCTACAAGTGGGTTGATGAAGAAGGCAACGTGAACTACGGAGACCGGCCCACTGCTGCTGACGGTGCCAGTCCGGAGGTAGTGGCCCTCACGTATCGCCGTACCGATTCTGGCTCTGTGCAGAAACGCGTCGCTGCCCACGGCGAAGCCGAGGCAACACGAGAGGAAAAAAGAGCAGCAAAGGCAGACGAGAAAAAAGCGGCAGCGGATCAGGCTGCTGAGGCTGAGGCAAAGCAGAAGCGTTGCGACACCTACCGGGCACGACTTGAGTCCTTCATCCAGTCTCGCAGGCTGTATCGTGAGGATGACAAGGGCGAACGCGAGTACCTCGATGAGACGCAAACCAATGCGGCCCGCCAGCGTGTCGAAGAGCTCGTCGCCGAGAACTGCAACTCCTGATACCAGGCACACCGACCCAACATAAAGGGCGCGGCCCGGCTGCTGGCGTTACAATGCCAGCTTACGTCGAAGGAGCGCCCGCTTGACCGCCGCAACCAAGCCCACCCAAGAAGAGACGCAGGCGTTTCTGCCTGATTTCTGTGCGGCGAGCACGCTTTTCGTCATCGTACTGGTTGCCGAGCTCGTCGCTATTGTCCTGACGCTGGCAGCTCACGAGCCCGAGGGCCGTTTTCTCGTCGAGCTGTCCAAGACATCGTTTTTCGTTCTTTGGCTCGCCCTGCTCGGCTCAGCGGTGATGTGCCTGCTCCGCGGCAGGCTGGAAAAGACCGGACAGACCCGGGCCTTCGTCCTCAGTTTCGTTCTATTGGAGCTCGTTTGCCTGACCGTGGCAGAGATGTCGTGGCAATTGATGCGTATCTTCGGCACCGTGAGGATCATCAGTGATGACCACTTGACGTTTGTCCTGCGCACATTTGCCATCAGCTCGATCGTGATTGCGCTGGGTATGCGCTACCTGTACATCTCCAGTGAGTGGCGTCGCAGCATCGTGCTCGAGGCGCAGGCACGCATCAGTGCGCTGCAGGCTCTCATTCGGCCGCACTTTCTTTTCAACAGCATGAATACGATCGCTTCACTGACGCGCAGCAATCCGCCGCAGGCGGAGGAGGCGGTGGAGGATCTTTCAGACCTGCTGCGCGCGACGATGAGCAGCCCGAAGGATCGCTCCTCCCTGAAACAGGAACTCGAGATTGCCGCAATCTACCTGCGTATCGAGAAGCTGAGGCTCGGCGAGCGCCTGCAGGTCCGCTGGGATGTCGGCGACCTGCCAATGCGCGTGCGCATCCCGAACCTCACGATTCAGCCGTTGCTGGAGAATGCCATCTATCACGGCATCGAGCTGCTCGCCGACGGCGGCGAGGTTCTCGTCTCCGGCAAGCGCGACGGCAAATGCGCGGAGATTTCCATGTCCAACCCGGTCGCCGAGGGACGAAAGCGCGACAAGTCAGGCAACAATATGGCGCTGGCCAATATACGACAGCGCTTCGAACTCGCTTACGGCAGCCGCGGCTCGGTGCTGGTCGATGACAGCGGTAGCCGCTACTCCGTGACGCTGCGTTTTCCATTGGAGGAAGTCGTTCGGTGAAGGTGCTGATCGTAGACGATGAGAAACCGGCTCGGGATCGCTTGCGGCAGATACTCGAAGACGAGGACGATTACCAGGTCGTCGGCGAGGCCGGTAACGGTCAAGAAGCGCTGTCACTTGCCGCGAAACACGAGCCCGATGTCGTGTTACTCGACATTCGCATGCCGGGCCTGGACGGCATAGAAACGGCCCATCACCTGATCGAGCTCGAGCACACGCCCGCCGTCGTCTTTGCGACTGCCTATGACGAGTACGCAATTGACGCGTTTGAAGCCCGAGCGGTCGGCTATGTTCTGAAACCGGTACGCCGCTCGCGACTCGTCGCCGCTCTGTCACAGGCCTCCCGCCTGGCGAGCACGGCGTTGCGGCAGGTCGCCGCCGAGGCACATATGGAGACGCAGCGCCGGCACGTATGTGCAACGGTGAAGGGTGAGCTGAAGCTGATCCCGATCACCGAGGTCGCCTGCTTTTTCGCCGACCAGAAATACGTGCGTGCCGAACATAACAAGGGACATGACCTGCTCGACGAATCGCTTAAATCCCTGGCTGGCGAGTTCAGCGAGCCGTTTGTTCGAATTCACCGTGGCGCCCTGGTTGCGGTGGATCGTATCGAGCGCATCGAAAAATCGGCGGACGGCAAGAGCCGCGTGATTCTGCGCGGCTGGCCGCATAGCGACTCGCATGTGGATGATAAAGAGCTGATAATCAGCCGCCGGCACGTTGCCGAAGTCCGGCGGCGCCTGAAAGAATCCTAGTGTCCTGTTTACCTGGTTCGCTAACTCTCAGCGCTATTGGCAGCCCGTCCTGCGAAGTGCAGGATTAGCGGGCTACTTCAAACGACTGCAACGCGGCAGGACGGGCTACCGGGAGCGCCCGGAAGGAAAGTAAGCGAACCAGGCAAACAGGACACCAGGTACTTATGAAAATTCGTATAGCAACGCGCAAGAGCGCGCTCGCCCTTTGGCAGGCCAATCACGTAGCCGCCCTGCTTAAAAAAATACCCGCGGTTGACGAGGTCACGCTCCTGCCGCTGTCAACGCGCGGCGATGAGATTCTGGATCGAAGCCTGCAGAAAATTGGCGGTAAGGGTCTCTTCATCAAGGAACTCGAGATCGCCATGCAAAGCGGCGAGGCCGATATCGCCGTACATTCCATGAAGGATGTCCCCGCCGAAATGCCGGAGGGTTTTTGCATCGCCGGTGTACTTGAGCGCGCCAACCACGCCGACGCGCTGGTCTCGCAGGATCAGGTGCGATTTGAAGACCTCCCGCAGGGCGCGCTGATTGGCAGCTCCAGCCTGCGCCGTCAGGCACAGCTGAAAATGATGCGCCCTGACCTCCGGGTCGAGGCGCTGCGTGGCAACGTTAACACCCGCCTGTCGAAGCTTGAGAACGGCGATTATGATGCCATCATCCTCGCAGCGGCCGGCCTTGAACGACTGGAGCTGGCACACCACATCAGCCAGCTGTTTCTGCCGACGGAAATGCTTCCGGCCGCGGCGCAGGGCGTTGTTGGCATCGAATGCCTGTCCGATAAGACCGAGCTCTGCGCCACCCTGGGTCAGCTTAATCACGCGACCACGGTGCAGACGACACTGGCGGAACGAACTATCGCGAAAGCGCTGCAAGCCAGCTGCCAGTCGCCGGTAGCGACCTATGCCGTTGTCGACGGCGAAGCGCTCGACGTCACGGCGCTGGTTGCCCTGCCCGATGGTACGAAGTCGATTCGCGACTCTGTCGCCGGCAGCACGGCGGACGCAGAGCAGCTCGGCGAGGAACTTGCCGCCCGGCTGCTGAAAAGCGGCGCCCGTGAGTTGCTGGATGCGGCCGGCGCTTTTAATGACTGAAGCCGCGCTCGAAGGCGTTGGCGTACTGGTCACGCGGCCACGGACGCAGGCACGTGAGCTGGTCGCAGCAATCGAGGCGGCAGGCGGCTCCGCGTTTTGTTTCCCGGTTCTGGATATCGTCGCAATTGACGAGAATGTCGTGTCAGCAACGGCGGATTCACTCGCAAAGCCCGACATTGTTATCTTTGTCAGCCGCAACGCCGTCGAGTACGGACTCAAGTACACGCAAAGTGGGCAACTGGCCGCGATCGGACCATCCACCGCCGCCGCCATTGCCGCGGCGGGTCGTATCGTCGATATTCAGCCGTCCGCGGGCTACGACAGCGAGCACTTGCTCGCAGAGCCCGTCTTCAATGATGTCGCCGGCAAACATGTCCGCATCATTCGAGGTAGCGCTGGTCGGGAGTTGCTGGCCGATGAGCTTGTCGCTCGCGGCGCGAATGTTGATTACCTGTCGGTCTACGAGCGTCGACTCCCCGGCGTGAGCGCGCAGACGCTCTCAGACCTCGAGGCGCGCTGGCGTCAAGGCAACATCAACGTCATTACCTCGATGAGTGTGCATTCGTTTCGCAACCTGGTCACGCTGTTGCCCGCCTGGTGCGAGGCGCAGCTCGAAGTGACGCCACTGGTGACGCCTGCCGGTCGTGTGTTAAAAGAAGTGCTTGACCGTTATCCTGCTTCGCGCCCCATACTTGCGTCGGGCCCGCAAGCCGAAGAGATGGTCGAAGCCATCATTGCACTCCACAAGACCGACCCCGCACTGGACTAGCAGCATGAGCAACAAAGACAAGGAACAGGAACTCGAAGCCACCGATGCCGAACAGCAATCAGCTGAAGCGCCGGCAGAACAGGAGGCCGAAACAGGCAACAGCCCGGTGGATGAGGTCAGCGACCATTACGTAGTTGGCGATGAGCCCGCAGATAGCGCTGATTCGGCAAGCCTGGCTGCCGACGAAGCCCCTGCACCTCCTGCACCCGCACCGGCGATACGCCGCGGCAATGGTGTCGCATGGCTGGCGCTGCTGATTGCACTGATTGCCGTGGCGGCAGTCGGCTATACCGTCTCACAAGACTGGCTCGCTGAAGAAAACACGGCAACGACCGATGCCATGGCACGGCTCGAGAGTCGCCTTGCCGCCGCCAACGACAGCCACGATGAACTGGCGGCACAGGTCGATGCGCTTGCCACCCAGGACCAGGGCAGCAATGCAGAGATAGATGCGCTGCGGCAGGAGCTGGACGAGCGCGTACGCCTGCTGAGTTCGCTACCAGCGAGAATGTCGACGCTTGAGAGCTCAATGGCTTCGCTCGCTGGCATCTCACAAAGTTCCCGGGACGCGTGGCTCATCGCGGAGGCTGAGTACTACATGCAGATTGCCAACGCCCAGCTGCAGCTCGCCAATAACCCGGAGCTTGCCGCGCTCGCGCTGCGCATGGCCGACGAGCGAGTTGTGCAGACGGGCAACCCCGCGCTCATGGAGGTTCGACGGGCCATTTCCGACGAGCTTGCATCACTGGATGTCATGGAAAAACCGGACATTGCGGGAGCCACGATGACACTGGCGAGCCTCGCACAGGTCGTTGAATCGTTACCGCTGGCAAGCGGGGCGAGCACCGCAAGCGACGAAGCATCGCTGCCGGATGAAGAACAGGGCGGCCTGAATCGCGCCTGGTCTTCGATGAAGGGGGCCATGTCCGGACTGGTGCGCGTCACGCCGCCGGACCAGGCGAAAATGGCCCTGGTCACCCCCGATGCGGAGTCGTTTCTGCGTAACAACCTCGCGCTGCAGCTGCAGTCTGCGCGGCTTGCACTGCTGCGCGGCGAACAGGCCGTTTTTGAGCAAAGCCTCGATGACACCAGTGCCTTATTGGCGCAGTACTTCGACGGCGCCAGCGCGCAGGTCAAAAGCGCCCAGCAAACCCTGATCGAGATTCGCAGCAGCGTCGTCGCAAGTTCTGCGCCGGACATTTCCGAATCGTTGCTGTTGTTGCGACAGTTCCGCGCCCTGCGCGAGAGCTCTCAATGAAATTCGGCATCATCGTGGTACTGGCGTTGTTCGCGAGTGCGTTCGCGGCGCATTTCCTGTTGGCCGATCCGGGCTACGTAATCATCAATTTCCGCGGTTACTTGATCGAAATGTCGGTACCGGTGCTGATCGGTTTCGCTATTTTGCTGCTGTTCGCCGTGTGGCTGATTCGCAAGATCTACCTCGCGCCGCGGCGCCTCGGAGAGGTCGCGGGTCGCTATCGTTCGGCACGCTCCGGGCAGAAGATGACACGCGGCATGATTGCCGTTGCCGAGGGCAACTTTGCACGCGGCGAGAAGATGCTCGCACGCGCCGCCAGTACCAGCGACTCGCCGTTGTTCAACTATTTGCAGGCCGCCCGTGCCGCGCACCTGCAGGGACACGATGATCGTCGGGATGAGTGGCTGCGCCTCGCTTACCAGGAGACGCCGGAAGCAGCCAACGCGGTACTACTGACCCAGGCAGAATTCCAGCTCGATCGTGGCAATAATGAACAGGCGCTGGCAACACTGCGTCGCCTTGACGAGAATTCGCGGGATCACGCCCATGCGCTGGCGTTACTTGGCCGGCTGTACTTCAAGCTGGAGGACTGGGATTCGCTGGCGGAGCTGCTCCCGAGACTGAAGAAGAACGGTCAGCTCAAGCCGGAGACCCTGGAGAAATGGACCCTGCGGGTCCACAAAGAGGCCCTGGACCGCGCCGAGGATGGCGCTGCTGTGACCGCTGTCTGGAATGGCGTCGCGCGCGCTCATCGATCGAATGCCGTGCTGCTGGAGGCGTACTACGGCGGGTTGATTCGGGCCGGAGAACACGACCGGGTCGAGAAAGAACTGGCCGGGGTGCTGAAGTCGAACTGGTCCGGGCCGCTGGTTCGTCTGTTCGGTCTGCTCGAGTCATCGAATCCAAGCAAGCAGCTGAAGCGCGCCGAGGGCTGGCTCAAGACTCGCGGCGACGACCCGGATCTGCTGCTGACGGCCGCGCGCCTGTGCCTCCGAAACGAGCTTTGGGGCAAGGCGAGGAGTTATCTCGAAACCGTGATCACTCTGCGACCAACACCCGATGCCTACCAGGAATACGGTGTGCTGCTTAACCAGATGGGTGAGGCCGATGCGGCCGCGGCCGCATTCCGCGACGGACTCGGCATGGTCTCGGCCCCACCGTTGACGGCTATTCCCCACATGACAGCCGACGAAGGCCAATAAGGGCCCGTTGTCCCTTCGCTCAGACTCCAGATGTTCACGTTAGTAACGGGCACCGGGTATACCGGTCGACGCGTGCTTGACCGTTTGCCCGCCGATGCCGCTGTCGGGCTAAGCCGTTCCTCAGTCGATACGGACCGCCGCCTTGCAGTTCTTGATCTGGACACGGCGACAAGTCTGCCGCTGGAGCTGCCTTCGCGTTACGCGGTAATTTACACGGTGCCACCCAAGGGGCCGTCTCCGGACGAGCGTCTGCAAAGGTTCCTGGTACTGCTCGCGCTGGCGCCGCAGCGGCTGGTTTACATCAGCACAACAGGGGTATACGGCGATTGCGGCGGCAATACCGTCATCGAGACCACGGTGATGAACCCGTCGAACGAGCGCGCAGAGCGCCGGGTGGCCGCGGAGGTGCAGCTCGCCGAGTGGGCCGCCGACAAGGACTGTGAGCTCGTCATACTACGAGCGCCGGGAATTTACGGTCCTGGCCGGCTTGGAGTCGAGCGTATCCAGGCCAGGATGCCGATGCTGTCGAAGGCTGACGCAAATCCCGGCAACAGAATTCACGTCGACGATCTCGCGACCTGCTGCATTGCGGCCTTGTCGAGCAGTGTGCCGGCAGGCATCTACAACGTTGGCGACAACGACCACCGCAGCTCAACCTGGTTCACGGGCGAGGTGGCCCGGCAGTCAGGGCTGCCGGCACCGCCAGAGATCAGCCGCGAGCAGGCGAATGTCGAATTTTCGCCGCAGCGCCTGTCATTCATGTCGGACTCGCGCCGCGTTGACACGACAAAGATGCGAGAGGTGCTGGGCGTAACGCCACGCTACGCGAATCCCGAGGACGGTATCCGGGCGAGCTTCGCGGAAGAATCAGAGCTTCGTCTGTAGGAGCGCGGCCAAGAGGGCGAAGCAACGCGGCGGCCGTCAGGCCACCCCACTCGGTGGCGCGAAATCGGCGGATTGTCTGTGGGAGCGGCCCTTGGCCGCGAGGCCGCTTAATGGGATCGGTCGCTGTAGCAGCCTCTTAGACCCGTCGCGCCCAGGGAGGCGCTCGTACAAATAACCTTTGGGAGGCACGCCACGAGCTGACGCCGTTAAGCGGCCTCGCGGCCGCCGTTTCAAACGTCCTTTCGGGGGCAACGCCACGAGCTGACGCCATTAAGCGGCCTGACGGCCGCCGCGTTGCTTCGCGGCCAAGGGCCGCTCCTACGGGGGGTTCTCTCAGGGTTGGCTGCGAACGCTGCGTAACCAGGCCGTCAACGGTTCCCACTCATCCCAGTCCGGCCATGCCAGGTACTCGGGAAGCTCGAATATGCCCAGGCCGCGGGTGTAAGCACGCACATAGTTTTGTGCTTCTCGCAGCGCCGCTACGTAAGGCACCCGGGTTTTGGAGAGGTATTCGTCAAGATCATCGTAGATCAGCGTGTTGTCGCGAACCCGGTTTGCAACCGTGGCCACTTTAGCGCCTTTGCGCGAGATCTTGGCAACGCCTTTCAGCTCCTCCAGGAACGTCGACGTAGCCTGCATGTCTATGGTCGACGGCAGCACCGGCACAACAATGGTTTCCGCATGATTGACCAGGTCGACCAGCTCTTTGCCATGTGTGCGCGCGGGCGCATCGATGATGACGAAATCGGCATTGCGCGGGACACGCCTCAGGCCGCCCTTGAAGCCTGCAACTCCATGGATTTCCGGGCGGTTTTCGGGCCGGCGCTCGAGCCAGTCGAGGCTCGAACGTTGTGGATCGTAATCGGCCAACGCGACGTTCGCACCGGTGTTGGCAAAATAGGAAGCGATGTTTGTTGCAAGGGTGCTTTTACCGCAGCCACCCTTCGGGTTCATAACCATTATGTGCCGCATGACTCTCCCCAAGTGCATTATTGTTAGTATGTGGGTTGGTTTATGTAAAACTACAGAGGCCGTGATGAAAAGTCCATTCGATCAATTTTTCTCACTGCTACACTCCGCCGATGCAAGTTGCCTACTTTAAAATGCAAGGCGCAGGCAACAAGATCGTTGTTGTCGACCAACGCAAAGAAAATCTTCTGCCGCCCGATGCGGCGCGTTTACGCGCACTCGCGCGCGACCCCGGCGGCCCCGGTTTTGATCAGTTGATGTGGGTCAGTCGTTCGCAAAATCCTGCTCACGCGGCCAGCTATCGCGTCTTCAACGCCGACGGCTCGGAGGTTCAGCAATGCGGCAACGGCGTTCGCTGCGTCGCTCGCATCCTGGCCCGTGAATCGCCGCCTGCCGACAGCTTTACGCTCGGCAGTCCGGCCGGACCCGTGTCTGTGCGCATGGAAGATACTCTCGTAGCAGTCAGCATGGGCAGCCCAGAATTCGAACCCTCCCTAATCCCTTTCCTGGCCGAACAATCGGCACCGCACTACGTGTTGGAGGTCGACGGTGAGATCTTCGAGATTCAGGCCGTGTCGATGGGTAATCCGCACTGCGTGCTGCAGGTCGCGAGCGTCGAAAACGCGCCGGTGCAGCAACTCGGACCGAAAATCGAAAATCACGAACGCTTCCCGGAGAAGGCCAACGTAGGCTTCATGACGGTTCGCGACAGGCAGAACATCCAGCTTCGCGTTCACGAGCGTGGCGTCGGCGAGACGCTTGCCTGCGGCACCGGAGCCTGTGCGGCAGTGGTGAGCGGGCAGCGAGCCGGCTTGCTTGACGAGCGCGTTACGGTCGACCTGCCGGGCGGCCAACTCGTGGTAAGCTGGCCCGGAGGCACAGAACCCGTCTGGCTCACCGGAAACGCCGAGTTGATCTCCGAAGGAATCTTGCATTTATGAGCACCCAAGCCAAACCGCAATACGAAGACGAAGAGCTCTCAGAGCAGGCTGTCCACGACTACCTGGCCTCGCATCCGGAGTTTTTCGAACGCAACCAGCGGCTGCTGAGCTCTCTCAATCTGCCGCACTCGAGCGGCGGGACGGTATCGCTGGTCGAACGGCAGGTTTCGGTGCTTCGGCAAAAAGACCTCAAGATGGAGCGCCAGCTCAAGGAGCTCATCTCGGTTGCGCGCGCCAACGATGTGCTATCTGCAAAGATTCACGAACTGACGCTGCAGCTGATGGCCGCCGGCGACCTTTCGACATCGATTTTCGCACTCGAAGAAGCCATGCGAAGCGGTTTCGGTGCAGACCTGTCCGTGCTGGTCATCTTCGGCGACCCGGAGGCTTTCACCGATATCGATGCTGGCCGTTTTTTCCGCGTCCTTGCTCGCAAAGACGCAGCACTGAAGCCGTTCAACACGTTCCTCAATGGCAGCGGCCCGCGCTGCGGCAAGATCCGTGATTCGCAGCGTGAGTGTCTGTTCCACGACGATGCCGAGGAAATTGGCTCCGCGGCGCTTGTGCCTATCGGCAAAGGTGCCGAAATCGGCTTCCTGGCCGTCGGCAGTACGGACTCCGATCGATTCCACCCCGGCATGAGTATGGACTTCCTGGCGCGGCTCGGTGATCTGATCGCGGGCGCGCTCAAGCGCTACTGAGCAACGTCCTGTGAGCGATGCCAGCTGGATTGATCGTTTCATCCGGCACCTGGAATACGAGCGCAGGCTCTCTCCTCTCACTTGCAAGAACTACCGCCGTGACCTCGACACTCTCTGGGCATATTGCGAGCAGTCCGGCGTTGACGGCTGGGGTGCGCTCGACGACGGACATATTCGCGCGTACTCGGCCGCCTGCTTCCGCAAGGGCCTGAGCGCCCGCAGCCTGCAGCGTCGCCTGTCCGCTGCGCGGACCTTCTTTCGCTACCTGATGCGAGAGAAACACGTCAGCAAGAACCCGGTTACCTCGGTGTCCGCACCGAAGGGCAAGAAACGCCTGCCGGGCAATCTTGACGCCGATCGCATGGCGCGATTGCTCGACATTCCCGGCGACAGCGCCATTATTGACCGCGACAGAGCCATGCTCGAGCTGCTTTACTCGTCCGGGCTGCGCCTCTCCGAGTTGACGGATCTGGACTGCGGCGACGTCGACATGCACGACAAAACGGTTCGCGTTACCGGCAAAGGCAACAAGGATCGTATCGTTCCTGTTGGCCGCCAGGCGCTCAAGGCGATCGCCCAGTGGCACAAGTCCCGGGGCGAGTTCGCGAACGCCGACGAGCCGGCACTGTTCGTCAGCAATCGCGGTACGCGCATCAGTACGCGCTCGGTCCAGGCCCGCGTTTCGCACTGGGCCCGGCGCCAGGGCATCGACAGCAACGTCTATCCACACTTGTTTCGGCACTCATTCGCAACGCATCTGCTGGAGTCAAGCCACGACCTTCGCGGCGTTCAGGAGCTCCTGGGGCACTCCAATATCTCAACAACCCAGGTCTACACACATCTTGATTTCCAGCATCTGGCCCAGATATACGATCAAACTCACCCACGGGCGCGCAAGAAAGACTAGTGTCCTGTCCGTGAAGCTCGCAGGAACTTCACGGACAGGGCACGAAGCCCCAGCAGGAAACACACCATGGAACAGTTTCGAGGGACGACCATTGTCTCGGTCCGCCGTAATGGCAAGGTAGCCATCGCCGGCGACGGCCAGGTCAGCATGGGCAACACCATAATGAAGGGCAATGCCCGCAAGGTTCGGCGGCTCGCCGGGGGTCGCGTAATTGCCGGTTTCGCCGGCGGCACGGCCGACGCATTCACCCTTTTTGAGTTGTTCGAAGCCAAGCTCGAGCAGTACGGCAACCTGACGCGGGCAGCCATCGAGCTTGCCAAAGACTGGCGCACCGATCGGCGCCTGCGGCGCCTTGAGGCGTTGCTGTGTGTAGCTGATGCCGAAAGCTCCTTTGTTGTCTCCGGCAACGGCGACGTCATCGAGCCGGAGGACGACCTGATGGCAATCGGCTCCGGCGGCCCGTTCGCACAGGCCGCCGCCATGGCGCTGCTGCAAAACACGGACCTCGAAGCACGCGAGATCGTGGAAAGGGCTTTGCAGATCGCCGGCAACATCTGCGTATTCACCAACCAGAACATCATCATCGAAGAACTGTAGGAGCTTGCCTCTGCTTGTATGCGCTGAGTAGTGCTCCCTGTAGGAGCGGCCAGTGGCCGCGAAGCGCAGCGGCGGTCGCCAGACCGCTTCTTAAGATCGCGGCCACTGGCCGCTCCTACAGACACAATCTGCTTTGCACGACGGGCGGCCCTCAGGCCACATTTACCAGGAAGAAAAATGTCACAAATGACACCCAGAGAAATCGTCCAGGAGCTGGACAAACACATCATCGGCCAGGACGAGGCCAAGCGCGCGGTCGCAATCGCACTGCGCAATCGTTGGCGACGCGTGCAGGTGGGTGAACCGCTGCGCAGCGAAATTACGCCGAAGAACATCCTGATGATCGGCCCCACCGGGGTAGGCAAGACCGAGATATCGCGGCGCCTCGCGCGCCTGGCAAGGGCACCTTTCGTCAAGGTCGAGGCAACGAAGTTCACCGAGGTGGGCTATGTAGGCCGCGAGGTCGACAGCATCGTTCGCGACCTGGTCGACGTGGCGATCAAGATGACCCGCGAAGACGCCATGTCGAAGGTACGGCATCGTGCTGAAGATTCGGCGGAAGACCGCGTGCTCGACGCCTTGCTGCCACCGGCCAAGCGCAGCATTGGCTTTACGGAGGAGCCGGACGCAGCGAAACCGGATAGCGACACGCGGCAAAAATTTCGCAAGATGTTGCGCGAAGGAAAGCTGGACGACAAGGAAATCGAGGTCGATATCCAGGCGATGCCCGTCGGCGTCGAGATAATGGCACCACCCGGTATGGAAGAAATGACCAGCCAGCTGCAGGGCATGTTCCAGAACCTCGGTGGTAATCGCCAAAAGACGCGAAAGCTCAAGGTCAAGGAGGCTTTTCGTCTCCTGACCGACGAAGAAGCCGCGAAGATGCTCGACGAGGAAGAGCTGAAGACGCAGGCACTCGAGGCTGTTGAACAGCAGGGCATCGTATTTCTCGATGAGATCGACAAGGTCGCGCGCGGCTCAGGGGTGCAGGGCGCGGATGTATCGCGAGAAGGCGTGCAGCGCGACCTGCTGCCCCTGGTCGAAGGTTCAACGGTCAACACCAAGTACGGTATGGTCAAGACAGACCACATTCTGTTTATCGCTTCGGGCGCTTTCAATGTATCCAAGCCCTCGGACCTGATTCCCGAGTTGCAGGGACGCTTCCCCATACGGGTTGAACTGAAATCGCTGACGACGGACGACTTCGTTCGTATCCTGACCGAGCCTAACGCTTCGCTCACGGCGCAGTACTCGGCACTGCTGAATACCGAGGAAGTCACGCTCGAATTCGACGACGACGGCGTTCGACGACTCGCAGAAGTCGCTTTCCATGTGAATGAGAACACCGAGAACATCGGCGCGCGGCGGCTGCATACCGTGATGGAACGCCTGCTCGAGACCGTCTCGTTCGAGGCCTCCGACAAGAGCGGCACGTCGCTCACGGTCGACGCCGCCTACGTCGACGATCACCTGGCCGAGCTCTCCAAGGACGAAGACCTGAGCCGTTACATTTTGTAGTAGGAGCGCCCCCTTGGGCGCTACGTGCCCTCGGGGTGCGAAGCGCAGCGGCGGCCGCCAGGCCGCTAAAAGGGTCCACCGCTGGTCCGCCCGCTTATTGAGGGGTATCCTCGCGGATCGGCCCGCCCACAACCAACTACAAGCCATGGCAAAGTCGCAGCAGCCCGACGACACGACACACTTCGGATACCGCTCTGTCTCCTCCGACGAGAAGGCCGGGCTGGTGCGCGACGTGTTCGACTCCGTTGCCAGCCGCTACGACCTGATGAACG
>RCNG010000229.1_pt1 | contig 24305 bp, 18 predicted proteins | sample 2041371 | NCBI WGS metagenome assembly RCNG01 (sample SAMN09708227, study PRJNA481090) | Marine sediment metagenome, whole genome shotgun sequencing project. | biome: marine sediment; feature: ocean; material: sediment; isolation source: Sewage treatment plant 1 marine sediment (STP1) ... | reverse complement strand
TCAATTATGGCTCTGCCACGGTTGTTTATTTCAACGTCTATGGTAATCCACGCACGTTGAGGTTGGACAGGTCAAAACATTATGTCTAGGATACAAACACCAGCATCAATAATAACAAACCTCAGTTGTCCATAGATTATGTCCAGAGAAAATGAAACCACATCCAGTGAAGAACAAGCTACGCCAGAAGCCGACCTGAGTCGTTTGCTGGTGATTTTATTAAAAAGTGTTTTATATCAGGAAGACGATACTAAACGCTGGTCTCATCTACTGCTGCTACAAAACCGGGTCAGGGATTATGTCTCCACTCTGGGTCTGGAGTTAACCCTGGATGAGGCAGAAGGATATGCTTTTTTACACAGCCGACAGGAAAACAGCAACGAACAGGAAGCAGGCGATAATAATGAGGACATTCCCCGCCTTATCACCCGGCGACAACTGTCTTTTCCAGTGAGTTTGCTGCTCGCGTTATTACGAAAAAAACTGGCGGAATTTGATGCCACTGGCGGTGATACCCGTCTAATATTAACACGTGATAATATGGTTGAGCTGATTCGACTGTTTCTTCCGGACAGTAGCAACGAAGCCAGACTGGTTGATCAAATCGAACGCCATATAAACAAAGTGGTGGAGCTGGGTTTTTTACGACGCTTAAAATCCAGCACCCCCGCCAGCCAGCCCAGTTACGAAGTGCGGCGAATTATTAAAGCCTTTGTTGATGCCCAGTGGCTGGCCGAATTTGACAGCAAACTCGAAAACTACCGTCAACAGCTAACAGGCAAAGATAGTGACAGTAAATAAGGCGAAAATACCCGACCCTGTTTCATTAGGACTCGATTTTACCGATGACAACGCGCTGAGTGGCTACCGACTTAAAAAACTTGAGGTTTTTAACTGGGGCACGTTTAACGGCCAGGTGTGGTCGTTAAATCTAAACGGAAAGAACTGTCTGCTTACTGGCGATATCGGCTCCGGCAAATCCACGCTGGTGGATGCCGTGACCACTTTACTGGTACCTGCCAACAAGGTGGATTACAACAAAGCTGCCGGTGCAGAAAAAAAGGAACGCCACCTACGTTCTTACGTGCTGGGCTATTACAAGTCGGAACGTAATGAAAGCACGGGCAAATCCAGGCCGGTGGCGCTGCGTGACCAGAACAGTTACTCGGTGATTCTCGGGGTGTTCCATAATCAGGGTTATGATCAAACCGTGACCCTGGCACAGGTGTTCTGGATGAGAGAGCTGCAGGGCCAGCCCGAACGTTTTTTTGTTGGTGCTGAAAAAGCCCTGAGCATCAAACAGGACTTTGCCGACTTCGGCAGTGAAATTACCGCACTACGGAAACGCCTGCGTAAAAACGGCTGTGAGGTAATGGACAGGTTTCCTCAGTACGGCGCCTGGTTCCGCCGCCGTTTCGGTATTGATAACGATCAGGCGCTGGATTTATTTCATCAGACCGTGTCCATGAAATCGGTCGGTAATCTCACCCAGTTTGTGCGTGGCCACATGCTGGAACCTTTTGATGTCGCACCCCGTATTAAGGCACTGATTGAACATTTTGACGATCTTAATCGGGCGCACGAAGCCGTTTTAAAGGCCCGCCAGCAAATAGAAAAGCTGACACCATTGATTACCGATTGTGATTCGCATCAGCAACATAGCAACAAGGTAGAGGTTTTACGTCACAGCCGGGAAGCACTGGCAACGTATTTTGCCGAGAAAAAACTGCAACTTCTGGAACAGCGACTACAGCGTCTGCAACTGGATTTCAGCCGTCAGCAGAACAAGGTGGAAAATCTTAGCAGTGAATCGGAGCGCCAGCAGCATCAGCAACAGGAATTAAAACAACAGATTGCCGACAATGGCGGCGATCGCATCGAACGCCTGCAACAGGAAATTCAACAACTACAGGCCGAGTCTGAACGGCGCTTTGACAAAGCCAGTCGCTATCGGGCCTTGTCAGAACCCCTGTCTCTGCATGCAGTGGATAATGCCGAGGCCTTTGTTGAGCAGCAGAACTCATTACAGATAAAACAGCAGCAACTGCAGCAGCAACAGGCCGATGTTAACAACCACCTGCGCGAAACCGAATTTGAATTTTTGGGTAAGAAAGAAGAATACAAAAATCTTAAACAGTCCATTACCGAACTCAAGTCACGGCAAAGCAATATCGACCAGATCCAGATCAATATTCGCCAGCAGTTGTGCCAGGCTCTTTCACTGGATGAAAGCGAGCTGCCTTTTGTCGGTGAGTTACTGCAGGTGCGTGAAGAAGATAAACCATGGCAAGGTGCCATCGAGCGTTTAATGCACAATTTCGGGCTGTCTATGCTGGTGCCGGATGAACATTATCATCAAGTTGCCTCATGGGTGGATAAAACCAACCTTCGCGGTCGAATGGTATATTTTCGGGTGCTGCAAAAAACACCTGTCGCACTGCCCTCATCGCACCCGGACTCTTTAGTACGTAAAATTGCCATCAAACCGGATTCGGCTTTTTACCCCTGGCTGGAGCAGGAAATCAGCCGGCGCTTTGATGTGGCCTGCTGCGAAACGCAGCAACAGTTTCGCCGCGAAAAACGTGCCATCACCCGCAACGGGCAGATAAAATCAACCGGTGGACGCCACGAAAAAGATGACCGCTATGTTCTTAATGATCGCAGTCGTTTTGTACTGGGCTGGAGCAACAAGGACAAAATCGAAGCGCTGGAAAACGAGGCACGACAGTTGGAACGGCTAATGGCCAATCTGGGCCTGACCATCAGCAAGTTCAATCAACAGGAAAATCAGATTAAAGAAACCCTGAACGCGATCAGCAAACTGGAAGAATACCGTGATTTTCAGGAGCTGAACTGGCAGCCACTGGCGCGGCGTATTGCCGACATGTCCGATGAACTGCAACAACTGGAATCAGCATCCGACCTGTTACAAAGCCTGACGCAAAAATTGAAAACACAGGCACAACAGCTTGCAGAAATTTTGGCACTGCTGGATCAGCAAAAAGCGGAGCGGGCAAAAACCGAGCAGAAAATCGATGATGCCAGACAGCTTCATCAGGACACCACGGCGTTAATAGCAGAGCATGACGTTGAGTCGCATCGCCAGTATTATGCAAACCTGGAAGAACAACAACTGGCTTTGGCTCAACATGCTCTCAGCCTTGAGTCCTGCGATAATCGCCAGCAGCTAATGCGCAAATGGCTGCAGGAGAAAATTGATGCAGAAGACAGGAAAATCAGTCGTCTGCAGGAAAAAATCGTCAAAGCCATGAGTGAATACAAAAACAGCTATAAACTGGAAACTCAGGAAGTAGATGCAGCGGTAGAGGCCGCTGCAGACTACCGGGAAATGCTGCTGGCACTACAGGCGGACGACCTGCCCCGCTTCGAGGCGCGCTTTAAGGATTTGCTCAATGAAAACACCATTCGCGAAGTGGCCAACTTTCAATCACAACTGCATCGCGAACGGGAAACCATTAAAGAGCGCATCGCACAGATCAACGATTCCCTGACGCAAATTGACTACAACCCCGGTCGCTATATCAAACTGGAAGCACAGCCCACTCAGGATGCTGATATCCGTGATTTTCAGACCGAATTACGCGCCTGTACCGAAGGCGCACTGACCGGCTCGGAAGATGAACAGTATTCTGAAACCAAGTTTTTGCAGGTTAAACGCATTATCGAACGCTTTCAAGGACGTGAAGGACAAAGCGATCAGGACAAACGCTGGACAGGCAAAGTGAGCGATGTACGTAACTGGTTCAGCTTTGCGGCCTCTGAACGCTGGCGCGAAGATGACAGTGAGCACGAACATTATTCCGATTCCGGCGGCAAGTCCGGCGGCCAGAAAGAGAAACTGGCCTATACCATCCTGGCTGCCAGTCTGGCCTATCAGTTTGGCCTGGAATGGGGCGCGGTTCGCTCCCGCTCTTTCCGCTTTGTGGTCATCGATGAAGCCTTTGGTCGCGGTTCCGATGAATCAGCTGACTATGGACTCAAACTGTTTGAACAGTTGAACCTGCAACTACTTATCGTCACCCCGTTACAGAAAATTCATATCATCGAACCCTATGTGGCCAATGTTGGTTTTGTGCACAACGAAGGTGGCAGGACTTCCAGACTGCGTAATCTTACTATCGAAGCCTACCACCATGAAAAAGCACAACTGCATGAAACCGACAAATGAATATCAGCAGTAAGGGTTGGAGTGATAAAAAATCACTACTAAGTCAGCTGGAAAAATTGTGGGTCAAAGGTTTATTACTGGAGGAAATTGCCTGCAGCAGTAATTTATTCCCCAAACGGCTAACTTTTAAAACACCAGACAGCAAAGCACTGAGTTATGATTTTGATGCAGTGCGTAGCTGGGTGGCTGAGATACAAAAACTGAAAGGTTTCCGCATTGTTTATAAAACAGTACGCCACCCTGTCATCGGCGAAAACCGTGTTCCTGTTGAGGTTTGGCTGGACACACTTGAAACAGTTATCGCTCTGCTTAATAAACAAAAACAGGTCGCTGTTTTTTCAGAACTGTATGAGCAGACAAAAAGGCACACACCTGAACTGATCAAATGGGTAAAACGATATCCTCTAAAAGCACTGAGACTGGCAGGAGTCTGGCCAAAGCTGCTGAATTTTGTACGCTGGTCACAACAGCATCCACGGCCCGATATTTACCTGCGCCAGGTCAGCCTGCCCGGTATAGACAGTAAATTTATCGAACAACATCGTCTTGTGCTCTCAAGCTTATTAGACCTGGCATTAGATAAACAACAGATAAATAACAAAAAAACCGGTGTTAAGCAGTTCGAACAGCGGTATGGTTTTCGCAGCAAGCCAGAAAAAATTCGCTTTCGCCTGCTCGATACCGGGCTAACTCTGTTACCGGGCCTATTGTCTGCAGCCGATAACGATTTCAGTATAACCGCTAACGATTTTCAGCGGCTTAATCAAAATACTGAATTTCTCTCTCAGATAAAACGCATTTTCATTACTGAAAATGAAATCAATTTCCTGACTTTTCCCGAACAGTTAAACAGCCTGGTTATTTTTGGTTCAGGTTACGGTTTTGATGCACTGGCAAAAGCACAGTGGCTATCACAGTTAACTATTTTTTACTGGGGCGATATCGACACTCACGGCTTCGCTATACTCGACCAGCTGCGTCACAAGTTTCCGCATGTGCAAAGTCTGTTGATGGATAAAGCCACGCTGATAAAACATCGTGAATTCTGGGGTTATGAAACAAAAGCGGAAGACCGGGGGCTTCACAGGCTCACAGACTGTGAACAAACTCTTTATCAAGCGCTACTTGATAATAAATATGCCGAGCATTTACGGCTAGAGCAGGAAAGAATTGATTACAAACACCTGATACACGTACTCTCCATGCTTGAGCAAAACGATGATTCTTAAACAATATCTGGAGACAATGGATCGGAAGCACCTTGCTGAGACCGTCAGCCGCAGGAATGCGGATGCCGAGCTCCCACGGATGGGCCAAGTTTAATCAACATGGGGCGTGTCTCAGCAAGGTGTTTCCGGTTCATGTCGGTTGTAAACAATGGTTTTATGCACAGACAATGGCATCGAGACATGAATTGTGTATCACCTCCTCTCATATTTGATGGACAGAAATGGTCTGTCTGGAACTATTGCTGTTTGTTTATTCCAGCAAAATGCTGATGCAGCAATTCGTCATAATTACGGATACGAGTCACATAGCGAACCGGTTCATTACCACGCGCATATCCGTAGCGTAAATCTTTATAGTATTTTTTCTGGCTTAATAACGGCAGGACTTCTTTCATTTCAGACCAGCGATCAGGGTTTTTATTTAATATTTTAGCTAAAGACTGTGCGTCACGAAAGTGTCCGCGACCAATGTTATAGGCAGCCAAAGCTAGCCAGCTCCGGTCGGGCTCATCTACATCCTCTACCATCTTTTTCATTTTTGCCTGAAATTTTGCGCCGGCAAAAATGTTCTGTTCTGCGTGTAGACGATTTGTCACACCTAATGATTTTGCGACCGGCTGCGTCAGCATCATGATACCGCGCACACCCGTCGGGCTTTTTGCTTTTCGATCCCAGTGCGATTCCTGATAACTTTGAGCCGCTAGCAATGAAGGTTCAATATTATTTTTATTAGCCGCATCAATAAAAAAATCTTTATATTCTGGCAGACGTGTTTTTACTCTGTTTAAAAACTTATGGGTATCGACATAATCAAATATTTCAACATAACCATAATACTTTTCAAGCATGTAGGACAGCTCAGATTCATTTTTGTATAAAGTAAACCAGTTTTTTATTGCTGCGATTAAGTCACCACTGTGTTTGTTTACCACCCAGGCAAGCTCAGACTCTTTCGCTAATGTATATTTATCCTGGATCTCGGTATGGTATCGGCGCTCTATATTGAACAAGGTTGAGTCACTTATCGTGCACTCTATCTTTTTCTCTGCCACCTGACTTAATAAGTCTTCTGTATTGTGTTCATTATCTACTGTCCAGGACATACCAGGATAGGCATCCAGTGAATAAATATAACTACTATCAGCAGCAACGAAAACTTCAATATCATTCAGTTCTTCACTATTTTTAATGCGACTTTTACTGCGATGACAAATCAGGTACTCATTGATTTTTTGGTAGACGGGACCGAAATCAAACTCAATTTTACGATCATTAGTGATTGTCAGGCCTGCAGCTGCGACATCCCCCTGGTTTTGACGCAATGCGTCTAATACGGCTTTTGTAGATTCATAAACTTTGTATTCAACCTCTAACTGCAGGCTTTTTGCAAAAGACTGTGTCATATCATATTCAGGGCCAGTAAGCTGATTGTCACGATCGTAATAATAGGTAGTTGGATAATTTGTGGTTAATACAATCAATTTACCTCGTTGTTTAATCTTATCTAATAAGGAATCACCAGCGGCATCCTGTGTTTGATCTGCCTGTGATAAAGGGCCGTTACTGATTTCTGCATCCTGACTGCACCCTGCTATATTTGCAAACAGCAGGAACAAAATGAATATGACTGTGAGCTTGCTTTTTATATTTGTGCTAATTGTTATCACAGGGAATGCGGATATATAGGGTGTGTGTAGAAAAAGTACATTTTACATCAGTTGGAATTACTGTATATGAAAGCGGGAAATTCATTTAATATTAGCTACATTAATAATCTGCTATATTTGTAAACAGCAGAAATAAGATGAAAAAGACAATTATGACTAAATTAGATCAGCTGGTAACACAAATAAAAACTAATCCTGAAAAAATTGAATTTCAGCAGGTTATTTCTATTATCGAAGAACATTATTTTTACACTCCTACACAGTTTTATAATGGCGTTGATAACGACTGTATTATCAATAATGCAGGGGAAAATGAAGGCTCCTGTAAAATATTTTCATTTGCGGATGATCAGCAGTTAAATAAAACCCAGGCATTACATTGTTTTGGCCAATACTATCGCAACGATGTTTTAAATCACCCAGAAAATACAGATCACGGCAATATTCGAAGCTTCATCAAATATGGCTGGGAAGGAATAACATTTGAAGGTTCAGCGCTGAAGTATAAGCGCGATCAGTAAAAAAATCAGTTATCACACCGCACCCCCGTTAACTGTTTGAGGCATGAACTGGAAGCCATTGCCTGAGGCCGTATGCCACATGGACGCGGCATCCGAGCGTACATGGACGTATTTACAGCGTGTCTCAGGTGATGGCTTCCAGCTCATATCCCGGATAGTACAAATATTGCCTCATCCAGAAAGTGTAAGGGCTATAGACAACACGACAAAGTTAACGGGACAGTACTGTTATCACATACAAAATGTATAACGAGGCTTTGAGCTACAATTTGATAAAATGCAAGATACGATTATTTGCTGGCATTTCATAATCCGTAACAAGCTGCATGTTATTGCGCTTCGCCAGCAATTCAATTTCTTCAAAATGTTTGATACCACTAAATGCATCTCTTTGCTTTAGCCATCGATCAAAATTTTCATTACTTTTACTGGTATACAGACCGTTATAGTTAAAAGGACCGTAGATGACAAAACTGCCCCCCTGTTTCAGTAATTTTCCAGCACCATTAATAAGATTAACAACATCCAGTTGATGCATTATATGGATTGAATTAGCAGTAAAAACGGCATCAACTTCTAATTGAGGCCATGGAGAACGGGAGACATTTAGCTCCAGGGGTGGCAAAACATTTGTCAAACCAGTGTCAGCCAGCCACATATTTATGCCATCTAGATAGGATAAACAGTCACTGGTATGCCATGTCAGGTGCGGCATTTTTTCTGCAAAATAAATCGCATGCTGCCCGGTACCACTGCCTATCTCAAGCACATTTGAAAGTGAAGAGAATAAGGGTGATATCACAAAAAGAATTACCTCTTTATTTTGATCACACGATTCTGAGTATGGCTTGTTCATTCATTGTCAATCAGATGCTCTAATGAAGACCTATGTTAAACTAGGTCATCACTATTTCCACTATAAATATTTCAAATTAACGTGTTTCTAAGAAAATTACAGGCAAACCATATTGCTCCGCCCATTTTCGCCCTGCTATTTTGTTTCATGGTAAACAATATATATGCGCTTGAGGATGATAGCGGTTCATTCGGTCTTACCAGTTTTGCTTTTGCCAGTTACCTGGGAACGGGTTTTTACACTACCTCCGGGCAAAATGTTTTTGTTTTACAGGCGCCTTTAAAGCATATAATCAAAGAAAAAACCGATACCGAGGCAGGCTGGGTGTTAAAACTCCCTATCACCATAGGTTTCATAAACTTTGACAGCATCCAGGTTGAAGATTTGCCAGGACTTAACGATGTCGGCACCATCACTTTTTTACCCGGCCTGGAGTTTCAGTATCCGGTAACACCCAACTGGACACTTATACCATTTGCAGACTATGGTTTTGCCCGCGAACTTGATCATACGTCTAATGTCTTCATTGTAGGTGCGGGTATCAAAAGCTATTATAACGTTCACTTTGACAAAGCCATGTTCACCCTGGGTAATCGGTTTTTATATGCACGAGAACAGACTAAAGATGCAAATAGCAACGCTGACTACTCGCTTATAGAAACCGGATTAAATTACCGCGTTACCAGCGACTATTCTTTTGACCATGGACCTTTATACAGCAATTTGTATTACGTCAATTTTTATTATCCAAACAATCTGGTATTTTTTGAGCAAACAGCCAATCCGATAAGGGTCGGTGTTGAGCATGAAGTTGGCTTCACTTTAAGCAATATTCCTGACTTTCTGTTCTTTGAAAAACCCCAGATAGGCCTTGGTGTACGCTTTGGTAATAATTTAAAAGTTTATCGTCTAGTTTTTGGCGCACCATTTTAGTAATTTACGGCTACTTTCATTCCAGCCGCCCAGACAAAAGAATTAGTATCAATAATGTTATTTGCCACTCGTTTTTTGTTCTAGTACAATGTCATGGAATAATAATAAGGCAACGCAGATTAAATTAAAAGTTGTCAAACTTCAACTCAAGGGGAACAACCATGTCTTCAGGTACAATATCAGAAGCGCCAAATGAACGTCGCGCACGTACACGAAATGAAATAAAACGTCTCATTACAGAACGTAATTCTGTACTTTCACAATTTTATAATCTGGCCAAACACGCTGATGTCTCTGTCAATGATATAAATAATACCATTGAGTTACTAGAGGAGTTTTGTCAGATACTGGTCGATTACATGGCTACGGGGCATTTTGAAATTTATCGTCGTATTGAAGAAGGCAATGAACGCCGCGATGAAATAACAAAACTTGCTGATAAAATCATGCCTCGAATTAATGACACAACACAAATAGCTGTGGCATTTAATGACTTATACGAAAATACAGAAAACATTGGTGAGGCAGACGTTAAACAACTGCCAAATCATCTGTCTAAACTTGGTAAAGAGCTGGCAACGCGCATTGAGCTGGAAGACCAGTTTATCAATGCACTGCTTGCAAGCAGTGAAAAACCTGTATTAACGGCGGTAAATGCTTAAATTGAGTCTTTAGTCATGGGTTATTAGTTTTTATGACCAATGACTAATGACTAAAGACAAACAACTAACGACACGCCAACAGAGCTTCTTCCTGCTTAGCCAGACACCAGCAGCGGTGTAACGGTTTCCTTTTAAAATCTTCTGTTGTCGTTTTTGCTGTTATTTCCCTGACATAACAATCTTCTTTTATACTGCTGTCAAGTTTAAAGTTTCTTGCATTAGTAGAAAAAATTATTAGTCCATCATCAGCTAATAAGGCAAGAGACCCGCTCAAAAGTGCGCTGTGATCTCGGTTTATATCCAGTGAAGTTTCCATTTTTTTAGAATTTGAAAAGGTAGGCGGATCGATAAATATTAACTGGTATTTTTGCTTATCGAAAATAGCCTGCTGCATCCATTTCAGGCAGTCTTCACGAATAAAATTATGTCTGTTTTGTGTATAAACATTGTCTGCATAGCCATTTATTGACAAGTTTTCTTTTGCCCAGTTTAAATAAGTATTAGACATATCCACTGTTGTCGTTGAACTTGCGCCACCTGCCGCGGCATAAACTGTGGCACTACCTGTATAGGCAAACAAATTGAGAAAACGTCGTTTATTCGCCAGTGTTTTAATCAGCTGCCGCGTATTTCGATGATCAAGGAATAAGCCTGTATCAATATAATCATACATATTGATAATGAATTTCAAGCCATTTTCCTGGACTGTCATTTTATGGTCTTTGGTATCATGCTTATGATATTGCGCAGAACCTTCCTGTTTCTTGCGTACTTTTAAAACGACTTTATCCTGCCTGGTTTCAAGAATGTCAGCCACAACATCAATTACATCATTTATACGCTGAAATGCCCGGTTTTTATCCACTGTTTTAGGTGCCTGATATTCCTGTACATGTATCCAGTCTTCGTATAAATCAATGGCTACTGCATACTGCGGAATATCTGCATCGTAAACCCTGTAACAGCTAATTTTATTTTTTCTTGCCCATTTTTTTAAATGTTTATAATTTTTCTTCAGGCGATTGCTAAACATCAAAGCATGTTCTGACGCTGTTTTATTGATAGCAATGCTTTCTTCAGATTGGTCGCTGTTATCGTCAGCAGCAGGCGTATAAATCGATTCCTGTTCTGTTAGTGCCCGTTTTTTTTGTTCCAGTGGATTTTGCGAATTTATTTTGTATTGATAAAAAACAGACTTTAAGGCGCCATTAAATAGTGTGTTTTTACGAAATGCACGTAAACCCAGACTTTTCGCCAGTTCCGGTTCTGTGGTAATAATTCCAACCGTCCAGCCATCAAAATTTGCTTTTAACTGTTGTCCGAATCGATGGTACAGAGTACGTAATAGCTGAACCTGGCCAATACGTTTACCATATGGCGGGTTGCTAACAATCAAGCCGGCACCCTCGGCACAAGGTGTTAAATTTTTACTCGCATCCTGCAGAGAAATTTTTATAAATGATGGCAGCCCTGCATCTTTAATGTTTTTTCGGGTTATTCCAACGAGTTCTTCACTGTTATCACTTCCACATATAACAGGCAGTGAGCGTAAACCTTTTTGTTTTTTCTCTTCAGCATCATTGAGAATATCATCCCATTGTTGTGTTGCAAACTGTTTCCAATGGTAAAAGCCGAAGTGTCGACCGGTATTATGGCGCAACAATCCAGGTGCCATATTAGCTGCCATCATTGCCGCTTCAATAATTAAAGTGCCACTGCCGCACATCGGATCATAAAAAGGCAAGCCTTTCTCATAGTAGTCACTCCATTTTGCACGATATAACATTGACGCTGCCAACGTTTCACGTAATGGCGCACTGCCTGTGACTAGTCGATAACCCCGTTTGTGTAAGGCATCACCCGATAAATCGAGATAAAGCAGACATTCTTTATCACTGAGATAAACATTAATTCTTATATCAGGATTGTCTCTATCGATGGAAGGCCGATGCCCAGTGTTTTGCATAAATTGATCAACAATCGCATCTTTAACACGAAGTGTTGCATAATGGCTGTTTGAGACAATTGAGTGTGAACTAAAACAGTCGATGGCCAGCGTATTATCTTCTGAAAAGTGTTCCGACCAGTCAATCTCCATTATTTCACTGTACAGGTCTTCATCAGAAGATATATCAAATGCTTTTAATTGCAGCAAAATGCGACTTGCCACACGTGACCAAAGACAGGCCTTATACGCAAGTCCTATATCACCACAAAAGGAAACACCGCCGGTATGCAGTTTTGTTTGTGTGATGTTTAGCTGTTCCAGTTCTTTTTGAACTAAATCTTCAACACCTTTGGAACAGGTAGCAAAAAATTGATTGATTGTATTCAAGACTTGTTATCTATAAGTTATGGAGGGAAGCGTCATTTTTTCAGCCCGTTCAGTTTGCCTTATCAAATTTTTGATTTTTATTCATCTATTTTCGTAACTACTCAGTAAGTAGTCAAACTTAACCGTAACTGCTCAGATCACCCCTGAAATCTGTCAGTTCAAGGCAAAAAATGTGAGTTTACAAGCGTAAATGACCATTTTTTAACGCTGAAATGGCGGATTTCAGGGGTTAGATGATTAGTTACCAATTTTCTTTGCATCAGCATCCAGTAGCAGCGGAATGCCATTTCTAACCGGATAAGCCAATTCATCCTTTTCGCAAATAAATTCTTTATTTCGAGATTTATACAGCAAAGGCCCTTTACATAATGGGCATACCAGTATTGTTTGCAGTTTTCTTTTCATTCTTAATTTGGGAATTTTGCTTTACTGAATCAATAATGGTAACAGTCTTGAATCAAGTTGTGCTTCAAGTGTCTCTGACAACTCTGCGTTAACGATCACAATCCAGGCATCAGGCAAGCTTAAGTGGCGGCATTTAACGGCATCTTTTTCCGTCATTATAATACAATCAGTATGCCAACCCGAAAAATCATGCTGTGTATATTTATGATGATCAGAATATGCATGCTCTATAATGTTTATGCCACTGTTAACCAATTGATTAAAGAAGCGCGCCGGATTGCCTATGCCCGCTACAGCGTGTACAGTCATATTTGTTTCGAAAGAAGATAAAGTTCTGCTGTTTTCACCATTTAACTGTTTTAGGCCAATAACCTTCAGTGTATATGAATTTTCACCTGAGTTATTCATATTACCGCCATTATATACAACTAAATCAACTTCTTTTAAACGGGAAACTCGCTCACGTAGCGGTCCGGCGGGTAAACAGAAACCATTACCAAACTTTCTAACTGCATCTATCACCGCTATTTCGAAATCCCTTCTCATGCGGTAATGTTGTAAACCATCATCAGAAAATACAATGTCACACTGATTGTTTGTAAGTAAGTAATTTATCGCAGATACTCTATCAACACCGACAACAACAGGTGCATTTGTTCGCTGAAATATCATCAATGGCTCATCACCTACCTGTTCAGCCAGGTCATGCTTGGCCACCTGTTTAAGACCGGTAACACTGCCACCATAGCCTCTGCTCACTACGCCCGGTTTGAAACCTTTTTTAGACACATAGTCACAAAGTGAAATTAATAGCGGTGTTTTACCACTACCACCGACAACAATATTTCCAATGACAACAACGGGAACCTGAGCAGAAAAACTTTTTTTTATGTTTAGCTGATAAAGCTGTCGACGAACCATAGTTATCAAGCAATACAGACCGGACAAGGGTAATAATAAGCAGACAACCAGGATGGCAAGAACGTTTGATTCATACCAGTAATATTCTAGCGACTTCATAACCAGAAAAACTATTCTTCTTCAAAATTGATTTGATGCAAGGCCGCGTAATGACCATTTAATGCGATCAACTCCTGATGTGTACCTTTTTCAACAATATGCCCTTTGTCCATAACAACAATCACATCAGCATTTTCAATTGTTGAAAGACGATGCGCGATTACCAGTGTTGTGCGATCTTTCATCAATTTTTCAAGTGATGCCTGTATATATCTCTCAGACTCAGTATCAAGGGCGGATGTCGCTTCATCAAGGATTAACACAGGCGCATCATTTAATAAGGCACGTGCAATGGCTATTCTTTGTCGCTGGCCGCCGGATAACATCACACCTCGCTCACCCACCATGGTCTGAAAACCGTCACTGGATTCATTTATAAAATCGCCAGCATAGGCAGCTGTTGCCGCTTCAACGACTTCTTCATGGCTGCGTTTTCTCATCTCGCCGTAAGCAATGTTGTGCTCAATCGTATCATTAAATAAAATTACATCCTGTCCAACGTAAGATAGGTGGCTGCGTAAATTATCTAAAGAATAATCCTGTACATTGACACCATCGAGGAGAAGTTCTCCCTCAGAGATATCATAAAGCCGGGGAATCAAATTCAGCAGCGTTGACTTACCACTGCCAGAACGTCCAACAAATGCAACCGTTTGGCCGGCTCTTATCTTTATATTAACTGATTTTAACGCTGCTACCTTTTCCCCCGGGTAGCTAAAATTAACATGCTTGAATTCGATTAAACCGATAACATTATCTGCCTGATGCTTACCTTCATCATGTTCCTGTTTTAAATCTATAAAAGTAAATATACTTTCAGCTGCTGCGATTCCACGCTGTAATTCACTAATAATTGAAGTTAGTGAACGCACGGGCGGCATTAACATTGACATTGCTGTAATAAACGAAACAAACGTTCCCGCACTTATCTCATCTTGCATACTTTCGTGTGTAGCAAGATAAATAATAAGCGCTAAGGCACAGGCAATAAGTAACTGGATAATCGGTGAGCTCAATGCCTGCGTCATCTGCATGCGTAAATGCTGACGTCGATTTTTATCATTAACAGTCGAGAATTGCGCCTCCTCATATAAACGTCCGCCAAATATTTTCACTACCAGCTGCCCTTTAATGGACTCTTCGATGATGCGAGAAACACTTCCCATACTAATTTGAATATTTTCACTAATTTTACGAAATCGTTTTGCAATAGAAAGAATCAGTAAGGCCACAATAGGTGCAACGATAATAAATACCAAGGCCAGTTTTGTATTTAAATAAAACATCCAGCCGAATAATGCGATTACCGTTAAAATATCACGAATAAACACCGTTATGGCTTTTGTCGTAGAATTTGCGACCTGCTCAACATCATAGGCAAACTTTGAAATCAGCTCACCTGTTGTTGCCTTATCGTAAAAGGCTTTTGGTAAAGACACCAGACGAGAAAACATTTCTTTGCGTAACTGGTGAATCACATTGCGGCCGATCACACTCATGCCATAACCAGAGGCAAATGCACCAATCATACGAACAAAGAAAATGCCAATAAGCGCAACAGGTATCCATTTAATGGTTGCAGGATCACGTTCTACAAAACCGCCATCCATCATCGGCTGCATTAAAGCCGGAAAAGCTGCTGAAGCACCTGCCACAATGACCATACCTATTATGGCGATAATAAAAATACCCCAGTAAACCAGCGCATAAGACAATAACCGACGATATAGATAAAAACTGCTAGTCTGATCTAGCGCATGGTTAATTGTTGAAATTTTATTTTCGGACATAAAACTAGTTACTTAGTTTCAACGGTAGCAATAGATAGTTTGCTTAAGCCTAACTGTGAAGCAGCATCCATTGCTCTAACCACAGCTTGATGCGGTGTATTGGCATCGGCTCTTAACACCATAGAAACATCTTCGATTTTAAGGTTTTTTTCACTCAGGGTTTTTAGTATCGCCTGTTTTAATGTGCCCAGTTGTTGATTAACAATCTGGCGTTCATTTAAAAAATAATTACCTTTTTCATCTATGGATAAAACCAGCGGATCATTTTGTTGCTGTGCTGCTTTTGTCGATGCTTCAGGTAATGACACTTTCAACTTTGCATGACGATCAAACGTTGTTGACACCATAAAAAATATAAGCAACAGAAACACTACATCAATTAATGGTGTTAAATTGACTTCGACACTGTCTTCTTTATGACCGGGGCGTAAATTCATTTATTTTTCCTGAAAGTCTGTCACCAGGGTTTATTGATTTTTATGAGCTATTCCCTTTAGCGGTTATTGTGCAACACGTCGACCATTTTAATGGCTTCACGTTCCATTATCACAACGATGCCATCCACCTTGCGGCGAAAGTAACGGTAAAAAATCAGACTAACAATGGCAACCGTTAAACCGGCAGCCGTAGTAATCATTGCCTCAGAAATACCACCAGCTAATACCGCTGGATCACCGACGCCGTGTTTGGTGATGGCTGCAAACACACTAATCATACCGATAACGGTACCTAACAAACCGAGTAACGGCGAAATTGATGCTATTGTACCTAATGTATTTAAGAACCGTTCCATATCATGAACCACTTCCCGCCCCCGTTCTTCAATACTTTCCTTAATGCGCTCACGACTTTCATTACGATTAAGTAATCCCACACTTAATATCTGACCTAATGCAGATTCTTTGCTTAGAATTTCGATATCATTAGGTGCCAAATTGTCCTTTTTAACCGCATTCCATATGTTTGCAACCAGATGCTTTGGCAACACCTTTTCACGGCGTAAACTCCAGAAACGCTCAGCAATAATAGAAATTGAAACAATTGAACACAAAATGATTGGCAGCATTAACCAGCCACCGGATTTTACTAATTCAAACACATGCCACCTTTGAAGAATAAACTGCCCACAGCTTTCTAATTAATCATGCCAGGCAGTTGAACCATTATTATATTTTTTGTCGGCCTATCTTACTTCATTTGTAACTACTCAGCGAGTAGTCAAGCTCAATAGTACCGTTAACAGTCAGTCAGCAATATGATGCCAGTATTTTTGTGCCTTTTCCCGGTATTTTTCGATGACCAAACCCGTTTTGCCGGTTAAGCTAATGGATACAGCACCACTGTTGTCCGTTTGCAACAATGTTCCAGCCAGTGTCTCATAACGCGCCATTACTTTATTATTCGGAAAATTATATTTGTTTTTATAACCCACTGAAAATATTGAAACTTCAGGATCAACTGTAGCAATAAAGTCTGCCGTTGATGAGGTATTGCTGCCATGGTGGGGTACCACTAAAATATCAGAATCCAGTTGCCTGCCATAGCGATTGAGCAAATTCAACTCTGTTCTTTTTTCTATGTCACCAGTAAACAGGACGGAACCCGCTGTTGAACTCACCTGCAGTACACACGATTGATTATTTCGTTGATCACGTTTAACACTGGAATTATCCTGTAATAAACCTGCAGTTGCTGGCGATAGAAAGACAAAATCAATACCATCCCATTGCCAGCTGTACCCTGCCACACAGTGTTGTTTTTTACTGGCAATAAGTTTTTCTATATCCTGTCCGATAATACCTGTTTCAGGAAGCGTATCAAGTATGACCTGGGCACCACCAATATGATCAGCATCGCCGTGACTGATGATTAAATAATCTAAAGATTGAATGCCCTGAGAGCGCAAATAGGGAAGAACCACACTGCTGCCCGCATCCAGCTTATCACTGAATTTTGCCCCGGCATCAAACACTGCGACATGATTTTGCGTCTGTATAACCGCAGCGGAGCCCTGACCAACATCAAGCACCGTCAACTGATATTCACCCGTATTGAATGTTGCTTTTGTTGTTATAAATAGAGGAAAAAATAGTAAACAGGCAACAAAACGAATGATCCAGACCGCCCGCTGCTGAATAGTCTGCTTCTGAATAACCTGTCGCTGACTACTGTGCTGAAAATTGATCTGTTGCAGATGTGACGTAATATAAAACGATAGCTCCCTGGAAAAGTAAAGCAGTAACATCGCCAGCGTAACCAGCAGTAATTTAATAACATCAATATCGCCTCTCACCCATAAAGCGTAAGGTAACGCTGAAAAGTAGCTCAGTAATGGCCAGATAATATCTAATAAGCTGGCTGCCAGCCTGAACAACACGTCGGCAAAACTCGGCAGCACAAACGCACACACAATCGCAACTAATACCACTGGTACAACCAGAAAGCTCACATAAGGAATTAATACCAAATTGGCGATGGGTGATACCAGTGAAACTTGCTGAAACATAAATAAAGACAGTGGCAATAAAAAAAGGGTGATTAACAACTGTAAACGTATCCATTGTTTCAACGTTGAACTCACTTTAAACCATACTGAATGATACCAATCCTTTTTCTTTTGCCCTGTAGTAACTTTGTTAGCGCCAGCACGGCTCGAATTCAGCGCGATGAAAATGACCGCCACCGCAGAGAAAGAAAACCAGAATCCAACAGACAAAACCGCTAACGGGTCGATCAGCAATACAAGTAATAATGCAAATCCCAACGCGTCAACTGGACGGTGGTTACGCCGAAGCAACATCATCACCGATAAAACAAACAACATAATAATGGCACGTTGTGTTGGAATCGATAATCCGGCGACCATGGCATATAACAAAGCAACTAGCAGTCCGCCGCTCAGCGCTATATGCTGTGCGGGTATCCGTTTCATCACAAATGCAGGAACCAGCCGGCGAATTAACAGATAAGCAAAAAAGGCCGCTAAACCAATGTGCAAACCTGAAATTGCCATTAAGTGACTGGTGCCAGTATTTTTTAACACCCGCCACTGCTGATTTGAAATTGACGACTTATCACCAACTGCCAGGGCTTTAATTAACGAAAAAGAACGGGGCTGATCGCTTTTACAATCGCTTTTATAATCGATTCCAGACTGATTGCTAGGCATTGATTTAGCCGCAATGGTTTCGATTTTCTGACTCAGCGACTGTCGAATTTTATTAATCGGCACCATTAATGCCGCCATTGATAAGGCTTGTGAGACATCCGGCTGACGTTGATTTAATGCTGATTTACGTACATAACCTGTCGCATCAATGCCATGTTGAAACAGCCATGCTTCATAATCGAAACCACCGGGGTTCATAAATCCATGCGGTGGTTTTAGACGTACCTCCAGCTGCCATTTTTCTCCAGCACGAACCGGTCGTCCGTAATACCAGCTTAAGCGAACTTTTCTAGGCATTTTTTTATGCATTCGCGTTTGATTTATTCGTCTGCCATCTGTGCTTAAACCTGACAGGTCCGTGAGCACAAACTCAAAACGTTGCACATCTCCATTACTCGCAGGGATACTCGAAACAAAACCATTAATGATCAGGTTTTTAGCGATTAGTCCGTCATCAAGTCGATAAGATAATTGTTGTTTCGCATAAAAAGATGAAAGCAATATACCTAATAAAATCAAACCAATAAACAAGCATATTAAAGTAAATTGTGACTTATATATCGAGATATATTTACTGTTATTACATAATAAATACAGAAAAATTAGCGATAGCAGCAGACCAATGGACAAGGAGAACGCAGGCAAGACAGCAAGTTGCTGAACAAAAACAACACCCAGCAAAAAAGCCAGCGCATAAACAAACATCCCTGCTTTGTAGTGCATTATTCAAATCCATTTTCAGTTCTAAACACCAGGCAAGAGCTATGCATGCTTTTACGAAACTATAAAGCTCTCAAAAGGTTATAATAGCAGTTTTATTTTTCGATATACCATACCAGTAAAGTATCGATCTTACATGTACCTAGCTTTACGATAATACAGCCATGCCACGTAAGTTTTTTCAACGGTTTTTACCGCACCCGAAGACAATCAAAGAAAATAAAACGCTGCAAATCTTTGGCGACTGGTTGCACAAGCCTGACTTATGGCATTTAAGCCGGCGTTCTGTTGCCGGTGCATTTGCCGTTGGCTTATTTTTTGCGTGGATGCCGGTACCCTTTCAAATGGTATTGGCTGCTGGCGCTGCAATCTGGATTGGCACTAACCTGCCCCTGTCAGTCGCATTAGTCTGGGTTAGCAACCCGGTCACCATTCCCCCCATGTTTTACTTTGCCTACATGGTAGGCACCTGGATTGTAGGTGAACCGGCGACCGATTTTAATTTTGAGCTTAGCTTTAACTGGTTACTGAATGAATTATCGGCAATCTGGCTACCTTTTCTGGTTGGCTGCTTCACCGTGGCAGTCTCCTGCAGCCTGCTCGGTTATTTAATTATAAATGGTATCTGGCGGTATTCAGTATTGAGCCGCCGTTCTTCTCGTAAGAACAGAATAAAATAACAATCATGGTCTGGAAACCCCACACAACGGTTGCCGCCAACATTGAACGTGGCAATAAATTTTTAATGGTTGAAGAACTTGTTTTCGGTGAGCAGGTAATAAACCAGCCTGCCGCTCATCTCGATCCCGATGAAAGCCTGGTTGAAGCCCGATGGTCATTAATAGTATCGACGAGTATCTCGCCGACAAGCACTTCCCCATTGAGCAGCTGGTTTACGTCCCAGGATGACTAAGCAAAAAATCATTGTTGGCATGTCCGGTGGCGTTGATTCATCTGTAGCTGCATTACTGCTGATTGAACAGGGTTATGAAGTTGAAGGCCTGTTCATGAAAAACTGGGAAGAAGATGATGACCAGCAGTATTGTGCTGCTGCCGTTGACCTGAAAGATGCCAGTGCTATTTGTGACACACTCAATATTAAATTGCATACCATCAATTTTTCCAGTGAATACTGGGACAGGGTTTTTCAGCATTTCCTCAATGAGTACAGCGTGGGGCGCACACCCAACCCGGATGTTTTATGCAATAAAGAAATCAAATTTCGCGCCTTTCTGGAACATGCGAAATCACTTGGTGCAGAAAAAATTGCCACCGGTCACTATGCTCGTACCAGTGTGTCCGGCAACAAAACACAATTATTACGCGGCCTCGACAATAACAAAGATCAGAGTTACTTTTTATACGCCTTAAATCAATACCAGTTATCACACACACTATTCCCTGTTGGCGAATTTGATAAAACCACAATACGGGAACTGGCTAAAAAAAATAATTTCATCACTTTTGATAAAAAAGACAGTACCGGTATCTGCTTTATCGGCGAACGGCGATTTACTACTTTCCTGGAAAAATTCCTGCCAGCAAAACCAGGCGAGATTCACACAGTTGATGGTGAAAACATCGGCACACATAACGGCTTAATGTATTACACTCTGGGGCAACGAAAAGGCCTGGGCATAGGCGGCTTGAAAGAAAGTGGCGAAGCCCCATGGTATGTTGTGGATAAAGATCTGATAAACAACATATTAAGAGTCGCCCAGGGCCATAACCACCCGTCCATGTTTCACCACAGACTTGAAGCCAGCCAGATTAACTGGATAGAAGAAATAGAACCTGATAACAATAAAATTACAGCAAAAATTCGCTATCGCCAGGCTGATCAAGCTTGCACATTAACAAAAATTGATGACAAAAAATACAATGTTAAGTTTGACGAGGCACAACGTGCAATCACACCGGGGCAATCAGTCGTGTTCTATCAAAATGATGTTTGTCTTGGTGGCGGCGTGATAGAGACAATGTACAATTTTAATGACATAACCTGATGATTCATACTAAATACGAGCAAACACTTGCACTGGCTGGCATTTACCAGGCCGCATCACTGGTCAAACAAATAGCCAATACCGGTAAGGCCAATAGCGCACACGTTGAGGCCAGCATTGAAACCTTATTTCGTTTTGATGCCGATAATGTTGAGCAGGTGTATGGCAATGTTGCCGGTGTTAGTCATGGTATAAAAGTGTTGCAGAAGCACCTGAAAGATAAATCGAACCGTGACCTTGAGATAACGAAATATGTCATATCATTGCTCATGTTAGAACGAAAGCTAACCGGTAATAATCGAATGCTTGATGAAATCGACCGCAGGTTAAAAAAAATTGAAGCACAATTTGATTTTTTCTCACTAAGCCATGAAAACACCTTTGCTAAAATAGGCCAGTTGTACAAAGACACGATCAGCACATTAGGTCCTAAAATCATCGTCAGCGGTGAACAGCCCTATTTAAGTAACGAAATGAATGCCAGCAAGGTCAGGTCATTATTACTTGCCGGCATTCGATCCGCTGTATTATGGCGCCAGTGTGGTGGCTCACGCTGGCAGTTTTTGTTTGGACAAAAAGACTACATTAAAGAATGTGAAAAAATTCTAAATCAGCTTTGATCTATTGCTGTGGAAATTTTTATCTAAACTCGGCTGTCGGCTGTCGACTGTCGACTGTAAACTGTTCACTTTCAGGCATTTAGAGCCAAATGTGAACAGCAAGCTCCAACCAAAATACTCGATTTAATCAACGATTCGTTTACTAAAACTAGATTGTTTTAACGCAACGTCGAATTCTTTTATAGGCACTGGCCTGCCAAACAGATAACCCTGAAACTGTCTGCAACCTTTATTTTTGAGTCGGCTCAATTGCTCTTCTGTTTCAACACCTTCAGCAATAACATCCAGATTCAGACTTGTTGCCATAGCAATGATGGTACGAACAATCGCTCTATCGTTGATATCGTCGGCAAGGTCTCGCACAAAAGACTGATCAATTTTGAGTTGGTCGAGCGGTAAACGTTTTAGATATTGCAGTGAAGTGTAGCCGGTACCAAAATCATCTATCGAAAAATTGAACCCCCTGTCTTTAAGTCTCGTCATTTTTTCGATAATATCCTCCAAATTTTCCAGCAATATGCTTTCTGTGATTTCCAGCTTGAGTTTTGTGGGATTTACTCCTGCACTATCAATCAATGCCAGCACCTCGTCGACAAAGTTTGGCATTCTTATTTGTCTTGCGCTGAGATTAACCGCCAGAGTCAGATGAGCGGTTTCCGGCTGTTGCGCCCAGCTTGACAACTGCTGGCAGGCAGTGGCCATCACCCAGTGTCCCAGAGGTAAAATCAGGCCCGATTCTTCGGCGATTGGGATGAATTCGTCAGGGGAAACCATACCACGCTCAGGTGAAATCCAGCGAATGAATGCTTCGGCGCCGATCACCCGGCTAAATGAGTCTACCTGGACCTGATAATAAAGTTGAAACTGTTCTTGATTTGTAATGGCATGGAGCAGATCCTTTTCCAGATGAACGCGATCCATTATGGTTTTCTGCATGTCGGGATCAAAAAAATACAGCGCGTTGCCGCCGGCTTTCTTTGCCTGATACATTGCCATATCGGCCTGTTTCAACAGTTCATCTGCGTCTCGATGTGTGCCATCGAGCAATATTGCACCAATACTGGGGTAGATATTATAACTGAGCGAAGAAAGCTGATAAGACTGACTGAGAGAGTCCAATATTTTAGTGCCAATTAATTCTGTCTGCATAGCGGTGACGATAGCTTCATCGCCCAAATTTTGCAGTATAATTACAAACTCATCACCGCTGAGCCGTGATACGGTATCACTTTCACGGACACAGGCACTCAAACGTTGTGCAACCTGTTGCAATAGCCGGTCACCCATATCATGCCCCAATGAGTCATTCAGGGCTTTGAATTTATCCAGATCCATAAACAGCAATGCTGCGCCCTTACCGCTATGGGCCATAGATGCAGCAGCCTGCTTGAACCGGTCTAACAATAGACGCCGATTGGGCAAGTGCGTGAGCGGATCGTAAAAAGCCAGTTTCTTGATCTCGTCTTCCACCTGTTTATGCTCAATGGCGATGCTGGCGAGACGGGCAGATTGTTCAATGATATCTATATCAGAATCTGTCGGTGTACTGATTTCGTGATGATAGATGGCAAAGGTACCCAGTATTTGCCCTGATGAAGAAAACACAGGTTGTGACCAGCTTGAACCCAATCCTGCTCGCGTTGCCAGTGTATTGAAGGCGGACCAGTAAGGATGCGTCTGGATGTTTTCGACAATGACTCGCTCTCTGATAAATGCAGCCGTACCGCAGGACCCCACACCCAGTCCAACTTCAATACCATCAATTTCAGTGTTATAAAAATCAGGCAGGCTGGGGGCCACTCCCAAAACAAGATGTTTGCCCGTTTTATCCAGTAATAAAATACTGCACAGCATTTCAGGCTTGAGTTGCTCTACGCCTAAAACAATGGCCTCAAGAATGTCAGCTAGTGGCTCATTTTTGGTGAGTAGCTCTAGCGTGTGACTGCGAAATTTTTCATAGCGCTCGATTTGCTCTCGTTCGGCGATTTCCTGATTCAATTTTTCATTTTGTTTATTGAGATTAATCAGTTGAAGCAGAATATGCGCCTGCATTTTAGCGATACTTCGTGCCAGCATGCCAAGCTCATCTTTGCTTTTTACGACCACCGGTGTCAGCTGTTGTTGACTGATCCGTTATCAAATCTGCATTTAACACGATATCCTGTCTTTGGTCATATTCCAAT